>ERZ1034763.667-NODE-667-length-14140-cov-7.621583_pt1 | contig 14140 bp, 14 predicted proteins | sample MGYA00520701_ERZ1034763 | MGnify/ENA primary metagenome ERZ1034763 (study PRJEB33766, sample SAMN09781707) | gut metagenome | biome: gut microbiome | host: Homo sapiens | place: Madagascar | study: EMG produced TPA metagenomics assembly of the PRJNA485056 data set...
ATATGTTATCTTTAGTAGTTAATGTATAGTAAGTTAAATGATAAATATATCCTCATAAACTCAGTAAATATAAGGGTTTGTTAGGATATATCATTGTAAAGTATGTGTACCTTAAAAATTGAATATAGAATAATTATTATACAGTAGAATAATACTTGAACATATGTTCTGTTAATGGTAAAATATAAAGCAATAAGAGACATTTTGACATCATAGACATATCGTAAATGTATTGGAGGTATTTGATACATGGAACTACATGTTATAGAACGTGAAGGAAAAGAGATAGTTGTTCTACTGGATAATGAGATGAGAATTGTAAAGCCAGTATTCGACTATCTGAAATTCCAAAGACAAAAGGACAAGGCTCTTAATACCTTAAAGGCAAGTGGTAGTGATTTACGAACCTACTGGGAGTTTCTTGAGACAAAAGGTTATGAATATGACAAGGTTACACCAAAGATGATTGTTGAGTTCATAGATTATCTCAGGGCATCAGATGATGTCATAGCACTTAATAAGGAAAGCAAGAGGACAAATAAAACAATCAACCGTATTTTGAGTACAATTCATATGTTTTATCAGTTTGAAGCAGATATGCAGGAAATAGATAATCCTATCTTAATGCATGATGTAAACAGACCTTTTAATGCTTTTAAGGGTATCTTGGAACACGCAAAGTCTGATAATAAAACAAAGCAGTCCATCTTCAAGGTAAAGGAAAGTGATTATAAGATAAATCTTGTTACTGATGATGAAATGGAACTGTTTTTAAGCCGGTTAGACAAGCGTAGAGACATCCTTTTATACAAGATGCTCTATCTTACAGGTGCAAGAATACAAGAGGTTTTAGACCTTGAAATTGACTCTGTACCATTGCCGGATATGTCACAGTTAGTAGGCTGTTTTCGGCAGATAAAGTCAAAGGGTAAGACCAGAGATTTGTATGTTCCTGTGTCACTAATCAAGGAACTTGATGATTTCATCATGGAAGAAAGAAATCTTATTGATACAGACCATAGTTACATCTTTGTATCAGAACAGAAAAGACAGCTTGGCAAACAGCTTACCTATCGTGCAGCCTATGACAAGCTTAAAAAGGTACAGGAAGAAATCGGGGTTGATTTTAACTTCCATGATTTAAGACATACCTTCTGTTCAAACCTTGTGCAGTCTGGAATGGATGCAAGTGTTGTAAGAATGATTATGGGACATGAACATTTATCTACTACTCAGAAGTACACACATCTCTCTAATCCGTACATTGAGGACAGCCTTTCAAGGTATTGGAATCAGAGTACATTGATTGGAGGTGGCTCTGATGGCAAGTAGACCAGATGGTGATGTATGGAACATCGTTGACAATGACAAGGACTCACAGCACTATGGAAGGAACTTTAAGTTTGATTTTTCCTATATTTCAAGCGAAGAAATCAAGGATGTTGTAAAGGACTATGTTTGGCAGAATTATAGATATCAAAATCGTTCACTGAGTAGCATTTATAGCTATGTTCGCCAGTTTAAATGGTTCTGTGATTTTGCAGATACGAGACAAATAAAGACGCTTAAAGAGCTTTGTAATAATGATATAGACAACTTTGTATCGTACCTTAATACTACAATTAGTGAAAAAACTGAAAAAGTACAATCTTTGAAGGGACGAAAATTCTGTCTTGATTGCGTAAAAGTTATTATTTACTGGTGTCAGCTTCACAGACCTAATGATGTGCCTGCAACAGAAATCTTTACAGGGAATGAATATATCGGTGTTAATCGTAAACTTAAAATCGACTTTATTCCAGATGATGTTGTAGCACAGATAAATGAGGCTCTTAAAAAAGAAGAAAATCCATATCTAAAGTATGGCATTATCATTCTTCAATCGACAGGAATGCGTATTGGAGACCTCTTAAAACTTCGTATTGGCTGCATTAAGCCACATTTAATTAGTGGTTATACAATCGAGTGGACTCAGCACAAAGGACGCAGGGATAAGGCTCCTATGCCTGTTAGATGCGAATGTGTAGCTGCGATAGAGAAACTTATTGAGGTTACATCAGAGCTTCGTAATGAAGCTGATGAAAAGGATAAAGATATTCTGATGATTTGGCGAGTGCCTCAAGGTAGAGGTACAGGTTCAGTGAGCGTTATTACAACAATGACATTTACAACGAACTGGTTCAGAGATTTTATCAAAAGAAACAACATCAAGGATGCAAACGGTGATTACTACAACCTTACAAGCCATCAGTTCAGACGAACTCTTGGAACAGATATGCTTTCCAAAGGAACTAACATAAATGTTATTCAGCAGGTGTTAGGTCATTCAGATCCATCCGTTACAAAGCGTTTCTATGCAGATGTAAAGGATAAGGAACGAGCAGAAGTATTTAAAAGTGTAGGCGTTATAGGCAACATCAATCAGATACAAAGCAGTGTTTTTGATAATGTATCAGAGTTTGAATGGTTCAAGGCTAATAAAGATAAAGGTGCTTGTATGTGTGATGGCTACTGTACTAAGCCTGTTGTAGATGGAAAGATTTGTGACAGACTCATTAAAAGGCAGAAATGCTATACTTGCAGTCGTTATATCACTACACCAGAGTATTTGGAGGCTCATAAACAGCACTTGGCTAACCTTGAAAAACAGCTTGAAGAAGGTGCTATCTATGGTGAGCATTACGCAGAACACTTTATACCGACCATAGAGGTATTGAAAGTCATCATTGAAAGATTGGAGGGATTGCAAAATGGCAACTAACTTGGCTTTACAGCTACAGGTCATAGAGCTTGATACAGACTTAAACAGCATAATGATAGGCAACTCCCGATACAGTGATGATGTATGGGATTTAAGACCTTTTATTACTGCTAAAACAACAAATGAATCGCATAAATATATCCGTTTTGAGTGCATATCTGATACAGATATGAAGGAAACTGTTAAGCAGTACGCATACTACAAACTAGGTAAAGTAAAGCCACAGACAGTTAGAAATTATATCAATGGTTATCTTCCGATGTTTATAGAATACTGTTCTATAAGCGGCATTCACAGCTTTGCAGATGTTACTTTGGAGAATTATCTTAACTTCAATCTTTGGATGAAGGACGAAAAGAAAGTGGCAACAGGCACAGGAAATTCAGTGTGTCATGTGGTAGAAGAAATCATCCGTATCGGTCAGATAAAGGGATGGAATGTACCACAGTTCCATCTTCCAAAGACAGAGACAGCTAACCAGTTATGGAATACGAAAAAGTCTATGAAAACTAACAAAACAAAACCTATTCCAGAGGATGTGTTTGACAAGATTTTGTATCATGCAGTACACGATGAAAGGGATGCGCTTACAAAGGCAGGTATTATCATTCAGAGTCAGACAGGACTTCGTATCAACGAGGTTTTATCTATACAGGAAGGATGCGTAAAACGCACATCAGATGGCTATGATTACATGGAAGTAACACTTGGTAAGACTGAAAAAGGTGAGCCTATCATTCATAAGGTGTTTATCAATAACCTTGTAAAAGATGCCATCGCAGAGCTTTCAGAATACACAGCAGAACTTCGTAAGGAAAGTGGATTAAAAGAGTTGTTTCTTTGTAAAAATCGAAACAAAGGCAATCTAATTGATGTTTATAATTCAGATAGATTTGGGTTGCGTAAATACAATGCTTTTATAAAGAAATACGATATTCGAGATAACAAAGGTGAGTTATATCAGCTTGCATCACATCAGTTTCGAGCAACATTTGTAAGGGAACTTATTAAAAGAAAAGTGCCTATCGCAATGATTATGAAACAGTATTCTCATGTTTCGATTGAAATGACGGCACACTATCTTACCTTACAGGAAGAAGAAGTCAAAGAAATCTATTCTGATATGATTTTGAGTCCAGAATCAAGGATTGCAGGACTTCGTGCAAAAGAAATCAAAGGTAAACTTGATGATTTATTTCATGGTAAGACTGAGGATGAGATTGATGATGTAATCACTGGATTAGCAAAAACAATGAGTTTCAATCCTTTGCCTACAGGAGTATGCTTGTACGATTTTAGACGAGGTAATTGCACTGATGGAGATGGCTGCTTCTTTTATAACTGTCCTAACTACATCACAGAAGTTCAGTTCTATCCAATCTTGAAGGATGAATTGGATTTACTTGAAAAGGAAATGGCAAGGTTAAAGGAACTTGGTCACGAACGAGAATGGCAGAAACAGTACATTAAGTACAAGTATCTGAAACCATTGGTAGAAAGTCTGGAGGTGCAGTTAAATGGCAAAGAAAGTGTCGGATAGTCAGGTTGCAGGCATTAAGGCTCACGCAGAGGCTAAGAACAAAGAAACCATTGATAAGGTCAACAAGGCTATAGATAAGCTTAAAAGGAAGAACAAACCTATTAACTTTGAAACAGTCTGTAAGGAGGCAGGCGTATCAAGAGCAACTCTTTACAACAATGCACAGCTTAAAGAGCGTATTTTAAGCCTTAGAGCAATCTCAAAGGCAAGTCCTTTAGATGATGTGGTTGCTGTTAAAAAGGATAAAATACAGCTCAAGGATGATAAGATTGCATCTCTCAGAGAGCAGGTTAAAAAGTTAGAGGATGACAAAAAGAAACTGATTGTTCAGTTAGTCGATTATGAGGAACTAAAATCCGAGAATGAACGACTAAAGAAACAGTTAGCCAAGAAATAGAGGTACGCTTATGAATGATGAACACAAAGAAAAGATTTATTATATACAGCAACAGGCAGATGAATTGAGTGCAGAAATATCAAAACTTATGAGAAAAGATGCTGACCTTTCAGAAAAACATCTTAATGAATTGATTAAGTTAGGCGTATTCATCTCAATGACCTGCCAAGAGTTATTGGATGAAGAATAATTTTAGGAAAGGAGAACGTAGTAGACAGTATTTTATGTAAAGAAAGTAATAAATGCTTATTTTACAATGCTTTCATACATACGATACAGTCTGCTACTAAAAATAATATATGTTTTGTACAAAATGTGGAAATGAATTACCGGTAAATGCAAAATTCTGTACCAAATGCGGAACGAAAGTAGAAGCTTTTCAGCCGGGAGCAATCCAGCCAAATCCGACACCGCAGAAAGCACCGGTAAATCAACCGACTCCGGTACCGCATAGAAACTCAGTACCGCAACAGGCGCCGACACAGCAGCAGACCCCGGTAAGACAGACAAGCCCGGCACCACAGCCACAACAAAAAAAGAATGAGAAAGTAACAAAAACAAAGAACAGTGAAAAAATATCAAATAAAAATAAGAATGAAACTGAGAAGAAATCCGGCTCCGGTGCCATGGTATATTTATTAATCGGTGCAGCAGTTCTTATTATTATTCTGATTGCAATTATAGTATTGTTATTTATCAAGGGCAATCAGCCGGCAAAACAGGATGATATTACCGATAAGCCGGTGGTTACAACGGAGCAGACCACAGAGACGGAAATGTCTACAGAGCAGACAGATAGGAAAGATGTAAGCAGACAGCAGGAAGCATCTGAGAAAACTTCCGAAGTAATAAATAAAGAAGATACAACCGGAAATGAGGACATGGGAACAGACGGAACAGTTGGAGAAGAGGAAGCAGAATATATTCTTCCGGAGAGTGCCAGCCGATTATTAACGGAAGCTGATTTGGAGAATCTGACCCAGGAGGACCTTCGGATTGCCAGAAATGAAATCTATGCAAGACATGGAAGAAAATTCTTAGATGAAGGACTGCAGGAATATTTCAATGGAAAATCCTGGTACAACGGAACCATTGAACCGGACGATTTCAAAGAAGATATGTTATCGGAAATAGAGAGAACCAATGAGGATACCATCGTGAACCATGAGACGAAGATGGGCTATCGTTAGAAATAACATTCAATGAAACAGGAAAAGGGGTAGAACAGATATGCCATGTACAACTATTTTAGTAGGGAAAAAAGCTTCTTATAATGGAGCAACCATAATTGCACGAAATGATGATTCCGGTGCCGGACATTTTACACCTAAGAAATATGTGGTAATTCATCCGGAAGAACAGCCGACAATCTATCAGTCGGTATTATCTCATGTGAAAATAGAATTGCCGGAGCATCCGATGCGTTACACGGCAATGCCGAATGCAGTAGATGGAGAGGGAATCTGGGCTGCCTGTGGAGTCAATGAGGCAAAGGTTGCCATGACTGCAACAGAGACCATAACTTCCAATCCCCGCGTCTTAGGAGCAGATCCTCTGGTAACCTACCATCCGGCAGAAAATGGCAGGGAAGAGATTATCGGCGGCATTGGAGAAGAGGATATTGTATACATTGTGCTTCCGTACATTCACAGTGCAAGAGAGGGTGTCATTCGCCTGGGCAGTTTGTTGGAGCAGTATGGAACCTATGAGATGAATGGAATTGCATTTCAGGATAAGGATGAAATCTGGTGGCTTGAGACCATTGGCGGACATCACTGGATGGCAGGAAGAGTGCCGGATGATGTCTATGTGGTAATGCCAAACCAGCTGGGACTTGATACCTTTGATTTAGAGGATGCCCTTACCACGCAGAAGGACTATATGTGCTCAAAGGATTTGCGGGAATTTATTGAGGAAAATCATCTGAATCTTTCTTTGGATGGCAGCTTAAATCCAAGAGATGCATTTGGTTCCCATGATGATTCCGATCATGTATACAATACACCAAGAGCCTGGTTTATGGAGCGTTATCTCAACCCACATACCTATAAATGGGATGGGGAGCAGGCTGATTATACGCCGGCATCCGATGATATTCCATGGTGCTTGAAACCGGAGAAAAAGGTAACGATCGAAGATGTAAAATATGTATTATCCGCACATTTTCAGGGAACACCGTATGACCCATATGGTTCTTATGGGGAAAAATCCATGAAAGGCGCATTCCGTTCCATTGGAGTTAACCGGAATGATTTTCTTTCTGTGATTGAAATGCGACCGGAGCAGGCGGACATTACCGAAAATACAGGAAACATTATACAGTGGGTAGCATTTGCATCCAATGTATTTAATGTGCTGGTTCCGTTTTACGGGGAAGTGGAGACAACGCCGGAATATGTATCCAATACCACCGGAGAAGTTTCTACAGAGAATTTCTACTGGGCAAGCCGTATGATTGCGGCTATGGCAGATGCCTCTTATCACAAATCCCTTTTTCACATCGAACGCTACCAGATGCATGTGATGGCAAAAGGACGGGAACTGCTGCATACCTATGATGCACTTCTGGCAGAAGAAAAGGACGCAGCAAACAGACAGAAACTGATGCAGCAGGCAAATAATGCGATAGCAGAAATGCTTAAGAAAGAGACACAGGATACTTTGGATAAAGTGCTGTTTGAATTAAGCAGCCAGATGAAAAATGCATATTCACGTTCAGATGCATGACAGAGAAGGACACAATAGAGAAAAGGAGCGTAAGTGGAATGCAGACAGATTTTCATTTATTATATCCACCGGATTATGACCGGAACAAAGCCGTTCCCATGAAGGATTATAAATTTATCCACGCATTAAAAATTGATGCTATGGTAATACTGATTAAGGAAAGTTACCGGGGAGTGGCAGACCTTTCACTGGAAAATTTCTTTTCTACAGATGAGCGGGTATTAGAGTATCGTCTGGGCGTAGTAGAAGATTTGGTGGAAAATCCGTCACTTTACGAGGCATTTTGCAAGGCGGTATCCATTATTTATAATATCAATGATATGCGAAAGGTATTAAACAGTGATTTTACGACAGATTCAGCCCTGCGTTCGGTGCGATATCTTGAAATGTATCAGGAAATTGTAAATTTATTTGCGGATGCATTGGAAAAAGCAGAGATTCATTCGGAAGGTATGCAGAATTTCAAAAAAGAAATTCACTCAATCGTAGCAAGCAGCGAGTACCAGAGCCTGAATGAGGAACTTCCGAAAATGGAACTGAACTTCGGGCATATCAAAAGCGTAACCGTAGGTATTAATCTTGATGGCAATTTAAGACCGAAAGAAGCCGGACTGATTTCTGTCAATGAGGAGCAGTTCCATCCGGGAACTATCATGGACCGGCTTTTGAAAAAAGGGAAAAATGATAAATGGCATCTGATGTCGGCAATCTATCCGCTGAGCCGGGTGCTGCACAATGATGAACAGGATGCTATAGACTATTCCATGAATGCAGCTTTGCAGACTATTTTTGCAAAGTCGCTGAGGGAGTTTGAACCGCTGGTGCAGAATTATTATCACATTAATACCAATATGTTTATTGCTTTATTGGATGATATCCGTTTTCTGACTGCCGGAGTAAAATTTATCCGTTCCATGAAAGAAAAGGGATTTGCCATGTGCAGACCGAAGATTGCATCCATGCAGGAGAAACGCTGTGAGTTAAAGCATGTATACAATCCTATGCTGGCAGTGAATTCTGTAGAGGAAACGATTGTGTCTAACTCCTTTGAACTGGATGAAAATGGAAGATTCTATCTGATAACCGGCCCAAATCACGGAGGAAAATCTATTTTTGCCTATTCCATCGGAATGGCGCAGGCGTTATTCCAACTGGGGCTGTTTGTTCCGGCAGAAGAGGCGGTAATGAGTCCGGTGTCTGGAATATTTACACATTTTCCATCCTCTGATGAGAATAATTATGGAATGGGCAGATTGGAAAGTGAGTGTGCAAGACTGAGTGAAATCATGAAACTGCTGTCAGATACGGATATGCTGTTGATGGATGAATCTTTTTCCAGTACCAGTGGACTTGAGGCAGGCTACATAGCATCAGAGGTGCTGACCGGAATCGGAATTATCGGCTGCTGTGGTCTTTATGTGACCCATATTCATGATTTGACACAACAGCTGGATACCTATAATGAGCATCCGGAGAATAAAGGAAAAATCGATAATCTGGTGGCAATGATGGAGAGCAAAGAAGAGGGTACCCGGAGTTACCGGGTCATCCGGACGACACCGGATGGCTTAAGTTATGCAAGAGATATTGCCAAACGTTATGGTCTGGATTTGGAGGATATTTTAAAAAGATAAAAGAGAAAATCCGTATCTTACTCCTGTTATATACGTATACTATTTGTTGGAAGATTGCAACTAAGATAGCAATTGACTAACAGGGCAGGTGAAAACTACAATAGGAGAAAAGGAGGGATTTCTATGCAGGCATTGTCAAAAGCAACACCAGGTGAAACCTATACCATTCAGTGGATGTTTGGTCAGCCGGAAGTGCTTGATTTCTTGCATAGCCACTCTGTAGATGAGGGGGAACGCATACAGCTCATCCAGAAAATGCGTGACTGTGTAATTATTGGGGCAAAAGACAGCAGATTTGCAATGGGAAATGAAATTGCAGACCGAATACAGGTGTAGGAAAATCGCAAAAATGCGGGAAAATATTTTGTGGGTTATCCGCATAAAAAAGGGAAGCAGTTCCGATGGAACGGCTTCCTTTTTTCTATCAAAGGTCCATAAGAATCTGCCGGTGGCAGGTTCTGCAGGCTGCGGAATCTATTATGCTTCTTTCCAGTAATCCGGAGTTACATCCCTGCCTAAATCTTCTAACAATTTCCGGTCACTTCTTATGGTAGCGCAGGCAACGGTAGTCAGCATATTTCCGGTAATGGTTGCAGATGCACCAGCCTGAAAAGCAGTTTCACCATCGTTGGTAAGCAGTGCACGGCCGGCAGCCAGACGGATATTTGCATCCGGATTGATATAACGGAAGAAGGCGATGGTACGCAGAATATCATCTTCACTTAACTGCGGCAGATTTTCTAATGGAGTTCCCGGGATTGGCATTAAAGCATTGATTGGAATAGAATCAATTCCCAGTTCAGCTAAACTTACTGCCATATCCAGACGGTCTTCCCAGGTTTCGCCCATTCCGATAATACCACCGGAGCAGGCGCACATGCCTTCCTCTTTTACTTTCTTTAAAGTTTCAATTTTCATATCGTAGGTATGGGTGGTGCAGATATTTGGAAAATTCCGGCGTGATGTTTCTATATTATGATGATAGCTGCTAACGCCTGCCTCATGAAGACGGTGCAGTTGTTCCTCATCTAAAAATCCCATGGAAGCACATAAATCGATTTTGCATTCCCGATGCATGGATTCAAAGGCGTGAATGGCTTTTTCAAACTCCGGACCGGTCAGTGCTTTTCCCGCAGTTACGATAGAAAATCGGTCAACGCCTTCGCTTTCGTTCATTTTGCAGGCTTTGATAATATCTTCTTCCGGCAGGAAGTCATATACTTCGCAATTGGTATGATTATGGGCAGATTGTGCACAGTATTTACAGTCTTCCGGGCATCGTCCGCTTCGTCCGTTTATGATAGAACATAAATCTACTTTGTCTCCGATTCTTGCAGCGCGGATTTTATCTGCTCCTTCACATAATTCCTTTAAATCGCAGGTAAGAAAAAAGGATAAATCATCCTCTCGCGTAATGCGTCGTCCGTCAATAATTTCCTGTGCCAGTGTCAGTGCATCCATGGTTTGTCTCCTTTGTATCTGTGTGAATTTTACAGTTCTTTATGATAAACAAAAATCAATAGAATGTCAACCTGAAACAAGATATAAGTTAACAATACGAGAAACAGGAGAAACTACAATGGAGCTTCATAAGGAAAATTGCAGGAGGAAAATTACGGAAAATAAATTGCAGGAAGAAAGCTGCCAGGATATGATTGTAGAAATAGTGGAAATTGGTATAATGAAAAGTAATGAGATAAGAAAAGGGGGATTCAATTTGAAAGCAACTGTATTAGTAGATAATATAGGAACGGAAATTGCAACTGGAGAATGGGGGTTGAGCATTTATATCGAACAGGCAGGAAAAAATATACTGCTTGATACGGGTGCATCAAACCGTTTTCTGGTAAATGCAAAAGCATTGGAAAAGGATATCGGGGCAGTGGATTATGGGGTATTGTCCCATGCCCATTATGACCATGCAAATGGGATGCAGGCATTTTTTGAAGAAAATGAGAATGCGAAATTTTATCTTCAAAAGGGAACCGGTGAAAACTGTTATTTTAAGAAGTGGTTTATTCATAAATATATTGGAATTCCAAAACATATCTTAACCAGACAGAAGGATAGAATTGAATATGTGACCGGAAAGTACAAACTTTATGAAAATGTATATCTGATTCCCCATACGACAAAAGGTCTTGAGACAATCGGAGCCGCCAATAAAATGTATATCAGAGACGGCAGACGTTGGCGACCGGACGATTTCGCCCATGAACAAAGTCTTGTAATAGAGGAAGAGGATGGTCTTATTATTTTTAACAGCTGTTCGCATGGTGGCGCAGACAATATTATAAATGAGGTCAGCAAACTGTTTGAAAAGCCGGCAAAAATGATGATTGGTGGTTTCCACATTTTTCAAAAGGGGGAAACTGAAATTCGGCAGTTGGCAGAAAAAATAAAGGAAACCGGTGTAAAAAAGATTTATACCGGTCACTGTACGGGGGGAAGAGCTTTTCGGATTCTACAGCAGGAGTTAGGCGATATGGTGGAGCAGTTAAAAGTTGGTCTCGTAATAGAAGCATAGATATTTCAAAAGAAATAAAGGAAGTAACGGGAAAGGAATCAACAGATGAAAAAATACAAAATCACAGATATTATTGAGGATGAATTCGGCTGTGAAGGACGGCCGGAAGGGGAAGAACCGATGGTTACGATTCTTCTGGTGGATGATACCGGAAAACAGCGCAGCATCCGCATGGCGGATAAGCTGGCTTATGAAAAGAAACTGGATGTTGGAATGGAAATGGAACTGCCGGAAGAAGAGATAATGACATTAAACGGAAAAGAATATAAAGTGAAAAAACTGCTTGGAAAGGGGAAAGGCGGCTATTCCTATCTTGTGACAGATGGGGAGAAGGAATATGTCCTGAAACAGATCCACCATGAACCATGCAGTTATTATCAGTTTGATAATAAGTTAGAGGCTGAAAAAAGGGATTATAAACGGCTTATGGAAATTGGAATTACCATGCCAAAGCTGCTTGATATCGATGAAACACAGGAACGCATTTTAAAGGAATACATTCCGGGAGACACTGTCTATCAGCAGGTGGAAAAGGACGCACTGCCGGAAATCTGCCTGCAACAGGTAAAAGAAATGTGCACAAAGTTATATGCTGCACATACAAATATTGATTATTTCCCTACAAATTTTATCCTGTGGCAGAATGTCCTCTATTATGTGGATTATGAGTGCAATGCCTATATGGAAGAATGGAATTTTGAAAACTGGGGAATCAAGTACTGGTCTAAGACAAAAGAATTCTTAGAATATGAACAGACCCATTAATAAGACTTAAGAGATTCTTAGAAATCTAAAATATTTATAAAAGGATTGCCGGGGATAAAATCTTTGTGATACAATAATCCAAAGCATAAAATACAATCCAGATAGCATTTTTCTATTATTCCGTTCTGGCAGTCTTAAGCGTTATGACATTTCTGTATCTATCTATGCTTTTTATACCATTTATTAAATAAAAAGCAGGAGAAGTTACAGGAAAAGGAGTATGTAGCAACTTCCTGCAAATCAAAGGAGGAACTACATATGACAAAGAAAGTACCAGCAGCAAACCGCAATTATAAGGATACGATTTTTCGTATGCTTTTTTCAGACAGGGAGTCACTTCTGTCACTCTATAATGCGGTAAACAAACGGAATTACACCAATCCCGATGACTTGGAAATTGTAACATTGGAAAATGCTATTTATATGGGAATGAAAAATGATCTGGCATTTATTTTAGACATGAATCTCTATCTTTATGAGCATCAGTCTACAGTAAATCCCAATATTCCTCTTCGGGACTTGTTTTATATTGCAGCGGAATACCAGAAACTCATCGACCGGAAATCGTTATATTCATCTGCAATTCAAAAGATTCCGACTCCCGGCTTTTTTGTTTTTTATAACGGAATAGAGCCGTTAGAGGACTGTTGCATCAGCCGGTTGTCAGATGCTTTTTTACATACCGGAGCAGAACCGGCATTGGAACTGATTGTGACAACATTAAATATCAATGAAGGACATAATTGCGAATTAATGCAGCATTGCCGAAAATTAAAGGAGTATGCGCAGTATGTGGCGAAAGTCAGAAAGTATGCAGAGCAGCTTCCGTTGGAGGATGCTGTGGAACGAGCGGTTACAGAATGCATCCGGGAGAATATACTTGCTGATTTCCTGAAAAAGAATCGTGCGGAGGTAGTTGCGATGAGTATTTTCGAATATGATAAAGTGGAAGAAGAAAAGAAACTTCGCAAAGCGGAGTTTGAGGCAGGGGTAGAACAAGGCATCGAACGTGGTGAAAAACAGGCATCTGTTAAAACTGCAACCCGGATGCTCCAGATGGGTAGCTTTTCTTTGGAGCAGATAGCAGAAATTTCAGGATTATCTGTGGATGAAATCAAAGGATTAGCAGAATAAATTTTTTTGAAAATTAATGATAATATTTCTCAAGAGGATAACCGGAACTTGGTTATCCTTATTTTTATGCTATAATTCCAATTAGACATGACTAACTCATGTGAAAAAGGAGAATATGGAACTATGAAAAAAGAAACAAAAAAAACAATTGTTGAGTTTAAAGATGTGGTTCGTACCTATGGAGAGGGAGAAGCACTGCAATATGCGGTCAATCATGTGAACTTTACCATTGAAGAAGGGGAATTCGTGGTAATTTTAGGACAGTCCGGTGCAGGAAAATCAACCGTGCTTAATATGTTGGGCGGAATGGATCAGCCAACAGAGGGAGAGGTTATGATTGATGGAGAAAAGGTCTCTTCCATGAACGATAAACAGCTATCTGATTTCCGGGCAGATAAGATTGGATTCATCTTCCAGTTCTATAATCTGCTTCCGAGTCTTACCGCATATGAAAATGTGGCATTGACAAAAAGTATCGTAAAAGTGCTAAGGCAGTGGGAGAGATAATGGGTAATTACCATCCACACGGAGATTCTTCTATATATGATGCAATGGTAAGAATGAGTCAAGACTGGAAAATGGCTACCCCTTATATTGATATGCATGGTAATAATGGCTCTATGGATGGTGATGGAGCAGCCGCTATGCGTTATAC
>ERZ1034763.669-NODE-669-length-14115-cov-4.664936_pt1 | contig 14115 bp, 11 predicted proteins | sample MGYA00520701_ERZ1034763 | MGnify/ENA primary metagenome ERZ1034763 (study PRJEB33766, sample SAMN09781707) | gut metagenome | biome: gut microbiome | host: Homo sapiens | place: Madagascar | study: EMG produced TPA metagenomics assembly of the PRJNA485056 data set...
TTACAAATTGAATATGCGAGAGAATATCCTGAGATAGTTCTGCATCTTCAGAGTGTTGTGAGAAGAAAACTTTTCCAAGTTCCGCATAGTGGGTTTCCATCTTCTCGGTTTGTAAGGAAATTTGACTGTTTAATTCAGCGATTTTTGTTTGGCTTTCTGACATGCTTTCTGAGTTTGCTGTTTGAAGCGGCATGACATAACCCTCCCTTCTTTGTGTTTATATTAATATTCGGAAAATATATTCCAGATATTTCCTCCTTCATCACTTGCAGTGCCGGTTGCAATATCTATATAAACAAGTCCGCAAAAAACATTTGCAGAAGAAAAGGCAGTGGAACGTAAGGTAAAAACATAGGAACCATCCTCTTCGTAACATTCGCCGGCAAAGGCAACAAAAGTATCCGTATTATTTAACTGGTTATAATGGTTAGCAATAACATCACAAAGTCTATCAAGGTCCAGATTTGTAGAAGCAATGGTAACGGTATTTTCACTTTCTGTCGGTTCGGTACTGCTTTCGGTAGTTTGTGATTGTTGTGCATTAGAAGCTGATTCCTGTTTTTTCTGCTCGGCTTCTTCACGTTTCTTTTCTTCAGCGAGCATTTCTTCATCGGCAGCTTTTTTCTCTTCCAATACAGAGTCTGCTTTTGCACAGGAGTCATCCAGAATAGACGCTACATAATTTTTGTTTAACGTAGTTGTATTAGAACCTATATCGGGAACTTTAAAAGTAAGAAAAAATATTCCTGTTCCAAGTGTTACAGAAATGAGAAGAATTATAGTATTTGTTAAAATGAATTTTTTCATAGTGTTCTGTCCTTATACTGATGTTATGAAACTGATAATTATAATAAAGTATCACCTTGTATCCTTTATTTTTAAAAAGTATATCACATTAAAAACTATACTTCAACAAAAACAACGGATATATTCCGTTATAAAATGCAAGGCTATAGGATAAAATGGCATAATAAGTGAGGGATATACTATGTATAATGAACAATTTGTGGATCGTTTGACGCAATTGCGTATGAACAAGGGGGTATCAGCAAGAGATATGAGTTTATCCATCGGGCAGAATGCAGGTTATATTAATAACATTGAAAGTGGAAAAGCGCTGCCATCTATGTCTGTATTTTTTTATATTTGTGAGTATTTTAAAATAGAGCCAAAAGATTTCTTTGATATGGAGAATACTCATCCGGAACAGTTGAATGAGATTATAGAAGATTTAAAGTGTCTGAGTTTGGAAGAATTGAAGAATTTAGCACCAATTATAAAGAGCTTAAAAAAGAATGCCTGAGATGTTATATCTCAGGTATTTTTTTGTGCAAAAAACTTCCGAAGAACATTTGGCATCATGGAAATCCCCTTCTCGTCAAAATCCACAAATTCAGGAAACTAATTTTGGTAATTCAGTTTCTTGTATCAGAAATTACAAGGTGTTACAATTAAGGAAACCGAAAAATAAAAAGTAGTTTCCACAGAGAACAGGGGTAGTGAACATGGAATTGAGAGAGAAAATATTGCAGGGCACGATGCAGGCATTTAACCAGAAGGGATTGAAATTTACCATGGATGATATCGCCCGCATTCTTGGTATCAGCAAGAAAACAATTTATCAGGTATTTGCAGATAAAGAGGCGTTATTTCTTGCCATGGTGGATTATCTTTTTGACTGTATCAAGGAAAGTGAACGGGAAGTTGTGGCAGACGAAAGCCTTGGCACTTTAGAAAAAATACGGAAAATCTTAGGGGTAATGCCGGAGAGCTATAAGGAAATCGATTTCCGGCAGATGTATTTATTAAAAGATAAATTTCCGGAAATCTATCATCAGGTGGAACTTCGGTTAGAGACCGGCTGGGAGACCACCATTGCGTTATTGGAACAGGGCATGGAGGAAGGCGTGATCCGCCGCATTAACATACCGGTTTTAAAAATGATGCTGGAAGCCTCCTTAGAGCAGTTCTTCCAGAGAGACATCCTGATTCAGAGCAAACTTTCCTATGGAGAAGCATTAGAGGAAGTAGTGAATATTCTGGTAGATGGAATTACTACGAGGCAATAGACATGTGCGAATAGAGATGTATGAATAGAAAGGCACCAGTAGAAAGAGTGAGGAAAAGGTATGAGAGAAAAATACTATTTGGACAATGACTGGTATTTTAGTGAAAAATGGGAAGCAGCGCAAAGCGACACAGAATATGACGAGACAGCAATGCAGAGTGTGCGGATTCCCCATACGGTAAAGGAACTGCCCTTTCATTATTTTGATGAACATGCATATCAGATGGTAAGCGGCTACCGCAGACACCTTTTTGCTAAGAAAGAGTGGGAAGGAAAAGTAGTGCGGCTGACCTTTGAAGGAGTTGCCCATGACAGTGAAGTCTATGTAAATGGTGAGAAAGCAGGGGTACACCACTGCGGATATACGGCATTTACCATTGATATTTCCGCGCTGCTTCATTATGGCGAAGATAATGTCATTGCGGTGCGGGTGGACAGCAATGAGAATCTGAATGTTCCGCCCTTTGGATTTGTCATTGATTATATGACTTACGGTGGAATTTACCGGGATGTGTACCTTGAGATAAATGAAGAAAGCTATCTTGCAGATGTATTTTTAAAACCACAGGTGGAGCTGGAAACGAAGAAGGGAACACTGCTATCGGAAATCACGCTGGCAGGAAACGAAGAAAACCTGTTGTTACGGCAGTTCATCCGGAAAAAAGACGAAGAGGAATATCGTCTGGCTGGAGAGGAAACGCTTGCTGGAATTCCTGCGCAGGAGGGAAAGAAAACACTTGTATTTCCGGCAGGAATCGTATCCCTATGGGAGGTAGAGAATCCGGCATTGTATGAAGTAAAGACCCAGCTTGTAACCGGAAATAATATAATCGATGAGGTTGTAACAACGGTGGGTTTCCGCCAGGCAGTATTCCAAAAAGATGGCTTTTACTTAAATGGGCAGAAGCTTAAAATCCGTGGACTGAACCGTCACCAGAGTTATCCTTATGTGGGTTATGCCATGCCGGCTTCCATACAGAGGATGGATGCGGAAGTATTAAAGAAAGAGTTAGGGCTGAATGCAGTGCGGACCTCCCATTATCCGCAGTCCCAGGAATTTATAAACCGGTGCGATGAACTGGGGCTTATGGTATTTACCGAGATTCCGGGCTGGCAGCATATCGGTGATGAAGCGTGGAAAGCACAGGCGGTGGAAAATGTAAAAGACATGGTGATGCAGTACCGCAACCATCCATCCGTTATTCTCTGGGGTGTGAGGATTAATGAATCACAGGATGATGATGAATTTTACCGCCGCACCAATGCAATGGCACACAAGCTGGATGATACCAGGCAGACCGGTGGTGTGCGGGCGCATAAAAAGAGCAGTCTTTTAGAGGATGTATATACCTATAATGATTTTGTACACAATGGTCTGAACAAAGGCTGTGAGCATAAGAAGGATGTGACATCCGATATAGAAAAACCGTATCTTATCACGGAATATAACGGACATATGTATTCCACCAAATCCTTCGACTGGGAAGAACATCGTATGTGGCATGCACTCCGCCACGCCAGTGTACTGGATGCAGTAGCAGGAGAAGAGGACATTGCCGGAAGCTTCGGATGGTGTATGGCAGATTATAATACACATAAAGATTTCGGAAGCGGAGACAGAATCTGTTATCACGGAGTCTTGGACATGTTCCGTAATCCGAAAATGGCGGCAGATGTATATGCCTGTCAGCAGGAAGAAAGACCGGTATTAGACTTAAGTTCAACGATGGATATTGGAGAACATCCTGCCTGCAACCGGGGCGAGACTTATATTTTTACCAACGCAGACAGTGTCCGGATGTACAAAAATGACCGGTTTATCAAGGAATATAAGAAGACCGATTCCCCATATAAGAATCTGAAACATGGTCCGATTCCGATAGACGATTATATTGGAAATGCCATTGAAGAGGGAGAGCATTTCACATCAAAGCAGGCGGCAATGGTAAAAGAAGTTTTGAATCTGGCGGCACGCTATGGCATGAATCATCTGCCGAAAAGAGCATATTATATGGCAGCAAAGCTGATGCTTATTTATCATATGAGGATGGAGGATGCGGTTGCGCTTTATAACAGGTATGTCGGGGACTGGGGCGGACAATCTATGGTATATAAGTTAGAAGCCATAAAGGATGGTAAGGTGGTCAAAACTTTAGTAAGGGAGCCGGTACAGAAGGTGCAGTATCAGATTACGGTCAGCAGTCAGAAATTAAAAGAAACACATACCTATGATGTGGCTGCGGTAAGAATACAGGCAGTGGATGAAAATGGGAATCTGTTGCCATATTTTCAGGAGCCGGTGCAGCTAAAGTGTGAGGGAGCATTAGAACTCATCGGACCGGACATCATCAGCCTGCAGGGCGGTATGGGTGGTACTTATGTAAAGACCATCGGAAAGACCGGAAGCGGAAAACTTATGATAAGCAACCGTCAGGCAGGAACGAAGGAAATTACATTTGAAATAGAATAAGGGAGTATAACGATAAGGAGGGTATCTATGAAGGAGAAATCGAGGGAAATCTTCGGAAACAAAATGCCGCAGAAGGTATACCGGAAAGCGGTAAAGAGTAAGAAGAAGTTTCAAAAGAAATTCGGGGATGACAGCAAGGTGGATTATCCGGTGGTGTTAAAAGAAAATGCACATATCGGAGATTCCCTTGGTGTTGTGGATGTGCTGCTGGAGCAGAAAGAGGCTTCGAAACTGGAATTTGACAAAGAGAAGGGAATCATTGTAGGAAATATCCGTATGGGATTTGGACATTACCGGATTTCCATGGCAATTGCATCTGCAGCAAAATCCATGGGCTACACACCATACTGGATGGACTTAAATTCCTATCCTAAGACCACCTGCACGAAGGTCATTGGCGCACAGAATGATTTGTATTCTTTGGGTTCAAGACTTTCCGGTAAGAGTAAGCTTTTTAACAAACTGGTGTGGGAACCAATGAATTATGAAGGGTTCCGGAAGCTTTCCTATAATGCTTCTGACCAGAAAAATGCAGAGCTTATGGCTCCGGTTTACCGGAATGTACCAAAGGAAATTCCAGTGGTAGCAACCCATGTGTGGCCGGCACAGGCAGCTATACATGCCGGCATGAAATATGTAGTCAATGCGATTCCGGATAACTGGCCGATGGCATTGCATTTATCCGAAGGAAGCCTTCATACAGTTCAGACCCATTATGCGTATCAGGGCTATCGGATTTTAAATGGCATGCAGGGAAAAGATGTCTTAAATCCTATGCCGGAAAAAGACCTTGTATACACGGGACATTATATTGACCATGAGCTGGTAAGCAACATTGAAGCGGACTGCGAAGCGAGAATTAAAAGAAAACAGGAGAAGAAACCGATGCGTTTCCTGCTGACTATTGGAGGAGCAGGAGCCCAGAGAGAAATTTTTGCAGCTATTATCAGATATCTGCTGCCGGAAATCCGGGAAGGCAGGGCAGCACTCTATGTCAATGTAGGAGATTACCGGAATGTCTGGGAAGAATTGTTGCAGGAAATTCCAAATCTTAAAGGCATGGTAACGGAGCATTTTGATGACTGGAGAAATACGAAGCAGTTTGCCGAAGCAGCACTGGACGGGGAAGTAAGCGGAGTCCATGGCTTCTACCATAAGAATATTTTCGAAGCAGTGTACTGCACGAATCTTTTGATGCGAAGCTGTGATGTGCTGGTGACAAAGCCAAGTGAGCTGGCATTTTATCCGGTACCGAAGCTCTTTATCAAAAGAGTGGGTGGACATGAACAGTGGGGTGCCATCCATTCCGCAGAGATTGGGGACGGTACCCTGGAATGCCGCGATATTCCGCATACCCTGCAGATGCTGGAATTATTCCAAAGTTCAGACCATCTGCTTAACGATATGTGTGAAGCAATTATGGAAAATAAGAAACAGAGGATTTACGATGGGGCATACAAAGTAGTGGAACTGGCAATGGGCTTACGAAAAGGAGGAGAAGAACAATGAGATTAACAACAAAAGAAAAAGTGGCATATGGACTTGGTGCAGTTGGTAAAGACATGGTATACATGCTTTCTGCAAGTTACATTTTATATTATTATCAGGATATTTTAAATGTCAGTGCCATTGCAATGGGAATAATCCTGATGGCAGCAAGAGTATTTGACGCATTTAATGATCCGATTATGGGAATTATTGTAGCCAAGACGAGAACCCGCTGGGGCAAGTTCCGTCCGTGGCTTTTGATTGGAACCATAACCAATGCAGTAATCTTATATCTGATGTTTGCAGCACCACCAGCATTAGATGGCGGCGGACTGGTTGCCTATGCAGCAGTAACCTATGTGCTGTGGGGTGTTACTTATACCATGATGGATATTCCATTCTGGTCTATGATTCCGGCATTTACCGAAGGTGGAAAAGAAAGAGAGGGACTTTCTACCCTTGCCCGTTCCTGCGCAGGCGTGGGTTCCGCACTGATTACCATTATCACGGTAAAATGCGTGGTTTTATTAGGTCGGGGCAATGAGCGTGCCGGTTTTAAATGGTTTGCATTAATCATTGCAGTATTATTTGTGATTTTTATTACTATTACCTGTATGAGCATCAAAGAAAAATCTACCGTAGATGTGGACTCTCCGTCAGTAGGACAGATGTTTAAAGCATTGTTACAGAATGACCAGGCAATGACCGTTGTTATTACGATAGTGCTGATTAACTGCTCTCTTTATATTACTTCCAATCTTTTGATTTATTTCTTCAAATATGATTTTGGCGGAGATGCGTGGTATAACAGCTATACCTTATTCAATACTTTTGGTGGTGGAATCCAGATTATTTCCATGATGATTTTCTTCCCGCTGCTGCGCAAATTCTTAAGTGCCTTGAAGGTATTTTATGTAAGCTTCGTTATGGCAATCGCAGGCTATGGCGTATTATTTATACTGACACTGACAAATATGTCAAACTTATTGTTATTATTTATTCCGGCATTCTTTATCTTTACAGCCTTTGGAATGCTGACGGTACTTACTACTGTATTTCTTGCAAATACCGTGGACTATGGCGAACTGAAAAATAACCGGAGAGATGAGAGTGTTATCTTCTCCATGCAGACCTTTGTGGTAAAACTGGCATCCGGAGTAGCCGCACTGGCAGCTTCCATCTGCTTAAATCTCTGCCACTTAAGTAACGATACTGCAGAAACCGCAGCTGCAGCTACCGCAACAGGCAGCTCCCTTTTAGGACTTCGCATGACGATGGCAGGGATTCCGATAATCGGCTTATTGATTGCAGTGCTGGTATTTCGTAAGAAATTTATCCTGACAGAAGAAAAAGTGCAGGAAATCACAGAGCAGATTAAAGGGAAGGAAGCTTAAACAGACAGCAAGCAAAAATAGCAAGTAAGAATATCAAGCAGAAAAAGCAGGATGAAAGGGAAGGAAAATTATCGATGATTCGTAAGGAAAAGGATTATTTTATTCTGGATACCGACCATACTACCTATTGCTTCCGGGTACTTCCTACCGGGCAGCTGGAGCATCTTTATTATGGCAGAAAGCTTCATATTGAGGACGAAGCTGATATGCAGCCGCTGGTGGAAAAACATGTCTTTGCACCGGGTAATGTGAATCTGTATAACGAGGAGCAGAAAGCATATTCCCTAGAGGATATGCGCCTTGAAATGTCCTCCTATGGAAAGGGAGATATAAGAGAGCCTTTTGTGGAAGTGGTGAATGCCAATGGAAGCAATACGATAGATTGTGTATACAAGGAAGCAGAGATAACCAAAGGTAAGGAAGCCTTTGCGGAACTGCCGGGTTCCTATGGCAGCGAAGAGGAAGTGGAGCAGCTTTGTATCCGCCTTGCGGACGAAGGAAATGAGCTGGCACTGGAATTGTATTATTATGTCTATCCATCCTGTGACATCATCAGCCGCAGTGCGAGATTCTATAATAACGGAAAGAAAGCTGTGCAGTTGAAACGGCTGATGAGCCTGCAGCTTGACTTTGATGGGCATGATTATGCATTTACTACATTTCATGGAGCCTGGGCAAGAGAAATGAAGCGGAGTGATATGCCGGTAATAGCAGGAAAATTAGTAAATGCTTCCTATACCGGAACCACCTCCAGCCGGGCCAATTCCTTTGTGATGCTAAGCCGGCCGAAGACTACAGAGGATGCCGGGGAATGCTTTGGTTTTCACCTTATCTATTCCGGTAATCACTATGAAGCAGCAGAAGTAAACAGCTTTGGCAAAATGCGTCTGGTGACAGGAATCAATCCACAGGCATTTTCCTATGAAGTGGTGCCGGAAGAAAGCTTTCAGGCACCGGAGGCAGTGATGGCATATGCAGAAAACGGATTTAACCAGATGAGCCAGAGGCTGCATCATTTTATCCGGGAGCATATTATCCGTGGAACCTGGCAGAAGAAGGAGCGGCCGGTACTGCTGAACAGTTGGGAGGCTTCCTATTTTAACATCAGTGAGAAGAAGTTATTAAAGCTGGCAAAGGAAGCAAAAGAAGTTGGCATAGAATTATTTGTAATGGATGACGGCTGGTTTGGCGAACGGATGGATGACAGCAGTTCCTTAGGAGACTGGGAAGCAAATACGAAGAAGCTGCCGGGCGGTCTTAAGGGCTTATCTGATAAGATTCATGGACTGGGACTGCAGTTTGGAATCTGGGTGGAGCCGGAAATGGTCAATGTGAAAAGCAAACTTTATGTGGCTCATCCGGACTGGACGATTGAGATTCCGGGGCAGCCTCATTCGGAAGGAAGAAACCAGCGGATTTTAGATTTGGGAAGAAGAGAAGTACAGGATTATATTATTGAGAGCATGAGTAAAGTCTTTTCTTCAGCGGACATTTCCTATGTGAAATGGGACATGAACCGGACCTTCAGCGATTATTATTCCACAGCACTTCCACCGGAACGGCAGGGAGAAGTGGCACACCGTTATGTGTTAGGATTATACCGGTGTATGAGGGAACTGACGGAACGGTTTCCGGAGATTTTATTTGAAGGCTGTGCGGCAGGCGGCAACCGTTTTGACCTTGGAATCTTATGTTATTTTCCGCAGATCTGGGGCAGTGATGATACGGATGCATTGTGCCGGGCGGAGATAGAAGAAAATTATAGTTACGGTTATCCGCTGTCAGCAGTCAGTGCCCATGTGTCTGCCTGCCCGAATCACCAGACGCTGCGGAATACGCCATTAGAGACAAGATTTCAGGTGGCATGCTTTGGAAGCTTCGGCTATGAATGCAACCTCTGTGATATGAAAAAAGAAGAAAAGGAAGCCATGAAGGAGCAGATTGCATTATATAAGAAATGGCGGAAGGTATTGCAGCAGGGAACCTTTTACCGGGGCAGAAGCTTTTACGACGGAGCACAGAGTGGAATGGGTGGCAGTGTTTTAGCGGACGAAGCCGGTAACCAGATGGAGTGGACCTGCGTATCGGAAGATGGCACCAAAGCAGTGGGTATGCTGATGCAGAAATTAGTGGTGCCGAATACGCAGCAGCAGACCTATTATCCGAAGGGATTGCTGCCGGATGTCCGTTACCATTTCTACAACCGGAAATTAAAATATAATATCAAAGAATTCGGTGATCTGGTAAATACTGTTTCACCGGTTCATATCAGACAGGATTCCCTGACCCATCAGGTGCTTTCGAAATTGGTAAAAATGGATGGCGAGACAGAAGACTTCCATGCGTATGGAGATACCTTAATGTATGGTGGTGTTCATGTCAGTCCGGCATTTGGCGGAACCGGATATAATGATAAGGTAAGACACTATCCGGATTTTGCATCCCGGTTATATTTTATGGATGGAGAAGTAAAAAAGTAGGGAGACAGAAGTCCCTGTTTGTGCTAATATGAACGTATCCATAAAACACAAACAGGAGCGGATATGAAGAATAAATCAAAGTTAAAGAAAATAAGAGAAAAGAAAGCAGGCACAGCCACCGTTACCAAAGAGTGGCTTTATATGAATCCAAATTCCATCACAGTAGCAGAGATTGAAGCTGCATTAGAAGGAATGGATGGCATTGAAACAGAAATCTGGAAAGAGGCCGGAGTATTAGAAGTGGAAGTTCCGGAGCATCATTCCATGGATATCGAGGAGATTGCAGTTGATTTAAAGGATGAATATGCCAATGCTTATTTAAAAGAGCATGACATTCATGCTCTTTTTGCTGTCACAATTGACACAGAAAACTATGCATTTATGCAAAAAATCATGCAGAAAATCATCGCCGGTGCAGGAGGCTTCTTCTGCGGTGATACAGAGGATTTTACACCGGTAGTAAAAGAGTAAGAAGTGAAATAAAAAATGCGAAAGATAAGATTATATGATGCAACACAATTAGACCGGGAACATATGATGTTTTCCAATAAGCAACTTATTACGCTGCTTCTGCCGATAATGGTAGAGCAGCTTTTGAATTCCTTTATGGGAATGGCGGATACCATGATGGTAAGCAATGTGGGAAGTGCGGCAATCTCTGCGGTATCACTGGTGGATTCCATCAATGTACTGGTCATACAGGTATTTACAGCGTTGGGATCAGGAGCAGCAATTATCTGTTCCCAGTATCTTGGAAGGGGAGACAGGGAGTCCAGCAATGAGGCTGCAAGACAGGTAACTTTAAGCGTACTGACGATTTCTACGGTATTGTCTATATTTTGTATTATATTTCGTGGACCACTGCTGCATCTGATTTTTGGCCAGGTAGAAGAGGCTGTTATGGATAATTCCATGATTTACTTCCTGCTGACTGCCATTTCATTTCCGTTCATTGCACTTTTTGATGCCGGTGGAGCTTTTTACCGGGCAGCAGGAAACAGTCGTTTTCCAATGATGATTTCTGTCCTTTCCAATGGACTCAACATTGCCGGAAATGCAGTGCTTATCTTTGGATTTCAGATGGGGGTGGAAGGAGCAGCCCTTTCTACATTATTTTCCAGAATCTTTTGTGCAGTAGTCATTTTCTGGAATCTGCGGAAACCGGATCAGGTGATTGTGGTAAATCATTATCTTAAGATCCGTCCCAATTTCCCATTGATTGGAAAAATTCTTTCTATCGGAATTCCATCCGGAATTGAAAACGGAATGTTCCAGTTCGGAAAGCTGGCAATCCAGTCCAGCGTATCAACCCTTGGAACGGCAGCCATTGCCGCGCAGGCAATGACTATTATACTGGAAAATTTAAATGGAATCGGAGCCATTGGAATCGGAATCGGACTGATGACAGTAGTAGGACAATGTATTGGAGCCGGAAAAGTGGAAGAGGCGCGTTATTATATGGTGAAACTCTGCGGCTATGCAGAAATTGTTATTCTGATTTCCTGTGCAGTGGTATTTTTATTGACAAAGCCGGTTACATTTTTAGCTGGAATGGAAGCGGAAAGTGCCTCCCTCTGCATGGAAATGATAATAGCAATTACGATTGTAAAACCGATTGTATGGGTACTGGCATTCATCCCGGCTTATGGCATGCGTGCCGCCGGAGATGTGAAATTCTCCATGATTTTATCCAGTCTTACCATGTGGTTCTGCCGTGTTGCACTGTGTGTATATCTGATCCGCAGCTGTGGTTTCGGACCAATGGCGGTGTGGATTGGCATGTTTGCCGATTGGACGCTTCGTGCTATCGCATTCAGCGTCCGGTATCTAAGCGGCAGGTGGAGCCGGATACATGTCATTTAGAACATGCATAATATTGTTGCATGAGCAGTATCAGCAATACACATTATCAGCACACCGGCAGCAGTACCTGGGTAATAAATTTACTTTTGTCTTTATGCTGTGGCGGCCCCTCTAAGTAACAGTGACGGAAGATGCCAACCGGTGTAAGGTGTTGCTCCCTGGCATAAGAAAGAAGGATATCATGAACTGCTGGCAATTCTTCATACGCACCATGATGATAGAGGCAGACTGCTTTCTGGGCAGGGAGATTTAAGATGTGCTCACCCTTGCTTCCTGCCGGGACAACAGCAAAAAAGGACATATCCTTTGCATCCGTAATGGGAGCTTCCGTAAAATAAATCTGCCCGGTATGTGCCGGACCATAGTTCTGCAGTGCTTCCAAGGCAACCTCTCTTAACAAATTCGTCTTTTCTGCGATGCTGTCACTTTCCGTTTTGCGGCAGTACACCGTCTGTGGTGGAATTGTAATGATTTCCATTGCTTCAAATCCCTGATTGATTCTTTCGTATAAGGCTTTGATATTGGCATTTAATTCATCCCGTAAAGCCTCCAGCCTTCGAACCATGGATAAAAGGTCGTTGGAGTTACTGAAGTAGCCGTGGATTTCTTCCAGTGACAGCCCAAGATTCTGCAGCGAGCGGATGGTTCGAATCTTTGTCAGTGTATCAATGGTATAGTAACGATTGCCGGATGGGTCTTCTTTTACATCCGGGAAAACCAGTCCATGAGCTTCATAATTTAAAATAATTCTTCTTGTGATGCCCACAAAGTCTGCGGCATCTCCAATTGAAAACAGTTCTTTCAAAATGTTGCCTCCTTTTTATTTATTCGGTGATTGTGAAAAGAATGGATTTAGAAATTTTTGGAGAAATAAAGACGGTTTGCTTATTGCCTTAAAATGCCAACAGTTCTTAAGTGCATGTTTTGCTTGGTCATAAGCTGTCTTTCCGTTGCTTTGACCGGCTGCACCGGTTGTCCGTCTGCGACAGATACTTCCACAAACCCGTAAGGAGGTCTAGACATTCTGGCAAATAAGTTTATGATTCCGGCAACCGGCGCAAATTCATATCCATATTCAACTGCGCCTTGCAGGCACATCCCTGTGCCTGCATTGCCGGTTGCATAACAGAATGCCAAGACCTCCTAACAGGCTTGTTTATGTATCTGTATGCAGGCGGACAGCCGGTGCAGACTGTCAAACATTGGAAAGACGGGCTTTCATAAAGAAAAGCAAAACATGTATTTTAGAACTGTGGTATTTTAAGACAAAGCAACACTCTTTCACTCTTCAAAAATTTCCATATCATATTTCTTTTCTCAAATATCGGCAAAATTTGTAAAATAATTGCATCGTACATCAATGTACGGTGTAAAATAACAGTGTAATTGTAACACAGCATTGAGAGTGTGAAAAGTGAAAAAAGAAAGAAAAAAGGTAATTTAAGAAGGGAAGGATGTACATGAAACAAAAGAAGAAAAGTTTATTTTCCTTGTTACTTGCGTTGATGATGGTAGCAGGTCTTATGCAGGGGATGACAGTTGAGACAAAGGCAGCCACAAATTCGGTTCAGGCAGGACCATTTACGTTGTCAAGGGATTCGGGGACGATTGTAGAAGGAGTCGATTATACCTATGGAAAATATGGATCTGGAAGTGGAAACATGCTTACGATTCTGACGGATGATATTACAATTGCAATGGATGAAAATGCAGATCCTACATCAGATTGTATTGGAATAGGAGAATTTAATAACCCACCTTTTGACAGTTTTTCTAAGGTGACATTTTCTAATTTAAAAATGAAATCTTATTATACCAATGTGTACAGTTATGTAGATCATATTCATATTACACTAGTTGGAAACAATGAACTGGTCAGCGTAAAAGAAGAATCTAGAACCTATGGTGATTTTGCAATTTTTGGCTATGGAAGTGTAAGCATTGAGAATAGTCCAAACGGTTCTCTTTATGCAACTGCAGATGGACTTGGCTGGGGTGCCATTTCTGTATCAGAAGGATATGGAAAAAGTGATGCATGCATTACAGTTGGAGATGCTATGTCAATGAAAAGTTCTACAGCTATGATGGCAGATATTTCAGAATTGACAGATACGCCACAGGTTTGGAGAGATTATATTGGAGTTGGTCAAAATTATATGGATGCTAAATCTGCAAAAACACTCCTGATCGGTATGTGGAAGCACAGACATACATGGAGTTATGCAGTAGATGAAACAGAAAGCAAAGATGGAAGCCGGATTCTTGCAACCTGCAGTGGCTTGGGAGATTGTGATGAAAAAGATGCATCTTTATGGTTATCCTTATCAGCTGAGAATGCAGACTATGATGGAA
>ERZ1034763.672-NODE-672-length-14043-cov-9.293823_pt1 | contig 14043 bp, 18 predicted proteins | sample MGYA00520701_ERZ1034763 | MGnify/ENA primary metagenome ERZ1034763 (study PRJEB33766, sample SAMN09781707) | gut metagenome | biome: gut microbiome | host: Homo sapiens | place: Madagascar | study: EMG produced TPA metagenomics assembly of the PRJNA485056 data set...
CCGATGTGATGGAGTACATGAACGACCACAAAGACCTTGTGTGTTCGTTCATCGGTAAGGGGCTTGAAATGCTCAATGACCCGGAGAAACTGGCGGCGGCAAACCTCAGCCAAATCACAACGGCGATGGGAACGCTAATCGACAAGTGGGCGATGGTGCAGGAGAAAGCAGGAGACAATAGCGATGACGGCGTAACGGTGATTATTGATGTCTAAGATCCTTCTTTCACAAAAGATCGCACCGGTATTCTATGGTGTCGCGCGAGATGTATTTCAACACGGACACACGCACTACGATTTTAGCGGCGGGCGCGGTTCTCTGAAATCCTCAACTGTTTCGCTTTTTGTCCCGCTGCTCCTAATGCAGAAGAAGAACCGAAATTGCCATGCGCTGGTACTGCGTAAAGTAGCAAATACTATCCGAGATAGTGTGTACGCTCAGTACATTTGGGCAATCGGAGAACTGGGGGCGGCTCAGTATTGGGAAGCCAAAGTATCCCCAATGGAGCTGATCTATAAGCCTACCGGACAAAAGATCATGTTCCGTGGGGCTGATGACCCGATGAAAATCAAGTCTATCAAAGTCCCGTTTGGCTATATCGCCGTGACGCACTTTGAAGAGAAAGACCAGTTTGCCGGACGCGCGGAGATACGAAACATTTTGCAGTCGACCATGCGCGGCGGCTCGGTGTTTTGGAATTTTGAGAGCTATAACCCGCCAATTTCGCGCGACAACTGGGCGAACAAAGACAGTTTGGAAGAACGTGCCGACCGGCTGTGCCACAAGTCGACATATCTGCAAGCACCGCCTGAGTGGTTGGGCGAGCAGTTTCTTGCAGAAGCGGAACACCTAAAAGAAACAGACGAGCGTGCATATCAGCACGAATACCTCGGCATTCCGGTCGGAACGGGCGGCAATGTGTTTGAGAATTTGGAACTGCGAGAGATCACAGATGAAGAAGTCAAAAGTTTCGACCGCATTTATCAGGGAGTGGACTTCGGCTGGTTTCCTGACCCATTCGCTTTTATCCGCCTGCATTATGACAGAGCAAGAGAGACGATATATCTGTTAGACGAGATTTATCAAAACAAGCTGTCCAACGAGCAGAGCGCGTTTATGATAAAGCAGCGTGGATATAACAACGTGCGAACAATCTGCGACAGCGCAGAACCAAAAAGCGTTGCCGACCTTCGGGCGATGGGGCTGCCTGCGTATGAAGCGGTAAAAGGCCCCGGCTCGGTGGAATATGGCATGAAGTTTTTGCAGCGCAGAACGATCGTCATTGACAGGCGGCGCACACCGCACGCTTACGATGAATTTGGTGGATACGAATACGAACGAAACAAAGACGGTGACATTATCAGCGGATACCCAGACGCGAACAACCACCTGATTGACGCGACCCGGTATGCGTTAGAACTTGTCAGCCGCAGAATGGGAGTTATTGCATGAGCAGTGCAGTTATCCAAAAGTTAAAAGAACTTGGCTATACGACAATCCCGGAAGATTTTTACAGCCAAGTTGACCTCTGGAAGTCCTGGTATGTTGGGAAAGTAAAGGATTTTCATCAATACCGGCGATATAACGGGCATAAGTGGACAAAGTGCAACCGTGCAAGCCTCGGTATGGCGAAAAAGGTTTGCGAGGACTGGGCAAACCTCTTGATGAATGAGAAAGTCCAGATCACACTTGAAGGGCAGAAAGAACAGGCGTTCGTTGATAGCGTCCTGACAGCGAACAACTTCACGGTCAAGGCAAACGAAATGCAGGAAATGAAGTCAGCGCTCGGAACTGTGGCGTACATTCCGCGTGTGGTGGGGCAGGCCGTCAACGAAAGCGGCGAGATTGTGCCTGGTGATGTTTCCGGAATCGAGCTGGACTATGTGACGATTGAGCACATCTTTCCGCTGGCTTGGCAGAATGGCTTTATTTCAGAGTGTGCTTTTGACAGCGTGGTCACACGGGCTGGAAAAAACTATCTGTATTTGCAGATTCACCGGAAAGACAAAAACGGACTTTACGTCATCGAGAACATCATTTACCGATACGAAAACGAAACGCTTGCCGACGCGCTGCTCACCGATGTTCCAGGCTTTGAGCGAATCCCCCCTGTGGTACATACGGGAAGCGACAAGAGGCAGTTTGTCATCGACAGGCCGAACATCGCAAACAATCTTGACTACCTGCTTCCGGTTGGTATCCCTGTGTATGCAAATGCAATCGACGTCCTGCGCGGCGTTGACTGTGCCTATGACTGCTACGTCAACGAGTTCGAAAACGGACCGATGATGATGATGGTCAAAATTCCCGCTACAAAGTGGGAAGATGGAGAACCGACGCTTGATGACCATGACCGGCGTTTCTATCTGCTTCCGGAGGATACGCAGCAAGGGAACGTTGTAGAGACAATTTCTCCGACGCTGAGAACCGAGCAGCTAAATATCGGTTTGCAAGACCAGCTTAATATTCTAGCAAGCAAATGCGGGTTCGGGACAAATTACTATCAGTTTAATCAAGCGGTAATGGCAACTGCGACGCAAGTAGTTAGTACGCAGAGTGAACTAGCGAGGACAAGAGGGAAACATCAAATCATTTTAGAGCAAGTCCTGATTGAACTTTGCCGGATTCTTCTTAGATTGGGCAATACCGCGATGAAAGCGGGGCTTGACGAGAACGTTGAAATTAGCATTGATTTTGACGATAGCATCTTTGTGGACAAAGACGCCGAGTTTAACAAGGACGAGCGGATGCTTTCTGACGGTATTATGAATGATTGGGAAGCTCGTATGCGCTGGATGAACGAAGACGAGGCAACCGCAAAGGCGGCGCTGCCGAAGATGCAGGACATGACAACCGAAGGACAAGAGGAGGTAGAGTAATGGGCGGCAGAGGTGGAGCTGGTGGCGGTGGCAGCAGAAACACATCGTCCCCCGATTACAAAAGCTCCTACAATATCGAGATGGAGAACGCCAGAAGCTTTGAAGCGGCGTTTGCTATCGAGGATGGCACTACCAAAGGCGCAATCGGATATCAGATGTATGTCCATCAAGATGTTACCGGCAGAAGCCTGATTGCTGACACGCGCAAAGACATTGACGCGCTCAAGCGTGACCTTCGGGAAGCAAATCAAATGGGCAAGTCTTACGGAATGTCGCAAGCGTCCATTGATGGCATGAAAGCCGCTATCCGAGAGAAGATTTCTTTGCAGGAAAAGGCGGTTACGGCGATGGAGAGTGCGCGCTCTGAGTACGAGAAGTACAAGCGGCAGTCGGCAGCTGGAAACGCAAAAGCAAAACAGCGTGGTGGTCGCTGGATGTAAATGGAGAATGATACATGGGTGGACGCGGCGCAAGCAGCGGTATCAGCGTAAGCGGCAAGCCTTACGGGAGCGAGTTTAGAACGCTTCTAAAAGCCGGAAATGTAAAGTTTGTAAAGCAAAATGCGGCGTTGAACGCAAAAGACCCGTTGGAAACCATGACCAAAGGGCGCGTTTATGCAACGATAAACGATGATGGAAAAATCAATGCAATCAGCTATTACGGTGCAGACGGCAAGCGAGTGAAAACAATCAATCTTTTACACAGCCATGAGCAATTCAAGGGAGAACACACGCACATCGGGTATTATCACGATGAGGGCGGCACAAGGGCATTGACGGCAGACGAAAAGAAGCTGGTTGCATTCGTAAAAAAGGCTTGGTATAATAGGCATAGCAAGTAGTCGTATAGGGTGATTACACCGTGACTTCGGAAACTCCGGTTAGAATCCGGGCGCTTGCTATGCCGTAAGGTACAGAAATGTATCTTGCGGCATTTTTGTTTGCTGGTGGATTTATGATTAACTTTGAAAATCTCGACAAGTTCACATTTCCCGGCGTTGAAAAGTACGACATTCCGCAGATCGAGCCGGTCAAGGCATACCCGCAAGGCGAGTTTATCCCCGTGAATTACCATTACGCGGCAAAAGACCCGGCAAGCAAAATCGTACATTTTTTCGTGGACGATTATCAATTTATTCGATATTGGAACACGCCGGACAAGTATATTCCGAAACTGTCGCAGTTTTCGGCGGTGTGCGCGCCGGACTTCTCCACATACACGGATATGCCGTTGGCGATGCAGATATACAACCACTATCGCAAGCACTGGTTGGCGGCATACTGGCAAATGCATGGAATGACAGTCTATCCCTCAATCTCATGGAGCGACGAGCGCAGCTATGACTGGTGCTTTGACGGTGAGCCGGTAAGCGGAATTGTGGCGGTATCTTCTGTGGGAACACAGCAGAACAAGGAAAGCAAGCGACTGTTTTTGCGCGGTTATGAGGAAATGATGAAACGGCTATCGCCGGAATGGGTGATATTCTATGGAAGAGTGCCGGAGGAATGCGACTGGAATGTGATTCGGGTGCAGCCGCACTATGACGAGATCGTGAAGCGGAGGGTGCAAAATGAAATATCCGTTCACGCCGGAACTGCTTGACGCGCTCCCAGAAGAACTCGCCGAACTGTACCGCGCGCTTGAAGATATGCTGCTCGACGAAATATGCAGCCGCTTAAAGCTGAAAGACCAGCTCAACGAGGTCACAGTGTCCGATATTCGGGCGCTGCGGTCGCACGGCATCGACCTTAAGGACATTGAAAAGGCAATCCGCAAGACCTCTGGCATTAGCGAGAAGAAACTGAAAGAGTTGCTGGACGATGTGGTAGAACGAAACCAGAAGTATTACACCGACCTTATCGACCTTGCCCATATAACGCAGCCGGAAACGCTGGTGAGCATTGAGGACACATGGGCAATATACGAGCAGACGAAACAGACCATGCGCAACCTTACGCGGTCTATGGGGTTTCTGGTGGACGCTGGGCGGACGATGCTGCCGCCTTCCAAAGCGTACCAATGGGCGCTGGACAATGCCACAATGCAAATCCAGAGCGGTGCTATCAGCTACAATCAGGCTATCAAATCAGCGGTGCAGCAGTTGGCGCAAAGCGGCCTGAAAGTCGTTGATTATGAGAGTGGCCGCCGCGACCAGATCGACGTAGCCGCCCGCCGCGCAGTTATGACGGCGGTAAATCAGCTAAACCGTAAATACTCTGAACAGTCTATGGACTTTCTGCAAACCGACCTTGTACAAGTAGAGGCGCACGCCGGGGCGCGTGATATCGATGGCCCGAATGGGTGGGAAAATCACAAAAAATGGCAAGGCAAGTTGTATCGATGGTCTGAATTTACAAAGAAATACCCCGACGCGTCAAAAAAGGAATATCCAGATTTTGAAAGCACATGCGGCATTGGAGATGTGACCGGTATTCTTGGAGCAAATTGTCGGCATAGCTGGTCGGTGTTTGCTGAAGGAGTTATGGAGCGCACCTATACCGATAAGCAGCTTGAGCATATCGACGATGGGCTCGGCTGCACTTTTGAGGGGAAAACATACACCGCATACGAAGCAACACAGATGCAACGGCGCGTAGAGCGGACAATCCGTAATCTAAAGCGCAAGAAAGCCGCTTACAAGGCCGCAGGATTGACGGAAAAAGAACGGGCGGTAAACATACGGCTACGGCGGTTAAACGCGAAATACAAGGCGTTCAGCGCGGCGGCAGGGCTGCCTGAGCAGGGGGAAAGGACGAAGGTGCAATATTGAACTTTGACGAAGCCATCAAAACCGTGCAAGCCATTCTAAAGCGCGGGAACGACGCAGAGATACGACGAAAAGGCGATGGGTACATTGTCTTAGAGGTCAAAAAAACAATAAAATACAGCACTTACGCGTAATAGGGCGCGGGAAAGGGCAATAGGAGCCAACTTGTAAGGAACGCTTACAGGTTGACTCTTTTGTTTTATCAACACTGACCGACAGGTCGTTAAACAAGGAGATTTTTATGGCAGAAGAAACCACCGTGCAGAGCACGGGAACGACTGCGCAAGAGCAGGAAAAGACGTTCACTCAGGCTGACGTTGACAAGATGATTCAGGCGAGGCTTGACAGAGAACGGAAGAAGTACCCCAGCGAAGAAGAAATCAACGCATACCGCACGTGGAAAGACGGCCAGCAGACCGAACAGGAGCGACAGGCAAAACGCGATAAGGAGCTTGCAGACAGCAAGAGCGCTTTATCTGCTGCACAGTCCGAGCTTGAACAGGTCAAGCGTGATAAGTACGTGCTTTCCAAAGGCCTGACTGGCGATGATGCAGAGTTTATCTCGTTTAAGGCTCTCAAGATGGTGGACGACGAGACCACTTTTGAGCAGGCCGTTGATAAGCTCACGGAAAATCGTCAGAAAGTCAAGTTTGACTGGACGGCTCCTGCGGGCGGCGGCGACAAACCGAATGCAAATAATGCCGCGATGAACAATCTGATCCGCGGCGCACTGAAATAAAAAAGGAGAATCAAAAATGGCAACTATTGATCGTTCCGCACTTTCCGGACTTATTCCGGAACCCGTAACCCGCGAGATCATGCAGGGCGCTATCGCAGAATCCGCTGTCCTGCGCATGGGCCGTCGTCTGGCAAATATGTCCAGCAAGACGCAGACCATCAACGTGCTTGACGCACTTCCCTCTGCGTACTTTGTCAATGGCGAAGCCACTGACAGTGGCGCAGGCGAGGCATTCAAGCAGACCACGAAGATGGCGTGGGACAAGAAGAAACTGTACGCCGAGGAGATCGCGGTCATCGTCCCCATCCCCGAGGCGGCACTCGACGATGCGGACTATGACATTTGGGGAGAGGTTAAGCCGCGCCTGACCGAGGCTTTCGGCAAGGTCATTGACGCGGCTATTCTGTTCGGCACCAACAAACCCAGCACTTGGCGCACTGGCGTTGTGCCCGCTGCTATCGCTGCCGGTAACGGTGTGCCCGTCGGGACCAGCGTCTTTGACGACATCATGGGCGAGAACGGGCTGATCGCCAAGGTAGAGCTGGACGGCTTTAACCCCAACGGCGTCATGTCCGCCATCCAAATGCGCGGTAAGCTGCGCGGTCTGAAGGACACCACCGGCCAGCCCATTTTCAAGTCCGATATGCAGGGCGCTACCCGCTACGGCCTTGACGGCATGGATATGTACTTCCCCATGAACGGCGCGTTTGACCCCGCACAGGCGCAGATGATCGTCGGTGATTGGAGCCAGCTTGTCTATGCCATCCGCCAGGACATGACCTTTAAGGTCTTTACTGAGGGCGTGATTCAGGACCCCGCCACGAAGGACATCGTTTACAACCTCATGCAGAACGATATGGTCGCGCTGCGTGCCGTCATGCGTCTCGGCTGGGAGATCGCGAACCCCATCAACGCCTATAACGCGGAAAAGGCAAATCCGTTCCCGTTCTCTGTTTACGGCAAGGGCGGCGCTATTTCCGCCGTCGCCGTGACCCCTGCTACCGCCACTGTAAAGAAGGGCGAGAGCAAGCTGTTTACCGCCAAGGTTGACGGCGAGGGCATCATCAACGGTGAGGTCGAATGGTCTCAGGACGGCACGAAGAGCAAGATCAGCGATGAGGGCGTTCTGACCGTTTCCGCTACCGAAACCAAGACCAGTATCACCGTTACGGCCAAGTCCAAGCAGGACAGCACGAAGACCGGCACTGCCACCGTTACCGTTTCTGCCTGATTTGAAAGGAGCTGACCCGTATGACTTACGCAGACTTTGAATACTACTCCGGTACTTACATGGGCGCTGTGAGCGAAAATGACTTCCCGCGTCTTGTTGTCCGAGCCAGCTCCTTCCTCGACTACTACACGCGCAACAGAGCGCAAGACAACGCTGATCTGGATGCGGTAAAGATGTGCTGCTGTGCACTGGTGGATAAGTACGCGGTCATCGAGGCGGCACAGGCGCTTGCCGTGAAAAACCTTGCAAACGCTGCAGCAAATGATGCAGAAGTCAAAAGCGAAACGGTAGGCAGTTATTCCAGAACGCTTGCAACGGGCGGGGAATCCGCACTGACCGCGCTCAATGCGACGGACGGGGCAAAGAAACTGCTGGCAGAAACGTGCATGGAATACCTTGCACATACCGGGCTGCTGTATCGCGGAGGTGTGTATAGATGTACGCTCCCCACACTGTAACGATTTACAACATCGTGCAGGAGATCGACCCGACAACTCTTGATGAGGTCGAAAAGGTCTACACCACGATATTGCGCGGTGTGATGCTCCAAGCGTCTAAAGGCGTCAACGTGCGCGAAAGCGGTCTTGAGGGCGCTGATGCGGTAAATCTGTATATCCCGTTCTCCGTGGAAGCGGTGGACGGGGTAACAGGTAAACCGAAAAACTACATCGGCCCGCAATCGTTTTTCAAAGCGGCGGATAAGTCTAACCTATGGACGCTCTCATACAAGGGTAACGGTGGCATGACGTGCTTTGTGAAGGGCGAATTCGTGTCGGACAACATGACTGTCGTTCTGAGCCATGACGATTGCTACAACGTGACGAAGGTTGATGCAATGGACTACGGTAGCACCGATATGCAGCACTGGGAAGTTGGTGGTGCGTAATGGGCATCAAGATTTCCGTGCATACCGACGGCTTTGACGCTGTGAAAGAAGCCATTGCCAAAGCCTGCACGCGTGCTGAGCACGTTTTAGCGGAACAGATTGAGAAAGACACTCAGCCGTTTGTTCCGATGCTCACAGGCTCGCTAACGCAGCGCACAAGAGTAGACGGAAGCACCGTTATTTACCCCGGTCCGTATGCCCGTTTCCTGTATTACGGAAAAGTGATGGTTGACCCAAACACCGGCAGCACATACGCGCCGAAGGGCGGAACGAAAGTGGTCACAGACCGAAACTTAGTATTCAACAAGGCGATGCATCCGCAAGCACAAGCACATTGGTTTGAAGCATCTAAGGCGCAAAACCTTGATAAGTGGGTGCGCGTAGCAGATAAGGCGGTGAAGAAATTTGGAACAGGTTAAAAAGACGGTTTCGGCGGCGGAGGAAGATCAGGTCTCCCGCAAGCTGCTTGCGTGGTTAAACACATTCCCTGACAAGCCGGTTGATTTGATTCGATTCGAATTTCTTCCCGCCGATACTCCGGCGATGGCGCTGTCTACGATTCAGGCGGCGTATATCGTCAAGAAATACATTCTCGGCGGGTATCAGGCGGAATACCAATTCAAGGTCATTTACCGCATGAAGCCGGGAAATAGCAACGACAAACGGCTCAAGGCTGACGAGCTGCTTAACGCTCTGGGAGACTGGACAATTGACCAGCGACCCGATATCGGAGACGGCAAGCGCGTCATCAGTATCGAGCCGACAACAAGATCGTCCCTGTTCGCCGTATATGAAAATGGCGACGAGGATCATCAAATCCTAATGAAAATGAACTACGAGGTGAATGTATAATGGCAGATTTGGCGTTCAATACCCCGTCTGGACAGAATATTGACCGTGAAAAATTGGTCGCATACCTCAATACTGGGACGAGTTCCGCATCCCCTACGTGGTCTCCCATGGGAACTTACGTTGATGATTCCAGTATGGGATATGACTGGCAGACGGACTCCACGAAAGACATTCGAGGAATTACAAGAAATACTATGAAGAAACCCGTTGTAACTCAGCCGTTCGATACTTCGAAGCTTGACGCTGGCGATCCTGCCATCGTCAAGATTTGGAATCTTGCGGTGAAGGAGCATAACGCGGCGGCGCTGGCAAGCCAAGAAATGCTGATCGTCCATGCCTATGCAGGCACGGAAAATACCGCAGTTTTTGCGGAAAGATATAGCGCTTGCATGATCGAGCCGACAGGTCTCGGCGGCGAAGGTGGCGGAGTTCTCGGCTTGCCTATTAACGTCACATACGGCGGCACGCGAACTACTGGCACTGCGGCCATTTCCGGCGGCACTGTCACGTTTACAGAGGACTAAATCAAAGAGGGCTGGCGCTTGTCAGCCCTCATTTCGGAGGTAAGTATGGAACTCAGTTTTGATTCCGGCGTAAAGGAATACACTATTCAAGGTGTAAACGGTGTTGTGACCGTGTATTTCAACCCTGCGGACGTAAATTTCGCAAAGAAAGCGTATCGCGTATTCAATGACCTGCGCAAGAAGCAAGAAGAGAGAGTGTCAAAGCTCGATACAACCGAGCCGAGCGACGAGCTCTTTGACATGGTGGATTCCATCGACAAGGAGATGCGCGGCATCATCAACGACCTGTTTGGGCAGAATATCGCGGATACACTTTTCGGCTCGGTGAATGCTTATTCCGCAGCAAACGGCGCTCCGGTATGGCAGAACTTTATGAATGCCATTATTGACCAGTTCGACGAAGCGACCAAGCGAGAGCAGGCGCTTGCAGACGAAAAAATCCGCAAGTATACGCAAAAGTACAAAAAATGATGTACGAACTTCCGACATCGCTGACCATTTGCGGCGTTGAGTATGCTATCCGCTCAGACTATCGCGCAGCACTGGACGCGCTTTCGGTGTTTGCTGCGGTCGATCTGGACAACGGTCAAAAGGTTCTGGCCGCACTGGATATTTTCTATCCTGATTTTTTACAAATGCCGGACAAGCATATTCCAGATGCTGTAAAGCAAATGACGTGGTTTCTCGACTGCGGCGACGACGGCGACAACAGGAAGCGCCCTAAACTGATGGATTGGGAACAAGACTTCCAATACATTGTGGCTCCTATCAACCGCGTTGTGGGGCAGGAAGTGCGCGCAATGCCTTATTTTCACTGGTGGTCATTTGTATCTGCGTACTACGAAATCGGGGATTGCCTGTTTGCAAACATCGTGCGGATCCGTAGCTTGAAAGCAAAGGGGAAAACGCTTGACAAATCGGATCGAGAATTTTACCGCGAAAACAGACGGCTCGTTGATCTGAAAAAGCCGATGACGGAAGAAGAAAACGACACGATCAATGCGTGGTTGGGCAAAAAAACGCCCGACGCAAAATAGCATCGGGCGAAGGTGGTTACTTGTCTGCAATGAATGTAATTTCGTTTCCAGACCAAAAATCGGGAGTAAAGCGAATTTCAATTTTTTCCCAGCCTTTGGGGACTTCGTATCCGACAACGCCGGTCATTTTCTTACCAGCAGCAATAGCTCCGTCCAACTGAGTTTTATCGGTTTCGATGGTGGCTGAAATGCTCAGATTTGTCGAGTAGTCATCAACATAGGCGTTGAACGATGCGATAGAACTAACGGCAATATCTTTATCCGACTGGTTATCAATGGAGAATTCGCAAAGCAGAAACACATTACCATCATCAGGCGTGTTGAACTGCGATCCATTGCTTTCGGTGCAGGAATCAAACTTTACGCTGATCCCATTTAACTCGGCGGTTTCTCCAACGCCAAACGTTTGGCTCTCCGATCCAGAATCATCGCCCATGCCGTTTAATGCGGCGGCGATTAGGCAAATGCCGAAAATAGCAATGATGATTCCTAACACTGGGTGGCGCTTTTTCTGTTTTGCTCCGCATTTCGGGCACGTTGATGCGGATTTCGCAATAGACGCGCCGCATACTTTACAAGTAGTCATCTTATCCATATTCATTCCTCCTATAGCCACGTTTTGTGGATATATTGATGATACCATGCAAAAAAACAAATAGCAAGTAGGTGATAGTTTTGGCAGATGGTGAAATCGTAATTGACGCTACAATCAGCGACAAAAAACTACACTCTGACCTGAACAAGGTTAAATCAAATATCGCGTCTTTGCAGAAGGAATTCAACAGGCTCGGCGACCAGAAAACGCCGATGGAAGACCGGCTGCGTAACATCGGTGCAGAGCTGGATGCGGCAAAACAGGTGCTTGCCGATATGCGCACAGCGCCAAAAGGCACGTATGAGAAAATCGACGTGTCCGAGCAGGCCGAGCGCGTGCGAATGCTGCAAAGCGAATTTAATAAAACTGCAAATAGCATTGATAAGCTCAACGAAAAACTCAACAAAACCGGCGATAAGATTTCCGACGCGAAAACGCAGGCAGTCGAGCTAACACAGCAGATCGAGGGCAGAGCCAAAGGCGCAGGGCTGCGTAATGCAACCGAAGCGGCGGCAGATTCCATGAAAGTATTTGGACAGCGCTTAAAATCTGTTGTCCGCAGTGCACTTGTTTTCACAGTTATTACCCAAGCATTAACAAAGGTGCGTGACTGGGTAAAAAATGTCGTAATGGTAAACTCCGAGGCAAGAGAATCCATTGCGCAGCTTAAAGGAGCGCTTTTGACGCTGGCACAGCCTCTTGTAAGTGTAATTGTCCCCGCCTTTACACTGCTTGTAAAAGTTATCACAGCAGTAGTCTCACAGATCACGCGTCTTGTGGCGCTTATCTCCGGCAAGAGCGTTAAGGCAACTGCTAACTCGGCAAAGGCTCTGAACAAAGAGACCAGCGCATTAAAGGGGACGGGAAGTGCCGCGAAAAAAGCGGCGAGTCAGCTTGCGGCGTTTGATGAGATCAACCAGATTTCCACCGATACCGCAAACGATACGGGCGGCGGTGCATCTGCTGACGCAATCACTCCGGACTTTAGCTACATGGACGACATCAGCGACCGCTTAAAGAAAATCGCTGATGCGGTCATGCTCATTGCGGCAGGCTTAGCACTGTGGAAAATCAGCAGCAGTTTGCCGGGTGTGCTTGGCACTATTTTGCAAAAGCTTGGCGGCATCCTTATCGCGGTTGGCGGATTGATTCTTCTGTGGGACGGCTTATCCGACGCATGGAATAACGGCGTCAACTGGGGGAATCTGCTCGAAATGCTTGCAGGCACAGCGGCGCTTGCCGGGGGGCTTGCAATCGCATTCGGCAAAGTCGGCGCAGGCATCGGCCTTGTAGTGGCTGGCTCAGCAATGATTATCACAGCGTTTAAGGACATTTGTGATAACGGTGCAAATCTTCAAAATACGCTGTTATTGATTGCTGGCATTGTGGCAACGGGGCTGGGGTTCTTTTTCCTGACCGGCAGCGTTATCCCTCTTGTTATTGCTGGAATCGCATCTGTAGTTACGGCGGCGCTTGCGCTTACAGGTAATTTGACAGAGTTCGCCAGAAACTTGAAAGATAATATCCTCGATGGAATTATCCAATTTATCAAGGGCGTGTTCACGGGCAACTGGAAATCTGCGTGGGAAGGTGTCAAAAAAGTTTTCTCTGGCATCTGGAACAGCATCGTTATTATTGCCGAGAGCGCCATCAATGCCGTCATTAAAGGCTTGAACTGGCTGATTAGTAAAATCAATACGATCAAGTTTACTGTTCCGAGCTGGGTACCAGGTGTTGGTGGTAAGAGCATTGGCGGGCATCTATCGTCTCTCTCTGAGGTTAAGCTTCCCCGCCTTGCGACCGGCGCGGTTATCCCGCCCAACAAAGAATTTCTTGCCGTGCTGGGCGACCAGAAAAGCGGGACGAACATCGAAACACCGCTTGCAACAATGGTTGACGCATTTAAGCAGGCTATGGCGGAATCTGGCGGCGGTGCAACAACGGTCGTTATCCAGCTCGACGGTAAGGAAATCGCACGCAGCACTGTTAAGAATATCAACAACATGACACGCGCAGCGGGTAAGCCCGTGCTGCTGTACTAAGGAGGGGCAAACATGGAAGTCCTTATTATCAACGGCACGGATTATTCATCCGCAATCGCAACGAAAGGGTACGGGTGGAGCAGAAACGACCTTGACAGCGACAAGACTACCCGTACCAAAGATGGCAAGATGCGGCGCGACAAGATCACCACAAAGCGGAAACTAAGCTATACGACGCGCTCTATGCCTCGCGATAAGCTGGCAAAACTCGATGACGACCTCAACAAAACGACCTGCACCGTAAAATATCTTGATTTGCATGGTGTGCGCACAAGCACATTTTATTGCTCGTCGATGGAATGCACGCTTGAAGAAGCGGCAGACGATAATGAGGTGTGGGGCGGCGCGACGTTTAATTTGATCGAGGTGTGATATGGGGCAGACAACAAGTGCGCTGTGGCGCGAGCTGCTCCACGCTCCCGGCACAGAACGAGAGTACAAATTTGACGTTGCTGGCACGGAATATGGCAAAGACGCGGAAGTGTCGCATT
>ERZ1034763.673-NODE-673-length-14022-cov-7.411040_pt1 | contig 14022 bp, 4 predicted proteins | sample MGYA00520701_ERZ1034763 | MGnify/ENA primary metagenome ERZ1034763 (study PRJEB33766, sample SAMN09781707) | gut metagenome | biome: gut microbiome | host: Homo sapiens | place: Madagascar | study: EMG produced TPA metagenomics assembly of the PRJNA485056 data set...
CAAATGCATAAAATTTTTTCCCTGTTACGATGTCGTTTGCAACCAAAAAATAGTTAATATTATTTTCTAACAAGTAGTTCTTTAAGCGTTCGCTATAACACCTATAAACGTCTTTATTAGTCATGACTTTGTTGTCTCTCCTTTACTATATATAATTAGGAGAGGATTTAACTCTCCTAATTATATTATATATTACCTACAAAATCTCTTAAGGCTATTATTAAGAGATTTCATGCAATTATCGAATTCGCTTCTGACCATTTTTTGTAGCTCTGGCATTGTATCATTAGAAACAGCATCAACATGCACAAGACTACCAAACTCCATATTTAGCTCTATATTATTGTTTGTAACATAAGGCACATTAACAGATGGAGTGCTCCTCTCAAGCACTTGTGTTGGATCTAAAGATCCAAGTTTCATTAAATTTGATGTAATGTCATGAGGAATCACAGAACTGCCTTTACTTAAATATTGTAAACGGCCATCATTGCCAGCATGCAAAACTAACTCTTCCCCAAGTTCATCAATAATGGCCATCTGGTCATGAGGAATTTTCTTTGTGCCTTGCGCGTAATAGCCTTCTATATCACTTAATTTTACCCAACCAGTATAACCGCCATTTCGTCCAATAAGCACCTCATCGCCACTCACTTGATAAACTGTGAAAGTAGATCCGGGAACCCATGATTGCATCCTCGTTCCGTTTCCACCATCTCTTGAGAAATGCGTTGCAGAACTCTTAACAGTTACAGACGAACCATTTGATGGTGGCGCTGGTGTTGCTGGTGCAGGGGATGGACTTGGCTGCTGCGCTGGTGCCGGTGGAGTATATCTTGCACTTTCTGTCTTGTCTTTTTTGCTATTGGTTGCATTAATTATACTGTTTGCAGTCTTATCTGCTTCAACTTGTAAATCTATAAGCTCTTGTTTTAATAGCTTTAATTGCTCAGTAAATGCACTCATGGAAGTATCAAGTTGCCCCTGATAAGTGCCTATAGCATCTGCACCATCAAGCCAAGGCTTAGTCACGGAGTCTGACAAAGTAATCCCGTATTTATCTGCTATATCTGATAAGTTTTGTGCTAATAACTCAGTATTTGCAGCAATAGTTGTATAGCTGTCCTGAATAATTTGGTCTTCATTTTTAAGAGACTCATCAAGTGCATCCATTTCATTTTGCTTGTTGTTTTGATAATCTTCTAGTTGCTTATCAAGTGCATCTTGCTGTTTCTCTACGCTATGATCATAATATAGCTCTTCAAGCTCTTCTTTTGCTTGCGCGAGCTCTGCCTGAAGCTTTTTCTTTTGTGCAATTGCAGATGCAGAATTGTCTCCAGATATTACTGCTAGACGCTTTTCAATATCTGCTATATTCTTCTGTTGCTCGGCAACTTGTTTAGAAAAGTCGTGGCTTTCTTTTTGAAGATTAAGCTCTTCTTTTTTCCTGTCGATAAGTTTTGAATAAGCATCAATCTCTTTTTGCATGCCATCTTTTACAGCCTGAATACGAGTCTTATTTAAATCAATCAGAGACTTCTTTGCAGATTCTTGTGCCTCAATCGCACCCCATTGATTTTCTTTAAGTTCTGCCAACTTTTCGTTATACTCATCTGTGCTATACAAACCAGCAGCATAATCTTTTTCAAGATGTGCAATTGCTTCACCATATTGTTCAACTTTGAAATTAGCAACCTCTAATTGTTGCGCAAGTAAACCAAGAGCCGTAACGCCATCTTTAGTCCAATTACCTGCGTCATCCACTACTTTCTCTTCATCAGAAACTAAATTATATAAATGAGAAAGCTCAGAATCAACATTGTCAATTCTATCAATTAGCTTATCAAGGTTGTCCCAATAAAGATCGTTTATACTATTTTGGAATCCTTCAATGTCCTTCTTGCATTCAAGAATGGCATCATCAACATCGAAAATAGCATTCACCATTTCATACCAATCGTCAGAACCTACTTGAACATCTCCAGATTTAACTGATTGATCTAAAATATCTTGTAAAGAAGCTCGTTTATTGTTAAGATCTGAAATCTGCTTTTGAGAATCTTTCATCAATTCCTTATAGAAATTTTCAGAGAGTCTCTTGCCAGACTCTTCAAGTAAATCCATTTCTGCTTGAATTAAATTTGAATGTTGTTCAGTTAAACCAGCAATATTCTCAAAATCATCTGCGATATCTTTTAATTGTTCAAGACGTTTAGCTGAAATTTCAGCAATAGAAGCCAAGTAATTATTCTCTGCATCATCCGCTTTTGTAGACCATGTACGATACTCTTCAATTGCATCTGCGATTTCTCCTTCGCTTTCTCCAATAAAGTCTTTAATCGCAATGGCACCATTTTTAGCCATCTCTTGATACTCTACTGGCACTTCAGACAACAATTGGGCGGCTTTTTTATTGTATGTTGCTGCGGCAGAGAAATAGGTTGACGCTTTTTGTTTCTCTGCATTTACAAGGTCTTCATATAGACTATTTTTCTCTCTAGTTTGAGACGTGTCGTCGAGGAAATTTTCTAACCTATTCGTAGCATTAGTAATAATATTTTCAATTTCCTCAAGCCTATACTCAATAAAATCAATTGTTTGCTTTGCGTCATCTGCTGCATCTTCCACAGAGTCTGATGCGTCAGAAATATCTCCTGCTGCATCTTGTAATGCATTAGAGGCGTTGTACATACCATCGTCATAACTTCTATATCCAGTTCCTTCCCACTGACTAGGCAATGTATAATTTGGGTATATTGTCACATGGGCGTTGCCATCAATATGCGCATTTCCATTAGCAAGAGCTTTCCCACGTGAATTTATATACCCATTTCTAAACAGCGCATCGGTTTGCTTGTGATTAAATATAATTGCGTTTTTAGGAAGATCCACTAGTTCAGCGCCATGGTCTCCTACTGTATAATATCTACCAGTGTTTGGGTCAACAACGGTTTCCATTCCTAGCTCTCCTACAAGAGCATTATGTTCTGATTGTTCTAATCCCCAACTCCCAGTAGCATGAGCAGTTCCAGACACATTAGCTGTGCCATTAGACTCTTGATCTCCACTATTACCACCAAAGATACTAGACACTTTTGCTTTAAAACTTGCCCAATGGTCGCCAACCCAAGAGTTTACTTTATCTAATAATCCATCAAGCGTAGTTTTTGTATCTTGATCAACATTAGCCTTAAACATTGGAGATGTTTGTAATAATTCATATATATTCGTTAATGTCGTTGCCAACTCATCAATTGAAGATTGAACAGTATCAACACCGTCCATAGATAAATAATAATCAATGAGATTTTTCTTTTCTTGTAATGTTTCTAATTTATCTACTTCTGCTTTTTGCTCATCGGTTAATCCCGCATACAAGCAATCTATATTAACAGTTCCATCATCATTTAATGCGCCAAGTTCCTCAAGTGTTTTCTTTTGATCGTCTGAAGTATTGTCAGTAACACTATATTCAATGTCTCCATTCTCATTGATTTTCGCTATAACACCATATGTATCCTCAAGTGCTTTATTAGCACCTTTAAAATTATCAGAATTAAAAGCTTCTTGTATGTTTTGTTTAACGTTGGTCAATTCCGTATTAATTTCATCTACATTAATGCCATTTTGCTCTAATGCAACACTAACAGTATATTCCGTCATCGGGCCATATTTATTTTCTAATTCTTTTTTTTGTTTAAGATAGCCTTCATAATTTTGCAGTTCTTGATTATATTTCCCATTAATCTCTTCAATTTGTTCTGACGTTAGTTTATTTCCATTAGTGTCAGTTCCAGTTGATAATTGCTTCTGATATGCCTCTAACTTCTTCTGGCTCTCATCAATTTTACCATTTACATCTATGAACGACTGGCATGCATCACTAGCGGCCTTTTGTTGTTCTACTAATTGTGCATTTAATTGTTTTGTGGCGGTCTCATATTCCTCTTGTGAAATCTTACCATTTGCTAGTTGAACATTAAGTTCAGCCAGTTTTGTTGTCGTATCTTGAAGTTTTGCATCAAGAGTTTCTGGAACAATTTGATCAAACAAACTACCATAATCGCCATTGAGCCATTCTGCATCTTTATTTTTAATTTCTTGTATTGCAGCCAACGCAACCTCTTTTGTTACATTCATCTCGTCTGCAAAATATTGCAGCTTATCTGGAGCATTTTCTAAGCCAGCCAAAAACTCATCTGACCACTCAAAGTGTTGCCAGTCTTCTCCGGCAAATACATTATTTGAAAAGGCATCTTCAATAAACTTACGAAGATTACCAAGTTTCATTTCCGCACTTTGGATTGCTCCATTGTCGTCAAACTCTAACGTAAAATATTTATTTAAAGTTTCAGTTAAATATTCATGTGCCTTTTCTGCTTTTTCATCAACAGTATCTAATCCTTCAAATTCAACATCCGGAACGAGTGCCTTTATCGCTACTTGAGCTGTCTCAGTTCCAAGATCACCAGTTTCATATGCTTTAATTGCGGCTGTAAGCATATCTTCTGTTTTGCTCATATAATCATTGTCGCTGTCAAAAGATTGTGCTTCTTCAAATTCAGAATATGTTTTAGTGACTTCTGACAACTGTTGTTCGAGTAGACTATATCTTGAAATAACCTTTTGAATTGCGGACATTTCTTGGTATAGAGTATTAATTTTTTCCCTGTTTGCTTGAGCGCTATTTAACTGCCCATTTGTTAATGTAGCAAGTTGTTTATACAATTCCTTGTATTTTAATCTTGCTTGAGCTCGTGCCAAAATAGTTTGTGTAGATATATTAGTTTTAGACGCATTTACTAGCTGTTTGAGTCTACTAACATTCTTAACAACCAATTTGTTGTTTTTATCAAAGCAACTTGCCAAATCAGTCTCACTAATACCAAGGGCAACTAAAGAATCTTTATATTCTTGAGTAACCTCTGTATTGTCAAGCATTATATCTTCTGTTTGCTTTTGAACATCATTAAAGTTTTCAATTGACCCTTTAATTGTGTCATATGTTTGAACTACAGGTGTTCGCATTTCAGATTTAACGGCATTAATTCTTTCTAAAAGTTCATCCCATGTTAATAATGTTCCATCTGGTATATCAAGACTATCAACAATTTTTAAATCAGATATTGTTAGACTGTCAACTTTATCATCAAACTCATCTTTTAATATAGATTTTGTATGGTTCACCAATGGGTCTATTTCTGCCTTAATAGAATCGTCATCTATTTTAAATGCAGACAATATTTGTTGCTGGGCCTCTTCAGAAATTCCAGAATCACTTAAAACTTTCTTAAAGTTTTCAATTTCTTTTTTGTAATCTGTAACAGACAAGCTACTCGTATCTATTTTTAAGAAATCCTTAATTGCATTTTGTACTTTTCCATTGTTGCCGCTAAATGCTTGAACAATATTTTCAGAGACCCAATTATATAGAGAATCAATATTATCAAAACTAAATACAAACTCAGAATCTAATTGAGATACAATATTATTAATTATAGACTTTGTTTCATCATCTAGCTTTGCATAATCCTCATCCTCTCCGAGATATGCAGATAGAATAGATCTCACTTTGCTTGTTTCTGTATTAATTTTGGTTACTGAAGTTTTAATGAAAGATTCTAGTGATCTCATCTTCTCTTTATATTTATCAACATCAATAGAATTATCCCACCAGCTTCTAAAATCAGATATGTCAATTCCTGCCTCTTTAAATAATGCATCTAACTCAATATTCGAATATTTTTCTCCATCAATTTCAATATTACCAGCATTTAAATCATTAAAGAATTTTTGTATTTCTTCTTCTGTCCCTTGATTAGCAAGTTCTACAAGTTTATTAGCAAGCTTTTGTTTTTGCTTCAAACCAGTTTCTTCCCACGAAACAGATGGATTACTATTATATTCTTCTTTGGCAGAATCAAAAACGCCACTACCACCAGCAATTGCAGCTTGACGTGCAGCCTGTGCTGCGGCCTCATATGCCTTTGTTAGCTCGTCAACATTTCCCTTACAAGAAAGAATGGCGGTTCCTTCTTTTGTGTATCCAGATATCATTTCTGGAAACATATCTGCGATTTTGTTTGTTATTTCATTGTATTTCTTATATTCGTCTGTCGTTAAGCTGATATTGTTTCCAAAATCATCTACGCCTTTAGAGAGCCTTTCATAATCAGAAGATATCTCGTTTATTGTGTTTTTATTACTCTTTAATGTGTTTTGAGCATCTTTATATGCATTTAATGTTTCTTGTGCCGCCTGTTTCGCTTCTTCTTTTGCTCTTTTAACGGCACTAACAATTGCAGCGATAGCTGTTACTGCCATTAATGCCAAACCAACTGGATTACTTAAGAATAATGCCTTAAGAGACGCACCAAGTCCTTTTGCTCCAGCACTTAAGCCAGACATAGCAATTAAAGCTTTCCCATCTGCTTCTGCAAGTTCTCCAGATGCTACTGCTGCCAAAATTTTCTCACGTGTCAATTCTGCTTCGGCATTAGCTGTAAGCCAAGTAACGGCCTGCTCTGAAAGTTTAATATCTTTTTCTGCAGCAAGATTGAAAAGCTGTTCGCCAGTTATAGTATTCGTTGTTGTTTTCGCCGTAGCAAGATTAGCCTCGGCCACTGCTTGTTCTATCGTTGCTTCTGAACATCCATTTTTTGCTAAAACTTCTGCAACTTGTTGTTTTGTTAAACCTGCAGAACTTAAAGCAAGTGCTTGCTGTTTGGCACTAAGATTTGATACTGCAGCGGCATAAAGATTTACACTATTTGAGTCAAATACCGTACCTACTTTAGAAAGTGTTTGTACATTAGAAGCTGCTGTATTGAAGTTTTGTATTGTATTTGCTAAGTCCTTAAACATTGTAATGGGATTGTTCTTTTTGATAGCAAAAAAGTATACTGCAATACCACCTAAAATTGTTGGTATTGCACCAATAGTATCAACAATATTAACAAGCCCTGTGCCCAAACTTATTACATCTTTTATAGCATTTGACCCAAGAACATCTTGCCATAGTGATTGAACGGCATTTTTAAATTCCGTCATTTTGCCCTCAATAGAGTCCATCCATTTAGCGTTTTCTTCGTAGGCAGAGTTTTGAGAATCGAGTGATGTTTCTATTACATCGTCTACTGTGTCGTAATTTTTAATAATGGAAGCTAGAATATTCGCTTGGCGTTTTCCACCCATCAGTTCTAGTGCTGCAGCACGTTCAATGTCTGTCATGTCGCTCCATGCCGAGCTCATTTCTCTTAATATCTCAGTCGTATTTTTAAATGTTGTAGCATCAGCCATAATATCAACTTTGCCATGAGTTAATGCTAAGAGCTTTGCTTGTAGAGACGATACACTTTCGGCCATATTATCAGTATCTTCTCCCGCCTCTTGTAGTTCAACCTTTGCTCCACGCAAACGCAAAGATAATGTTTTTAAAGCTGTTCCTACTTGCTCTGGATTTTGAATTACGCTATTTGCCGCAGTGATTAATGCAATTGACTCGTCAATCGTATTACCACTTTCATACAATGCACTAGCTGAACGTTGCAACGCTTCGCCAATTCCTGTGCTTGAAATTGCAAAGCGGTTACCAACTTCATTGAATTTATCAACTATTGACATCGAATCTTCGGCTTCAATGCCGAAAGCTTTCATGGTAGAAATAATACTTTCTGTTGCCTGTGAAACACTTTCTATTCCATCGCCAACATTCTTATAAATACTCGCCGCTTTAGCAAGTTCAGTAGCCTCAGAAATGGTATACCCAAGCCTAGCAAAGTCAGCAGTCGCATTTGTAAAATCTGCAATAGTAGAGCCAATTTCTGATCCAGTCTGAGATGCCGTTGTTAAAAACTTCTTATATGTCGCATCAGTTTCGTCAGTTACTTTTTTCAATTCAGTTAAAGCTGCATCAATCTCTTTAACATATGTAATACCCTGTCTAATCTGCGCAACAGATTTATATACAAGATTTGCACCGGTGAAGTAAGTGACAATTTCACCAGCTTTCTTTTTTATCCCATCAAAGAAAGATGTGAATTTATTAACTGCTTTTCCTAAGTTTTTAGAGCTTGCGTCAATAGCAGTTCCTGCCTGATTAAAAGAAGCAGTTATCTTTTCTATTTCTCCATTGCCATTCTTAATCGTAAAAACAACCTTCGAATAACTATCAGAAAATTGAATGGATTTTTCATCTAATCCATCAAAAGAACGCGCAAATGCTTCTAATTCACTTCTTCTACTATCTTCGTCGCCCAAATCAAAGCCTTCAGAAACAGCACGATGAATATTTCCAATTTTATCTTGAAGATCTTCAGACTTTTTAATAATATTTTCAATTTTTTTGCCATAATTATTAAAAGACTTAACCGCGTCATCAAATTCTGCGGCAGTTTTTTTACCCAAATCTGAAGTTATATCTGTATTTGCAAGTTTTTTCTGTAAGTCAATTATTCTCTGATAAGCTTGTTCGTATTGTTGAAGTTTATTAGCAATTCCAGATGCATTCGAGTAACCGCCACTATCAACTTTGTCAATTAAGCTTGTATGCTGGGATTGAACTTTTTCTAAAACATCTGCGCCATATGTAGAATCTTTTTGTTTTGATGCTTCTTTTTTTGCTTGGGCATACTTCTCAAAGTCACTCATTAATTGCTTTGTTGCCGTACTCAATCTTTGCATGTCTTCTTCAGAAACTTTCCCTAAAGTCTCTTCAGATTTTGTTAATTCTTGAATTTCTTTCGTTAGCTCTTCATACCTAGCTTTTAATTTTCCAAGTTCAGTATTCTTATCTACAAAAACTTCTGTGTCAATTTTATTAAAAGCAGAAGAGAGTTTTTTATTTGCATCTGCTAAAGTTTTATAAGTATCTGAATCTTTATATGCACTATCAGAGTCGCTAGATTTTCTCGTCCCAGAAGATATTTTCTCGTCTGTACTATTTTTTACACTTTTATTAGCGCTAGAAAAATTATTTTTTTTATCTGTCGCAGACGAAAAAGCATCACTAGCGCCTCGTGCCTTTTGGGTCTCTTTATCAATAGCAGTAGCTGAAGCTTCAGCACTTTCTTTAACTTTTACATTAGCATCAATAAATTTTTGCTTTTGTTCAGCGGCCGCAGCAAATGCTTCTTTTGCTTTATTCACAGCATCCGTCTCTGACGGAATCGCAATAGCACCTTCTGCAGCTTGGCCACCAGAAATCTCACTTGTTGCTTCTTGAGAAGAAGCTGGAGTAACACTTTCTTTTGTGACATTCTTTTGATTTTGTTTCTCTTTTGTAATTTGTTGTTGCAGTTCTATCTGCTGCTGAATAGCCTCGTTTTGCTTCTGTTCTGTTGCAAGTTCTTGTTCTGCCGCATCCACACCTTTTTGTTTTTCTTCGACCATACTTAAATCGTCAAAGCTAATTTGTCCTTCAAGTTGCTTGGCCTGATTGATTTTGTTCTGAGACTCTGCAACTTGCTCGTTGGCTGCAACAAGTTTTTCTTTAGCAGCAATTTCTTCATCGGCTATAGGCCAAAAAGATAGTTGTGAGTTATCCGCACTATAAAGGTCTGTGTCTTGCCCAAATCCACTTAACTGTTCTTTTGCTTCCGCTAATTTAGCTTTTAGCTCGTCAACCGTAGAAGATAAACTTTCAATTTGAGCCTTATATGCATCAACTATATCATTTGAAGTCATATTCTCTAATTGACTTGCATCCACAGACATATCTAAGGAATTTTGCAAATCATAATAGCCGCTCTTCCACGAGTCTAAAGCACCTTCCATACGAAGGATTTCTGCCTCTAATTCTTGTATTTGTTTTTGCGCAGCTTCAAGCTCAGAAGCATCAATAGGATTCGTTGGAATATTGCTTAACTTTTCCTTAAGAGCAGCAATTTCTTGCATAAGCTCTTTTTCTTTTTCAAGCTGTGCGGTTTGATTGTCCGTAACAGTCGCAAAATTGGAATCACCAGTGCCAGCAGTTCCTGAAAGGATGTTAGAAATGTTTGTTTTAACATTATTTAATAACGTTAATGTATTGTCATAGCCAGAAGTGTCAAAATCAGGGACTAGTTGAAGTTTATTTTGCTTTGCTGTATTAATTTTAGCAATAATTTCTTCTATATTAGCAAGATATTGTTGTAATTGCTCGTTCGAACCGACCCAACCGCTTTTTAAATTGTTTTGGAAATCCTGTGCGGCTTGTTCAATAGTGTTAAAATATCCAACTATATCAGACTCGTTGAAATCAAATAATACAGAGCCTTGTCCAAAGCCATCTAAGGATGTATTCCCAACATTAACTCCCTGATATCCAAGTTTTTTAAAAAATCTCGTAGAAATGTTATCAGAATTTGCCAATTCGTCTGAAATATTACGAAAATCTAATTGTCCACTTTCTGAGTCAAAAAATAACCCCGCTTGAGTTAGTTGCGCAACCATCTCGTCAATAAACGAACCTAATTGTTCCTTTGTGAATTTTGTTTTGTCAAACAATGTCGCAAATTGCTCATAAAGCGAATTGAGGTCGGTATCTCCTAAAAATTCATTGAACCCAGTATAGTTTGGAACTGCTCCTCGAACTGCAATTTTCTGAAGCTTGCTCATGAAGTCCATTAGATTTGCAGCACGCTCTTCAGTGTCTAGCAAATACATATTATACTTAGACAGGTCTAGGCTATATATAAACTTACCAGCACTTGACGCCTGATCTTTTGGAATTGTGCTTGGATTTTGAACACCAAAAATTCCACTACCTAATAATCCAAATCCGTATTTCTCATAGCGAGTTCCATTTGCATTTGTAGTTAAATTATCAGGCATGTCGGCAAATGTATCACTACGAACTCCTTTCCCATTAATGGCGGAACCAGTTCCCAAATGATACATTACGCGCTGTGCTTCAATGCTCTTTGTAATTGCTTGATATGCCCTTTCTTCTTCGTCAGCTTTCTTTTTTGCAGCATCAGCAGCCTCTTGTGCAGCCTTTACTCCTGCTTCTGCACCAGAAGCTGGAACTCCTTTACCCAATTGTGCAATCTCTGTCTTAATCTCTTTAATCTTTTGTCTGCAATCACTCTTCATCTTATCAAGTGTTGCATTTTGTTTGGTGCGAATATCTTCTAGAAACTTTTCCGCGTCTTCAGATGTTTCAGCCGATTCGTTTGCAGCATATATCGTAGCGGCAGGACTTCCGTGGTTAAATATATAATCCCTAGTTTCTTTTAACATACTAGCCGCTTTTATTTTTTTAATTAAAGCTTCTTCTTTCCCCGGCTTTCCAGTTCTCTCTAATTCCGCTAACTCTTCTGTTGCCTTTTTATAATCTTCAACAAGACCAACCAACGCAATTTTATCATTGTCTTGCGTGGTTCTAAGTCTCTTGCCTTTGCCATTAAATATATCTAAAATTTCTTGATATGCTGCTTTTTGTTTTTTAAGTTCATCAATTTGTGCTTGAACTTCGGCAGAAATTCCACTACCAGTTGTTTTTATATCATCTTTGACCTTTCCACCTGCAGACTTAATACTTTCTCCAAGCTTGGATGGGTCAATCTCACCAAATACAACACTCAGTTTCCCATTCAATTCTCCAGCAAATTGAATTAGTTCATTATATTGTGCTTCAATATCTTTTTTATCAAACAGTTCTAAATCAATTTGCTTGTCAATTCCAACATTATTAAGAATTGTATTTAATTGTTCTGCGTAGCTACGTAACTCTTTTGTTGCACCTTTGTCTTTTAAATTAACGCTATTAAGCCCCGCAAACACATTTTTGGACAGCTCTGAAATCTGAGACATCTTTTCAACCATCTCGTCAAAAGATTTCATCCAACCATTATTTAATTTATCTCCAAGGCCTGCCTTTACAGAATCTAGTTCTTTCCTAAGTGCCTTAACAGCATCGTCCATAGCGACAAACTGCTTAATAAAATTATTAAGATTTCCACGCTTGCCAATATTTGCCAAAACTCCATCTACCTGTTCAGCTTGAGTTTTACATGCAACAAGACTGCTCATAAGGTCATCAATATTGTATTTAATTTTCGAAGTATAACTCGCTTCTGCCAAAAGAATCACCTCCTACATCATAAATATACTTTTAGCAATTGAGCGATTGTTTTTTGAAAATTATCTTCAAAATATCTACTGCCGTAATTTTTAATAAAATCTTTTAAAAAGTCATCTGGAATTTCTTTACCAACAGTTTCACCATACATATATTCTCCGTCTTTAAAATATGTCCATGGGTGTTCGCCTTGTAAGAAGTTCTCAAATACATAATCGCCTTCAACTTGACCCCCACTTTCCCAAGAACCACCACCCTGATGTTTGCTTGAGTTACTGTGGTATGCCCCTTCCAACGGAGCAGAATTCATATCAATATTCGTTGTTATAGTAAACGTTTTGCCTCTTTTCTTTAAATCAGAATTTACTTTATAGATGTCATATAAATTATGTTGTCTCCCATACTTTGTGTAAGCTCCGTTTTTATATTCGTAATATTTATCAACTGCCGTTTTTGCTGCGTCATTAAAATCTTTTTCAGCTTGCAGTCTAGATATATTGCCTGCAATTTCTGCGACAGTTTCAACATTGTCTATTAGTTTTTGTATAGCATCGCCTAATGATTTTGCTTCAGCCATATGCCATCAACTCCTATAAAATAATTATTTTAATTTATCAAATGTGCTCAAAAGCTCATTAATATCAGCCCCATCAGGAAGAATGCTGTTGATATCAAAACCATCAACCTTCCCCGCAAGTGAATCTGATAGAGTCGTCAAACTTGTATTAATACCATTTGCTATTTGTGCAAATGAAGCTTCAATCGAATTCTGATATGTTAATCTTTGCTCCTCAAAAGATAGAATCTCCTCTGCACGAGAACAGTCTCTTGCACAAGCTACTTTTAATATATCAAACACGCCGACGCTACACAGCTTATCATACTCACCAACTAGCGCATCAAAATCTTCACTAATTTCAACACCCGTATATGCATTAAACATAAACATAGAAAAATAAATATTCTCATTAAACTTATTTAAAAGAATAAGTCCATTGTCATTTTCTGCGCACAGGGCAATAACGCGCATAGCAATATCATGCTTTTCTTTTACTGGAATGTATTCAGTTTTAAACATGTCTTTTTCGTTTTTAAATTCATTTTCCTTAAATTTCTTAACAAATGTATTAACCTTCATAACCTTTTCCTCCATAATTTAAAAATTTTTATATATTAAATAATAATTTGTTATTAATTTTCATATTTAATCTTCGCCCCAAACTTCTTCGTTGGCGAAATTATAAATTTTATGCGCCGCAACTCCTATGCAAATTGCTTCACATTCATCTTCTGATAGATCAAGACCAAAATTTTCTTTTACATAATCAATACTCTGTTGCTTAAGCTCTTGGCGTTTTACTTTCGCCCCCTGAGAATATCCTAATGCTTTGCGCCATTGGCTTGGCAACAAAATATGCACATTGACATTATGAGCTTCCGCATAACCAATTATCATACCAGCCAATCTTGCCAAAATTATCATAGTCGCTGGGTTCGATTGTTGTTGCACATTTTCTAGAACAAGTTTATCTGGTTTAGACTTTTTAATAACCTTCCAAAGTTCTTTCGCCATTTCAAAAGATCTTTTATCTGTTTCTAATTTGCTCTTGTTCATATCAACAACGCCAGATTCTATATATTGACCGTTTTCAAATATGGCATAACCAGAACGACGTGTGCTTTGATCAAAACTTATGACACGCATAACAATTCCTCCTTTCCGAGAGATTCATATTTACACTAATTTTAAATATAAAAAGAAGAAACCATGTGGCTTCTCCTTTAAACTACGATATACAATTTTTTGTTATTAACTGTATAGAGCATCTACTCTGTTTTGTACTATTTGATAGTCATATCCCGCTGCTTCAAGGCGTGCTTGACGTTCTAAACCATTTCCCCATTCGCCTCGATATACCTCCAATACAATTTCATCTAATGTTTTACCTGAAGCAACAACT
>ERZ1034763.677-NODE-677-length-14004-cov-9.791024_pt1 | contig 14004 bp, 12 predicted proteins | sample MGYA00520701_ERZ1034763 | MGnify/ENA primary metagenome ERZ1034763 (study PRJEB33766, sample SAMN09781707) | gut metagenome | biome: gut microbiome | host: Homo sapiens | place: Madagascar | study: EMG produced TPA metagenomics assembly of the PRJNA485056 data set...
GAGTAAACATAATCATGTGGTACATTTTTATCAATAAGTATAGTTTCTTCATTGATCACAAGATTGTCACTACACTCCTGAATGCTATTTCCTGTTGTCACATTCAGTGGAATTTCAGCAGCATTCGCTTTTGTTGGTGTTGCAATCAATAAAGTTGCAGCTAACGCAAATACTCCAGTTGCTAATTTTTTAATAATCTTACTAAAACTTCCCATACCTATAATGGGATTCGCACCTTGAAAATTCAATATTTCAGCTAACAAAATTGTGATTTATGCCGCCGCAGTCTCTGGATGGAGTGCATTACGCAGGTATTTCGGCAGTCTTGCTTCAAAATCAGCAATAAAAGCCGTCAGTTGCTCATCGCTGAGCTTTAAGATTTCCTGAATGCTTGCCATTAAGGCATCCATCAGGATGTCAAGTGATCTTCTGAAAGTAATGTCTGCCATTTCATCAACAAGGAAGAAAAACAATTCACCAAGCGTTCTCTGGTCTTCATTTTGGCGTTGCTCCATTGCAAGTAACATATATCTGGTAAACACAATGGCCACGTGGGCTGTCAGTGCATCATAGGATAAGCTATGACATTCGCCAATCAGGTTCAGCATAGATTTACAGGTTTTGAAGAAAACCTCGATCTGCCAGCGTTTTCCATAAATGCGGATAATCTCTTCCTCTGAAAGAGTCGTATCTGTACAGATAAAAGCAAGCCAGTCTTTGCGATTCGCTTTGTTTCTTACGCATACGATTTTTGCAGGAATTGGATTTTTCTTCCCTACCATGACATCAACAGAAAGCAGGTACTTTGATCTGCCGCGACGCTTTTTATTCCGGGAATAGATCTCTTTGATATTCAGCTGTTCACCGCAGTATGAATATTTGATTCGGCTGCTTTTCTTGATCATGGCAATCACATCCATACCTTTTGAATGAATGGCTGTGATTTGTGCCGGATTGGAAAACCAGGAATCAAACAGGACATAGTCTGCATTTAGTCCTGCACTGGTGGCAGTATCCAATAAGGTCATCATTGCCTCTGGTGCCTTTGTCTGAGCAAGCTTACGTCTTTTTCCTGCAAGAGTTCTGTGATCAAAGTCTTTTACCGGGCCGATGATATTTGTATCTTTTGCAGATGCTAACAAACAGCTGTTTACAGGAATCAGTGTATTTCCATCACTCCAGCTTAAAGTAAGCATCCGGAAGCCCTTTTTGAAATGCATATCCGTGTGGTCAAAAACTTTTGATCCCAGTTCTGTTTTCTTGCAACTGGTACGGTTAAAAAGACTATCATCAATGATGAAGACATTTTTTCTTCCCTGATCTGTCAGATCACGAATGTCATTATTGACGATATCTGCTGCAAGAAGAGAAGTAAAACGGAGCCAGTTTGTTTTTGTAGAATTAAGAAACCGATAAAAAGTGTTCTTAGAAAACGCTTCCTTAAAAGAGCCAGTCCTCTGCTGCATATAAATACTTCTTCCGACAAAAATGTTGCTTAGTTTGTAACGAAGTAAAGAAACAGGCGAAACACCTTTTTCTTTCATTCCGTTGCATTTGGAAAGAAGCCTGCCAACATGATGGTTGGAAAAAAATCTTTGAACACAGTCAACTAAAGCTTTCTCATCGGAATAATTTTGTGATATACTAGACATGGCATAAATCCTCCTTGGTTTGTTGGTTTTTCGTCAATTCCATTATACCAAGCGAAAAAGATTTATGCCTTTTTTATTGACTGAAATATTGAATTTTCAAGGTTCAACACACCTTATTGGTGTGGGAAGTTTTAGTAATCTTACTCATAATAATTTTCCTTTCTTAATTAAATAAAAATTTGTTATATTACATCCAAGTTGATTTACCGCCCTCTTAAAGTCTCGTATAATTTAATTCCAACTAAACTTTTTCTGTAACCTCTGTCGTATGCTACATTTTTTCTGCTCTCCTTCCTTATATATTTTGATTCCGTATGGATATCTTCTATGCTGTTGTCCGGGGTGAGCGGTATATACAACTCGCCCCCTTCAAAGCAATCCCCTCATCATAAATAGCACCATCGAGTTCCACCAGATCATCCGATATCCCATAAACAATCACAAATCCGTTTTCTTCTGCGAGCTTGATCTCTTCTGTGGAAAATTGCGGATAATTGTACTGACGATCTGTTAGCATCGCTGCGAATTTCTGCAAATCCATAAGTCTCCCCCCTTCGCTTATTTTGTCTTTGACTTTGCCTGTTTATCAAATGCCCACTCAGAGATGTAAAGTTTTACCGCACTCTTATTTTTTCGTCCGATGTTATCGCCGCTCACTCCGGTCAACTCGTATCTTACGTTTCCTTTCTTATCCTTTTTCTCCTTCCATGTGCAGGATACCGGCATATCTTTATAGAAGAAAGAGCACTTGTTTACCTCATAACCCTCTTCCGGTCGAGAAAAGCTGTAACTATCTCCCTTTTGGAGCATGGAGCTGACAAATCTTCCTCCGTAAATAAGGAATCCAAAATAGATGACAAGTACAAGGATAACACTGCCGACAGCGAACACAATCTGTCCTGCGTCCAGTGTGCAGTTCTTTAAATAAGAAAATGCCGTACAGATATAAGACACAACGATAAGTGTCATACAGATCGTGATTACTCCCTGAAGAAAGGTCAATACGCGCCGCCCTTTGATACAGTTTTCCATTGGCAGGTGTTCGCTACTGCCGTTTGATAAATTCTCCATTGTTTAAATCTCCTTTTACTTTTAGTTCATTGAATATTTCCCCAAAATCGTTACATTTTTGCACTGTATGCATCCGTATGTGGATCGATTGGACGGATGTACAGCGTTCAAACATCTGACTCATACGTGTCGCTGACGAAAAATCCCATTTGGACACATCAATCACCGTGAGGCTGCGGCAATCATTGAATACAGCATCAAAATCCCTGCAGCTGCTCATATCCCACTTCGACACATCGAGAATTTTAAGGGAAAAGCAGTCTGCAAACATATGATTTACCGTGATAACCTTTGACATGTTCCAGTCAGCGACATTCAGTTCCGTAAGGTTTCCGCATCCATAAAACATGGAATCTGCCTTCACGAGTGAATCCGGACTCCATGAATCAAGATTCAGTTTTTCCAGTGCGCCGTTTCCGAGATAATTGTCGCCGGTGCAAAATATTCCGGATGCATCTGTCACATTGGATACGTCCCATTTATGCAGATCCAACTCCCGTATGGAAACGCATCGGAAAAACACGCAGCACATTACCCGGGTGTTTTCTGTGTTCCACTCTTCGATGTGTACTTTCTCAAGCTTTCTGTCATCGTAGAACAGATAACGCATGTTTCTGACAGCACTGGTATCCAGTCTGTTCGCGTCGATCTCTTTTAAAGTATCAAGACCACAAAAAAGAAATCCGATGTCCTCTGGAGCTTTTACAGCTTTTCCCGTTGCCCCGACAAACACCATTGTTCCTTTCTTCCATGCTAGAACACTTCCGTCATCTGCGTATGACAGATCCTGCATCCCGGACCGGTACTTTACATGTCCCAAGAATACGATTTTCTCTGGCTTCTGCTTTGAAAAATACTTCTGGGCACGTAGTTCGTCAATCACGCATTTTGAGGATACTATTTTTTTACAGTAAACCTGATTGTTGTTTTATTTCCTGCCTTATCAGTTAGTACAAGGCGGTGTGATCCGGCCTTTGTCAGCTTCTTTCCTGATTTTACGGTCTTTCCATCCAAAGTTGCTGATTTAAGTCCCGTTCCCTTGTCAGAAAAAGTAAGTTTCTTGCCTTTTGAATAGACTCCGTTGTTGGAAACGTTCGCCTTTGGCTTATCCGTATCGATCCATACGGTCATCTTACTCTTCTTTCCACCAACAAGTGTGAACTCGATGTTGTATTTTCCAGTGCCGGAGAGATAGACTTCACCAGTCGTCGGATCACTATAATCCGTTCTTCCATTACTCGTGACAGCGACACTCTTAACAATGCCATCATCAGATCGGTACTTGATTGTCTTTGCTGCCTTATATTTGCCAGAATCTTTTACGCCCGTAACTGTAATGTCTTCGCCATGTAACAGAGCTTCATCAGCTGTTGCGTAGTATATATCCTGCGAATTGTGCTGCGGCCTGCCTCCAACGGAGGAATAATCGAACTTCATACTGTTGTCCCCGGCAAAAGTACCGTTTCCTGCAACGATCTTAAATGGTGTCGTCAATGTTACATCATAAAAGTCAAGTCCGTTCGCAACAGCGAGAGCCACGTATTTGTCTGTAAATATTCCGACTCCGTTTTCCCTGAATTCTTCTTTGGAAAGTGTTTTGCTTTGCTTATTTGCATAATAGGTTGTTCCGTTTCTTTCAACCTCTTCCAGTTGTAGATCGGAAGTATCCTTCATGGCTTCTTTCTCTGAAGGTGTAAAATATGTTGTCTGATTCACAGTCGCATTATTGTCAGAGATAGATATGTCAAGATCCGCACCGCATCCGGCCAAAAGAACGGCTGACAACAACCCGATAGCAAGCAGTTTTGCTCTTCTCATGTATGTTCTCCTTATTTTAAGAAGAAATGCCCACACCACATAACGGATATAGGCATTTCTGTGATGATTAAAGTACGCGGATAATATCTCCGTATACACGATAGATTGGCTGTTTCTTGCTGTCGAACTCTTCCTTCTTACGAATCTTAACGATTACGTTGCGTCCGATCTCCGGAATATCTGCATTCGCGCTGAAGCCGCGGCTCTTGGTTTTCTTCTGAAACTGGCACATCGCATCCTGCTTGCCGTTCATTCCGCCAAGGCGAACAATAATTCCGTTTTCATTTGTTCCCGTCACAGTGGCAGAAAGAAGGTCTTTTAACTGGATACGGTCAAATTCCTTCTTACGAGGATCGGTAACAGCCTCTTTAATGGAAACGTGTCCGTGAATTACGATTCCTTCATCTTTTCTGGTTCTTTCAAGCTCTGTGAAAACGACAGGCACGGTCGTTCCAACCGGATACTCCGCACTTACATCCGGGATCTGTACATATGCAATGTCATGTTCTCTTAAGATATATTCGATACCAAATACTTCTACACAGAGCATATTCCGACTGGCCTCGACAACTCTTGCTTCCACGAGGGTTCCCTTCTTGAGTGCCGGTTCCCCGTTCTGCTCATGTGCCAGATACCACGCCTGCTTTTTGATCTCCATAGCGCGGCGTCTGTCTCCCACTGCAACCATGCTTTCCTCATCTACCGCTGCTACGACAAAATCAATCTCGCTTCCGATACGCTGCGTCGCATATCTTCTGCGCATACGTGTCTTTTCTCCTTCGTCTTCCTCTTTGTCGATCGCAGCCTCTTCTCTTGCGGAAAGAAGCTTTTCTGATGGGATCAGCACAGTAAAGCAGCCGTAGTTAACAACGGCACAGATACGTCCATCTGTTGTCGTGATTGAAAAGATGCTTCCAGTCAGCGGACTGAGGGATCTCTTTGAACTTACCAGCTCCATATAATCTTTACGGCGCTTCTGGCCTTCTGACTCGAACTGAAGAGAATCATGCAGCGGAATAATGTTATTATCCGAGTAGATCTCACGTTTCTTCTGTCTGCTCGCCTGCGTGATACCCTTGATCTGCTGCTGTGAGCCTTCATTCTTTTTTGCTCCCGCGAGAGAAAGCTGCGTTAACACCTTCTCTTTCTCTTCCCGGACCGCACCTCGCTTCTGCTCCTTTGCAGTCTCCACATCCGTAGCAGCTTTAGAAAGAATGCTCGTGTCTTTGTTGGCATACATTTCCGCTTCGATCTCACTGGATGATGTACTGTCTTCAGTGTCCACCACATCTTTTGCCTCGGTTGCATTTTCAAGGGCTGCCTCCGCAGAACGCTCGTCTTTTTCATCTGCTTTCTGCTCTGCTTCCGGATCACTGTCCTTAAGAGCCTCCTCCTTGGCCGCAGCATCCATGGCTGCAATTTCTGCTTGCTGCTCCTCAATCTCCGGAGACTCTGCCGGTTCGGCATCCATCTCTTCTGTTACCGGTACTTCCGGAACCACCGGCTCTGCTTCATTCTGCTCTGCTTCTGGTACAATCTCCGTTTTCTTTCTTGTGCGCCGCGCAATGGTCGGCACTACTGTTGTAACGTCCTTTGTTTCTTCCATAATTTAAGTTCCTTCCTTTATAATTATTTTTGACGGGAATACGTCCTGTCATTTTCTATAACAAAAGTCCTAAATTTATGGAAAAAATCTTAAAAAATTTCAAATTTCCCGATATTTTTTTAAGATTTTTCTTGAAAACCACCTCTTAAAGCGCTGAAACAAGCATTTTCTTCGCAAAATAATAAAAAGGCAGAGAAACATCCCTGCCTTTTTGTTATACCAATATATTATAAATATTATAATCCACCGGTCTTTTTAGTCGTCGCTTTTCTGATCCTTTCTTTTTTTGCATCTTCCTGCTTTTTCTTTTGGGACAACGCACCAAGGATTGCGGATACATCAGGCGCAGCTTCTTCTTTTGACTCTGCTCTCTTCTTAGGCGGCACCATCTGTTCCCCGGTATCAACCGTATCCGGGCTACCGTTTATCTCCGGTTCGTCTGGCTCATCAAAATCCTCAAATGATCCCCAACTGTCTGTCCAAGGAAATGCCGGAGCTTCCGGTTCTTCAAAGTCCGGTTCCGGAATCTCCGGAATATCATCGGGTTCAAGGTCTGCCGGGGCGACTTCCTCTACAGCTTTCACATTTGAATTTGAATGTGAGTTTACATTTGGTTTTGTATTTGGTTTCGTATACGTTTTGTCATTTGTTTTTGAACTTGTATCCTTTAAGTGAGAAAGAATACTGGATGTCTCAAGGGAGCCTACAAGACTTTTCTTATGATCCGGTTTCTTCTGCTCCTCTGGCGCAGCTTCCTTAAACTGACCGCGGATCCGCTTTTGAAGTTTTGACGATGACTCCTGCTCGTCTACTACAGGCGGCTGTACTTTTACACTGCTTCCTGCATTAGTCCCATCTCCGTCGTCCTCTTTTGGCTCGCTGTCAGTATTTGTATCTTCAGCATCCGAAGAGACACGCTCATCAACTGCTCCAATCGGTGTATCATCCTCTGTACCATCCAGATCGATCGCGGAATCTGCATCTGACAGATCACCAATCTGGCTGAGTGTTGATCTTAGAGCCTGATGGAAAGTCTTGTCGCAGTCGGCTACATTAACATCATTTACACCATCCTCTTCTTTCTCAAGATATGCTTTAATACTAGCAAGCCAACGCTTTGCAATGATTACTGCAACTTTTATCTTTAATTGGATGGTCGCATCCTTAGATCCTTCCCTGAGCCCGTTATTAACAGCGCGGTCGACCTTATGTGCTTCGGCAGCTTTCTTATCAGCTTCCTGTTTCTTAACAAACTCTTCCTCTTCCTGCATCTTGATGTTCTGCTCTTCGATATTCTTGATACCTTGTGCAAACCATTCGTATTCTTTCAGATTTTGTGCATTCTGTGCCTCTGCGGCAACAGTAGACCACCACAACGGCTTATGTTTAAAGTAGTTCTCCTCTTCGATCTCTTCATACATTGGATGCTCAAAGTATGAGAACTTCATACCGTTCTTTACATTGTGACCACGAAATCGTATCAGTGCATACTTATTCTCAAGACCACAGATTTCTCCAATGGTATATACTTCTCGTTTTCCTTCGCCGATATTCTCCATCCGCATGCTATTAATCGTTACTGGTTTGAATCGACTGGTCGTTTCTCTTTCCGTATTAACGATGATCGTCATAATTCCGTAGGCGTTGCTCCAGAACGGCGCCGTTACCTCTGAGTCATTGCATCCGAGCATATACTGGGTATCGCAGTTACTTACTACGTTCGCCCACAGATTGCCCGGATACATATCCTTGATCTGTCCAATATCCTGCGCGCAGATCGTACAACGCATATTTCTCGATCGGATAGTCGATAACTTCTTAGGGAAGTCCGGAATCTTACCAATGTTAGGCATCTCATCAAGAAGAAAATTCACTATAACCGCAAGTTTCTGGTCAAAACGCTGATCCGCCATCTTAGCCAGTTTAATGAACATAAATGAGAAGAAAATACTTGCAATAACATTGTTTGTTGACTCCTGATCGGACATGAGAACATAGTAGATGCATGGACGCTTGCCCGGCAATGTAATGTCAATCTCATCTCGGCTTGTGATATTTGCAATCGCCTGATCATTTAAGATCTGAAGCCGCGTTGCTACACCGGTCATGATTCCACCTTTTGAATTATCCGGCGTTGTCTGGAAGATTGCCCACTGATTTTTCGCATCTGAACCTTCCTCCAATGCTTCCGCCTTTGCATTTAATGTCTCAAGGTCATTCTTCAGGAATTCGAATACATTCTTAAATGTGCGGTTTCCCTTATACTCATCCGCTTCCTTAACATAGAGGATTCCAAAGCAGATCGCTGCTCTCTCTCCTTTTGCCCAGAAATCTTCGTCGTGCGATGTTTCGTTCGAGGTATTACTCATAATGATCTCTGTAAATGTTCGGGCATCACCATAGGTTTCCACCAGCTTCATGAAATCACATCCATCAGACAATATAGGCTGGATAAGATTGAACTCTCGTACAATGTAGTTGTGCTTCTTAGCCATCTTATAAGTCTTACTGCGAAGCTCTCCTTTCGGATCCGTACAGATCATGGATTCCCCACGCCGGATTGTCTGCATCATATCCGGGATAAATACGGATGACGTCTTCCATGATCCGGATGCACCACAGACAAACTTATGCGGTCCCATACTATTAGGGTTCGTTAATACATACACGAATCCCTTATCGTCCTTATACATGATATTCTTATCTGTCTTGTCCACTGTTGTCTTAGTAAGGAAGCTGTTCTGCTCCTCATCACTCATGATCCGGTTTGTTCCGTAAGTTCCATTTGGGCTTATCGGGAAACCTCTTGGATCCATCTCATAATCTACCATGTCGATGTAGAACTTATAATACCCGACTGCGTAGGTCATAACGAGCCACAGTATTACCATAAACAGCCCGCCTTTCACCCAAGCATAGTAGAAAATATGAAATGGATTAAGCAGGTGGTATCCTACCGCCGCGTCCCCCAAGTTAGTCAGCCACTGCATAAGCCACGACACGATAAACATACTTAAAAGCATACTTGCCCCTGCTATCGCTGCATAGAGCCGCCACTTTTTCTTGAAGTAATCCCTATACCGGGTATAACTTATCCGGTATCTGTTGTTATTGATTCTCAATCAAGTCACTCCTTTCCTGTCTTATACAGGTCTATTGGGTGACTTTCACATTTTTATGGAAAGAAAAACCACCTTATTAAAAATTAACAAGGTGGTTGATATATTTTACTTCTTATTTTTGTTAGGACAACTTTTGAACCATTTTCGCGGATAGCATATTTATTATTCATTTTTTAACCATTGTGTATATCAAAAAATGCATCTGTTGATTCTAATGGGTATAAGTCTGTATCTTTTAAACTGAAATAATCGTCCGAGTAATCCCAATCTAAGAAACTGCTGATATGATACGATTTGATGCCCTTTCGCTCCGCTTCCCTTAAAAATGTAAGTACATCATCCACATAAACAACATCTTTTAAGTCAATTCGATGTCCTGCACAGTATTCAACAATACTATCAGCTTTCGAGATATTTTCAAAAGTAAGTATTCTATCTTGTTGTCTAATGATTGGAAAATGCTTATCCAGCCACAATTGTTTATCATCCATTTCCTGTTGAACTTGACAATGACCCATGATGAAATTTCTTCTTGCTCCACAAGAATAAATAACTTTCATCATGTGCTGAGATGGTTTTCTTGTTAAGAAAATATGTTCACTAATTTCTTTTAAACTCATACAATTGTTCGTACCATCTGGGTCTGAAACATGGTCATTAAAACGATAAGGTGCCAAAGTTCCATCAATATCCCAAAAAACATATTTACCTTCTAAATCACTTTTTCTAATACTACCAGTTTCCATATCTTATTCTTCCTTTCATAGTTTAATCTCTCAAACAGTCATCACTATAGATTGTATAAAATTCGTAATGTTCTTTTTTCCAATATAAATCATCTATAATATCAGACAGATATTGGTTCTGATTTAATGTAAAAAATGATAACTGATGATGTCTGTTAATAAAATCAAGGCTTGTTCGTTCATCATAAACATGTCAAGACCTGTGTATGGTCTTAACTAAATGACATTGCATTATTTCGAGGTTCCCTTTTTTCTTTGATCCGACTGCTCCAATCTTATATACATCACACGTCATCGGATTCCTTTTAATGTTTCTTCTGCCGCATCCGCATCTCCATAAAATAATTTCTCTACTATATTTTTCATTACAAATTTCTGATACTCTTCAAGTGACACCTTCACATACGCGTATGCATGCCGCCCGTTTCTGCTCGTCTCGATGTATCCTTTTTCGATAATGTTAGCAAGAATTGTTACAAGTGTCGTCCGGGCATAGCTTTTTCTCTTTGTTTCCCGGAGTTTTTCAAGAATCTCTGTGATGGAGACAGCTCCTTTGCTAGCGTTCCAGATCACGCACATGATGTCTTCCTCTGTCTTTGTTAATTTCTTCAGTTCTTCTAAATTTTCCATATTCCTCTTTCTCCTCTAAGATTTATTCTGTGAACTACTCGGTAATTGAATAACCGAGGATTCCCGCTTGATATCCTAAAATTATTTTCAACCCACTTTGTCCCGAACTGGTCTTGAAATGATGTATCCTGATGCCCGGTTGAGTAGCAGTTGATCCTCATCCTGCAGATCTTGTAGTGCATGAAGGATATGATTTACTTCATCCTCTTTCGCTATGTATGACAGTATTTCCTCCTCGGTGCTGCCCGGCTTATCACTGCTTATCATCTGTTCTCCAGTGAATTCAACGTGGTCGATCATGGACGCCAATAACTGATACCGCTGCGGATACATCGCCTTTAACATGCCAAGTCCCGGAAGCTGAATGTACGTCGCTATGTGCTGAAGCTTCGACGTGTATAGAGATCTCCACTGCGAAAGCTTTACATCGGCATTGATAAATATGGACATCGGCATGGTTCCCGTTAAGTGATACAGACATTCGAGAAAAAGGCTATTCATACCGGCAGTCGGATCTATCGGAATAACCCATAACGCACTCACGTCTCGTCTTATCATTCCAAGTTCCTTATCTCTTATCGCAAACGTGTTATAAAGCTTTGCTGATACTATCTCATAAAATTTTTGTGCTTCCGCAGTGTTTGTCAACATCATATCCGTAAGTTCCTTGTCTGCTTTTTCTGCTTCTGGCAAAAATCTGCTGAATGGTAGCTTCCGGATCTCATCAAGCGAACTAAAAAAGCTATTTGTGTCTGCTATCTCACACATCAGCCTTATCAGCAGATACTCCATATTCGTATGGAATATTCTCTCTTCATCCATATTAATTAGATGTGCGACGGATTCCTTAGACAATCCGGAATCTCTCACAAGATCTGAAAATAATGGCGGCTTCGTTAACATATGCACTTCATCATAATATGTGGTGTCGATCGCGCCGCGTATCATTCTTTCTGCTGCATCCGGCTGACATAATATAACTGTGGTCTCCGGATCCCATATTTTTTTCGCAATTTCCTTCTTTACCCACTGCTCGGTATTATCCTTTTTTCCGATATATAAAAAATTATCTCCCATTGTCTTTTCCTTTCTATGTCACGCACAGTAATATGTCTGCCTGCAATCTCTTTTGATAAAATTCGCAGACGGTATACTGTCTGTTCTTAGTGTCAGCAGATAACTTGCGTTGATATTCCAGTTATAAATATAAGGTTCCCGGATACAACTTCGTTCGTCCATTACTACCGTGCATGGAATTCTTGAATCCTTATTGACATCCATAAACCGCTCTATGATGAGAGGTTCAAGTCTGCACTCCGGCATCGGCGTAACATATACAATTGTTTTTTCCTGACCGAACTGTGCGAGGTCATAGGTGCCGCGGCTCAACATCTCTACTTCTTTTTTGACTGCAAGACGTCTACAAATGGTGTTTTGGATATCTGACAAATCGTCTGCTATTCTCCATGGCGGTTCTCCGCCAAGCAACGTGACAAGTTGTGGCTCCTTCGCATAGAGTTTGTCTGCAATGCGCTGCACGGAGTTTTCCTTGAAAAACTTCTTAAACTGATTCAGGCGATAATCGTTAACCAACATAAAATTAAAAAGCTCAAAACTCCATGTGTATTTGTTTGGTGAGAGATATTCCTCCGGCTCTCCAATGAATACCTCTCCGATCAGATACTCTGGAAACACACTGCATAGATTTTCTTTATCGGAATCATCTATGTACTGCATGATGTTTATGCTATCATGGTTTTTGACATAAGGATCCAATCGGACAACCTTATACCCGTGTTTTCTGACCATATCTATTGAATTATCATACAGTCGGTGATCCGCCGTGTCTGTAACGATAAGATTTTCCTCTCTATCAACTTTTTCCCGAATCAGTTCCATTAACTTATTCTGCGTTTTCTCTCTGCTTCCAATTAGTAACATGTTTTCGCTCTTCATAAAAAAATATCCTTTACGCACTGCCCTTAATAGGCTTAAGTGTTAAGTGTCACTTACGATACACACTTATTCTTAGTGTTACTTACCATAAGTATCACTTATTTGCTAAAACTAAGTAAGGCTTACTTAGTTTTATTTAAACTAACTTAGTCTTAGTTAAACTAAGCTAGTTTAAGCTTTCTTGTATACAATTTCAATAAGTGGCACTTACTTTATGCATGCTCGTATAAGCGTCACTTATCATTCTTTGCAAAGATTAAGGAATATTAAGCTTAATCTTTCTTAATCCTGCATTTTTGCCAGTACAGATGTTATGACATCATCAATTGACATTGTTTTTATCTCTGCGTCTGGCATGGCTTTCCTTATTGCGTCTTCGTATCCCTTGATGCACCATACTTTTCCGGCGCTGCCATGCCTTATCCTATAACGCCGAAGCCTTACTGCATCCGGCACAATAAAGTTAAGCGCGTCCTCTTCTTTTACCATGCCATCTAATATTTTCTCGGTTCCAGGCAGTACGAGCAATCCCAACAAGCGGGTTCCCGTATCTGTCTTTGGAATCACATAGAGTTGCGGGTATATATCTCCTGCAACAACTCCGCCGCCTCTCTTTATTATTCTGGTCATACTCTTAATTATTTCAAGGTTATTCACCAACACGGCGGCTTTACATTTCAACGCTTTTCCATACCTATCCTGCGATACCCGCTCTGCAACTTCTTTACTTAGACTTTCCGCAAGGATTTCCCACGTCTGATTTTGGTTCCCGAATGTATATATGTTATACAACGCTTCGCTTCCTACAAAGAGGGTTCCCATATTACGGCTTCGCGTTAATGCCTGCTTATCTCTGTATTCCTGCAATTCCTTAATGCGAGAACTTTTGACATATACGATCCGGTTCGGCAGGTCTGTTATATCCGACTCGCAAATCTCTATTCCTGCCTCGATCATCATTGCTAATGTCTCACCTTGCTTAAGGATTCGCTGCATTCTCTGTTTACCGGACGTAATATAACTGTCTCGCTGTTTCCTCGCCATATAGCCATATGGATATTTTTGAGGATTGCCCTCAACAACCTCTGCGGTATCTTTTGTGTATCGAGTGATATTATTTATCTTCTCGATCCACTGCTCTTCCCGCAACCGGCACATCACTTTCAACTTATAGTTTTGTGATCCGCCGAGAAGACGAACTGCCCGGTCATTCACTCCGCCATTCATGCACAAAAGCATATTCAGCTTTTCCTTGAACGTCTTCTGCTCATTCTCCATCAGCTTCCTCCTTCCTCTCTCATTTCATTCATCGTCTGTCAGCGCTTCCCTTCGTCTTCCGCGCGTGGGGTGGTCTTTACGTTGTGCAGAATCTGAAATTTCACACCCACCCCCCGCTACCCCGC
>ERZ1034763.681-NODE-681-length-13940-cov-4.292546_pt1 | contig 13940 bp, 17 predicted proteins | sample MGYA00520701_ERZ1034763 | MGnify/ENA primary metagenome ERZ1034763 (study PRJEB33766, sample SAMN09781707) | gut metagenome | biome: gut microbiome | host: Homo sapiens | place: Madagascar | study: EMG produced TPA metagenomics assembly of the PRJNA485056 data set...
ACGATGGTAAATGTCGGACTATTCACCGGTTCTTCAATCCCAAGTCCTTCTGCAAGTCCCTGAGTAAAGACCGTTTTCCCAACTCCAAGATCCCCTGTCAGGGTTAACACCTGACCTGGGAATGCTTTTTCACCAAGACTTTTACCGACTGCAAATGTCTCTTCCGGGCTTCTTGTCTCTATTACCATAATATTTCAGCCTTTCTATACCGCCGGTTCTTCACCAAAAGTCCCGGTTCTTTTATCATCTTATCTTAAGTTTCTAGTGATGGAACAGACGGATTCCTGTAAATGCCATTGCCATGCCGTATTTGTTACATGTAGCAATTACATTATCATCACGCACAGATCCACCTGGCTGTGCAATATAAGTTACACCACTCTTATGTGCACGCTCAATATTATCACCGAATGGGAAGAATGCATCAGAACCAAGCGCAACACCTGTCAGCTGGTCCAGCCATGCTCTCTTCTCTTCTCTTGTAAATACTTCCGGTTTTACCTTAAATGTATTCTCCCAGACACCATCTGCGAGAACATCCATATATTCCTCTCCGATGTAAAGATCGATCGCATTATCTCTGTCTGCACGTCCGATTCCATCCTTGAACTGAAGTCCAAGCACCTTCGGATTCTGACGTAACCACCAGTTATCTGCCTTCTGTCCGGCAAGACGTGTACAGTGGATTCTTGACTGCTGTCCGGCACCGATTCCGATTGCCTGTCCATCTTTCACATAACATACAGAGTTAGACTGTGTATATTTCAGTGTAATCATGGAAATAGCAAGATCGATCTTCGCTGCATCCGGGATCTCTTTCACATCTGTCACAACATTTGAGAAGAAATCTTTATCGATATTCAGTTCATTTCTTCCCTGCTCAAATGTAATTCCGAATACTTCCTTGTGCTCTAACGGTGCAGGCACATAATCCGGATCGATCTGAATAATATTGTAATTTCCTTTTTTCTTCTGTTTCAGAAGTTCAAGTGCTTCCGGCTCATATCCCGGTGCGATCACTCCATCAGATACCTCTCTCTTGATCAGGCGCGCTGTATCAACGTCACAGACGTCAGACAGAGAAATAAAGTCACCGAAAGAAGACATACGGTCTGCGCCACGCGCTCTTGCATAAGCACATGCAAGTGGAGAGAGCTCTCCAAGATCATCTACCCAGTAAATCTTCGCCAGTGTCTCTGACAGTGGAAGGCCAACAGCTGCTCCGGCCGGTGATACATGCTTGAATGAAGTTGCGGCTGGAAGTCCTGTTGCTTTCTTCAGTTCTGATACCAACTGCCATCCATTGAACGCATCCAGGAAGTTAATATATCCAGGACGTCCGCTGAGCACCTTGATTGGAAGCTCTCTGTCGTCGTTCATGTAAATTCTTGAAGGTTTCTGGTTTGGGTTACATCCGTATTTCAATTCTAATTCTTTCATCTGTCTTTACGCTCCTTATTTGTTCTTATTCACGATCTTTGTCTCATAGTTACCTGTCTCGATATCAATGTAACGGACAAATAATGACACTTTATTTTCCTCATTCAGGCTGTTCCACAGAAGGTCTGCAAACTCTTCCATGTTGTCCATCGCCTCTACCAGCTTCGGTTCTCCCTCAAAGCTTGGAAGCGGGTTGCCATCATGCATATAAGTGTGAATAAAATGAGCTTCACCGGCTACCGGATTCTCGTATGCAAAAGTATATCTGTTGCAACTGTCCGGGTTTCCGTTATTGCTCTTCAGGATTGACATTGCATAATTGAAATTGCCATTCTCAATATGCATCACACCAGAAATACGTGGTGTGTAGTTCGGACCATCCGGCTCGAATTCTCTAGAACGAAGAGACTGCTCAAAAGTAAGCTGCTTATCCATTCCTTCATAAATCGTATCTGTCTGATCTCCGTTTGTTACGATCGTCTTATTCCCCAATACTCTGACCGGTGCGTAAATAATCAGACTTGGGTCTGTAAGCTTCGATGGATCAAATGCCTGTGTACGGATTCCCTCTCCGTCCTCTACAAACACGCGGTTTCTACTGTTCTCACTGCGTCCCATAATAAAATAGGCAGTGACAGCCTTCTTTCCATCCGGGCTTTTACCAATAATAATTCCTCTTCCTGGATAAGAGTTACTCTTAAGTTCCTGCTCAATCGACAGCATCTTCATTGTTGTTCTCCTTTCGGTACGTTCGCTTTCTTGACAATCTACCAGAAAAAAACGAAAAACTTCTCCTAAAATAATAGATTCAGGAGAAGTATATCATGCACATGCTTTTTTCGCAAGTCCAGGCCCGACAGCTATTGAATGAAAAATCCTGATTTTGCATAGCTTCGGACCTCTTTCTATTAAATTCTAGTAACTATTCACTCTTTTTGATCAGTTCTGTCATCTCGCCTGCCGGAATTCCAAGAACATAATTCATTTCACTTGAAAGAGCATGTTCCAGAAGCAGCTGATATTTCTTATCCATGCTTGTCATGCTGCCTCTTCGTTTTGTTCGGCTATACAATGTCTTCAGCACTTTGACCCAGTTTTCAGGACAGAAGCTTGAGATACAATCCTTGTATTCCTGTTCTCTGTACTTTTCATTCTTTACATTCAGTATACCAACCTCTGCAAGATTATCCAGCAGTTCCTTCGCCTTCTGCTCACTCACCGGACGACGGATGTTCTTATCGTCATCAATCGGAACATACGCCTTATCTCTCTGATTGTCTATGGATTGTAATGTATAATAATCTTTCTTGCCATTCACAAATGAAAAATCCAGTTTTCCTACTTCTTCTACCTTGTACACTCCTCTGCACTTATATACAACTGCGTCTCCTCTGCTGAGCATTTTCAAAACCTCCTGTTCTTTTCATTTACACTGTTGTTGTCCACAATGTACTGCCCTTTTTATAACAGACTCTACGTGTGTAGTATAACATTTTTTCAGTATTATTTTAAGAGATTTTTAAATTTTCAAACATTTTCGTGATTATTGCATAATTCACATGCAGCTCTATTTGTGCAATTTTTAGAATACTTTTGTTGTCCACTGGCTCATATCCCACACTTCATCAACCACGTCCTGATAAAATTCAGGTTCGTGGCAGATCAGAAGGATACTTCCCTTGTACTCCTGTAATGCCTGCTTGAGAGAGTCCTTTGCATCCACATCAAGATGATTCGTCGGCTCGTCAAGGAGAAGGAAATTCGTATCTCTGTTTAACAACTTACAGAGACGCACCTTTGCCTGCTCTCCACCGCTGAGTACACGCACCTGACTTTCGATATGCTTCGTTGTAAGTCCGCATTTTGCAAGCGCGGAACGCACCTGATACTGTGTATAAGAAGGAAATTCCTGCCACAGTTCCTCAATACAACTATTACGATTTTCTCCTTTTACTTCCTGCTCAAAATAACCAAGTTCAAGGTTATCACCAAGTTCAACACTTCCTGATAAAGAAGGAATCAATCCAAGAATACTCTTTAGCAATGTGGTTTTTCCAATTCCATTTGTTCCAACAAGTGCGATTTTCTGTCCACGTTCCATAGAGAAATTCAACGGTTTAGATAATGGTTCATCATATCCTGTCACAAGATCCTTCGTCTCAAAAAGCATCTTACCAGGAGTTCTTCCATATTTGAAATGGAATTCCGGCTTTGGTCTTTCTGCCGCAAGCTCGATCACATCCATCTTATCCAGCTTTTTCTGACGGGACATCGCCATATTTCTTGTAGACACACGAGCTTTATTTCTTGCAACGAAATCCTTCAGCTCGCTGATTTCCTGCTGCTGACGACGGTAAGCCGCTTCCAACTGTGCTTTCTTCACCGCATAAACTTCCTGGAAATGATCATAATCGCCCACATAACGGTTCAATTCCTGATTTTCCATATGATAAATAATATTCACGACTTCATTTAAGAACGGAATATCATGTGAAATAAGGATAAATGCATTCTCGTAGTCCAGCAGATAACGCTTCAGCCATGCAATATGCTCCTCATCCAGATAGTTTGTCGGCTCATCAAGAAGCAGGATATCCGGCTTCTCAAGAAGAAGTTTTGCAAGAAGAACTTTTGTTCTCTGTCCACCACTTAAGTCTGTCACATCTCTGTCCAATCCAAGATCAAGTAATCCAAGTGCACGCGCAACCTCTTCTACCTTCGCATCAATCGTATAGAAATCATGCAGTGTCAGTTCATCTTGGATCGTACCAAGTTCTTCCATCAACGCATTCATGTCTTCCTCATCTGCTGTTCCAAGCATATCACAGATTTCATTCATCCTCTGCTCCTTCTGAAGGAGTGGATCAAATGCGGATTTCAGAGCCTGACGGATCGTCATTCCTTTCTCAAGAACTGCATGCTGATCCAGATAACCTGCATGCACATTCTTTGACCACTCAACCTTCCCTTCATCCGGTAACATTTTCCCTGTAACAATACTCATAAAAGTGGATTTTCCTTCTCCGTTGGCCCCCACAAGACCAATATGCTCTCCTTTCAGAAGTCGGAATGACACATCATTGAAGATTGCACGGTCTCCAAATCCATGTGTCAGGTGTTCTACATTTAATATGCTCATATCGCTCTCCAATCGTATTCTTATTCCTGATGACTCTCCAGCCATTTCACCGCACACTGTGCCAGACATGCCACACCGATCGGGCAGACATCTTCATTAAACTGTACCTTCGGATTGTGTGCCGGATAAGTTCCACGCTCATCCATATACCCTGCTGAGAGATACATAAATGTACTCGGAACTTTCTCTGCGATCACTGCAAAATCTTCTGATGCACTTGCACTCACATCCGGAACTGGGGTAAGGCCCGGAATACCCATCTCTTTCATATATCCAATCATTTCGTCCGTCAATGCCGGATTACAGATCAGCGGCGGGACTTCGGAGATCATCTCGATTTTCACACTTCCTTTATATACATCTGCGGTCTTCTCTGCCACTTCTTTCATTCGGCGAACAAGAAGTTCTCGCTCTTTTGTATTATTGGTACGAATTGTTCCCTGAAGAACTGCTGTCTCCGGGATGATATTTGCCGCCTCGCCGGCCTTAAACTGTCCAATTGTCAGAACGCATGCGTGCGCCGGATCAGTCTCTCTTGCAATCAACTCCTGCAATGCAAGATGAATGTGTACTCCGATATTAATCGGATCCACACCCGCATGAGGATAGGCTCCGTGAGAACCTTTCCCTTTGACCGTGATTTTAAATCCATCAACAGAATACATCATTGTGCCTTTATCATTATACATAAAAAGTCCGACCGGCATCTTTCCCGGAGATACATGATACGCAAGTGCTGCATCTACCTTCGGATTCTTAAGAATCCCATGCTCAATCATATTCTTACTTCCCTGAAATGTCTCTTCCGCCGGCTGGAACATGAATTTCACAGTTCCTTTCAACTTGCTTTCCTGTTCTTTTAAGATTCTTGCCGCACTCAAAAGCATTGCCGCATGAAAATCATGTCCACAAGTATGTGCTGTTTTTCCTGTTGGACAGGCAAATGCTTCACCACTTTCCTCCGGCATCGGAAGTCCATCCATATCTGCACGCAGGAGAAGAACCCTACCGCCATTTCCAAGCGTTGCCGTAACTCCCTCTCCGCATTCAACCGGATCCAGACCATACTCTTTCAACTTATCCATCACATAAGCTTTCGTCTTCGGAAGCTCAAGTCCTGTCTCTGCATTCTGATGAATGTATCTTCTGTCTGCTACTGTTTCGTCTTTTAATTCAAGTGCTCTCTTGTAGAAATCCATCGTGATTGCCTCCTTGTGATAAATATAATTTTCCGCGTCCATTTTTCCCAGGCGCTTTTGTGATTATAACACTATTTTGATGCTTATGCACTAAAAGAATACGCCCCAGATCTGCAACTGCTTTTTTGCATTTTTTAACTATGCTAACCACTGGACAGGCGTCTGCATCAACAAATATTTACATCGTCATTTCCATACTTTCCATCTATATATGGCTAATAACGGAATCCGGATCATTTTTATCGTAACAAACCTTGTCTCCTTCATTGATATTGTTTTTATAAAGCAGGGCATCCTCTGCTTTCACCCTCAATTCTTCTCCGGATGAATCTACAAGTGTAACCACTGCCATAACCGGAGCATCTTTAGCTCGTTCTTCGCAACCAAAATCTAAATCTTCATCGATTCTTTTTACTGTATAAATCATAATAATTTATCCTTTACCTTTCTTATTTCCACGCTTTCCAGACATCCGGCTGATAACCAAGTGTTGATTGTTTTCCATTTCTTACAACCGGCGTTTTAATCACCTGCGGATTTTCAAGCACCTTTTCAAGCTTATCCTCATCTGCAATGTATTTAATCAGAGCAAGAAGATCCTTATCTTTTCCTTCCCAGTTGATCATATTTTCTAATCCACCATTCACCTGCGCAACTGAATTGAATTCACCCTTACTCATACCTTTTTCTTTCATATCAATGAACTGGAATTTGATTCCACGTTCTTTGAAAAAACGTTCTGCTTTCTTGGTGTTATTGCATTTCTTAGTTCCAAAAATCTGTATGTTCATTTCATTTTCCTCGTATCTTTATATTGTCAATATTTGTTTATTATTACACTTCCTTATAATACAAACAAATATTCTGATATGTCCCATCTTTCATACGGAATCCATTCGGTACAGTTCCAATCTGCACAAATCCTAATCTCTCGTACAAGTGACGTGCGTGAACATTATTTTCTACCACTGCATTGAACTGCAGGATTTTGAAATCATGCAGCTTTGCCTGTACAAGGCAGTCACTCACGAGTTTCTCACCGATATGCTTTCCACGGCAAGTTGAATCCACTGCATAACTTGCATTTGCAAGGTGGCCACAGCGGCCAATGTTATTCGGATGCAAGATGTAGAGCCCAACAATTTTCCCGTCGTTATCTGCAACGCCACAATAAGTCTGTGATGCAAAGAATTCTGCCCCTGTCTTATCATCCAGGAACTCTTCCTGTGGAAATGCTTCACCATCTTCTACTACTTCATTCCAGATGTGAACCATCTCGGAAATATCTTTTTCTGTATATTTTCTAATTATCATAATGTCATTCTCCTCTTCTGTTTTAACTTTATTGTACTGTTGAATTTTTACTTTTCCGATATTCTGTTGGAGTCATTTTATAACTCTTTTTAAATGCTCTACAAAAATAATCTACATTATGAAACCCTGTTTCGTAAGAAATCGTATTGATTTTTTTCTCTGTATTTTTAATCAACAATGCTGCCTTCTTCAGCCGGTAACCAATCAAATAATTAATCGGAGTGATATGTAAAAATCTATTAAAAAGATTCAACACCGTACTTTTACTAATATTAGCATAACAGGCAATTTCCTCCAAAGAAATATCTTCTGCATAATTCTGGTGCAAAAACTGCATCATAAGCTGCAAGCGTGCCTGAGCTGAGCCGGAATCGTCCGTTTGCTCTTCCATACATGTTTTGTCAATATTTTCATAAATAATCAGCCATAATTTCTGCATAAGAACCGATGTAAGCAACTCACCATCAACTTCTCTATCCTGTGCGGAAAATATTTGCTTCATAATTTCTAATGCCTCTCCTTGCCATAAATTCTCCCCGTTTAAGATCAAGTATGACAACGATGATGAAACAATCGGTTGAATATATTTTTGATAGATCAAACTATTTTCCGGCGCAAGAAAGGACGGCATACAAAGGAAATTGGGGATGACAGTTTCATCACTGGAATAAAATCTGTGCAAAATCTTTGAATTTATAAAAATACCATTCCCCTCTGATAGTGAAAACATCGATTCACCAACACATACCGTCATGTTTCCGGATTCAACATATACAAATTCCCATTCTGTATGCCAATGCCAGTCAATGCAATGAAAATCAAATTGTGATAACTTTTCAAAATAGCATTTAAACGGATAACTGTCCGTCCCATGTTTTGCTGATTCCATTAAATTCTCATCTGTTACAATTTTATTTTGTGCCATATCTTTCCTCACAACAACCTTTTTATTGGATTTACGATATAATACAATATTTATGCAATATAAGTCAATGTTTTTTCTTGTTATCTAATATATAATACGGTATAAAAAGAACAAAGGAGTTTTCTGTTATGCAAGATTATCAAAAAACAAAAGTGGCATGTTATCTGGGATTCGTCACTCAGGCGATATCCGCAAATTTCGCACCACTATTATTTTTAAAATTTCACAATGATTATGATATTTCATTGGGTAACATTGCTTTAATATCTACATTCTTTTTCTTCACACAGCTTTTAGTCGACTTATTTTGTGCGAAGTTTGTAGATCGAATCGGTTATCGTGTATGTATCGTAACTTCTGAAATATGCGCTGCTGCCGGATTAGTTGGACTTGCATTTCTTCCTGATCTGTTACCGAATCCTTTTACCGGAATTATTATAAGTGTAATTATCTATGCTGTAGGGAGTGGATTGATCGAAGTTCTCTGCAGTCCTATCATCGAAGCATGCCCGTTTAAAAATAAAGAGGCAACCATGAGTCTGCTTCATTCCTTTTACTGTTGGGGTGCGGCAGCCACCATACTGATTTCGAGCTTATTTTTCTTCCTGTTCGGGATGAATAGTTGGAAATGGCTGGCAGTCATGTGGGCACTTATTCCGGCGATTAATATATATAATTTCGCAACTTGTCCGATAGAACATTTAGTAAATGACGGAAATGGAATGGGCGTCAGACAGTTATTCCGAACGCCTGTTGTCTGGCTGGCAATCTGCCTGATGATTTGTTCAGGAGCATCTGAATTGGCTATGGCACAATGGGCATCAGCCTATGCCGAAGCTGCACTGGGACTTTCTAAAACTTTTGGGGATTTGATTGGACCTTGCATGTTTGCAATTACAATGGGAATAAGTCGCCTGATTTTTGGAAAATATGGTGAAAAAATGGATTTGATGAAGTTTATGACAGGTTCCGGAATCCTCTGTGTGATCTGTTATCTTTTAACCACCTTATCATCGAATCCGGTAATCGGGTTAACCGGTTGTATTGTATGTGGATTTTCGGTTGGAATCATGTGGCCTGGAACGATCAGTATTACATCTAAAAAAATGCCGGCCGGTGGAACCGCAATGTTTGCATTGCTCGCCATGGCCGGCGATTTAGGAGGCAGCATTGGACCTGGTATTGTAGGTTATGTTACCCAGAATTCTGATAATAATATCCGTGTTGGAATGGGGATAGGTCTTATCTTTCCACTTGTTCTCTTAATCATGTTATTTATTCTTTGCAAGGGGAAGAAGACGCAGGAATCGCTTCATACAGTTTAATTTCAGTTGAAGTTGAATTTCTTATCCTAACCTCAATCGATTCTTTCTCTACATAATTTATACTCTCTAGATGGAACGCATCACCTTTTCTTTCCAGTATTTCGTTTCGCATGAGATATTGGAACGTAAGGTGCATTATGAGAGCTGATTCAATTAAGCACCTTTCTTCACGGCCAGGTATTTATGATAGTATCTAGCCTCTTTCTGTATTTTCTTTCACGCTTCGCGCTCTTCATCAGACTTGAAGTTATCTTACTTCGCTTTGAACTCTATCCACTCATTATCTATAAGGACAACTACCCTGTCATCCTCAATAACTGCATAAGGTGTTCCTAAATCTCTGTTGAAATTGGCTTCGCCATCTTTTTGAGGTATGCCGTTTTCTGCATAAGAAGTAGTATATTGAATAACACTCTCGTCCACTTCAACAGGAACAGCATGATCAGTGGAATAGTAGTTAGTACCATTTACCATTATAGTTGCAGGGTAGTCACCACTATCTGATTTTCCACACCTTGCCAAAGTAAGAATACAAACTAATGTCAAAACTGATGCAATTAACTTTTTCATACAATCACCTCGCTATTCACTTTTACTATTTCCGTAATAATATTGCCAATAAAACAATTAGAACTAATATAATTATCAAAAAAATAAACCTTATTTGACCGTGAAATCCTAATCCAATCCACTGCAATACTATTATTAACGTAAAAACTAATAACGCCCAGTAATTTCTTTTCATGCAAATCCCTCCCTTAATGTCGTAACGGCTTGCCTTGGAAATCAAAAACGCATCTTGGGATCTCTTAATTTCTCGTTCTCTATACCGTCCAATGCAATTTCAACAATATGATCAGAGACAACTCCATTCTCCAGTAAATATCTCTTAAAGATTGTAAACAGCAAAAAGGATTTTCCGCATCTGCACTTTTTTTAGTAATGATATTACTGTCATAAAACAAAATACGTTTCAATATTCATTCCTTGTTTATGCGTATGTGCGTATTTTTATGTAATCTTCTCTCCATCCAAGAACAACGCATTGTTCTTGTCTAAAAATTCCAGGAACAGTGATGCGGCAATTCTTTCTCCTCTATATCAAGTGCATCTGCAAGCATCCTTGACTGAATATCAACTGTTTTCTTAAGCGCCTGAAGACGCTTTTCATTGATTGCATAGCCTTGCAAAATAAACTGTTTAAGGACATTATTTGCCCATTTTCTGAAAGCTATACCTCTTTTAGAATTAACTCGATATCCGACAGACAAAATCATATCCAAATTATAAATTTTGGGTTTTCGTCCCCCTGTACTTCTGTCGGAAAAACCGACAGAAGTCTCATCCAGTTCTCCTGAAGCAAGAATATTTGAAATATGTTCGCTTACTGTAGCGTGCTTAACATCAAACAACACTTCCAGTTTGCACATCCAATCATTTTCTTCATTCTATCACAGCATCTTATTATTCCGCCATCAATTTTTCAAACCAAGTACCCTTGACAATAATAAACTGGTCTGCGCCTTTCCATTCTTGCAGCATTTCATCCATCCCGAGCAAACCCGGACTTTGGCCCGTCACAATAAACAACCCAGCAGCAATAACTGTGGTATATTCTTCACCCTTAACTCCATGAAGAGTCGAGATTACCACAGCATTTTTATCTCCAAAGTACTTACTGATTGATTCAAAATCTGTGGCAAGCGAATATCTCTTCACTCTTGAGCAGATTTCATCAAAAAAGAAACTTTTAACTCTGACAATAATGATTCTTTACTTACGCATATGTTTAATAATGCAAAAACTTTTTGTATTGCAACACTTAAACAGATTATTCCATCCGCATCTATCTGACGACAACAATTAACCGCAGAAAGAACATCATAACTTTGAATATTATCTGACACCATAATTCTAAAATCATCCCTAATAATTGAGATAAATTCAGTTGCAATTCGTTTTCTTAGTCTAACATTTTTTCCAGCAGGCATAAATAGCAACTTTGCTATCAGAAATAAAGGATTCATCGGATCATATTTTATCGGGGAAATATCTGGTGCGTCAAACGAAATATCAGGAAGCAGTAAACGAAGTTTCCCAAAAAGATCAAACAACATAAACCATTGAGGCGCGATAACACAAATTTCCTCAGCCTTTATTCCTTTTCCGATCTCAGCTTTTATTAACTCAGCAATTTTAGACGCCAGATCTGTATAATACACAGAATCCCAAAAATGTATTTCACCAAGTTCATCTCTATATTTTGCAACTGAGTATCCACGATGTAATAGCCCTTTTCATTCTCTGACTTCACACGGCTGATGATATGCACAGATCTCTTTAACTTATCTATAACCGATGTCAGAACTCTAAACTATCCGAACATATACTCTTCTATCAACTTATGTCTATTGCATTTTGGCGTTTAATCCATAATACATACGTTTGATATATTACTAGACAATGTATTGCTATCTCAAGTACAAGTCTAACCGTGCTATTCATAGACAGATACTGATTTGCATGAACTATAAGATTATAATTTGAATAAATGATGCGGAACATTCCCCAAACCGTAACCAAATAAATCATTATAGAATATATCTTACTTTTCTTACCCGAAACAAAATAAGCGAATGTTGCTACAGCACCAACTATATTCGGGATAATTAAAACAATCCACCATAAAACAATCTGAACATTTGAATTAATTACCATATTTCCAGTTCCAGTAATACAGGTCGCAGCAAAAAATGCAACAATTACGGCACCCATCCTTTTTGGTGATAGCATTCCTCGTATAGCATTAACAAAACCATACGCAAAGAAAAAAATCTGAACAAGCAATGCCAATACATTTATTACTATTGCTTGAATATCATTATAATCAATCATCTCTGATTGCAACGGGAATCTAATTATAATGTCCACAATAGTGATAAAAAATGAAATTACCACAAACGCATAAAGAGCTATCATTATGTTATTGACGCTTTTCTTTTCAATAACAGGGTTACGTTCTACTACTTTTTCCATTTCTTTTCCAGATAACAGGTCGTCAAGACTCACTTCCAAAATCTGTGATATTTTTTTAGTAGTAAGTAAATCAGGGTAACGATCCCCACATTCCCACCTTGATACCGCCTGTCTAGTTACATATAATTGCTCGGCAAGAGACTGTTGGGTCATTCCCTTTTCTTCTCTCGCTCTTCTTAGTTGTTCGCCAAATTCGACCATATTAAATCTACTCCTTTCATAATCAGTTCATCTGCAGATGTAACCTTAGTATCACAAATTACTAGAACAACTTCAAGCAACACCTCAATAACGCATGTCACCATTATGGTGCGTCCGCTAAAATCAAGCATTTATCCCATTTACAAATCTATCGTTAAGTAAATCGGGAGTTGTCGGCTTCCCCAAAAGATTCTTTCTAGCATGCATCTTCTTTCGCCCTTGATAAGAACTATCTCAACTTCACAACATCCATCCAAGCAACATTCCCATTACCACTGTTCCTACCGAAACGATTTGCCAAAACTTCAGTTCCCTTTTCATACAGGCAACTTTGATATTCGTCTTTTTATTAATTCTGTTGATTTCTTCTCTACAATTTTGCTTTGCCATAAACATCTTCTGTTGTCCTGATTGTGAATATCTTCTTCATACAGAAGATGGGAATAGATTTCTTTGTTGCAAACCGAATAAGTTTCACCACATTTCTAGACATTTCATCAAGATTTAAGGGTAAAGAAAAACCCCAGAACCGAAGTTCTGAGGTTTGTAATCTCTTTGAATTGTAATTCTCTTGCGAGATAATTATCTCTTTGAGAACTGTGGTGCTCTACGAGCTGCTTTGAGACCGTATTAAACATCTCTATGGTGCGTTTTTCCTTGATATTACGGGCTTTTTCGCATTTTCTGTTGTCGGTTGTCCTATTCCTTAACCATAGAAATCGGTGATTTTTCATCGAAATTCTCCTGGTTCAAAGCATCATTCACTACCTCGAAAAGTTCCTCTGGTTTATTATACTTGACCCTCGCGTAAATGTCCATAGTTGTCTTACTATTCTCATGCCCTGCCAGATACTGAACTGTCTTAGGGTCAACGCCCGCATAGAGCAGATTCGTGATGTAGGTATGCCGCAACAAGTGCGGTGTTACATCGAAATTCAGGGTATAGCGAATCTTGGGATTGTTCCTCTGCGTTGTTCCTAATGTCGGCTTGACGGTATATTTAATGCTCTGTCCATTCACATATTTATAGTAGGTTCTCTCTTTTGCAGAACGAACAACTACATACTGCCAAACTCTCATAAACTGAGAATAGGAAAGCGGCTGTCCTTCACTGTCGGCAATCACATACTCCGATATGGAATTTGCTTTTGCTTCCCGCAGACAGTCCACCAGACACTTCGGAATGGGAATATCCCTTTTAGCTGCCTTTGTCTTTAGGACGGTGGAGATCACCGGCCTGTTATGCTCCGCGCGCCATGCCCGCCGCACAGAAATGTATGGTGTGGATTCATCCAGGAATACACAGTCCCATTGCAATGCAAGAATTTCTTCCCGACGCAAGCCGGAATACAAACCAATCA
>ERZ1034763.683-NODE-683-length-13905-cov-4.904693_pt1 | contig 13905 bp, 17 predicted proteins | sample MGYA00520701_ERZ1034763 | MGnify/ENA primary metagenome ERZ1034763 (study PRJEB33766, sample SAMN09781707) | gut metagenome | biome: gut microbiome | host: Homo sapiens | place: Madagascar | study: EMG produced TPA metagenomics assembly of the PRJNA485056 data set...
GCCCTGTTCTACGGCGCTTTCATTGCACGGAACAAAGGCATCAAGCGCAAGGTCGTGGACGAGATGTTCCAGCACATCGAGGATAAGGAAGACCTGATGGGCGTTCTGCTTGAAATGTTTATGGACGCTTCCAAGTCCCTGCTGGCAACTGACACTGAGGACAAGACTGCAAAAAACGCAACGTGGGAGATTGTGTAACCGCACAATCTCAAGAAACAGACGGAGAGGGAGAGCCATTCTCCTTCTCCAAGCTGTTCCACGATGTAGAAGCCTATTACATCTCCATTGGCATGACTTATGACCAGTTCTGGCACGGCGATGTCTGGCTGGCAAAGGTCTACCGTGACGCAGAGGAGCTGCGGGAACGCAGAGCCAACGCAGAAGCGTGGAGAAATGGCTTTTACATGGCATCTGCGCTTTCCTCTACGGTTGGCAATATGTTCCGAAAGAAAGGGTCTAGCCCCATTAAGTACATGGACAGACCGATTCCCCTTACTCAAAAGGAGAAAGACGAGTATGAATACCAACGCGCAGTTGAGGCGCAGGAGCGAATCAAGAGAATGATGTTCTCTATGATGGAAAGTGATGGTGGTAGCGATGGCTGATGTTGATATTACGAGCTTATCCGTAGAGATTTCTGCGGAATCGCAGGGCGCAGAGCTTAATATTGACAAGTTGGCTGACGCTATCGCCAATCTTCGTAATAAGGGCAATGTTTCTGCCGTTTGCGATAGTCTTGATAAGTTGGCTGGTTCCATTTCTGGATTGAAGTCTGCGTCCAAAGGCATTGGTTCGCTTTTCAAGAATATTGAAAAGATGTCAAACATTGATGTTTCTGGCATTGATTTCACTGGTTTAAGCGGAAAGCTGGAATCGCTAAAAAGCGAATTGCAGCCTTTGCAGAACCTTGATGCTTCTGGCTTAAAGGCTGTTGGCAGCGCAATGAACGCTATTGCCAAAATTCCCTCCATCAATGACAAACTTGATGCAGAAACACTTGACAAGTTCAAAAAGTCCTGCGATAGCATTGCTTCTTCGCTTACTCCCCTTGCATCTCAGCTTGACAAGGTAGGCAATGCCTTTGCAAAGCTACCTCCGCAGTTGAGCAAAATCGTTACGCAGGCAAACCGTGTGACTGCCGCCAATGAAAAGCAGAAAAAGAGCTATCTTAGCTTGTCTGCGCAGCTTTCACAGTTCCAAAAGAACATGGCAAAGCTGGTTTCTCTGAAAGCCATTGCCGATTATCTCGGCAACGCTGTTGCGAAGTTCAATGACTTTTACGAAGCAACAGACCTATTCCATAATGCTATGGGCAATTTGAGTGGTGAAGCCGATACGCTCATTAGCAAAATGCAGGGATTGCTTGGCGTTGACCCGACCAAAGCGATGACCTACATGGCTACCATTCAGAGCTTGGGTACTTCGTTCGGTCTGGCAAGCGATAAAGCGTATATCTTATCCAAGAACCTGACCCAACTTGCCTATGACGAAGGCTCCTATTGGAACAAGGACGTTGCAGAGACCTTTACCGCAATGTCTTCTGCAATCTCTGGCGAGATTGAGCCTATTCGCCGTCTGGGCATTGACCTGACTCAGGCACGGTTACAGCAGGAACTTCTTGCTCTTGGATTTAACAAGCAAGTTTCTAGCCTGTCTCAGGCAGATAAGGCGGTTCTGCGTTACATTGCCATTATGAAACAGACTGCCAACGTACAGGGCAATCTTGCACAGACTATCCAAAGCCCTGCGAACCAGATTAAGATTCTGAAAGCGCAGTTGGATATGCTGGCGAAGTCTGTTGGCTCTCTGCTCTACCCTGCCATGAAATCCATTCTTCCCCCGCTGATTGCCGCCGTACAGCTCATTCGAGAGTTCGTTGAATGGGTGGCAAAGCTGATGGGCGTGAAGGTTGTGTTCACTGATTTCACCAAGAGCGCTGATAGCGTTGGCGGTATCGGTGACGCAATGGATGACACAACCGATTCGACAAAGAAAGCCGCCAAAGCTCTCAAGGATTACACGATGGGCTTTGATGAACTGAACATCATCGACCCCACGCAGGGAAGCTCCGGCTCTGGCGGCGGTGCATCTGCTGGCAACATCTTAGGCGATGTAGACCTGTCCGGCTACGATATGTTCAAGCAGTACAACGAAGAGTTTGCAAAGCAGATTGATGCTATCAAGCAGAAAATCAAAGATATGCTTCCTCTTATAGCGACTGTAGCAACCGCTCTTGCCGCTTGGAAGCTCACAAATCTTATTACGGATATTGTGGACGCTATCTCCAAAATGAACGCACTGAAATCTATTGTTCTGGGTCTTGGCGTTTTTACGGTGGGCGTCGTTCTTGAGATTACAGGCATTAAAGACGCGATTGAAAATGGCGTAAATGGAAAGAATTTCGCTGAAATTGTTCTTGGCGCTTTGATTGGAACTACAGGCGCAGCCATTCTCGGTAAAGGAATTGCTCAGTTTATCGTGACCGGCTTTGGCAATACTGCTGTTGGAGCGGCCATTAAAGCGGCTGGCGGCTCTACTGCTGGCGCAATTATTGGAGCAGCAGTTGGCGGAGTAGTAACCGGCATACCTATGTTTGTAACGGGCGTTTACGATGCTGTCAAAAATGGCTTAAACACGTTAAACGGAATTTTGATTCCGCTTGGCTCGACAATGACTGGCGCAGGCATTGGTGCAATTATCGGCTCTCTTGGAGGCCCGATTGGCACAGGCATCGGCGCGCTGATTGGTTTGATTGTCGGTGGCCTGACCGATGTCGGAATTGCGATTTATCAAAACTGGGACAAAATTACAGAATCTCTCGACAAGGCAAGCGAGAGCTTAAAAAACTGGTTTGTTGGCGTTGGCGAGTGGTGGAATGAAAAGTGGCAAGGGTTCAGCACTAATTTTCAGACCGCATGGGAAAGCTTGCCCGGGTTTGTTCAGCATCCAATTCAGGCGCTTGACCAAGCGAGTGCAGGCTTAAAGCAGTGGTTTGTTGGCGTTGGCGAATGGTGGAACCAGAAGTGGGCCGGGTTCAAAGAAAACTGGGACAAGGCTTGGAACAGTTTGGTTGATACAATCAAAAATCTCCCCGCAAAATTTTTGGACTATGGCAAAAACATCGTTCAGGGCTTGATTGATGGCATCAACAATGGCATTGAGAATGCAAAGAAAACTGCTGGTGGTCTTGCAAAAGCTATTATTGATAAGTTTACGAACGACACTGAAATCCACTCTCCTTCTGCCCTGTTTGAACGCTTTGGCGAGTTTACTGACCAAGGCTTTGCGAACGGTATTACTGCTGCGCTTCCTTACGTTGAACAGGCTATGACCAATCTGGCAAACGTTGTTCAGCAGAAGGGCAACGAGATGATTGACTATGGCGCGACCACAGCAACCAATTTTGTTGACGGTTTCTTCAACGGTCTGGACAGCAAATGGCAGGAGCTTGATTCTGGATTGCAGAATGACTTCTTCGGTACGGTACAGAATCTCTGGAATGCCGTGCAGAACGGAGACCTGAAAACGATTGGCACGACCGCTGCTGCCATCATCTGGCAGGCGATGGGCGAGGAAAACCAAAATCAGGTAAAATCATATGCGCAAAGCTTTATTTCCAACATCGCTGGAATATTGAAAGATGCGTCTAAAACTTTGTTCAATGAAGCGTTAAAAGCTGGCAAGGTTATTTGGAGTGGCATCACAAATAACTTTAATGATATCGTCAAAAGCGTTTCAGGCCTTGGCCAAACTATTTCAAAATCCATATCTGCTCTAAAGGTTCCGCTCACGACGACCGGTGTGGCGATTAGTAATGGCCTTTTTGGAGGATTGACAAGTTCTTTTCCTGAAATTTTCGCTGCGATGGGCGGCTTGATCGGAACTGTTGGCTCTGCATTTGTCGGTTTGCTTACTTCGATTTCTGCCGCTTTGAGTGCCACCGTCTTTGGTATCCCAGTGGGTATTATCGTTGCAGGTGCTGCAATTGCCTTAGCAGCCGCAATCGCCGGTATTATGGGAAAGCTTGGTAGCAACAGCTATTCTACTAGTAATTCTTCTTACGTTGGGACTCCTGAATATGACGCTTCTACGGGTTCTACAACTTCTACAAGCGGATATTACAGTGGCACAACGTCTGGAGCAACAAGTTCTACCGATTTGCAGGGCGCAGTTTACAACGGCTGCTATAATGCGTTTCTTGATATCTTCCAGCGCTATGGTGACGAAATTACAGGCGGCAAGGAAGTCAGGCTGTTTATTGATGGCAAGCAGATTACCGCTTCTGTTGAAAAGCAACAGGCTGACCGTGGCGTGCAAATCATGGGTACGGAAGTGTATAGCTATTAAGGAAGGGACGGTGAACTATGCAAGCTCTTGTATCAGTGAACGGCGTGGATTTGCCGGAACCTTCTTCTTATAGCGCCACAACGTCTACCATCGTTGATTCTGGCCGTAACGTTCAGGGCAAGGTGGTTGGTTCTGTGGTTCGACATGATGTTGCAAAGGTGGCCCTGAAATGGAACTACCTGACTGCAAAGCAATGGGCAGCGACAATCAGTCCATTTACCAAAAACTTTTATTGCACGGTTCGCTTTTACAATCAGGCGACGGCTTCTTATTCCACACGTCAGATGTACGTTTCCGACCGTACTGCTGGCATATGGAGGAGATGCCCAAGCAATGGCAATGTGATGGGTTGGACGGATTGTTCTCTCTCGCTTGTCGAAGTCTAAGGTGGTGATGTAATATGGCGGTAAAGCCGTCTGATAAGTGGCTTGCACAATATAATAACACCCTCGTTCCTGAAACATTTATTCAAATCACGTATCACGCTTCTGACGATGCGGCGCAGACAGACGCTATTGCAAGTTCCGGTTCTCAGACCGTGTTTAGCAATGTAGCATCCATTACGAACCTTGATGCGCCCGTTTCCGAAAATTATGCAACCGGTGAAACTAATCTTTGGGTTTTGGACGGAAGCCTTGACATTGTTCCAGACTCTGAGCCGTATCAGGAATGCGGCTATGCAAGCGGCGAATGCGTATCAAGCGCCAATCATCCAACCATCACATTTTCTTTTAGCAAAATCCACGAAGAAAAAATACCCGGACTGACAATCGTTTGGTCTGAAATTTTGAATGAATGGGCAAAGTCCTTTAAAGTCTCTGCTTATAAAGGTTCTGCTCTTCTTTCTGAAAACCAAATCAACGATAACAATTCTATCGAAACCCCGGTTGAATTTGAAATTTCCAATTACGATTCGATTGTTCTTGAAGTGATTGAGTGGTGTATTCCAAACCGAAGAGCACGCGTTGAGCAAATCGAGTTTGGTCAGCGTGTTAGATTTGATAAAAAAGACCTTCTGTCTTATTCCCATCAGTCAAAGCGCGACCCTATTTCTGGTCAGCTTTCTAAAGATTCGATTTCTTTCTCTATCGATAACAGCGACCAAAAGTGGAACCCTATCAATCCAGATGGTCTCTACAAATACTTGTATGAACGTCAAGCCGTTTTTGTAAAGTATGGAATGGATTTGGACGGGCAGACTGAATGGATAAACGGTGGAAAATTTTATCTTTCTAGCTGGAGCGTTCCTTCCAATGGAATCACTGCATCTTTTGAAGCTCGTGACGCTTTGGCATTTCTGATTGATTCGCTATACACCGGAAGAAAAAGCGGCACTTTGTATGAAATATGCTATGACGCTTTGGAGCTTCTAGATGTTTCTGGCATCAGCTATTACATCAATGAGTCTTTGAAGGATTATACAACTGATTTTAGCGGTGGAAATTCTTCGTATAAGAATGCTGATGTGTTACAGCTTTCCGCAAATGCAGCTGGTATGGCTTTGTATCAGACCAGAAGCGGACAAATTCGGATTGACCGAGTTCCATATTTGCCCGAAAACAAGTCTGATATTTACGAAATCACCGAAATCAATGACTATCAGTATCCGGAAATCACCTTTTCAAACAAACTGAAAAATATTTCCTACTCTTTGAACGGAGCCTCGTCATTGTATCCAAACGGTGCTACAGGCGATGGCGTTACGCAAAGCGTAAACAACGCACTTATCTCTTCTTCTATTGTTGCCCAATCAAAGAACGTGCTGACAGAAAGCTACAAAGTTCTTTCTAACCGCCGAAAAGCCACTTTATCTTATCGTGCGAGCCCGCATAATGATGCTCTTGATTTTTTGAAACTCAATCATCAGTTTGGCTATTCTTCTAACTTGCTGATTACGGACGTTTCTTACACGTTCAATGGAAGTTTCAAAGGCTCTGTCACCGGGTACATGATTGAGGACGTTGATTCGTTGCAAATTGATGCTTCTGAAATTTATCTGCATCCTTCCGATACGGTTACACTTACCGCAACACTTGCTCCTGCATCTGCCGATTCCCCCGTTATCGTTTGGAATGCTTCTCCTGCTGGCATTGTTGAATTAAATGTTGTCAAAAATGAACGTGGCGTATCCGTTTGCAATGTTACGTATTTGCACAGCGGAAATGCTACGATTACCGCTACGGTTGCAAGCCTTTCCGCTTCTTGCAATGCTACTACGATTGCTGATGAAATTTCCAACTTTAAAGAGGGCGACACAGTTTATGTTTCCGTTGCTGGCGTTTACACTGCTTTTCTTGTTTCGAAGCACAATTATGAACCGGAATTAAACGGGACCGGAAGAACGCTCCTCGCCATTAAAGACGCGATTTATGGTGACGGAACGGAAGATATTATGTGGGATAGTAAAAAAACAACTCCCGCAGAGTATTCGACTAGCAGTATTGATTCCTTGTTAAACGGAAACATAAAAAATTCTTTTTCTACTTTTATGCAGGGTAAAATTGGCAAAACCACTTTTTATTATACTCCTGCGTTTAAAAAGAATGATTCTGGGCAGTATCAGCCTTCTGCTGTATCCACCCTATCTCGAAGCTTATTCTTGCCATCTGCAAAAGAAATATATTACGATTTTCCTGATAATGACAGTATCTACTATAACAAAATATGGGGCTACGGATGTAACGCAGAAGGAAGTACATTGCCTACAGCAAGAGAGCTTTCAAAAAATCCTTTTTATACCTCTGGCGGTTTATCGGATGGATACCAGCAATGGACAAGAACTCCTGTTACTCATCTTGAATTTTGGGGAATGGATTCTTCTGTCGGTAACATTTATTATCGCTCTATTGTTATTTCAAAGTATTGGGATAAAATTCATATCGGAGATTCTGATAAACGAAATGAGCTTTCTCTTTTGGATTGTATTGGTTCTGGCGATCCAAATCACAAATGTTACCGTTATATGTTTACCGTTCCGAGCAATTTGCTTATCGGATACCAAAACAGAGTTGAAGAGGAATGATTTATGGCTCAATGGATTACAGACCGTACATTGTCAGATGTTAACCGCGTAAAAGAAATTACCGCAAAGGCAAGAACGGGCACGTGGACAGAAAGCGAGCGGGCAGAATGGATTTCAGGCATGAAAGGCGCTTTGAATTATACGGATTTTAACCGTATAGAATCCGGTATTCAAGAGCTTGGCTTTATCGTTGGCGCATCCGTCTCTGTTCGGACGGATTGGACAATTGATGGATATATGAAAGTCTCCGATGCAACACGTTGGCTTTCTAACATCAACTCTATTCGCGCTAAATGCTCTGGCCCATCCGCTATTGCAGATACGCCAGAAAGTATGAACAAACTCAATTTTTCCACAATGAATCAAATCGAGCAAATTTTGCTCGACATTGAAACACTTGCCAAATCATACACCATATTTTCTGGTGAATACATGACCGGGGAGGGACAATATGGTTTTTAAAGACCGTGTGGCAAAATATCCGGGTCGATGGACGATGGTAAAGTCGGATGGAACATCCGAAATCGTCACCCTTGTCCGAAATGACGAGCCAACAAAAGAAGGAACACCAATCAATGCAGCCACCTTAAACGAGCTGAGTACTGTTGCGGGAGCGATTAACGCAAAAGAAGAAGCTGTAGCGGCCGCATCTTCTGCTCAGACTTCTGCCACCAGCGCGGCCAGCAGCGCACAGGCGGCATCTGAGAACGCAGACAAAGCGGAAAGTTCTGCTGCTTCTGCCAAAGCCGACGCAGACAGGGCTGCGGCCATCGTGAGCACCGACAAAACGCTGAGCGTTGAGGGCGCCCCGGCGGATGCAAAGGCTGTTGGCGATGCACTGGAAGGCGTAATGAATGCAGACGCTGTAAAGACCTTGATTGCAGATGCTCTGGCAGAAGACCATGACAAAATCAAATTTTGGGTTTCAGAAGACCCCACCAGCCCGGCTGCGCTGTTTGGCGGCACATGGGAGCAGATCGCATCCGAACGGGTGCTGATGGGCGCGTCCGATGCCCACGCGGCCGGAAGTACTGTAGCGGCGGGCCTGCCCAACATCGAAGGTCGCACAACAACAGTTCCGATGGTTGCTGGTGCACAATCCGGGTCGTGGTTTACAGGAGCATTTTCAAGATACGACCCAAAATCGACCCCATCGAACCCAAACCCATCCAATCCCGTTTCCGGCTATGGAACTCCGTATATCGGACTACGCTACAGCTACTTTGACGCTTCTCTGTCAAATGCGATCTATGGCGCATCTGACACCGTACAGCCCGCCGCCTACTATGTGTACATCTGGCACCGCGTGGCCTGAGAAAGGAGGTTTTGACGTATGAAAATTCTTGACGAGACCGGCGCAATCATTGAGAACCCGGACCTGACGCTCGGGTATCTGGTGGGCGACACCGAACCGCTGGAACACCCGGCTTTGGAAGGGGTAGAAGAAGTGAGCCACTATGAGACCGTGGCGGAGTACCCCAGCGGCGGCAAAGATGTGCGGAAGGTGATTGACACACCCGGCGTGGCGGCAAAAGCTGCATGGATTGAGCAGGTTCCAATCCAGCGGTATGTCCGCTACACTGCCGAAGAGCTGGCTGCGCAGGAAGAAGAGCGCAAAAAGCAGGAAGCGAAGGACCAGCTGCCGGAAACGGTGGCGGCACTGCAGGAAGACAACAAGACACTGAAAGAAGAAAACACAATGCTCAAGCAGTGTCTGCTGGAAATGAGCGAGATCGTGTATGCTTGACAAAATCAACGAACGGATAGAAAGGACGAAAAAGATGATGGCAATGTTATGGGCACAGGAGATCATGAGCTGCGAGACGACCGAGGAAGCAAAGGCAATGTACGCCCGCTGCCCCCGGCTGTTGAAGGAGAAGGTTAAGGCGATTCTTATCAAGAGCGGCTTTGAGGAAATCATCCAGTAAGGAGGGCACTATGGCTGAAATCATGGACGTATCCCGGCATCAGGGCACGATCGACTGGGACAAGGTCAAGGCGTCCGGTCAGATCGACGGCGTGATGCTGCGGGCCATGGGCAACAGCGCCGACGGCAAACCCAGCGCGCCCTATACCGACCCGCAGTTCGCCCGGAACTATGCCGAGTGCAAGCGGCTGGGCATCCCCTGCGGCGTGTACGGCTACTTCAAAGCCACCACCCGCGCCGAAGCGGATCAGGAGCTGGCCTATTTTAAGCAACTGCTCACCGGCAGGAGCTTTGAGCTGCCGGTGGCTGTGGACATTGAGGACGAGGTGCAAAAGCCGCTGGGCAAGTCTGCACTGACCGACCTGACAGCTTACATGCTGAGCACTGTGGAAAGCTGGGGCGTGTATGTCCTGCTCTACACCGGCCTTTGGTTCGGCAGTACCTTCCTGTACATGGGCGGCGCGGCCCTGAAGCCCTTTGATTTGTGGCTGGCCGCATACCGCACAAAGAGACCCGCGCCAAGCTGGCCCTTTGGCATGTGGCAGTATACCAGCACCGCCTGTGTGCCGGGCGTGAGCACCAACGTGGATTTATCCCACGCATACAAGGACTATGCGGGCATCATCTGCAAGAAGGGCCTGACCCGTCTCCGGGAGGGTAAATGAGCGAAGCAATTCTCGTAGCTATCATCACTGGCAGCTTGAGCTTGATCGGCGTGATTGTGTCCAACAACCGCACCGCCCAGAGCATGGATGCCAAACTGGACAAACAGCAAGCTATCACTGAAACGAAATTGGAGGAGCTGACCCGGGAAGTCCGAGCGCACAACAATTTTGCTCAGCGTGTGCCGGTACTGGAAGAGCAAATCAAGGTGGTAAACCACCGCATCGCAGATCTCGAACAGCAGAAAGGAGCTTAAATTATGGAAGCAATGCTTAACTTTATCCCCGCACCTATCGCATTTGTGCTGATGTTCATCGGCTTTGCCGCGCTGGCGGTGGGCGCCATCCGTCTGGGTTACAAGCAGTACGTCAAGGAATGGGCGGTGGAGCTTGTGACCATCGCAGAGGACAGCATCATGGGCAGCGGTCAGGGCGCAAAGAAAAAGGCACAGGTCTTTGCCGCGCTGCGCGGCGCGCTTCCGGACTGGATAAAGCCCATCATCACGGACGAGGTGCTGGACGCCGTCATTGAAAAGGCCGTCACCCTGATGAAGAAGGCACTGGCAGAGAAAAAGCCCGCGATCGGGAAGTAAGGAGGATATCATGGCAAGCACTACATACGAGCATTTTGTTGACGCCAACAAGATGTACGCCGCACAAGAGCAATTTCGGCACGCCACGAAAATGGTCTGCGCACGTTTTCGCGGCCTCACGAAAACATACCATTTCGGCAATGTCAACAAACTGGTGACGTTTTGTCACCGTTTCGCCAGCATTGGCACTATGGTGCGCAACGCCGGACAGCTGCCCGAACCTTTCTGGCTCGGTGCTGCCTGTGGCGGCGGCTCGTGTAGTTTTCCCGCCAGCGTTGCAAGGGCTTGACGCAGAACAGATAAAAGCTGTAATAAAACGTGCACCGCTTGGGAGGTATGACCGGAAAATCGCCCGGTTGCGGTACGTTGACCAGCTATGCCAAGTTGATATTGCAGCGCGCGTGCCTTATTGCCGTACTTCAATTGGCAATAGGTTGAAAATCATTGATAAAATGCTAGACGAAAGGAGCTCACCGTGACCATCGAAAATGTTCCGACCGCAAATCTTATTACAGAGCTTCGCAAACGCGAGGGCGTGGAAACGACTGTTGTTAAACCCTATCAGGACGCAGCAGTCAGCGTCAACGGCCCTGCACTGGTTCTTGTCGTGACGGATTGATTGTGGTATAATAATCTCAACAAATCCTCCCGGCCTCTCGAAGAAGCGCATTAGGGTGGATATTTTAAAGGCTACGGCCTTTGTAGAGAGCGGCATTGCCTGTGGGCGGTTCTGCTCTTGATTTTACAAAAAAACTCCCCTGCTTTGCCGAAGCCCTGCGTTCCACGCGGGGTACTTTGTAGGCAAAGTGGGGGATTTTGTTTTATTTACACTGGTTTTGTCGAAAGTCTTGAGCTGTAAATCGAAACGTGATATTTTAATCTTGCTTCCAAAGTGAAGCCCTTAACAGTTAAGCGCTCATGCGGATTTTTCCGTGTGGGCGCTTTTCTTTTTTGTCATTCGTTACACCTTCGTTGTCCTTTGTTTTTTGCTGATGCGGTACACTGGTCACATCAGGAGGGATGTATTATGAGCTATTATCCGACACCCGGAACGCCTTACGTTCCGCAGCAGCCTGTTAATCCTTACGGCGGCATGGGCACAGTTGGGCTTGCCACTCCCCTGCCAAACACGCAGATGCAACAGGCACAGCCGCAGCGTCCGCAGCCGATGAATGGGCAGCAGCCTGTTCAGCAGTCGGCGCAAGACGGCGGTTGGCTGCTCGGCAGACCTGTTTCCAGCAGGGAAGAGTTTTTGGCGATACCGTCCGACCTGTACGGCAGACCAACCTACTGCCCAGACTTGCGCAGCGGGGTGATCTACTGCAAGCGGCTCAACCCGGACACCTGTGAATCCTATGTGCAGGAGTTTTACAGCCCGGAAGCATGGCGGCAGATGCAAGCGCAACAGGCACAGCAGACCGCTGCACCGACACAGCAGTATGTGCCTATTGAGCAGTACAACGCCCTTGTGCATCGTCTGGATGAACTGGAAAAATGGCAGAAGAGCTTTTCCAAGCCCGCTGCTACCGCAAAGAAAGGAGAATAAGCAATGTCCTCTCCGTTTGACATGATTACCCACAGCCCTATCATGCAGCTTGCAAATCTGGCTCGTGCCGGGCAAAATCCGATGGGGCTTATCCAGCAGTTGGGCGGGCAGAGCGCACCCATCATGCAGGGCTTGAACCTGATTCAGGGCAAGAACGAAGCACAGCTCCGAACGATGGCACAGAACCTCGCCAAAGAGCGGGGCATCGACCTAAACCAGCTGGCAAGCGTCCTGAATTTGACACTTCCGAAGTGAGGAGGCTTTACAATGGACGACATTGAAAACAGCCATTCCGAAAAAGATTTTGACATCAACAATCTATGCGGCGATGACAAAATATGGGTTCCTTTAATGCTCGGCTTTATTTTTGGGGCTGCCAGCAAAAAGTGGGACGACCCGAAAGATAAAAAAGACAATCCTTCGAACTGACTTGACAATCCCCCAATAAGCATCCCTCTAAGCGAAACGCTTCTCAGTTTTGCGGACTTGAAAAAAACCGCATTTGTTTGGCTTCGCCCATCGCATACGGCGGTGGGATAGCATAATGCAAAACTGAAAGGAGTTTTGTTATGGACGATTTTGCAACTGGCTATCTGGCTGGGCAGGACGGCGGTAATAACAACAGCGGATTCTTCGGCAACGAAGGTCTGTGGGCGGTTATTATCCTCGCCATCATCTTCGGCTGGGGCACGAACGGCTACAACCGGAATGGTGGAGACAACGGCATGAACAGCTACATCCCCTATCTGGTCGGCACTGGCGCAACTGGGCAGGGTGGCGCAGACACTCGTGCGGCACTGTCTGAGGGCTTCTACCAACAGGATACCTCCCGTTCTCTGGCGGGCATCCAGAGCGGTATCTGCTCTCTGGGCTATGATCAGCTGGCACAGATCAACGGCATCAACGCCAACATCGCAAACGGCTTTGCTGGTGTTAACAGCTCCATCTGTCAGCTTGGCTACCAGAACGCACAGCTCGTGAACGGTCTGGAACGCAGCGTGGCCAACGGCGACAACGCCATCAACCTTGCCATCATGCAGGAGGGCAGCGCTCGGCAGGCTGGTCAGACCGCACTTGCCACGCAGCTTGCATCTTGCTGCTGCGAGAACAAGCAGCTGATTGGCGACCTGAAGTACACCATTGCAACGGAGGACTGCGCTACCCGTCAGGCTATCGCAGACAATGCCCGTGCAGTTATCGACAACTGCAACGCCAACTTCCGCAGCATGATGGACTACTTCACGCAGGACAAGATTGCCACTCTGACTGCTGAGAACCAGAGCCTGAAGTTCGCCGCTTCTCAGGATCGGCAGAATGCGCTTCTGACCACCGTGATGTCCCAGCAGACTGATACCATCCTGAACCGGGTCAATCCTCGTCCGATTCCCGCTTATCAGGTGGCAAACCCCAACGTGGGCGTGAACTGCTGCGGCTGCTAACCAATACACTCCCCGATAACACCGGGTGAACCATCGGGGCAGGGGTAAGACACCTCTGCCCCTGATTTTTTAGGAGGAAAACATTATGGCTTGCAAAACAAGCTGCAAACTCTGCCCACACTTGGTCATCAGTCAGGCAGTCACGTTCGCCAATGACACTCTGACCATCAATATCCCTGCTGGCGCATACCAGAACGGAGAGAAGTATTGCATCGTGGTTGCCCAGAGCATTCCGGACACGACCACCATCAACGCCCCTGTGGTCATTACCATCGGTGCAGGCACGACCGCATATCCTCTGACCGACTGCAACTGCGCTCAGGCAACCGCTGAGAGCATCCACACTCGCACCCGCTACGCTACCCGTGT
>ERZ1034763.685-NODE-685-length-13877-cov-6.575315_pt1 | contig 13877 bp, 9 predicted proteins | sample MGYA00520701_ERZ1034763 | MGnify/ENA primary metagenome ERZ1034763 (study PRJEB33766, sample SAMN09781707) | gut metagenome | biome: gut microbiome | host: Homo sapiens | place: Madagascar | study: EMG produced TPA metagenomics assembly of the PRJNA485056 data set...
ATACTATTATGTCTTTGAAGAAGAAAATTGCTGCGGCTTTCATCGCCTGTGCGATGACGCTTGCCGTGGTTCCTTCCGCCTTCGCCTGCACGGCACTCTATGTCGGCAGCGACCTCACCGAGGATGGCACCACCATGTTTGGCCGGATCGAGGATCTGGGCACCAACGATTACAACAAGCTGTTCAACATCAGCCCCGCCGGGAAGCACACCGCGGGCGAGGTGTACGAGGGCTGCTACGGCTTTACCTACACCTTCACCCACGACAGCTACCGCTACACCGCCCGCCGGGACGACAACGGTCTGGGTGTCTGCCCGGACTGCGACAGCACCCACGAGCACACCCCCTATGAGGAGGCTGGCACCAACGAGAAGGGCGTCATGGTCTCTGCCACCGAGTCTCTCTACGGCACCGACGCCGTGCTGAGCGTAGACCCCTATGTGGACAACGGCATTGAGGAAGCCGAGATTACCACGGTGCTGCTGAGCGAAGCTTCCACGGCCCGCGAGGGTGTTGCCCTGCTGACCTCCATCTACGACAACGCCGGTGCAGCCGGCGGCTCCGGCGTGTTCATTGCCGACCAGAACGAGACCTGGTTCGTGGAGAACCTGACGGGCCACACCTACCTTGCCCTGAAGCTCTCCTCCAGCGTGGTCTTCATGCAGCCCAATATCGCCGCTATGGGCAAGATCGATCTGGATGACACCGACCATGTGGTGGCCTCTGCCAACCTGATCTCCGTGGCCCAGAAGGCCGGTACCTTTGTGGGCGACGCCGCTGCCAATGTCATCGATCTGGATGCCTCCTACAACGGCGACATCGCATCGGACCGCATGGCAGCCGGCCTGAACTACCTGTACGGCACTGACACCTTTACGAAGGATAACTACAGCGAGACCGACTTTGCTATCAGCAACGTCGGCGAGAACGGTGCCATCGTCCCGGTCTACTCCAACATCCAGCTGACCAAGAAGTTCTCGGTGGAGGATTCCATCCACTTCTTTCAGACGGAGCCCATCGGCAAGACGGGCAATGTGGAGACTCATCTGTTCCAGGTGAGCGCCACCGGCGATCTGAACACCGCCATTACCGAGTGGACCGCTTTTGACGACGACGTGTACAACGCCTTCGTCCCTTACTATCCGATGCTGACCACCGACACCGCAGATGTCTACAAGGTCTCGGTCCATAAGGTCACCCGCTCCGACGAGCAGCCCACCGAGGGCGTCTGGTATCAGGATGCCAAGGGCCGCTACTACACCTACCCGGACGACTGGACCGACTCCTTCTACGGTGTGCGTGACGCCCTCTCCAACCTGCTGACCTACGGCAGCAATGGCAACCAGGTCACCGCAAAAGATCGGGCTGCAGCCAAGGCCAGCTATGCCGCGCTCCAGCAGGAGATCATGGCCGACTACGCCGATATGAAGGCCGCCGTTGCCGCCGCCGACACGCTGGAGGCCAAGCAGGCTGCCGCCACCAACGCCAGCAATGCCATGAGCCAGAAGGTGTACAACACCACCCTGAAGATGTACAATAAGCTCCAGGCCAAGACGGCCGCCCGGGCATGGGTCAGCTCCCTGCTGCACTGAGGCTTTGCAGCGCCTGAGGCGTTTCCCATAAAACCGCAGCGCCCCCGGTTTCCATGACAGGAAGCCGGGGGCGCTTTGTGCGTGACTGCTCCTTGCAAACGCCGCCCATTCGTTCTATATGACAAGGCAAAACTGCCGGAATTCTATTTGCAGGAAGAAAATTTGAAGAAGATCATTGCGGAGATGGGGTAAAACACACTGGAAATTCACAAATAACGTATCATCGTTATTCCGAACGCTCTGTAATTTTGGCACCGCCCAGGCTGCTATTAAAAAACCGAGAGCATAAGGATTTTGTGGCGAATTATCGTTAAAAATCAAGCAAACAAATAAGGCTCACCGTCAATTTTGGCGGTGGGCCTTATTTGTTTTCTCATGTATGAGGTGAATTGCGTTTAACACAGGGGCGCTTCCCAGAAGCATCACAGATAGTTCAGCTTGCGCTTTTTGATTTTTTCAATCTTGCTCTGAATCGGTGCAGCAGACATTCGTGCGGCGGCTTTCCCATTCTGGCAGCTTTCAATCATCTTACAGGCACGGAGAATGGCTTTATTCTGATTGCCCCAGACCTTTTCAAAGATCTTCTTCGCCATCAGTTCCAGCTTCCACTCCGGGATAGAAATGGCATCACAACTGAGCTGTTCGGTCATGTTGTGCTCCAGAACGAAGGAACGGGTCGGGTTGACGGTTCGCATATTGCACTGGTAGCCAAAGACCGGCGTTCCGTCCTTCAGTTTACGCCAGTTGAAAATGCGGTAGGAAGAACCGCAGCGGCAACGAAGTTTTGCGACCCATAAATATTTGGTGCTGTCAATGCCCTTGCGTCGTGTTTCTCCATCAGGAAGATGCAGATTGACAATACGGCTTTTACGGATGCGCTCACATTCATGCCAGAGGGCTTCTGATACGATGGGTTCGAAGTTGCCTTTTACATAGACGAAGGAAGTTTCGTCCAGATTGTTGATGCGCTTCTTTTCAAGATAGTTGTTGACCTTGGACTTGTTGTAACAGACATAGGCATTGACGTTTCCAAAGGAAAGAGTATGGTTTGCGTTATGCGCCCCTTTGGAGAAGTCGTACTCGAACCTTTTGAAGTTTCTCATACTGCCCAGAATCTGCGCGATCTGGCAACGAAGCTCAAAGCTTTGGATGGAGAAACCCGTGTTGTTCTGGAAGCTACCGGGAACTACCATAACGGAGCTTCTGTTCGGCTTTTTCCTTTTGGTCTTTCATGTGGTCCAGTTTTTCACTCATAAGTCTCCATCTCCTTTATAAATGATGAAATTGGAAGAATGTTCCACACAATTTTCTATTAAAACGATTTTCATTATGCTGCATTCATTCTGCCGGGCTTATGAAAAGGCAGGCATTTTTCTTGCTTTCATCATCCTGCAAACAGATGATTAAGCACTACTGGGTATTATAGCAGTTTGCGTTTTTAATGCACAAGCAACATCCGCAAACTGCATATCGCAAATATGCCGTGTTGATGGGCACTATTTTTGAAAATTGCGATAATATCAAAAAAGTCTTTATTTGAGTTCAGAATTCATTGAAGATTAAAGGATCATTCGGATTGCAATTATTGTATGAATATGCTATGATTACGTTGAAAACCGTTTGTGTTTCAACTGATCAAACAGGGAGCGTATGAACAGCCATGAAGCGTTTGCAGGATATTGCAGATCAAGTTGGTGTAAGCCGGACAACCGTGTCCAATGTGCTGCACGGCAACACCAAAAAAGTCTCCAAGGAAATGATCCGGAAAATTTCGGAAATTCTGAACCAGGAGGGCTATGTCCCGAATACATCTTCCCGTGAGCTGACCCGCAAAGGATTCTGCATCATTGGACTGGTGCTGGGCTACAACTGTGTCCATGGCATCCCTTCTCTGCGCGATACCTTTGTGGCAGAACTTCTGTCTGGTGTAGAAGAGACAGCCCATCGAAACGGATATTATGTCATGCTGATCAATGGCCAGGACAAAAATACGGACCAGGTGGCAGAGATTGCCTCCCGATGGAATGTGGATGGTCTTGTCGTCCTGGGATTGGACGAAAAAAAGAAATACAAGGAGCTGCGCAGGCAACTCAACAAATATATGGTCCTGATTGACACCTATCCCGAAGCGGAGTACCACTACGTCAACGTGGGGACTGATGATTTCGGCGGCGGCGCCATGATTGCAAAGTATCTGCTGGACAACGGGTACACCCAGGCCATCTTTGCCGCCGAGTGTGATACCGGCGCAGACCATTACCGCTGGAAAGGATTTCAGCATCAGATGCGCTCTGCCGGGATTGACTGCGGAGAAGAGCGCCATATTCTTCTCCCCGAGGATCTTTCTCTGCGCCGTGTCATGTATGGCCACTATTTGGATCGCTTTGTCCAGGCCAGGGCTGTGGCCCTGGCCTCTGACTATGATGCGGCGGAAGTGATGAATTATCTGCAGGACCACGGCATACAGGTGCCGGAGCAGGTCTCCGTCACCGGGTTTGACGACTGCATCTATGCAGAACTCATGCATCCCCCTCTGACGACAGTGCGTCAGAACGTCCCGGCCAAAGCAGAGGCCGCCGTGGAACTGCTGGTGCGTCTGATTCGGCAGGAACCGGTGGAGTGTAAAAATTACGTTCAGCCTGTTGAACTGATCCGCCGCAACTCGGTGTGCGAATCAACCCCCAACGCCGCGCCCTGGTCACAAGATCTGCACAAAACCCACAAATAATTCTTGTGGTATTTATCAGTTTCGTAGGAAACGTTGCGCAAAACCCACAAATAATTCTTGTGGCATTTGTCAGTTTCGTAGGAAACGTTGCGCAAAACCCTTTTCAAATCCTCTTCGGTATTGTACAATGAGCTCGTCAAAAAGACACGCTGCGCAGCCTGTCAGAACGAGACATATACAAACTGGAAGAGGATTTGTTTTTTGTATCCTGGATGGAGCAGACAAAAAACGAATTCCGGAAAATCTGACTGAACATCGTGGAGGATTTTATCATGAGAAAGATTTCGCGTAGATCATTTTTGAAGGCTGCCACCGTTGCCTGCGCACTCACCGCACTGACCGCCTGCGGAGGCGGCGATGAATCTGCCGCTGTTTCTGTGGCCAAGGACGAAAACGGAGCCTATGTGGACACCCTGACCATCACCCTGGGCCGTTTTGCGGAACCTTCTGCCGCTGCCCTGTTCCCGGAAGGCCAGACTTTTGAAGACAACGCCTACACCCGTTACATTGAATCCAAGCTCAACGTGGATCTGGTGGACAGCTTTGAAGCAGGCGGCGACGCTTTCACCAACCAGCTGGCCACCTGCGTCGCCTCGGGCGAACTGCCCGACATCATGACCGTCATCAGCTACGACACCTTTGTCGAGATGGTGAACAACGGCCTGACCTATGACATGACCGATGTGTACGAGGAGTACGCCTCTGACTACATCAAGAGCCTCTACGATTCCTACGACGGCCGCTGCCTGAGCATGGCAACCTTTGACGGCCGGCTGATGGGTATTCCCGGCACGAACCCCGACAACAGCGTCCCTGTCCTGTGCTGGATGCGCAAGGACTGGCTGGACAAGCTGGGCCTCAACCCCGACCCCGACGGCGACCTGTGCATCACGCTGGATGACATCGCCGCTGTGGCCAGGGCCTTTGTGGATGCCAATGTAGGCGGCGGCAACAGCACCGTGGGCATGGCTTTTTCCGGCAATGATATCGGCGATGCCATGTGCATCGCCAACGCCATGGGCGGCTACATCGACCGATGGATCGAAAACCCCGACGGCACCATGAGCTGGTCCACCCTGGCGCCCGAAGTCAAAGCTGCCTGGGCCAAGATGAACGAGTGGTACGAGGAGGGCATCCTGGATCCCCAGTTCGGCACCCGCACCACCGATGACATCAACGCCATGATGATCAACAACGAGCTGGGCATCGTCTTTGGCGCATGGCATATCCCCGACTGGCGTCTGAGCAGCGTCAAGGCTCTGGTGCCGGAGGCCGAGTACATCGCCTATACGGTGGCCGATGACAACGGCATCGTCCACACCTACCACGAAAACGCCGCCGACCGGTTCCTGGTGGTCAGCAAGGACTGCAAGTATCCCCAGGTGGCAGTGGAAATGCTGAACATCCTCTATGACGATCTGGCCCGCGCCACCGCGGAAACCGCGCCGGAGGTCATCGCCTACATCAACGCCGGCGGACACAATGAGGGCCGTCCCTATTACATGGAAGTCCTGCCCTCCAACAATCCCTCCATTTACTACACCGAGCACATGGCCGTCATCAACGGCGAGATGACCCCTGAGGAAACCACCATTGCCGAGAACAGAGGCTCTTCCCAGGCCATTCTGGACTACCTGAAGGATCCCCAGAACGTCACTGAGGAAACCCTGGGCGGTTGGCACTTCTATGAGTCCCGCATCATCGGCCTGGGCGCATCCATCGATGCGCTGGAAAAGAACGGCAACGCCGAATGGATCACCCCCAAGTATCCCCCCACCACCCCCACCAGCGAGCAGAAAAAGGCAACCCTGGACAAGACCGAGCTGGAGGCCTATGTGGCAATCGTGACCGGCGCACAGCCCATCGATTATTTCGATACCTTTGTCAGCGAATGGAAGCGTCTGGGCGGCGACGCAATCGCCCAGGAAGTCCAGGAATACTTTGCACAGTAACAAAGGGGGTGGAAACGGATGAAAAATCAGGTCAAAAAGAGCCACGCAAACCAGGCCTATCAACTGTATTACCACGGCATGATGCTCCCTGGTTTCATCTTCCTGATTCTGTTCAACTTTGTTCCGATGTTCGGCGCCATCATGGCCTTTCAGGACTACAGACCCGCCAAAGGGTTTTTCGGTTCTGACTTTGTGGGCCTCAAACATTTCAAATACCTGTTCGAAATGCCAGACAGCTTTGAGCTGTTCCGCAACACCCTGATCATCGCCCTGGGCAAAATCGTCTTGACCACCATCATGTCCATCGCCTTTGCGATTCTGCTCAATGAGGTCAAGAACCGGACCCTGAAAAAGTCGGTTCAGACGGTGGTTTACCTGCCTCACTTCCTGTCCTGGGTTGTGCTGGCTCTGGTCGTCAAGAATCTGTTCAACCTGGACGGCTCCGTCAACGCAATGCTGGGCACCTCGCTGAACTGGCTGGGCAGCAACTCCCTGTTCCAGCCCCTGCTGATTCTGACCGACACCTGGAAAGAGTTCGGTTATGGCTCCATCGTCTATCTGGCAGCCATCACTTCCATCGACTCGACCCTTTACGAGGCTGCTTCCATCGATGGTGCCACCTGGTGGAAAAAGGTCTGGCATGTCACCCTGCCCGGCATTCGCACCACCATCGTCCTGATGGCCGTCATGAATTTGGGCAACATCCTGAACGCCGGTTTCGACCAGGTCTATAACCTGTACAGCGCATCGGTCTATGCCACTGGTGATATTCTGGACACCTATGTGTACCGCGTCGGCCTGCAGGGCCTGCAGTACAGCTTCGGTACCGCCGTGGGCCTTTTGAAGTCCGTGATCGCCTTTGTTCTGATGATCGGTGCCAACAAGCTGGCTCAGAAGTACACCGACAGTAAAATTTTCTAAGGAGGTCCGTCTGGCAATGAAAGTTGATAAATTCCGCACTGTCATCATCTACATCATTATTATTCTGCTGGGCCTAGTCTGTCTGCTGCCGCTGCTGAACATTGTTGCCATCTCCTTCTCCTCCTCTGCAGCAGTGGAAGGCAACATGGTAGGGCTGATCCCGGTGGGATTCAGCACCGCAGCCTATGAGAAGATCCTGGAGGACTCCCAGTTCTGGCACTCCTTCCTAATCTCGGTGGAGCGGGTTGTGCTGACCCTGATCATCAACTTTGTGCTGATCGTACTGATGGCTTATCCCCTCTCCAAAACCAACGCACAGTTCCGGGGCCGCAACATCTATGCAAACCTGATGATTTTTGCCATGCTTTTCAACGGCGGCATGATCCCCACCTTCCTGCTTGTCAAATCCTACGGCCTGCTCAATACCGTCTGGGCCCTGGTTTTGCCGGGAGCCGTGCCCATCTTCAATGTCATCCTGGTGATGAACTTCTTTGCTGCCGTTCCCAAAGAGCTTGAGGAAGCCGCCTTCATTGACGGCGCCAACCCGCTCCAGGTTCTGACCAAGATCTTCATCCCCATTTCCAAGCCGGTTCTGGCCACCGTATCCCTGTTCAGCATTGTGGGCAGCTGGAACGACTTCTACAGCGGCCTGATCTACATGTCCAAAGCCGCCTATTATCCCCTGATGACCTATATCCAGAGTCTGCAGATCAACGTGGAAGATCTGATCAAGCAGGGCAATCTGTCTGCCGTGGTGGATTCTGCCTCCCTGGGCAACACCAACCTCAATGCAGCCAAGATCGTGATTGCAGTTATCCCGCTGCTGCTGATCTATCCCCTGCTGCAGCGGTACTTCGTTTCCGGCATTGTGGTGGGCTCGGTTAAGGGCTAATTTATATTCTTTCAGAGCGCTCCGGAGACGGGGCGCTCTGTCTGACAAAACAACCACTCAGTCACTTTTATTTGGGAGAACGGTATGATTCAAAAGTATCTCTATGGTGTTCCCTTTGACACCGAATCGGTGGTCGCACCAATCCCTGCAAGCCAAGGCGAACCCCCTGTGGGAACGGTCAAAACCAGCGAGTCCGGCTTCTGCTTTGCCTGCCCCCTGGCGGAGGGCGACCGGGTCTACGGCCTGGGCGAAGCCACCCGCGGCATCAACAAGCGGGGCTTTGTCTACGTCAGCGACAATGTGGACGACGGCCTCCACACCGAAAACAAGCAGCGAATGTACGCCGCCCACAACTTCATCGTGATTTCGGGCCAGCAGAATCTGGGGCTGTTCTTCGACTATCCCGCCCGGATTCGGTTTGACATCGGCTTCACCCGCAGGGATTGGCTGGAAGTCACCTGTGAGGGGGCCGACCTGGCCCTTTACGTCATCACCGGCGACAGCGCCTGCGATGTGGTCAAGCAGTTCCGGGCCATCATCGGCCGCAGCTACATCCCGCCCAAATTTGCCTTTGGCTTTGGCCAGAGCCGCTACGGCTACAAGACCCAGGCCGACTTTGAAGAGGTGGTGGCCAAACACCGCCAGGCCCACATTCCCCTGGACATGGTGTACATGGACATCGACTACATGGACCACTACAAGGACTTCACCGTCAACCCGGAGAATTTCCCCGATTTTTCTGGCTTTGTATCCAAGATGAAAGAGCAGGGCGTCCGGCTGGTGCCCATCGTCGACGCCGGCGTCAAGGAGGAAGCAGGCTATTCGGTCTGCGACGAGGGCAAGGAAAAGGGCTACTTCTGCAAGCGGGCCGACGGAACCGATTTTGAGGGAACCGTCTGGCCGGGGTGGAGCCACTTCCCCGACGTGCTGAACCCCGAGGCCCGGGCCTGGTTCGGCAGCCAGTACAAGGCTCTGACCGACTGCGGCATCGAGGGCTTCTGGAACGACATGAACGAGCCTGCCATCTTCTACTCCCGGGAGGGGCTGGCCGAGCGGCTGGATCATCCGCCGGTTCCCCATGAAGACGGCACCATCGATCATTTTGGCCAGGCCATCGGCTGGCTCAATCTGTCCAATGCGCCGGAAGACTACGCCCGCTTTTATCACAAGGTGGACGGCAAAATGGTCCGCCACGACCAGGTCCACAACCTCTACGGCTACAACATGACCCGGGCCGCCTCGGAGGGGCTGGCCAGCATTGCCCCGGGCAAACGGTTTCTGCTGTTCTCCCGGTCTTCCTGCATCGGGATGCACCGGTACGGCGGCGTCTGGACCGGCGACAACCACTCCTGGTGGAGCCACCTGCTGCTGAACCTCAAGATGCTGCCCTCCCTCAATATGTGCGGTTTCCTGTATGTGGGAGCCGACCTGGGTGGCTTCAACGCCGACACCAGCCGGGATCTGCTGCTGCGGTGGCTGGCGCTGGGGGTGTTCACCCCCCTGATGCGCAACCACTCGGGCTGCGACACCCGCCGGCAGGAGTTCTACCAGTTTGAGGGCCCCGAGGACTTCCGCAGCGTCATCGAGACCCGCTACCGGCTGATCCCCTACCTCTACAGCGAATACATGAAGGCAGCGCTGAACGGCGATATGCTGTTCAAGCCCCTGGCCTTCGTCTACCCCGAAGACGAGATTGCCCTTCAGACCGAGGACCAGCTGATGCTGGGCAATGAGGTGATGATTGCCCCGGTCTACACCCAGAACGCCACCGGACGGATGGTGTATCTGCCCGAGGAGATGCTGTTTGTCAAGTTCGGCCCCGAGGGCCGCATCACACAGGAAGTCCTCCCCGCCGGCACCCACTTTGTGAAGGTGGCCCTCAACGAGGTACCCCTGTTCATCCGCAAAGGCGCCTGCATCCCGGTGGCGGACCCCGCCCAGACGGTGGCCGGCATCGACCCCGCCACCATCCGGATGATCGGCTGGCCTGGGGCCAGCTATGACCGCTACGACGACGGGGTTACCATCCCCGCAGAATAAGGAGGAATTGCCATGGACCGCAAATGGTGGAAAGAAAGCATCGTATACCAAATCTACCCCAGCAGCTTCCAGGACTCGGACGGGGACGGCATCGGGGACCTGAACGGCATCCGTTCCCGGCTGGATTACCTGAAGGATCTGGGGGTCAATGTGCTGTGGCTGTGCCCCGTCATGGACTCCCCCATGGATGACAACGGCTACGACATCTCCAACTACCAGGCCATCAACCCCCGGTTTGGCACCATGGAGGACTTCGACGCCCTGCTGGCCGAGGCCCATCAGCGGGGCATCCGCATTGTGATGGACCTGGTGGTCAACCACAGCTCGGACGAGCACCCCTGGTTCATCGAGAGCCGCAAGTCGGTGGATAACCCCTACCGAGACTACTATATCTGGAAGCCGGGCAAAGACGGCCACGAGCCCAACAACTGGGGCGCCAGCTTCGGCGGCTCGGCCTGGAAATACGACCCCCAGACCGATATGTATTACCTGCACCTGTTCTCCCCCAAGCAGCCCGACCTGAACTGGGAGAACCCCAAAGTCCGGGACGAAGTGTTCAACATGATGACCTGGTGGTTTGACAAGGGCATCGACGGGTTCCGGATGGACGTCATCAGTATGATTTCCAAGGACCAGCGCTTTCCGGATGGCGAGAAACACGGACTGTATGGCAATGGCGGTCCCTACTATGTCAATGGGCCCCGCATCCATGAATTTTTGCAGGAGATGAACCGGCGGGTCCTCTCGAAATACGACATTATGACGGTGGGCGAGACCCCCGGTGCCACGGTGGAAAACGCCCCCCAGTATGCGGGGCTGGACGGCAAAGAGCTGAACATGGTCTTCCAATTTGATCACGTCGGCATTGGGGACGGACCCCTGGGCAAGTGGACCACCCAGCGCTACGATTTTATGCAGCTCAAGAAAATTCTCAGTCATTGGCAGACCGGCCTGGACGGCAAAGCCTGGAATAGCCTGTTCTGGGGCAACCACGATCAGCCCCGTGCTGCATCCCGCTGGGGCGATGACTCGCCCCTCTCCGCCAAGATGCTGGCCATCTGTCTGCTGAGCCTGCAGGGTACTCCCTACATCTATGAGGGCGATGAACTGGGGATGACCAACGCCTATTTCAAAGATCTCAGCCAGTACCGGGATATCGAAAGTCTCAACGCCTTCAAGGAGCTGACCGGCGCAGGCTTGATTTCTGCAGACGAAATGATGGAGTGCCTGGCCCTCCGCAGCCGGGACAACGCCCGCACCCCGGTCCAGTGGGACGACTCCCCGAACGCCGGTTTTACCACCGGCACCCCCTGGATTGAGGTCAACCCCAACTATACCGCCATCAACGCCGCCGCCGAGGAAAAAGACCCGGACTCGGTGCTCAACTACTACAAGCAGATGATCACCCTGCGCAAGAGCCATTTGGGGCTGATTTACGGCTCCTTCCAGCTTCTGGCCGAGGAGAACCCCCAGGTCTTTGCCTACCGGCGTACCCTGGCCGAGACCGGCGAGAACTACCTGATCGCTTGCAACTTCTCAGACAAGGACGCGGCCTTCACAATTCCCGCTGATTTTGCGGGGGCCCGGCGCCTGATCGGCAATTATCCTGACACCGCTCTCACCGGCGCTGTGACCCTGCGCCCCTATGAGGCCTTTGTGCTCCAGAAGTAAACCAGGTGATACCCTATGAATGACTTTTTCGACCTGGATGCCCCTCTGTTCCGTTTCTTAACCCGGGTTGCGGATATGGTGATTCTCAGCCTGCTGTGGCTAATAGGAAGTCTGCCGCTGTTTACCTTGGGCATTTCCAGCACAGCCCTCTATTATGCAGTGAACAAGTCCCTAATTGAGGACCGGGGAACGGTCAGCGAGGAATTTTTCCGGGCCTGCCGCCGGAGCTTCCGACAGGCAACTTTGAGCTTTCTTGCTCTGGCAGTGCCGGAGAGCATTCTGCTGGCTGACTGCTTTATGACCCATTACCTCAAGGGGCAACAGGCAGCGACGGGTAATCTCTGGATCATTTTTACGGTGCTGAGTACCTGTGGGCTGGCCTGGATGATTTACAACGCAGCCTATGCGGCAAGATTCGACGACCCGGTCAAAAAGACGGTGTTGCAGTCCGGTGCCATGGCATTGCTCCATTTTGACAAAAGTCTGCTGCTTTTGGTGGTGCTGGCTGCGTTCGGCCTGCTGACAGCATTCTGCCCGCCGCTGATCCTTCTGGCACCTGCCGGATATGCGCTGTTTGCCCGGTGGGTCCTTGAGAAAAAGGTGTTCTATCAATATCTTCCCGATCTAGACGATGGCATAGACAAGGAGAATAAAGGCTGTTCCCATCAGGATTGACCTTTCCTCCAATTTGACCATTCTTTTCTACCAAAGGCAGGGGGCCTGACAGATGATCTGTCAGGCCCCCTGCCAATTATTGATGGGGCCAAAAGTTGTATACCGGGCAGCTCACCCTGTGGTGCCCATTTCCTTCATTCTGCCCTCCTCACACATAGATCATCTCAGCCTGAATGATTTCCTCGGCCCGGCTGCGGATGGAGTTCATGGTCTGCACCCAGCGTACCGGATCGGCTGCTTTCAGTTCCTCCGTGATGACCTCGGCCTGGGCCATCTGCTGGATAATCAGGCGGCACCGTTCAGCGGCCTGTTCGTCCAGGTCAGCCAGGATGGGATACAGCTTCCCGGACAAAAGCAGCGCTTGATAAAGGACCGGCCTGAAAGTTTTCAGGTATCAATGGCGGCAATCCGTGCTTCCTCCGAGACTGCTTCACAGGGCGGATAGTAGCTGCCGATGAAGTTGAAGTAGATGTCAATGTTCTGTTTGCGGTAGATGGTGCGGCCCCCGGTGGCTTCATGTACCTCGACCCGGTCAATGAAGGAATAGAGCATGGCGTCCGTCAACTCGTGACAGTCGCGGTACTTTTTGACCAGAGCCAGAAACCGCTCGGTGTCTGCCTTTTTCACCGACTCCTGCCGAATCTGGTTTTCCAGTTCCTCCATTCGGCGTTCCAGAAGGATTTGTTCTTCATCGTACTGCTGGATCATACGCCGGGCCTGCCGCTCCGGCAGTACACCCTTCATGGAACTCTCGTACAGATTCTGAATCATGGTATCCAGTTCGGCTACTCGTTTTCTGGCTTCTTCCAGCTCATACTGGCCGGTATCCTCGCTTTTGGCTTTGTTTTCATCCCAGACGCTCTGGAGATCGGCCACAAATTCCGCCTCGTTTTCCAGGGCATACCGGCTGACAGCCTGAATTGCTTTTAGGATCACCGTTTCCAAAACCGAAGCTCGGACGAAGTGAGAAGCGCATTGGTTGGTGGTGCTGCGGTAGAGGTTCATGGTGGTGGGCGCATTGTAGAGCATCGCCAGCAGATACTGCTTCATGTTCCGCACCGGGGCGGTGTTTTCTGCCAGACAGCCCAGCACGAAACGGATATGGTCGGCGTTCAGCTTTTTCAGCCGACTGCGTACCACTTCGGTAGGCTTATCATCTCCGGCAATCCGCAACATCTTTCGTTTGGCGGAACAAGTGTCCACAAGCAGGTCCACGATCTGATAGATGGTGTCCTCATCGTCCGGGCAGAGCCGGAGCAGAAGGTCAACCTCCAATGCCTGATAAAAATAATCCTCAAGCTGCTCCCGGATGCCCCCGGAATAGATAGTGTCAGGATCATTCCACTCCGTCTTATTCTTATCAGTCTTATTTGCTTGCGGTTTTGGCTGTTCCAGAGTTGCGCTTT
>ERZ1034763.687-NODE-687-length-13871-cov-4.178199_pt1 | contig 13871 bp, 15 predicted proteins | sample MGYA00520701_ERZ1034763 | MGnify/ENA primary metagenome ERZ1034763 (study PRJEB33766, sample SAMN09781707) | gut metagenome | biome: gut microbiome | host: Homo sapiens | place: Madagascar | study: EMG produced TPA metagenomics assembly of the PRJNA485056 data set...
GAATCTAATTTTGACAATTTTTTCAATGCTTCATCAACTTTTTCTTCTGGAAGCTTCACGGTAATGCCGTTCCGAATATCGTCCAAAACAATATTCCAACGCCGTTTAGAGATATAATTGGCTGCCTTAATCCGAGGCAAAAACTGAGGAGTGACTTTTTCAACAAGTTTAAAAAAAGAAATGACATTTTCAGGCGCACCGGCTCCGACAACCAACAAAATTTCCTTATCCGGTCGATAATCGGCTTCAATCACATAACCATCCGTATCAATCGGATAAAAGCGTTCGCTCAATTGCCACAAGGCCATAACTTCTCTTTCAAAAATTGTAACTTGCAAAATGTTTGGGAAAAAGTGCCGCCGAACAGACACGTCTCTAACCCACGGAAGCTGTTCCAAATCCTGTTTAAGCCGTTGGACATCTGCTCTCAAAAAATTGTCCCCGCGTTTCAAACGAATAACTTTTCGAAGATCATCAACGCTTGTCCGCTGCCGTCCTGTGACGATAATATCATCTAAAACGAACCCCTGATTCCCGATATAATCCAAAAATAATTCTTCTGTCTCTTGAATCTTTTTATTAACCAAATCATTTTTCAAAATAACAATTAATGCTGCCGCAAAAAAAAGCATAAGCAAGACAACCAGCGTCGCCTGCAGTCTCGCAGGCCAATCTTTTCGCGGATAAACAAATTTCAAACTGTCTTGAGCTTTATCTTGAACCATTATTTGGAAACACCCACTCTTTTAATTTCCCACTCCAAAACAATTGATGTTTCTTTTTGAACTTGTTCAATAATCTGGTTTCCAAGTGTTTCAATATCACTTGCCGTTGCTTTCCCTGTATTAACCAAAAAATTACAATGTTTTGAAGAAACAACCGCCCCATTAACTTTAAGCAAATTGCTTCCGGTTTTTTTAATCAACTCCCATGCTTTAAGCCCTTCCGGATTCTTAAAAGTCGAGCCGGCCGTTTTAACATGTGCCGGTTGGTTTTTGAGGCGGTAAGATTTGTGTTCGGAAAGGATTTTAAGCGTTTCATCCGCATCTTGTGGAGCTGTCTTCAAAATAAGAGAAGTCACAATCCACTCTTCAGGAAAATAACTGCACCGATATCTCAAATTAAAGTCTTCAGCCGAAACAATCAATTCCTGACCATTTTCATCAATAACCGTTGCCCCGAGCAAAACATCTTTCAATTCTTTTCCGAAACATCCCGCATTCGTCTTAACAGCACCACCCAATGTCCCTGGAATCGAAACCAAAAACTCCAATCCGCCGATGGCGTTATCCAACATTATTTTTTTCAACTCGGAATTTTTCATACCGGCGCCACAAATAATTCGTCCGTTTCCAAGAGCCCACTGATGATAAAACTTTGTATCCAGCTTAATAACGACCCCCGGAATACCTCCGTCTCGGACAAGCAAATTTGACCCGCCGCCAATCACAAACATCGGCAAATTATAAGGTTTATTTTTAATAAACCATGACAAATCATCATTATCCTCCGGATAAAACATAACCTCAGCCGGTCCTCCGACGCCAAACCATGTATATTTTGACAAGGGAACTTTTGACAAATATTTTCCTTTGACTTTCGGAAGAAGTTTTAAAAAACTGTTTTTGCCTTTCTTAAACCAAAGCATTGCCTGTTCCTCCTCTCTCTAACAAACAAAATGTTGAACCACATCAGCCAATTGAGCAGACGCATCAACAAGCGCCATATCTTTGGCCTTTTCAGACATAACCGCAAAATGTTCAGAATTTGAAAATAAATCCTCAAGCACATGCTTAACCTTTTCCGGCGTAAAATCTTTTTGCAAAACCAAACAAGCAGCACCGGCTTCAACAAACTCTTCAGCATTATAATATTGATGATTATCAGCAGCTATCGGCAACGGAACAAACATCGCTGGAACTCCCGCCGCAGCAATTTCATAAACAGATGACGCCCCTGAACGTGAAATCATAAAATCAGCTTGAGAATATAATTCCGGCATATTTTCAAAGAAAGAACGCACAATCGTTTTACAGGGAATCCCCTCATACGCTTGCTCGACTTGAGCTTCTTCTCCCTTACGGCATTGTTGATAAAGCGTCAATTTCTCTTGTAATTTTCCGTCCAGCAATTTAACAGCGGCCGGAACAACTTCGGCAAAAACTCTGGCTCCTTGAGATCCTCCCAAAATAACAAGTGTTTTTTTATCCGAACTTTTTTTACGAGGTTGTTCATGCAACAAAGCTATAGTTTCACGCACAGGCATTCCCGTCAAAACTGATTTGCTCCCTTTGGGCGTATTTTTAACTTTTCGAAAACTTTGCGCAACAACAGAAGCAAAAGGCGCCAAGATTCTGTTTGTGCGGCTCATAACAGAATTTTGCTCATGAACAATCAGCGGAATTCTCAAAATAATCGCAGCCACCGCTGTCGGAAAAGATGCATATCCGCCGAACCCGACGACACAACATGGTTTGACTCTAAAAAGATAAAAGCCGGCCTGCAAAACACCCAATCCAACTTTGAATAAACTGATGATTTTAGTCAAAACGGACTTTCCAATAACACTCCCCGAACAAATAGCTCTATTTTCAATTTCCCCAAGTTTTCCCTTATAATTATTCAGACCTCTGGCATCTGTAAACAACATAACATTAAAGCCTCTATGCTCCAATTCGGTTGCCAAAGCCTCCGCCGGATAGATATGGCCGCCGGTTCCGCCCGCCGTCAAAATAACAAGTTTTTTATCCTTCATCATCTTTATTCTCCGCATGAATATTTTTTCTGGTCAGTGCCAACAACATTCCCATTCCCAACGCAGAGCCTATCAAGCAAGACCCTCCATAAGAAATTAACGGCAAAGCCATTCCTTTTGTCGGTCCGATTTGAAGCGTCGATGCCATATTGACAAACGCCTGAATACCAAAACTGATAGCCAGCCCGCAAACCGAAAGGACTATAAACATATTGTCCTCTTTTCCGGAAAGCCACATTGACCGAATAACAATAAAAGCATACATCGCCACAATCAAAACACACAAAATCATTCCGTATTCTTCAGCGGCAACCGGAAAAATAAAATCCGTATGAGCATCGGGAATATGCCATTTGACAACCCCCTCGCCAACGCCGACACCGAACAAACTTCCGTTTTTAAAAGCTTCCAATGATTTTTTTACCTGATAAGACGGCGTTCCGTTAAAAATTCCCGCAAAAAATTCGCCCAAACGAACCTGAACATGCGGAAGTGCCAAATAAGCGCAAAAAGCCAGCAACAGTAAGACACAGGCAAACAAACATAATTTTTTGAGGGGAAGACCTGCCAAAAATAATTGAACAAGCCACACCGCAGCAACAACTATCGTCATCCCGAAATCATGCTGCAAGACCAAAATTCCGCAAGTAATCAGCCCCAAAACAATACTTACCCAAATTCCGGGGAAGCTTTTGTAACGCCGATTCATCTCAAATAACCATGCCGTGCAGACAATAAAAACCGGCTTTAAAAACTCGGACGGTTGAATTCGAACACCGACATCTATCCAACGCCTCGCGCCTTTAACCTCAACACCCCAAAAGACCGTCAAAATCGCCAAAAATAAAAAAACGACATATGTTAAAAGAGCCAACCGCCGAACACCCTTCAAATTGAGCATAGAAGAAAGAAAAAACACACCGGAAGCTATACATAAATAAAAACAGTGTCTGAGAACAAAATGGTAGGTATTATAATGGTTTGTTTGAGCCACAGCCGGAGAAGCCGAAAAACTCAAAATAAGTCCAAACCCAAGCAACCCGACAATGGCGGCCAACAACCATTTATCAACCGTCCACCACCAATTGGCTAAAATATTTTTACTGCTGCGAGAAAATGATAATTCCATAAGCGCTTTTCCTTTTCAGCCGCTAAAAACAAAAAGCCATTAATGCGACGGCACCCAAAATCAGTCCTAAAATCCAAAACCGAAAAACAACTTTCGTTTCAGGCCAACCGAGTTGTTCAAAGTGATGGTGGATGGGAGCCATTTTGAAAAATCTTTTGCCCCCTGTATATCTAAACCAACCAACTTGAATCATAACAGAAACAGATTCCAAAACAAACATTCCACCTGCCACAGCAAGCAAAATCTCTTGTTTGAGCATAACCGCAACAACGCCCAAAAAAGCCCCCAAAGCCAATGAGCCCGTATCGCCCATAAAAACAGAAGCAGGTTTAGCATTAAACCACAAAAATCCGACACAAGCCCCGACAAGAGCCGCGCACATAACCGCAGCTTCAGTCGCCGCCGGAATGGCAATAACGGAAGACACCGCCGCTGCTGTTCCGGCCAAATAGGCCGCAATCATAAATACCGTCAAAGCAAAACTCAACAATCCTGACGCCAACCCGTCCAATCCGTCGCTCAAATTAACACCGTTGGAGGCTCCCGCAATCACAATCATGGCAAACGGAACATAAAGCCATCCGAGATTAAACTGCCAAGAAACATAAGGAACATTCAAAATAAATCTGTAATTTTCAGGCGTTGCCTTTCCGATAAGCAAAATAGCAACCAATGCCGTCGAAAATTGAAGCAACAGCTTCATTTTGGCCGTCATGGCATTAGAAGTCTGTTTGGTCACTTTGAGATAGTCGTCAACAAAGCCGACAACTCCAAAAATAACCAGAACACCCATACCGACCCATACAAATAAATTATCCAAGCAACAGCATAAGAGCATAGCCAAAAGAGAGCTCCCCAAAATCAAAAAGCCACCCATTGTCGGCGTCCCTTTTTTTGTCAGGAGATGCGATTGAGGCCCGTCCTCTCGAATGGGCTGACCTTTCAATTGATGATGATGCAAAATATCAATAACTTTGCCGCCGCAAACCAACGACACCGCCAAAGCAATAAAAAACGCCGCAAAACAGCGGCCGAACACAGCACCTTCAAATCCCGAAAATCCAAACCCGTTCAATATATACTCAAACATTTTCTTATCCTCAACTCTGTCACTTTAAAAAGTTAGAACAACTCTAGCATACAAATCTAAATAAATATTAAAGACCTTATGAAAAAATAAGCGTCCGCACCGCTCCGAAAAGCCTTGCGAACGCTTATGCTATCCGATAAACATTCAGATATTCATCTGCATAATAGAATTATATGCCTTAATAGCCGTATCCCTGACCGCTACAACTGTTTCCAAAGCCTGCGCCGCATTAGAAATAGCCAAAACAACATCTTGAATATCGGCCTGCCCCGTAATACCTTTGACAGTCATCACTTCCGCTTGTTTCTGAGTATCAACGGCCTCTTCTACAACATTCTCCAAAACCTGACCGAATGTTTTCTCCGGTTGTTTGGCAACCATTTGCGGCTGCGAAGAAGAGCTTCCGTTAATTCTTCCCAAAGCCGCCTGATAAGCATTAAGAGCATTTGAAACACTGCTAACCACTTTTCTTTCCCCTTTTTAAACTTATTTCAAAATATCCAAAACACTTGAATTCATTTCACGCGCCGTCTTAAGCATATTCAAATTGGCATCATAAACACGCTGCGCCTCTTTCATATCCATCATTTCGACCAACGGATTGACATTCGGCAAAGAAACATACCCCTGCGCATCAGCTGCCGGATGATTCGGTTCATATTTTTTCTCAAAAGGCGACATATCTTTAACAATCTTGTTCACTCTAACCTTTTGAGCGCCGGTTGCCGGATCCAAATAATTCTGAAAACTGACAACCTGTCTGCGATAAGGCTCGCCATTCGGATCTGCCGACACTGAATCAGCATTCGCCATATTCTGAGAAATAACTTTCAATCGCTCGGATTGAGCCTTCATCCCCGAAGCGGCAATATCAGCGCTTAATGTCAAATTTCCGGCCATTTAATCCCCTATCCGTTAATCTTGGTGTTGGATAATGTAATCATATTTTTGTAGGCATTATAAATGGAAATCATTTTCTTGTATTCACTGCTGGCCTTGCTGGCCTCGTTCATCTGATCTTCAAGAATAACGCCGTTCCCGTCAATTGTCAGAGCATCTTTGGGCTGCGGTGTATAAATAACATATTCTTGAGATTTTTGAACAGCTTCCGATTTCAGCATCGAAAAATGCTTGGCATTGGTTACCCGTAAAGGAAGTTTCTCGGTGGATTTTGTTTCTGTCAAATTTTGCAAAAAATCAGGCTTTTCGATATCCTGAGCCAAATAATTCGGCGTTGAAGCATTAGCAATATTTGCAGCAATAACACGTTGTTTTGCCGATAAATAGCGCATATTCTGATTCGCCAGATTAAAAACTGTCAGATTTTTCAAATCCATTTAATTAAATTCCCCATACAAAAAAGGTTTTAAGTGTCCCCACACCTAAAAATATGCAAGTTTTGTGCCAAACAAAACCCTTGCTAACCCCAAAAGAACAGCTTATTATATAAAACAACATTATCTTTCGGAGCCTTTTATGCCTGATAAGAATAATACACCATCTGAGACTAAAAACAACGGAACTTCTGCTTTTTCCACAAGAGAAAAAACAGATTATGCCGTTGCGCTCGGATATGAACAGGACAAAAATACCGCCCCTGTCGTTCTGGCAAAAGGGCAAGGCGAAATTGCCTCAAAAATCATCGCCCTTGCCGAAGAAAACGGCATCGAAATCAAAAAAGACGCTGATTTGCTCCAAATTTTAAAGTCCGTTGATATCAATCAAGAAATTCCTATAGAAGCCTTTGCCGCCGTAGCCGAGATTCTATCATATATATACAACAAAAATGCAAAAGATTAAATTTGGTTTTCCAAAACACAAACAAAAAACCCGTCTGTTCCGGTTGCCAAAGGCGACAGCCTGAGATACTGCTCGCTGCGGCTCGGATAAACTCCCTCAACTGTTTTTGCCCAAATATTTTTAAGATTCATTGGCCTAAATTGAGGATACTTGTGCACAAATGCTTCAATAACCGATTCGTTTTCATCTCTTAGGACAGAACATGTCATATAAACGATTCGCCCGCCGGACCTAGTCTTACGCGCGGCAATCTCCAACAACTCGACCTGTGTCCGTATCAAAATTTTGAGCTTAGATTCCGTCAAACGGAACTTAGCATCAGGTGCGCGCCGCCACGTGCCGCTTCCCGAACAGGGAGCATCCAAAATAAATCTGTCAAACTCCTTATCTGAGTCCGCAATAATATCCGTCAGTTCAATATCTTTGACTTTTAGACGAGCCATCCGAGGCTTTAAAGCCTCCAAACGTTTCGGATCTATATCATAAGCCAAAATATGCCCCTGATTATGCAAAATGTCACTCATTGCCAAGGCCTTACCTCCAGCACCGCAGCAATAATCTATAATTTTATGTTCGGGACAAATTTCCGCAAGCCGCACGGCAATCTGACTAGCCTCGCCCTGCACATCAAAAAGCCCGTCCTGCCAAGCCATACAATTATTCAAGACCAACCGTTCAGTCATCTGAAGGCACTGTGGCGCATATCTTCCGAAAGATGTTTCGATTCCTTCTTTCAAAAGCTTTTGCTTCAACTCCTCGCGTGAAATTCCATGCGCCCGCAAATCCGTCGTTGCCGGTTCATTCAAGGCCTTGCAAAAGGCCATATCTTTGATTTTTGAAAACAACCACTCCGGACATTCCGCCTCAACATAATCTGGATAAGGCTCCTCATTTTCTTCCGAAAGAGCAGCCTTTTCCTTATCCGTCAAAGGCGTCATTCCATAAGTTGAACCATCAAAAACTTCTTCAAGCTTATCCTTCAGCGCATATAGCAAAATACGCCGCGGCTCCCCAGAACGAGCATCAAAAGACAATTTCAGACGGTTTCGAATAATCCGCCAAACAAAATCAATAATAAAACGCCTGTCTTTCGACCCGATATAAGAACGGCTCCGCACATAATCATTAATAATCTTATCCGCCGGAATCTTATCTTCAAAAACTTCCGTCAAAATCTCTAAAATAGCCTGATAGCGCGCACCGTTCTGCATCGTTAGTTATCCTGTTTTTTAAATCCCTGTGCCACAAAATAAGTCTCGGGCGATTCTTTGCGGCTGGCCGCCGGTTTAAAATGAGACACTTTTGCAAAATGCTGTTTAGCATCGGCCAAAAGGCCGCCTTCGGCCCCTCCTTGAAAGACCTTTGCTATAAAGATTCCCCCATCCGCCAAAACCTCTTTGGCAAACTCATACGCCGCCTCGACCAAACCGATTGTCCGCAGGTGGTCTGTTTGCTGATGTCCTGTTGTATTTGCCGCCATATCGCTCATGACAATATCAGCCTCCTGCCCCAACAAAGCCTTTAGCTTTTCAGGAGCTCCTTCCGATGTAAAATCCTGACAAATCAGTTCAGCTCCCGCAATAGGTTCTGTCTCAAGCAAATCAATACCGACAACTTTTCCGCCGCCTTTATTTCGCTGAACGGCAATCTGCGTCCACCCGCCAGGAGCACACCCCAAATCCACAATGGCTTTTCCTTTACCCAAAAAGTGATATTTTTCATCTAGTTGAATCAGCTTAAAAGCCGCGCGCGAACGATACCCCAAACGTTTCGATTCGGCAACATACGGATCATTCAGCTGCCGCAAGAGCCATTGGTTCGAAGACTTTTTCTTATATTTTGCGGTCTTAACTCTGACCGACAAGTTATGCCGACCGCTGACCTCTTTGGCCGATTTAGTCAACTTTGCCATTATTATTCCTTTGCTTTTGCTGCTGAATTTGTTTTTGATCCCGCTCAATCAATCCGGCGACAATCCCGTCTTTAGCACTCTTAAGCGAGGCTGTCATCTTGTCCACCCCAAGCCTGTCATAAATCGTCTTAAAGATAACACAGGCCGCAATAAAAATATACGAACGTTTATCCCCGATATATGGATTATCGGCCAATTCCTCGCGTGAAGAATACAAAACAGACTCTATAGCCTTATCAGCCTCGCTGCGCGTCATACTCAAGCCGTCCGCACGCTCTCTCTTATAGTCCCCAAACTGATTAATCATAGACACCAGTCGAAGCGGTGTTGAAGACGTCACGACAAAAGAAATATCCTTGTTATCAGGAAGCTCCCGCCCCTGCAAAAACTGATCCATATATCCGTTGACTTCTTTTTCAAGCTTTTCCGCTTTTTCTTTACTGTATTCCACAAGCCCGAAAGCCTCCGATGCATTGCGCGCACCCCACGGAATAGAAACGGAATTCAATATCTCCGGAACTTTTTTATTGGTCGCCAAAGTCACTTCCGTCGACCCACCGCCCAAATCATAAATAACGACATATTTACTTTTGCCCAACACATGAGACATAGCCCCTTTCAAATTAAGCTCCGCCTCTTCCCGTCCGTCAATAATCTCAAGATTAATATGGGATTCATCATAAATTTTTTTAACCAGCTCAGCCCCGTTCAAGGCCATCCGGCAAGTTGCCGTCGTCACTGCCCGCATATTTTGCGGCTCGACATTATATTTATCCAACGCCTGCCGATACTCAAAAAAACATTCCTGTGCACGGTCAAAAGCCTCCGGTGTAATCAAATTATGCACCGCCAGCCCCTCGGCCAAACGGGTCGAATAGTTATTTTGATACACCGCTTCGCCCTTTTCATTGCAAATCAAAATTTTGCAAGAATTAGACCCCAAATCGATTCCGGCATAAGTTTTAAGCGTCATTGACAGCATCCTTCATTTTTTGATTTCCGTTAAAATAGCGTTTTGATTTTTTAACAAACGGATAACGCGGCCGAAATCTCTTCTTATTTTTGCGCTGCTTGCGGTCAGCATGCATCATATCCAGCAATATTCCCTCTCGGATTCCACGGTCGGCAATCGTAATTTCCGAAATCGGCCAAAACGACAGCAATCCTTCAATAATGGCACATCCGGCAATTGTCAAATCGGCTTTTTGCATACCGATGCACGCGTGTTTGCGGCGGCCTTCATCGCCCATACGTTTAATCTTGGCAATCGTGCGTTCAACATCTTGCGCACTCAAAGCCAACCCATCCACCGCCGAACGGTTATATCTCGGCAGGTTCAAATGAACAGCGCCCAAAACCGTAACCGTTCCCGAGGTGCCCAAAACCTGTATTTCCTGATTGGCAATAGCCTCCGAAATATGGTATTTTTCTTCAAACTCGGCCAAAATCTTATGCGTGCGCTCAATAATGGTATTATAGGCCAAATCTGTCATCTCATGATCCGGAAAAGCCTCCGACACCGTCACCACGCCGTAAGGCAGCGACACATACCCTTCTGTCACGGTGCGTCCCGAATTGCTCATCCGCGCAAGCGAAACTTCCGTCGACCCGCCGCCAATGTCAAAAACAAGCGCCCTCTTAATATGGCGGTTCAACAGTGGAATACACCCAACCACAGCCAAGCGGGATTCTTCTTGTGATGAAATTGTCTCAATAGTCAAACCGGTTTCTTTTTTGACCAAATCCAAGAAATAACGGCAATTCTTCGCCCGCCGACAAGCCGCCGTGGCCACATATCTGGCCTTAACAATCGGAGCATATTCTTCCAAAACACCCGCACAGACTTTCAAAGCATTAATCGTGCGCCGAATGGCCGTATGCGACAACTCGTTATTATTGATAATTCCCTCGCCCAATCGGGTAATTTTAGAAAAAGTCTCCACAATTCTGAATGAAGACGGCGTCGGCGTCGCAATCACAAGCCGGCATGAATTTGTTCCCAAATCAATAGCCGCATAATTCTCCGCTCCCGCAGAATCGCTAAACCCTCCGGCCGGCTTTTTAACAACCGCTTTTTGTTTCTTTTCGGCTCTCAAATACATTGTATCAAAAAACTTTTGTTTTCAAAAAAATAAACTTGAGCTTAATATAGCCCAAGTTTATAGAGAGCACAACAGATTTTTGAAATTTTTTTAAGCCTCGGTTTCGGCACGCAGACTTTCACGCAGTGTATCAATACAGACAAGCTCTTTATCAGCATTTTCATAGTGCCAATAAACCCACCCATTGCAAGCCGGCGCATTTTGAGCGGCCGCTCCAACCTGATGAATGGATCCCTCAGCATTTTCGCTCTTCAACGTGCCATCCGAACGCACAACCGCACAATGCTTCCTATTGGCATCATACAAAATATCTCCGGGTTCCAAAAGCCCTCTTTCAACCACATTTCCAAACGGAATCCGCGGCAATTTTCTTTTGCAGGCATATTCCAGACAATGCGCGTCTTTAACCGGTTCAACCTCTTGAATTCGTTGAACGGCGGCTTTCACATAGCCTGCATCTTTTTCAATTCCGATAAAGTGCCGGCCGAGTTTTTTGGCCACAGCGCCCGTTGTTCCCGTCCCAAAAAAGGGATCCAGCACAATATCGCCGACTTTGCTTGAAGACATAATAACCCGATACAGCAAAGCTTCCGGCTTTTGGGTCGAATGGAGTTTATCGCCGTTTTCATCTTTAAGGCGTTCTTTACCCGTGCACAAAGAAATATGCCAATCCGAACGCATCTGCGTATCTTCATTAAGGGCTTTCATCGCCTCATAATTAAAGGTATATTTGGAGCTCTGGCTCTTAGACGCCCAAATCAACGTCTCGTGGGCGTTTGTAAAACGTGTTCCCTTAAAATTGGGCATAGGGTTGACCTTATCCCAAATAATATCATTCAAAATCCAAAAACCCAAATCCTGCAAAATTTTGCCGACTCTGAAAATATTGTGATACGATCCGATGACCCACAACGCTCCGTCGTCTTTTAAGATTCGGCGCGCGGCACTCATCCAAGCCTTTGTATATTCATCATAGGCCTCCATACTTTCAAAAGAGTCCCAATCCTCATACACACCGCTGACATTGCTGTTATCCGGCCGCAACAAAGCCTCGCCGAGCTGCAGATTATACGGAGGATCCGCAAAAATCAAATCGACGGATTTTTCTTCCATCTCGTTCATAACCTTGATACAGTCATCATTGATAACCCTATTAAGGATAGTCTTAATCTGTTTTTGAGTCATACTGCCGCTCACACTGCTGTTAAAACGCTTCTGGCAGACAGTATGCGCCACAGATGGTTATAAATTTATTAACAGGCCAAAAAGAAAAAATCAGAAAAACAAAACTTTGTTAAAATTCAATTTCTAAGCGGCTTTTTCTGCAACAAATTCCTGTATCGGCCGATACGACATCCGGTGCACGCCCGCAATAATACCGTGGCTTTTCAATCCATCCACATGAGCTTTTGTGCCGTAACCGGCATTTTTTTCAAACCCGTAATACGGATATTTCTCGGCCAAATCCTGCATCAGCCTGTCTCTGAACACCTTAGCTGCAATAGACGCCGCCGAAATCGAATAAGAACGCGCATCGCCTTTGACAACAGTCAGCACCTCGCATGGAAACCCTTTCGGTTTTTGGTTGCCGTCAACCAGCGTCATATCGGGAACCTTGCCTAAAGCCGCCACGGCGCGGTTCATTGCCAAAAAAGTCGCCTGCAAAATATTAACCCTGTCAATTTCATCGGCTGTCGCCTGCCCGATTCCGATAAGAAGCTCCCCCTTGGCCTGTGCCTCAAACAATTTGTCATACAAAATTTCTCTTTTTTTGGGCGAAAGCTTTTTTGAATCATTCAGGTTCTCAAGCAAAAACGGTTCAACCTCGTGCGTCAAAAACACAACCGCACCGGCAACAACCGGTCCTGCCCAAGGCCCGCGTCCGGCTTCATCAACCCCCGCGACAAGCCCGTTGAACCTATCTTCAAACGAAAAATCCGGCATCTTACCACCTGACTTTCAATTCGGTCGGCGACACTTCAACCGTCCCGCCTAAAGGCAATGTCATCAACGGCGTCGTGTGCCCAAAATCCATATTGGCAATAACCGGCAAAGCCGCAAGCTGCGGAATATGGCTGACGATATATTCAAGCTTGTCGCGTGTGATGCCCGATGCTTTTTGAAACCGCCCGATTAAAACGGCCGCAACATTAACAAAATCCACCCGCTGCGCCAGTGCCTGAAGCTGCCTCAAAAAAGCCTTGTCATCACCGCCTGACGTAAAACAATCCTCAACAGCCAAAATCGTGTCTTTGCCGAAAACAGGCTGATAGGGTGTCCCGCCCAGCAGAACCAACGTGCCCAAATTACCGCCTTCCAATGTGCCTTTGGCCTGTCCCTCATGCAAAATCCACCAGCCTTCATTAGGAACAAAAATCCGATTCTCCTGATCCAAAAACCACAAATCATCGCTCCAATCTTTGGAGGGTTCAAAGGTGCTTTGGCCGTCAAACAAAACTTTTTGAAGCCCCGCAAGCGTATAATCACAGCCTTTGAGCATTCCGATAGAGCTGTAATGCGGCCCGTAAAACCCGACAAGCCCCGTTTGAGCTCGAATACCGTTAATCAAAGCCGTGATGTCCGAAAACCCGCACAAAATTTTAGGATTCTGCCGAATGACCCCATAATCCAAAAAAGGCAAAACCTGATTAGAGTTAAACCCACCGATGATGGTAAAAATCGCCTTAACGGAAGGCTCTTTGAACGCGTCCATAATATCTTCAGCACGTTTTTGAATATCCGTTGTTCCGAACAAATCAAAATTATCGTCTGTCGTATTTTTGCCAAAGCTGACCTTCAAGCCCATTTTTTCAAAACGTTCTTTCGCAATTTGGCGGCAATCCTGCCCGATAATTTTCAAACCCGTAGACGGCGCAACGATTCTAATTTCATCTCCGCGGCACAATTTTTGAGGTATCAGATTTTCCATAAAAGTAAGACTCCTATATTAAATTTGCTCTATATTATAATCATTTTCCAAATTTTGCACCTGTTTTATAAATAAAAGCCACAGAAATAAAAACTCTGTATAACTTTCCGAAACAGATTGAAACGGAGAGGAAAGATAATAGATTAAAAGGAGA
>ERZ1034763.690-NODE-690-length-13796-cov-3.338767_pt1 | contig 13796 bp, 16 predicted proteins | sample MGYA00520701_ERZ1034763 | MGnify/ENA primary metagenome ERZ1034763 (study PRJEB33766, sample SAMN09781707) | gut metagenome | biome: gut microbiome | host: Homo sapiens | place: Madagascar | study: EMG produced TPA metagenomics assembly of the PRJNA485056 data set...
GTACCTGATGATACTTTTTACGAATGAGAGCGTACTGATCGGTTATGGCGTGGACTATTTGAGGATCGCGGCATTCTCCTATCTGCTGACCGGTATCTCACAGTGTTATCTGGTCATCATGAAAACAAGTGAGCACGCGAAGACGACAGCGATCATCAGTTCCTTTACCGTCTGTATCAACATTCTGTTAAATGCGGTGTTTATCTACGGATGGTTTGGGATCGCACCGATGGGCGTAAAGGGCGCTGCGCTTGCGACGCTCATATCCCGCATACTGGAACTTGTGATTTCGGTCGTGATCTCTTATATGCCGGGGTATATCTATCCGAAGCTTGCGGATCTGTTCCAGCGGAACAGGCAGCTGGCACTGGATTTCCGGAAATGCGCGCTGCCGCTTCTCGGCGCAAGTCTGTTCTGGGGGATCGGATTTACCTCCTATTCCTCATTTATGGGGCATCTGGGCGTGGACGCTGCTGCGGCAAACTCGGTTGCGGCAGTCGTGCGTGATATCATCTGCTGTCTCAGCGCGGGAATTTCAAGCGCGGCGGGGATCATGGTCGGAAACGAACTGGGTTCCGGCAATCTGGAAAAGGGAAAGACCTATGGAATCCGTCTGCTTAAAATTTCACTGGTCTGCGGTATTGTGATGTCGCTTCTGATGTGCGCGGTTGCACCGATTATCTTACGTTTCGTAAATTTAAGTCCGCAGGCGGCTTCCTATTTGAAAGGCATGTTTGTGGTCATCGCGGTCTATATGATCGGGCGCGCGATCAATGATGTCACGATGAACGGCATTTTCGCGTCCGGCGGCGACACGATGTTTGATTTTTACAGTCTTGCGGTATGCATGTGGGGGATCGCGATCCCGCTTGCGGTTGCGGGCACTTATTATTTTCACTGGCCGGTGGTTGTGGTTTATGCGTGTACCTGTATTGATGAAGTCGGGAAACTTCCGTGGGTGCTCATCCATTTCCGCAAGTACAAGTGGGTGAAGGATCTGACGCGATGAAAAAATTTTTGAAATATGAGTTACAGAGTGTTGCCGGGATGGTCGGGATCTCTGTTTATATTCTGGCGGACACGTTTTTCATATCTGTCTACGCGGGAGCGGACGGACTTGCAATGCTAAATCTGGTGCTCCCGGTGTATGGGGTGATCTATGCGATCGGATCGATGATCGGGATCGGATCGGCGACCCGGTATGGGATCAACCGCGCAAAAGGGGAGGATACCGGCGATTACTTTTTACAGTCGGTTTTCTTTAGTATCCTCTTTAGCATTCCTTTTATGCTGACCGGATTTTTGGCGCCACAGAAATTCTTGGGACTATTGGGGGCGGACGCGAAGCTGGCGGCGCTTGGAAAAAGTTATCTCAGGATCATTTTGACGGCATCTCCGCTTTTTATGGCAAATTACACGTTTACGGCGTTTGCGCGGAACGATCAGGCAACTTCGGTTGCAATGACCGCATCGATCGCCGGAAGTCTTTTTAATATTGTGTTTGACTATATTTTAATGTTCCCGTGTGGGCTCGGGCTGGCGGGGGCTGCGCTTGCGACCGCGGTGTGTCCCGCAGTTACCATGTCGATCTGCGGTGTGCATTATCTCGGGCGGAAAAATACGGTGGGATTCCATTGGAAAAGACCGTGCTTTTCACATCTGATCCCCTGCTGCAAACTTGGGATATCCGCGTTTGTCGGGGAGATTTCATCCGCGGTCATTACGATCGTCTTTAATATGCTGATCCTTGGCATTGGATAACGCGAAAACGGCGATCTCCGGTTCTGTGTCGCGCGGAGCGGTCGCGATCGTTGTCTGCGCAGTCCTGTTCGCGAAACTGTTTGGCTTAAACGGCGTGTGGATCTCATTTCTCGGATCGGAGATGATCACCTGTCTGCTCATCTGCGGACTGGCACGGAAAATGGCTGGTCTACGAAGCGTAGAATCCGCATAAATTCACCATATTCTACGCTCCGTGTGTGTGAAAAATTCGTCTTTTTACGGATAATGGATGTCAGAAAGGAGGCAGACATGGATCAGATCACAACTGGAAAATTTATTGCAGAAGAGAGAAAAAGAAAGGGATATACCCAAAAGCAGCTGGCAGAAATTTTAGGGATATATTATTTCCAGAGGGTAAATTTGACTATGCTGAAGCATTGTATAAAGATACATTCATATTCCAATATCTAAATACAAAGATTGCACAAAAAATAAAAGAATTTTTAGATGCAACAGAACACATAGAAATATTAGAACTTGGTGCTGGAACAGGAGCAACAACAGACAATGTATTACCGTTAATAAAAGAGCGTAAAAATGTAATTTACTATTTTTCTGATATTTCTTATGTTTTCTTACGGGAGGCACAACATAAATATTCTGAGTTTAGAAATATAAAGTACATGACGTTAAATGTAAATAACTTAGATCTTGGGAAAAAAGTGGATATAATTATTGCAAACGGAGTATTAAATAATGCAAAAAATATTAAATATACGCTTGACAAAATGCTAGAAATAACATCCGAAAAAGGAAAAATCTTTATAATTGAACAGGTGGAAGAGTCGCTGGAAATGCTTGTCTCTCAAGTATTTATGATGAAAGACTCTAGCGCGCTGGAAGAGAAAGGAGGAAAAACTTTTAGAAATACTGAGGAATGGTTGCGATTATTAAGGGATGATAGGATAGAAAAAATAGAAGTATTTCCAGAAAAATATAATATCGATCAACGATTATTTATACTTTATCACAAGTAAAATGTTATATGGCTGCTCTTGGCGATTTCAGAGAGCAGCCAAGATTTAAAATATTAGAGAGTAAAATAAAGAGAAGGGGATTTTATGGGATTCAGGGTAATAGAGCATAAAAATGGGAAGAAATTTTATCAATATACTGTATTTCCGTTGGCGGTATGTGGAAGTATTCGAGGTACACAGCACCTATTCTTTCGCTGTTTTCCTTGAACATTACCTGAAGTGCTTTCCTTATCTGTAGAATGTATACAAATAGACAACGGTAGTGTGTTTACGAAGCATTTTACAATCTCTAGAGAAGAAACCCTGATGATGTTCCAGAGGGTGCTGGAGGAGCACGGGATTCACTATAAGCTGATTCGCCCCTTCTAGGATAGAAATTTCTCCCAGAATGTTTTAAAGGATTTTATTCAGTTCAGCATAGCATATGCTTGTTCAACTTATAAAAGGCGAGAAAAATTAAAGAAAAAGGATTGAAAATACAGCTGTAATGTGATATATTAAAAACTGTGTTTTAAAAACGTTGTTTTGAAAGAGATGGGGATAAGAGATGGCAAGTAGAGTAGAAGAATTTGACGAGAAAATTCTTGCCTGCGCAAAAGAAGAATTTTTGGAAAAAGGCTATACAGATGCTTCAATACGGACGATTGCCCAAAATGCTGGTGTCAGCACCAGCACAATATATACGCGGTATTCAGATAAAGAGGGATTATTCCGATTTCTTGTGGAACCAGCAGCTAACGGGCTGAAAGAGTTGTTGCGGCAGTCATTAAATGGTTTTTCTTCTTTGACGGAGCGCGAGCAGAATGAAAAAATCATGGAATATTCAGATCGTGGTTTTGAAGGCGTGATTGCATATATCTATGAGTATTTTTCTGAATTTAAGCTGCTGATTACCAGAGCACCGGGAAACTACTATCAGGATTTTTTAGAAGGATTAGTAGAACTGGATACGGGCTGCACAAAAAAATTCTTGATTCAAGCTGGAAGTAAAGCTCTGGCAGAGGGACGCATTACAGATGGATTTTTACACGTTGTTTCCAGTGCTTTTTACTCCGGCATCTTTGAGGTAGTAATCCATGACATGCCGATGGAAGAAGCAAAGAAGTATATCTATGAATTGCGTTCTTTTTATGGGAATGGCTGGAAAGAATACTATCGAAAATAGGAAAGAAGGTGTGAAGAAAATGCAGAAAACAAAAGATTTTTGTGTGGACGAAAACGGATGGATACACTGCCCTTTTTGTAAATGCAGAACGCGGACAAAGATACGAGCAGATACTTCACTAAAGAACTTTCCAATATTTTGTCCCAAATGCAAACAGGAATGTTTGATAGATGTTGACAACATGAAAATACGATTATCAGTAGTGCCAGACGCTAAGACGCAGAGCCGATAATTTGTTTGTGTAAATCACATGACAGATTATCGGCTTATTTTTTTGAATAAGAGTTAGCAAAAACTAACAGAAGGAGGGATTTATATGAATCAGTCGCAGGGCGGCAATCCATTTGGCAGACTTGTAGAGTTTGCAAGACCGCATAAGACGGGCTATATCATTTCTGTTGTTCTTGCTGTGTTGGGAGTTGCCTTTGGCATTGTTCCCTATTTTGCAACAGCCAGAATGACGATTGAGTTGCTCTCCGGGAATCGGGATTTATCATTTTATATGATGTGGTGTTTGATTTCCGGCGGTGGCTTTGTCCTAAAAGCGATATTGATGGGGATTTCCACAAGGGCATCCCATGAAGCAACCTTTGCAGTGCTGTCCGAGGCAAGGAGGGAAATTGCCTCAAAACTTACCAGAGTGCCGATGGGCTATATTCTCAACACTCCGTCCGGGCAGCTAAAAAATGGCATGGTGGAACGAATTGAACAGTTAGAGGTTCCCCTTGCTCATGTAATTCCGGAAATGACCTCAAATCTTCTCGTACCAATCGCAATCATCATTTATCTGTTCATTCTGGACTGGAGAATGGCGTTAGTATCGCTGATTACAATTCCGGTTGGAATGATGTGCTACATGGGAATGATGAAAGAATATCCCAAGAAGTACGGGGAAGTTGTGAAAGCCGGAAATCACATGAGCGCAACAACGGTAGAATACATAGGCGGTATTGAAGTCATTAAAGCATTTAACCAGGCAGACAATTCCTATCAGAAATTTACAGATGCCGTACATGCAAATGCAAACCTGATTTTAGACTGGATGAAAGACACACAAAAGTATTCAGCGGTTATGATGAGTGTATGGCCTGCGGCGCTGATTAGTGTACTTCCCGTTGGGTGTCTGTTTTACATGAATGGTTCTCTGTCTGCCGCAACCTTTATTACGGTAACTGTCCTGTCGTTGGGAATTGCAGGCCCGCTTGTTGCCGCAATGTTCTTTACCGATGATATTGCAAAAATAGGCACGGTAATGGGGGAGATTGACGGTATATTAAACCAGCCGGAGCTTGTCCGGCCAGAGGGAAAATGCGATTTGCAAAATCTTGATATTTCTCTGGAAAATGTCCATTTTGCATACGAGGAAAAAGAGGTATTGAAAGGAATTGATCTGACAATTCCACAAGGAAAGATTACTGCTTTTGTAGGTCCGTCCGGCAGCGGAAAATCAACGATTGCAAAATTGATTGCTTCTTTTTGGGATGTGACCGGGGGATTGATTACGATTGGCGATAAAAACGTAAAAGAAATCTCCACCGATCAACTGAGCGATTTAATTTCCTATGTATCGCAGGACAATTATCTATTTAACGATACGGTGCGCAACAATATCCGTATGGGCAAGCCAGAGGCAAGCGATTCCGAAGTGGAACAGATTGCAAAGGCTTCCGGCTGTCATGAGTTTATTATGAATCTTGAACATGGATATGAAACCGTGGTTGGCGGTGCCGGAGGGCACTTGTCCGGTGGAGAACGCCAGAGAATTGCGATTGCCAGAGCTATGCTAAAAAACGCCCCGATTGTGATTCTTGATGAAGCAACTTCCTATACTGACCCAGAAAATGAAGCGGTAATACAGGAGGCCATCAGCCGATTGACAAAGGGAAAAACATTGATTGTAATTGCTCACCGCCTGTCCACAATAACGGATGCCGACCAGATCGGTGTTGTAAAGGATGGGACAATCCAAGCGAAGGGAACGCATGAGGAATTACTAAAAGAGTGCAGTCTTTATCATACGATGTGGACAGCCCATATGGGTGCAAAGGAGGTGAAAACAGTATGATACATTCTTTTAGAAAATTTTTTGAATTTGCGGGCCGCCAGAGCCGAAACTGGTATTTAGGACTCTTTTATGAAATCATACGGTGCATTTTAGAGGCTCTGCAATTTGCTGCCCTTCTGGTAGTGCTGGATGGATTAGTCCATGATAATATCACCGCACAGACTGCGCTTTTAGCCTTCGGTATTATGCTGGTCAGTGTGATCGGCACCGCTATTTTCTGGTATCTGGCGCATGGAAAAGAAGGCGAAGGCAGCTACCGAATGTGTGAGGATAAGAGGATTCAAATTGGCAATCGTATGAAATATATGCCGATGGGTTATTTCAATAGCCATAGTCTGGGCAACCTCACATCTGTTTCAACAGCGACTATGAGCGACCTTGAAAGCATGTCCTTTGCTGTTATCGTACGGACTTTGGTTGGTGTAATCCACGCAAGTATCTTTTCTGTTGCCATGAGCTATTTTAGCTGGAAGATCAGTTTGATTTTTTTAACTGGCGTAATTTTGTTCATGGTAATTAACACAATGCTCCTGCGCTGCTCCAAAAGATTATCTCCCATACGGTTAGATGCACAAACAGAATTTATGGACGCTGTACTGGAATACATACAGGGAATGAGCGTTGTGCGAGCGTTCCACATGGCAAAGCAATCAAATACTACACTGGAAAAATCTATTGACGAAACAAAGAGGAAAAACCAGCTTATTGAAAGACAGCGGATTCCCTATATAGCTGCCGAGCAGGTTGTCCTTCGGATTGCCAGTGCCGCTGCTGCTTTCTGCTCTATCGCTCTTTTCATAAACGGCACGCTGGAATTGACATATTGTCTGATAATCTTAGTATCGGCGTTCATGGTATATAGCCAGTTGGAAAGCGCGGGAGAAATGTTCTTTATGCTTTCCATGATCGATGCTTCTATTGACCGTGTGGAAGAAATCAACCAAAGTCCTCAGATTGACATTGACGGCAAAGAACAGACCCCAGACCGGCTGGACATTGAAATGCAGGATGTGAGTTTTTCCTATGGGGATAAAAAAGTAATCGACCATGTATCGCTCACAATTCCACAAGGAACCACAACGGCGATTGTCGGTCCGTCGGGTTCTGGAAAAACAACACTGGTAAATTTAATCGCACGCTTTTGGGATGTTGACAGCGGCAGCGTCCGTATCGGCGGCATTGATGTCAAAGATTATAAGCTGGACAGCCTGATGAAAAATATCAGCATGGTATTCCAGAATGTGTATCTGTTCCCTGACACGATTGAGAACAATATCAAATTCGGCTGCCCTAACGCCACCCATGAAGATGTCGTAAAGGCAGCAAAGGCGGCAAGGTGCCATGACTTCATCTCAGCATTGCCGAAGGGCTACCAGACGGTAATCGGAGAAAGCGGTGCGACTATTTCCGGCGGCGAAAAGCAGAGGATTTCTATTGCAAGAGCGATTATGAAAGATGCGCCCATCATTATTCTTGACGAGGCCACAGCAAATGTCGATCCTGAAAATGAAGCAGAGCTTCAGAAGGCGATTGAAGCACTGACTCAGGGAAAAACAATCATTATGATCGCCCATCGCTTGAAAACCGTAAAAAATGCGGATCAAATCATCGTTATCGACCGGGGTAAAATCTCTCAGCAAGGTACGCATGATGAGCTTATCAAACAAGAAGGTATTTACGCGGATTTTGTTGGCATGAGAGAAAAAGCTATCGGTTGGAAAATCAAGGCAGACAGCCTTGCATAAAAGAAAGGAGTTCCTACAATGGACAAGAAAAAATTGAATGCAAAAGACTTTATCAACATCGGTATCTTTACTGTCATCTACTTTGTTATGTTTTTCATTACGGGTATGATGGGTTATATTCCTATCTTTGCAGTGATTATACCACTGGTTCTAGGAATACTGGGCGGTATCCCGTTCATGCTGTTTCTGACAAAGACCGGGAAATTCGGTGCGGCAACTATTATGGGTACGCTGGTCAGCGTCCTCTGCTTTCTGATGGGACAAAGCTGGATTTCTATTCCGTTTGGAATCGTATTCGGTTTCCTTGCTGATTTAATTTTCAAGGCTGGCGAATATAAAAGCTGGAAACATACTGTACTGGGATATTGCGTGTTTACTGAATGGGTAATCGGTTCCATGCTGCCTATGTGGATTATGAGAGATACTTTCTTTGAGGCGTACAGAAGCAGAGGCGGTACAGACGAATACATCAATGCCATTATGGGCCTTTCTGCTAACTGGATGCTTCCGGTAGTCATTGTTTTAGGCATTGTTGGCGGAGTGATCGGCGCATATTTAGGAAAGGCAATTTTGAAGAAGCATTTTGTAAAGGCGGGCATTGTTTAATGAAACCAGAATTATTACTGTCAGTTGATTCGGAGCGACGTTTCTGGCTTGATCCAAGAACAAAGCTATATATGCTTGTAATATTCAGTATTGTAATGATTGACGGAAAAACGGACGGTATTAGTTTCTGGTTAAAGCCGATTCTGGCATTGGTACCCTTTTTCCTCCTGCTTTCGGGCAGTAGGAAAAAGGTTGCCATCATCTATTTGATTGTTTTTGTTGTTTCATGGATGGTGAACATATTTCTTGTTCCGTATATGGGACTAATAGGAACAATTATAATATCGCTGCTGGCTCAATTTGGAACACGATGGTTTCCAAGCGCCATGATGGGCTATTATCTTCTCTCGACTACAAAGGTTAGTGAATTTGTCCTTGCCATGCAGCGTATGCATATACCAGAAGCATTCATTATCCCGTTTTCTGTTATGTTCCGGTTCTTCCCTACAATTTCCGAAGAAGCGGGATCTATTGGAAACGCTATGCGTATGAGAGGAATCACGGGGAAAAATTTTTTCAAGAATCCACAAGCAGTATTAGAATATCGAATTGTCCCTCTTATGATGTCTGTAGTAACAATAGGGAATGACCTGTCTGCGGCAGCTTTGACAAGAGGATTAGGAAACGGAAAAAAGCGTACAAGCATTTGTAAGATCGGTTTCCATTGGAAAGATTTTGCACTTATGATTATTGTTACTGCTGCCCTGTTGGTGTTCCTGCTTTTTTAGGAGGGCTGAAATGATAGAGTTTAAGGATGTAGCCTTTCAATATGAGCAAGGCAGTTCAAAAGGAAAAATCGAAAATATAAATTTGACTATCCATGACGGAGAGGTTGTTTTGATCTGCGGAGAATCCGGCTGCGGAAAGACTACACTCACACGTTTAATAAATGGGCTTATCCCGCATTATTACGAAGGAACGCTTACCGGGCAGACGATTGTGGAAGGGATAGATGTAAAAAATGTATCCCTTTATGCTTTGTCTGGTGTGGTTGGTTCTGTTTTTCAAAATCCAAGGACACAATTTTTTACAGTGGATACTACCAGTGAAATTGCATTTGGATGTGAGAATTTGGCAATCGACGCAGACGAAATCAATTTGCGGATAGAAAAAACGGTAGGCGCGTTAAAAATCGAAGATTTACTGAATAGGAGTTTATTTGCACTGTCCGGTGGTGAAAAACAGAAAATTGCCTGTGCGTCCGTTTCCGCAATGGAACCGGATATATTTGTACTGGACGAGCCATCTTCCAATTTGGATATTAAATCAATCAGAGAATTAAAAGATGTATTGCGGAAATGGAAAGCACAGGGGAAAACGATTGTGATTGCGGAACATCGCCTGTATTACCTGATGGATATTGCAGATCGCGTTCTATATATGCAGGGCGGGCAAATAAAAGAAAACCTTTCCATCTCCGACTTCAAAAAGAAATCTACAGGCGAATTGCACGCGCTGGGTCTTAGAACTTTACAGTCTGAAGATTTTAGTAAAATGCAGAGCACAGTGTGTGCGACAAAGCAGCTATATATCAGGGACTTTGAAGTTTCTTATAAAAATGCTTCCGGAGGTAAGAAGAAAAAGCGGAAGGTGCTGGATATATCAGATTTGATGATTCCGCAAGGTTCGGTGGTTGGAGTAGTCGGCAACAATGGAGCAGGGAAAACGACTTTTGCAAACAATTTATGCGGATTGCTCAAAACCGCAAAAGGCTGTATGAGCATGAATGGAAAAACTTATATGGCAAATCAGAGAATTAAGACCTGCTATATGGTTATGCAGGACGTAAACCACCAACTTTTTACGGAAAGTGTAATGGATGAAATCTTGCTTAGTCTGGATAATTCAGATGAAGAAAAAGCGGCGCATGAGGCAGAAAGTATTATGGAAAGTCTGCACATTTCAGAATTTAGAGACGCCCATCCTATGTCGTTGTCCGGCGGACAGAAACAGAGGGTAGCGATTGCCAGCGCGATTGCGTCTGATAAACAGGTTATTGTTTTTGACGAGCCTACAAGCGGATTGGATTATCGGCACATGAAAAAAGTGGCAGAGAATTTGCGGAAATTGAGTTCGTTGGGGAAAACCTTGTTTATTGTTACTCATGATCCGGAGCTGATTGCGGAGTGCTGCAATTACTTTGTCTTTATAGAAAACGGAAAAGTGCTATGGAGTGATGGATGGAACAGAATAAGCCGGGAACGGTTGCAAAAGTTCTTTGCCTTTGAGGATGACTAAAGATGAAGATTCATGCATCTGGGGAGGACTATCTGGAAGCAATCCTTGTTCTCAAGACAGAAAAAGGTATGGTACGCTCCGTAGATGTCGCCCGTTATGTAGGAGTATCAAAGCCAAGCGTATGCCATGCAGTTAATGTCTTATGTGATGGCGGTTTTCTTACAAAGGACGATAACACTTGAAAAGAAGGTGAAGAGCCTCAGCAGTAAAAAGATGATGTTGTATTCTGATTATAAGGATGACAAGCTCACAAGAGAAGAGTATGTCAAGCGTTCAAAGGCGATGGTGGAGCAGATTGATGAATTGCATCAGGAAATCGAACAGCTTAAAACAGAAATACCACCAGAAGATAATTCTTCTAGTAAGTTTGAGACACAGTTAGAAAGTATCATCAATATGGAATCTTTTGACAGAGAGAAAATCCAGAAGGTAATCAAAAAAGTGATTATCAATGGAGAGGACAATATAGAGATTGTATGGAATACAGATGATCCATTTTTCAAGTAAGATGGATGGTTACAGAGTTTGGAGTGCCGAGAAAATGTGGCACTCCTTTCTTCTGCAAGCATAAATATTGCTTTCAATATACTGCAATAGCAGGTATAATGGGAAGTGATATTTGAGGGTACAAAAAAATCAATTTTTTTTTGGTCTGGGGTTGACACGAGCAGGAAATGGTTTCCCGGAGGTGTCCTTATTGCTGCCGCTGTGTGAGGAACTGGACGTGACAGTCAATGAACTTCTGACCGGCGAACGGGTTTCAGAAGAAGATTATCGGAAGAAGGCGGAGGAGAATATGGTGAATTTAGTAAAAGAAGCGCAGGAGAGCAAAAAGAAGATCACATTATCCGTGATGGTTATCGTACTTACCCTGATCGCGGCGATACCGTTATTTTTGATATCAGGGCTGGCGGGAATGGAAGACCAGATGCGGATCTTTCTTATTCTGACAGGGATCGTTGTCATCGTACTTGGCATTGCGATCGCGTGCATCCTGGATCGGGAGGCAGGTGCCTACGAATGCCCGGAGTGCCGTGAGAGATTTGTGCCGGAAATGAGTGCCTATATCATGGGACCGCATACGATCACGAGACGGAAACTGAAATGTCCGAAATGCGGCGCGTATCGGTATTGCAGGAAAGTGTTGACGAAATAGGGATCAGGAAAAAGGAGAAGGGGCAAATTCTGTGTTAAAAAAGTACATATTGCAGGGTTATGCCGTGAATAATAATCGTATCAGCCAGCTTGGTGAGGTGATACAGATTATGAAACGAACGGAGAGCGCATTGGACAGTAAACAGGCAGCGCTACAGCAAGGAGGAACAGCATGAAAGAAAACTATAAACGGATCGATGTCACATCCTGGAATCGCAGGGAACATTTTCTTTATTATCAAAATACAATCCAGACATCGGCAGCAGTGACCGTAACCGTGGATGTTACCGAGATCCTGTCCTATGCGCACAGAAGTGGAAGAAAGTTTTATCCGTGCATGGTCTGGGCGGTTTCATCGGTCATCAACCGGATGGATGAAATGAAAATGATGCTGGATGACCAGGGAAATCCCGGCGTATGGGACAGCGTAGTGCCTGTTTATACGGTTTTTCACGAGGAGAGCCATACGTTCAGCGATCTGTGGTGTGACTTTCACGAGGATCTGGATGACTTTTATGATGATTTTGTGCATACAACAGAGGTATATGGTCATCATGTGGGAATTAAGGGAAGACCGGATCAGCCGGAAAATTTTTACTGCATCAGCTGTGTGCCGTGGCTTTCCTTTGATGCGGTAAATGTCAGTGCGTCCGGGCAGCCACCGTTATTTCCGATCATTACATATGGGAAATATACAATGGATCACGAGGGCAGATACCGGCTGCCGTTTGCGATAAAGATTGCGCATGCGGCGGCAGACGGATATCATATTGCGCAGTTTTTTGAAAAACTGCAGGATACGATCGAGGAATTTAAAAATCGGTAACACTTATTGCTAAAAAAGTGTCATTTGCCGGATTTGGCTTGTGACACATACATGACTAGCGTATGATAAAACAGAAAAATGCAGGAGGAGAAGAAACGATGTCGTTGAGAGATCATCTGCAGATTTTTGAACTGGGATGAAGTATTTCATTTTCGCTGAGGTGAAATTATAAGGCAGAAAGAATAATTCTTCTGATTTTCCACATAATAACTCCATAGTTTAAACTTAGCAATGGAGGAAAACAATCATATGAAAGCCACAGGAATTGTCAGAAGAATAGATGACCTTGGAAGAGTTGTAGTACCAAAGGAGATCAGAAGAACACTGCGTATCCGGGAAGGAGATCCGCTTGAGATATTTACAGACCGTGAGGGGGAGATCATTTTAAAAAAATATTCCCTCATCGGGGAACTCAGCCAGTGTGCAGGGCTTTGTGCGGAAGCACTTGCGCAGACGACCGGACAGTTAGTCTGCATCACGGACCGGGATCATGTGGTGGCAGCAGTGGGAGCCGGAAAAAGAGACTTTGAGGGCAAGCCGATCAGCAAGCAGCTGGAAGGATTCATGGAAGGACGGGGAAGCATGGTTGCGACCGCAGCCGATGAAGACTTTGTCCAGATCACATTGGATGACAGCAGGGAGCATGGCAACGAAGTGGTCAGTACGATCTTATGCGAAGGCGATGCGGTCGGCGCGGTTGTACTCTATGGCAGAGACGAGAAAAACAAGTTCGGAGATACCGAGCAGAAGCTTGCCATGACTGCCGCCACGTTTTTGGGGCGGCAGATGGAGCAGTAAAAAATGTCTGCTAAAATACGGCAACGAGCGAGAGATCTTTGGAGAGGATCAGAATATCTGCCTCCATGCCGGGCAGAAGCTGACCGATCTCATGCTCCATATGCAGGCTTTTTGCCGGATTTACGGTGACTGCTTTCAGTGCGGAAACAAGCGGGATGCCGAAGGAGACGGCGTTCTGGAAACAGGAAAACAGGTTTGTGACAGAACCGGCGAGCGTTCCGTCATGAAGTGTTGCGCGGCTTCCGTTTTTTTCCACGCGCTGTCCGCCGAGCTCGTAGATGCCGTCTTCCATACCACAGGCACGCATGGAGTCGCTGATAAAGATCATATGGTCTTCCCCGAACAGGCGAAAGACACTGCGGATCATGGAAGGATGGATGTGAATGCCGTCGCATATGAGTTCAAGAAAGACATTTTCGGAGGCGGCACAGGCATCTGC
>ERZ1034763.701-NODE-701-length-13647-cov-4.371616_pt1 | contig 13647 bp, 13 predicted proteins | sample MGYA00520701_ERZ1034763 | MGnify/ENA primary metagenome ERZ1034763 (study PRJEB33766, sample SAMN09781707) | gut metagenome | biome: gut microbiome | host: Homo sapiens | place: Madagascar | study: EMG produced TPA metagenomics assembly of the PRJNA485056 data set...
ATAGATATGTAAATGAACAGTCGCCTGTGAGGGCGACTGGAAGTTGGTAACTACCGAAAGATAGTGCGACATATTGACTGAAAAGTTTATTTTGCCGCCTTCCAGTCATTTGTTGACTATCAGGCGTGCAAAAGTTTCGTCTTTACACGATACAGACGCTTTCGGAGAGGTTACCACACCCCAAAACAGCTTTCAAAGTTGTTTCAAGGGCAAAGATATAAAATTTTTGCTCAAAAGTAAAGGAGTTTGTTTTTTGAAAGAGGCAAAAGAAATTAAAGTTTTGGATAACAATAAAGTAGTTGCATAAAAATTTTTTTAATTGTATTACTATATCTCAGAAAAAGGACTAAATATAGATAGCCTTTTTGGATTGTTTTAAATAAAGTAAGGATGTTGAGATGGTTTCGTTGGCAGAAAAAATGGCCGCAAGTGTTGATATGTCGGCCTTTGGCAAAGCTGAAGAATTAAAGAAAAGGTTGTGCTTTACGATTTTGGCGCTGATTGTTTTTCGTGTCGGAACATTTGTGCCCCTGCCGGGGATTGACCCGACGGTTGTTGGTGAGTTGTTTGCCAGAAATTCGGGCGGATTGCTCGGAATGTTTAATATGTTTGCCGGCGGTGCGTTGGAACGTATGACAATTTTTGCTCTCAACATTATGCCCTATATCTCGGCATCGATTATTGTTCAACTGGGACAGTCGATTATTCCGTCTTTGCAATCTTTGAAAAAAGAGGGTGAAGCCGGACATCGTAAGATGACGCAATATACCCGTTATTTGACGGTTTTGATTACGATTATTCAAGGATATGGAATCGCTGTCGGTTTGGAAAGTATGAGCAACTCCAGCGGAATGTCTGCGGTTTTGCTTCCCGGCGGGGTCTTTAAATTTACAACAATTGTTTCGTTGGTCGGCGGCACGATGTTTATCGTTTGGTTGGGCGAGCAAATCACGGCGCGCGGTGTTGGCAACGGTTCATCTTTAATCATTACGGTCGGTATTATCGCTAATATTCCGGCGGCTTTGGCTCAGACTTTTGAATTGGGGCGCGTCGGATCTATGTCAGCGGCTGTCATCTTGATGCTGATGGCGATGGCTGTCGGTTTGGTTTATATCATTATTTTGGTTGAGAGGGCTCAACGCAAAATCATTATTCAATATCCGAAGCGTCAGGCTATGGGCAGAATGGGCTCGGCCGAGAGTTCGCACCTTCCGTTGAAGATTAACCCGACAGGCGTTATTCCGCCGATTTTTGCCAGTTCTTTGTTGCTGCTGCCGATTACAATCGCCAATTTGAGCGCTGAAAACGGTCCTGTTTGGGTTCAAAATCTGAGTCAGATGCTCGGTCATGGACAGCCGCTGTATTTGACGCTTTATGCCTTTTTGATTGCGTTTTTTGCTTTCTTTTATACAGCTATTGTCTTTAATCCTGAAGAAACAGCTGATAATCTGAAAAAACACGGCGGTTTTGTCGCCGGTATCAGACCCGGTAAAAATACGGCCGAATATTTGGATTATGTTATTACCCGTTTGACGGTTTTGGGTGCTGTTTATTTGGTCGGTTTGTGCACATTGCCTGAAATCTTAATCAGCAAATTGTCTGTTCCGTTTGTTTTGGGCGGCACGACATTGCTTATCGTTGTTCAGGTAACGATGGATTTTGTCGGACAGATTCAGTCTCATCTGATTGCTTATCAGTATGAGTCTTTGATTCGTAAAGCATCATTGGCAACAAGAAAGAGAAAATAGACATGAACAGTAACGGATTGGGACTGCATGTGGTTTTAACAGGGGCACCGGGGTGCGGTAAAGGCACTCAGGCTCGCCTTTTGAAAGAAAGGGTCGCTATTCCGCATTTGTCTACTGGCGAGATGCTGCGCGCCGAAGCGCAGACCGGATCGCCCTTGGGGCTTGAAATTAAGGCTTTGATTGATGGGGGAAACCTTGTTCCTGATGAGATGATTATCAAAATGCTCAAGAAACGAATCGAGGAAGATGATTGCAAAAATGGATTTATCCTTGACGGCTTTCCGCGGACATTGCCTCAGGCGGAAGCTTTGGATAAAATGCTTCAGGAAAAAGGGATTACTCTGGATGCCGTTATTGAAATTCAGGTTCCCGATGAGATTATTATGGAACGTATTTTGGGACGCTATGCTTGTATGAAGTGCGGGCAGGGCTATCATGATAAATATCAAAAGCCTAAAGTTTATGGTGTTTGTGATAATTGCGGAGGAACGGAATTTTATCGCCGAATCGATGACAACCGGACGACTGTCCAGAATCGACTCGTCAATTATCGCGCGTTGACTTATCCGACAATTCCTTATTTTGAGAAAAAAGGACTCCTTAGATGCGTCGACGGAACGGGGTCAATTCCTGCTGTTGCAGCAAAAATTGACAGTATTTTGGGCGTTGCATAGCGTTTTTGTGATATAAAATTTTGAAAAAAGTGCATTTTTTTGGACTTTTTCTGAAATCTTTGGTTGACACTATCAAATTTTGTCATATAATCCGGCTTAATTTTGAAAAGTGGTGATCAACTTTTTGAATGTGGTTTAATTTTTAAATGGAGAGTTAATTTGGCTCGTATAGCTGGTGTAAATATCCCAACTGCCAAGAAAATTGAGGTTGCTTTGACCTATATCTATGGCATTGGTAGAAAAACTGCTCAGGACATTTGCAAAAAATCAGGTATTTCTGCAGACCGCCGTGTTCATGAGTTGAGCGATGAAGAAGTTGCTAAAATCCGCGAAGTTATTGACAGCGGTATTGTTGTTGAAGGTGAACTTCGTCGTGAGGTCGGTGTTAATATTAAAAGACTGATGGATCTCGGTTGCTACAGAGGTTTGCGTCATCGTAAAGGTTTGCCCGTCAGAGGACAGAGCACTAAACAAAATGCTCGGACTCGTAAAGGTAAACGTAAAACTGTTGCAAACAAGAAGAAATAAGGTGATTTGAAAATGGCAAAAGCAGTATCACAACGCGTTAAAAGAAAAGAGAAGAAGAATATTACGGCAGGCGTTGCCCATATCAATTCTACTTTCAATAATACCAGAGTTACCATCACGGATGCTCAGGGAAATACCGTCGCTTGGTCGACAGCCGGTGCACAAGGTTTTAAAGGCTCTAGAAAGTCTACTCCTTATGCTGCTCAGGTTGCAGCTGAAGAGGCCGGTAAGAAGGCTCAGGAACATGGTATGAAGACCCTTGAAGTTGAAGTTAAAGGTCCGGGGTCAGGAAGAGAGTCTGCCATCAGAGCTTTGCAGGTTGTCGGATTTACAATCACAACAATTCGTGATGTTACTCCTATTCCGCACAACGGATGCAGATTGAGAAAGAGACGCCGCGTCTAATTCTATTTTGGACTGAAGATTGCGAGAGAATCGTCCCGCAATCTTTGGTCTCTATTTATTGAACTTTTTTATATATACTAAACTTAGAGGGCATTCCAGTGATTCAGAAAAATTGGCAAGAACTTATTAAACCGACTAATTTGGATATTAGCGCTCTGGACAGAGCCAATAGTGCAAAAATAGTCGTTGAACCTTTGGAAAGAGGCTTCGGTTTGACATTAGGTAACGCTCTTCGCAGAGTGTTGCTTTCGTCTTTACAGGGTGGTGCCGTTACCAGTATCAAAATTGACGGTGTCCTGCATGAATTCTCGGTTATTCCCGGTGTTAGGGAAGATGTCACCGATATCGTTTTGAATATTAAATGTTTGGCGGTTTCCGTTCATAATGAGGGTGTTAAAACAATGACCCTCAAAGCTGAAGGACCTTGTGTTGTAACGGCAGCTATGATTGAAACAGGACATGATGTTGAGATCATGAACCCTGATTTGGTTATTTGCAACTTGGATGCCGGTGCAAAAATCAATATGGAAATGACTGTTGGAACAGGCAAAGGCTATGTTCCTGCGGCTATGAATAAAACTGCTGACACACCGATTGGAGTTATTCCGGTTGATGCGATTTATTCGCCGGTCAGAAAGGTTTCTTACAAAGTTGATCATACGCGTGTCGGACAAGCAACCGACTATGATAAATTGACTTTGATTGTTGAAACCAATGGTGTTGTTTCTCCGGAAGATGCGGTTGCTTATGCAGCCAGAATTCTGCAAGATCAATTGAAACCGTTTATTAATTTTGACGAGCCAGAGGCTGAGGTTGAAGTTGAAAAAGAAGAATTGCCGTTTAACCGCAATTTGTTGAAGAAAGTTGAAGAGCTTGAATTGTCTGTTCGTTCGGCAAATTGCTTGAAAAACGATAACATTGTTTATATCGGTGATTTGGTTCAGAAGACAGAAGCTGAAATGCTTAGAACACCGAACTTTGGTCGTAAGTCTTTGAATGAAATCAAAGAGGTTTTGGCTAAGATGGGTATTCATTTGGGTATGGATACACCGGGGTGGCCGCCTGAGAATATTGAAGAGTTGATTCGCCGCAGTGACGAACACTTTTAATCAATAAAGAATTAAGCCCGTTTCTTAAATTCAAGAAACGGGCTTTTTTTTGGCCTTTGAGCACTTTCCGATTTTTTGTTGTTAACTTTTTTCTCCTTTAATCGATTTTAAGGCCTGTTTTTTGCCCGTGGAAAAGAAAATGCTCTTTTTTATGGGTATAAAAGGTAAAAAAAAGTGGTTTGGTAACCGAAAAATTGATATGATTTTTTTAGTTTTTAAAAGTGACAAAGAGAAGGAAAATCAAAGTGTCTGATGAAAATAATTTAGTTGAAAGCACACAGGATATTTCGCCGGTTGAAATCTCGGACGAGATGCGCCGTTCATACCTTGATTATGCGATGAGCGTTATTGTTTCGCGTGCGCTTCCTGATGTGCGCGACGGATTGAAACCTGTTCACCGCCGTATCATTTATTCGGCTTACGAGAATGGTTATGATTATAACCGTCCGTTCAGAAAATCGGCGCGTATCGTCGGTGATGTTTTGGGTAAATATCACCCGCATGGCGACTCATCAGTTTATGATGCGATGGTTCGTTTGGCACAGCCTTTTTCGATGCGTGTTCCTTTGATTGACGGACAAGGCAACTTTGGGTCGATGGACGGCGACAGCGCCGCGGCTATGCGTTATACGGAAGCCCGTTTGGCTAAGGTTGCGCATGCTTTGATTGATGATATTGATAAAGACACAGTCGATTTTATGCCGAACTATGATGAAAGCTTGCAAGAGCCGACTGTTTTGCCTGCGCGTTATCCGAACCTTTTGGTTAACGGCACAAACGGTATTGCCGTCGGTATGGCGACAAATATTCCGCCGCATAATCTGGGCGAAGTTTGCGATGCGTGCTGTGCGTATATTGATAATCCGGATATTTCTATTGAGGATTTAATCCGCATTGTTCCGGGGCCGGATTTTCCGACGGGCGGTTTAATCTTGGGTTATTCGGGTGCTAAATCGGCCTATTTGACTGGGCGCGGGTCGATAATGATGCGTGCTAAATGCACGATTGAGGAGATTCACAAAGACAAGGAAGCCATTATTGTTCATGAGATTCCTTATCAGGTCAACAAGGCTGCGATGATTCAGCGTATTGCGGAATTGCTCAAAGAAAAGAAGATTGAAGGCATTTCCGAAATCCGAGATGAATCGGACCGTCAGGGTGTGCGCGTTGTTATTGAAATTAAGCGCGATTTTCAGGCAGATGTTGTCTTGAACCAGCTTTATAAATACACGCCCCTCCAGACAAGCTTTGGTATGAATATGCTGGCGATTTATAACGGTCGTCCGGTTATGCTGACTTTGAAGGACATTGTGAAGGCGTTTGTCGAGTTTAGAGAGGAAGTTATCCGCCGCCGCACAATCTTTGAATTGAATAAGGCGCGCGATCGGGCGCATGTTTTGGTCGGGTTGGCCATTGCAGTTGAAAACATTGATCCCGTGATTGATCTTATCCGCACGTCTCCAAGCCCGCAAGAAGCTAAAGATGCTCTGCTTGCCAAGGCTTGGCCGGCGGGTGAGGTTGAGGCTTTGGTTCAGCTGATTGACGAGCCTGATAGAAAGGTTGAAAACGGCACTTATCGGTTGTCCGAGAATCAGGCGAAAGCCATTTTGGATTTGAAACTGCAGCGCTTGACAGGCTTGGAGCGTGATAAGATTCATGATGAATTGCGCGCGTTGGGCGATGAGATTAAAGAATGTCTGTCGATTTTAAGCTCGCGTGAAAAACTTTATGGAATTATGCGTGATGAGTTGGTTGAGATTAAAGATGCTTATTCTAATCCGCGCCGCACCAAAATTGAAGATATTGAGTATGATACAGACGTCGAATCGCTGATTCAACGTGAAGAAATGGTTGTCACGGTTACTGAGGCCGGTTATATCAAACGTGTTCCGTTGAATGCCTATAAGGCTCAGAAACGCGGCGGTAAAGGCAAGTCCGGTATGGCGACAAAAGAAGAAGATTTTGTGACGCGTTTGTTTGTGGCCAGCACGCATACGCCGGTTCTGTTCTTCTCGTCCAAGGGATTGGTTTATAAGATGAAAGTCTATAAACTGCCGCTGGGTTCGCCGACATCTAAGGGTAAGCCGTTTATTAACTTGTTGCCGTTGGAAGCAGGCGAGACGATTACAACCATTATGAAATTGCCGGAGAATGAGGCAGAGTGCAAAGATTTGTCAATTATGTTTGCGACATTGTCGGGTAATGTTCGCCGCAACTCGTTGATGGATTTTGTTAATGTTCAGTCTAACGGTAAGATTGCCATGAAGCTTGATGAGGGCGACAAACTGATTAACGTTCGTATCTGCACTGAAGACGAAGATGTTTTGTTGGCGGCCAAGAGCGGTAAATGTATCAGATTCCCCGTCAGTGAAGTCCGCGTGTTTGTCGGACGTAACTCGACTGGTGTTCGCGGTATCAAGCTTAATGACAATGATGAAGTTGTTTCGATGTCTATCTTGAACCACAGCGAGGCGACTTCTGAAGAACGCGAAGATTACCTGAGAGCTTCATCAGCTTTGAAACGCGCCGAGGCTGAACGCGGCGGAGATTGCCCGTTGTCGTTGGCAGAGGCCGGTGTTGAGTTGAGCGTGATTACACCTGAAAAATTTGAGGCAATGAAAGAGAAAGAACAGTTTATTTTGTCCGTGACCACAACCGGATACGGCAAACGCTCTTCTTCTTATGAATATCGTGTGACAGGCCGCGGCGGTCAGGGTATTGCCAATATGGAGATGTCTGCCCGCAACAAGGAAATTGTCAGCTCGTTCCCGATTGAGGATGATAACCAGATTATGATGGTTACCGATGCCGGAAAGCTGATTAGGATGCCTGTTGAGGATATTCGCATTGCCGGACGTAAGACTCAGGGTGTTATTTTGTTCAGGACAGCCGAGAATGAAAAGGTTGTTTCCGTTACTAAGTTGGAGGCTGATGCCGAAGATGAGGAAGAGTTGGAGACAGAGGAAGGCTCGGAAGTTTTGGGCGAGAGTGTTCCGGAGTTTGACGAGACAGAGACGGTTGTTGAAGAACCGGAAGTTGTTTCGGAAGACGAAGAATAAACTCCCTTGAGTGACAAAACCCCGCCTGTCGTTGGCTTAGCGATAAGCGGGGTTTTTGTGTGACATCGTCTGTTCTCACAGGACAACCTACGCACAAAAAAACCATCCGCAAAGGATGGTTTTTTCTTTGGCTCCGGCTGTCTGATTCGAACAGACGACCGATCGGTTAACAGCCGATTGCTCTACCGCTGAGCTAAGCCGGAATAATACGGTAAGATTGTTGGAGGCCGGTACCGGAATTGAACCGATGTACAAGGATTTGCAGTCCTCTGCATGAGCCACTCTGCCAACCGGCCAACATGGTTACCGTTCTCTCAATCGGTAAGCTTATATATACAATAATTTTTTCCGCAGTCAACATATTTTTTATAAAAAAAGGTTTTTTTATCACAATTTTGTTATATGATGTCAAAAGTTTCAAAATGTATTTTAGGAAAATGTTGTTATGAGAATTGTTATCGGTGCCGATCACGGCGGTTTTGAACTTAAAGAGTTCTTGAAAAACGAATATAAAAACAAAGGAATCGACCTGAAAGATTTGGGGACATATTCACCTGAGTCTTGTGATTATCCTCTGATTGCCGACAAAGTGGCCGAGGCTATTCTTTCCGGCGAGGCTGATTTGGGAATCTTGATTTGCGGCACAGGAATCGGAATCTCCATTGCGGCTAACAGGCACAAAGGAATCCGCGCGGCGCTGCTTTATAATAACGAGGTTGCGGCCTTGGCTAAAGAACATAATAATGCGAATATTGCCGTTTTTGGCGCACGGACGCAGGCTAAGGAAGATGTTTTGACTTATTTGGATACTTTTTTGAAAACGCCTTTTTCTAACGGCGAAAGACATTGCAGACGGATTGCTGAATTGGGGTAAAGAGATGGATTTTACACAAACTTTGGAACAAGAAGATAACGAGATTTATTCGCTGATTCAAAAAGAATTAAAACGCCAGCAAGATCAGATTGAGTTAATCGCTTCCGAAAATATTGTTTCGCCGGCGGTTATGGCGGCTCAAGGGTCTGTTTTGACCAATAAATATGCCGAAGGATATCCGCATCGCCGCTATTATCACGGATGCGAATTTGTGGACGAGGTCGAGACTTTGGCCATTGAACGGGCTAAAAAGCTCTTTGGCGCGGCGTTTGCCAATGTTCAGCCCCATTCGGGAAGTCAGGCTAATATGGCTGTTTATGTGGCTTTGCTACAGCCTAATGATACAATCATGGGTATGAGCCTTGATGCCGGCGGACATTTGACGCACGGGGCAAAAGTTTCGTTTTCTGGTAAATGGCTGCACTCGGTTTGTTATGGCGTTCAAAAAGATACCGGCTTGATTGATTACGATGAGGTCGAGCGGCTGGCGGAAGAATATAAACCCCGCTTGATTATTGCCGGCGGGTCGGCTTATCCGAGACAGATTGACTTTGCCCGATTCAGAAAAATTGCCGATAAAGTCGGGGCTTATCTGATGGTGGATATGGCACATTTTGCGGGGCTTGTAGCCGGCGGGGCGCATCCGAATCCGCTTATGTGGGCCGATGTTGTGACCACAACCACGCACAAAACCTTGCGCGGACCGCGCGGGGGAATGATTTTGACCAATCGGGAAGATTTGGCAAAAAAAATCAACTCGGCTGTTTTTCCGGGGACGCAAGGCGGGCCGTTGGAGCATGTGATTGCGGCAAAAGCGGTTTGCTTTAAGGAAGATTTGAGCGACTCGTTTAAGGCCTATACGGCACAAGTGGTTCAAAACGCCAAAGCTTTGGGCGAGGCTTTGAAAGCACGCGGGCTTGCGCTTGTTTCGGGCGGAACGGACACGCATTTGCTTTTGGTTGATTTGCGGCCTAAGAATGTGACGGGAGATGTTGTGGCGGAGCTTTTGGATCGGGCGCATATTACTTGTAATAAAAATGCTATTCCTTTTGATCCGATGCCGCCTAAGGTAACCTCGGGTATTCGTTTGGGGACGCCGGCCGGAACGACTCGCGGATTTACGGAAAAAGAATTTTATGAAATAGGCAATCTGATTGCCGATGTGATTGAGGCTGTCGGAACGTCCGAACAGGAAAAAGTTGTTGAAGAAGTCGGGCAGAAAGCTGTTGAGCTATGCCGACGTTTTCCGATATATTAAAAAGCCTTAAAAAAAGAAAAAACCGCGGCCTTCACAGGCGGCGGTTTTAATCATTAGTAATATGAGATAGAAAATCTTGCGATCCAATATCACTACTGGATCTTTTTGACACTAAATCCGCCAGCCCAGGTCGAAACCGCAGCAGACTTCATCGTGTCAAACTTCTTGGAGGTGTAGACTTTCTTAGTCTTCTTGCCCTCCTTGTCATACTTCATCCAGACATGTTTGACGGTGTCTTGGACGGCATAGTAGTAGTCGTTTTCGTCATTGACCACAAGGATTTCTCCTTCTGTCCAAGGAATGAGCTCTTTGGCATCACGAGTGAGGACGGCATGTTGATTCTCGTTTGTGACAAGTATTTGATTGATGCCGACGACGATGTTGTCATAATGTTCTGTCGTCAGCTTTCTGGATGGATCATACATAGACATTTTTTTGTCGGTCTGTCCAAGCCAAATTTGCCCACGCTTTTCGAGTTTTTCAGCGCTGAAGAGAGAATTTCCCATGAAGTCATAGAGAAATTTGAAATCATCTTCATCTGTTACCACGAGGAGCCGCTGAGCCGGATCCAGTTCGATGTCTTTATACATCATTGGGAGGATCAGCTCATTCTGAGAATTCACGATACCGTAGATAGTAGATCCTTTTTCGCTGATGACGGACAAGCCGGTGTTGTCGAGAGGGACCTTGACGGTTGTGTCGCAAGCCATTGCTACAATTGCCAATACGACGAGATAAAAAAACTTTTTCATAACAAAAGATTTTTTGGTTAAACAATAAATGTAAATAATTTTTCGGAATATTTGCAGATTATCACTTCTTTTGTAAAAATCAAGAAAAATTTTTGTCTAAACTGCTGTAAATAATTTTTTTAACTTTAAGTGATATACTTTCTTATCTGGGTTAGGAGAAAGGAAGATAAATGGAAAAAACAAGTTTGTCTAAAATTGCTGAGGTTATCGGTGCAAAAGGGCGTTTTGTTGATGTCGAGATTGAGACGGTTACGACAGACAGCCGCACGGTTGCGAAAGGGGATTTGTTTATTGCCCTGAAGGGTGAGAAATTTGACGGACATGCGTTTGTCAAAGATGTGTTGGCCTCCGGTGCGGCGGCGGTGGTTGTGTCGCGGCAGATTGAGGGCGTGCCGCCGGAGAGACAGCTTGTTGTTGCGGATACGCTTAAGGCCTATGGGCAAATCGGCGCGTATAATCGGTCGTTGTTTAAGGGAATCGTTATCGGGCTGACGGGGTCGGCCGGCAAGACAACCACCAAAGAGGAAATTAAATTTGCTTTGGAAGAGTTTGGAAAAGTCTATGCTACAAGCGGCAATTTTAACAATAATGTCGGTGTGCCGGCGACATTGTGCGGGCTGGATATGTCGGCGGATTATGCCGTGATTGAGATGGGCATGAGCGCCAAGGGCGAGATTGAGGAGCTGGTGTCTTATGTTAAACCTGATGTGGCGATTGTGACAAATGTTTACCCGATGCATATAGAGTTTTTTCCTAATTTTTTGGGAATTGCCGAGGCCAAGGCCGAAATTTTTAAATCTTTGAAAAAAGGCGGAACGGCGATTATTAATGAGGATACAAATTTTGCGGACATTTTAGAGCAACGGGCTCTTGAAAACGGTGCGCGGGTTGTTAAATTCGGGCAAAAGACACATCCGGCAGTTGAATTTCATTTGGCTGATGAGGGGGAGCATAATTATTATAATGCTTGGTGCGTGCTGACGTTGATTAAGGTCTTGGGGCTTGATGTTGCCCAAGCGGCAGAGAGACTCGGACATTTTCAGGCTTTGGCCGGCCGCGGCGCCAAACATCGGCTCAAATTGCCGAACGGCGGGGAATATACGTTGATTGATGATAGTTATTCCGGTCAGCCCGAGGCTATGAAGATTGCGATTGAGACTTTGGGTAAAATGCCTAAAAAAGGGCGTAAAGTTGTTGTCCTCGGGAAAATGGCCGAGCTTGGGGAAACTTCAAAAAAACGGCATCAGGATATCGGGCAGGTCATCGCCAAGACGGATATTGACGTGGTTATAGGGGTTTGTCCCGAGATGAAGGATATGTTGGCGCAGGTTCCCGACACAAAGGAAAAGCACTATTTTGAAAACAAAGAGGGGTTGGATGACTTTCTGTTAAATAAGTGCTTGCAAAATAATGATATTGTCCTTATAAAGGGGGCAAGATATTCTTCAAAAATGTATCAGGTTGCCAACAGCCTGATGGAAAAAGGAAAATAGCTTTATGAAATGTCCGTTTTGCGGGTGTAATGACACACAGGTTAAAGATTCGCGCAATGCCGATGATGATACGGCTGTTCGGCGACGTCGTGAATGTCCGGAGTGCGGTCAAAGGTTTACGACTTTTGAGCATGTGCAGTTGCGCGATTTGACCGTTGTTAAGAAAAATGGCGAAAGAGTTATGTTTGATAGGGACAAATTGGCGCGCTCCATTTTTTTGGCGGTGCGAAAGCGTCCAGTCAGCCCCGAACGGGTCGAAAAGATTGTAAATTCTATTCAGCGGCGCTTGGAAAGCACCGGAGAAAACGAGATATTATCTACCCGAATCGGAGAACTTGTTATGGAGGCTTTGGCGGCGTTGGATCATGTGGCTTATATTCGCTTTGCCTCGGTTTATCGAGATTTTAGAGAGCCTAAGGATTTTGAAGAGTTTTTGGAAACATTGGAACAAATGGCCAAGCCTAAAGGAGAAGAATAAATGGCTAAATTTATTTCGGAAAAGATTAAAAAGAAATCGGCGGCACGTTTGGCGGCTGTTCAGGCTACCTATATGATTGAATACGGGCAATTGCCGGTTGATGAGGTTATTAAGGATTTTGTAAACGGCGAAATCGGCCGCTATGCCATTGAGGAAGAAAGCGACGGTTATGAGGTTTTGGAAAATATGGTTGAGATAGAGGAAATGGATGCCGACTATTTTTCAAACCTGACGCGCAATGTTCATAAAGATAAAGAACACTTGGAGCGGTCTTTGGCTCATTACCTCAAACAAGGTTGGCAGTTTGACCGTTTTGACGGCACCTTGCGGGCGTTGCTGTTATGCGCGGCGTATGAGCTGGTGCATACAACAGATGTTGACGCGGCGGTAATTGTCAAAGAATATGTCGATTTGGCATATGCGTTTTTTAGCAAAAACGAGCCTAAGATGGTTAACGCACTTTTGGATACGATTGCCAAAGAAATTCGTCCGGCGAATTAACAGAGGTTTTGCAAGATGACCAAACTCAAATTGTATGAATATCCGCACCCGATTTTGAAACAAAAGGCCGAAAAGGTCGATAAGGTTGATGATGAACTGCGCCGATTGCTGGATGATATGCTTGAGACAATGTATGTGTCGAACGGCTGCGGTTTGGCGGCGCCTCAGGTTGGGGTATCCAAGAGAATGGTTGTTATTGATATTGCCTCTGAGGGGGAAGAACCACGACCGATGTATCTGGTTAATCCCGAGATTGTTTGGGCATCAGATGAAAAAGAAATTTGCGAAGAGGGGTGCTTGTCTGTTCCGGGGCAGCGCGCCGAAGTGGAACGTCCCGCGAGTGTTAAAATTCGTTATTTGGATTATCATGGAAATCCGCAAGAGCTTTTGGCGGAAGATTTTTTGGCGGTGGCGGCACAGCATGAGTTGGATCATCTTGACGGTATTCTTTATATTGATCATTTGAGCCGGTTGAAACGTCAAATGCTTTTGAAGAAATTGGAAAAATTCAGAAAAGAAAACGCTCGGGAAGAGACGTAAGGTCGATTTTTTGGATTTAATCCGGAGGTCTAGGCTTCCCCTTTTGCTGTCATGTCCGAACATGACAGCAAAATGTTTACATGTGAACAAAAGAATAAAATAGATAATTGCAATGTAGAGTTGATATTTGTTGCTATTTTAAGCTTTATCTTATTGAAAATCAATAAAAAGTATCTCAAACAACAATAGAGCGTTTAAACCAACGTTTAAACGCTCTATTTATCGCGC
>ERZ1034763.714-NODE-714-length-13546-cov-4.620488_pt1 | contig 13546 bp, 12 predicted proteins | sample MGYA00520701_ERZ1034763 | MGnify/ENA primary metagenome ERZ1034763 (study PRJEB33766, sample SAMN09781707) | gut metagenome | biome: gut microbiome | host: Homo sapiens | place: Madagascar | study: EMG produced TPA metagenomics assembly of the PRJNA485056 data set...
ATACATATCTTTTGCAATAAATGCAGATATGTATAAACTGTGTTGAAAAATATTTCATGCACCTGTGGCGGAACAGGTAGACGCTGCAGACTTAAAATCTGTTGCCCGCAAGGGCGTGCCAGTTCGATTCTGGCCAGGTGCACCAACAAAAAACACTCTTCTGAGTGTTTTTTTGTTGATAGGCAATGGCTGAAAAGAACTGGCACCGTGCCTGTTCGACTACATACAAACACTACAATTTTTTAACCATCTTGGCAAAGGTAATGCCGCGTTCTTCAAAAATATCGCCTTCCTGCTTATACCCAAGCTTTTCATAAAACCCTATAACATTGAGCATCGCATGCATAACAATCGTTTTGTAACCAGCTTCTTTAGAACGCTTTTCAGCATATTTGACAAGTTCGCGGCCTATCCCCTCGCCTTGATATTTGGCATCAACAGCCACCTGCATCATCCGAATTGTCTGGTTATCTAACGGAATCAGCATCAACCCGCCAACCAACTTATCATCCAAATTCTCAACACAGCCGATATGTAGATAATTGACCTCTTTATCACGATGAGAGTCCAAAAATTTAAGCCCCAAAGGTTCCAACAAGACTTTATACCGAAGCTCGACAAGCTGCTCATATCTGCTTGAGCCAAAATCAATATCAATCATTTTTTTCATGGCGATTGCTCCTCTAGTGTAAGACATCTTTATTCCGTTATTATGCGCTTTTTTTCTCAATCCGTCAATCCGCAGCTTTGAAGAACAAAAACAAGGCTTGCGTATTTTTAATTTTCGGTTATGTTGAGGATAATATAAATGGAGAGGTTTTAAGAAAGATTTAAGAACACATGACACATCACGATATCAATCTGATCCGAAATTTTGCGATTATCGCCCATATCGACCATGGAAAATCGACTCTCGCCGATCGTCTGATTGAGGCCTGCGGAGGACTTGAAAAACGCGAAATGACCGAGCAGGTTTTGGATAATATGGATATTGAACGCGAACGCGGCATTACCATCAAGGCGCAAACCGTCCGCCTCAACTATCATGCCAAAGACGGCAAAACCTATCAACTCAACCTGATAGACACCCCCGGCCATGTTGATTTTTCGTATGAAGTTTCACGTTCTCTGGCTTCTTGTGAAGGATCTGTTCTGGTTGTAGACGCTACCCAAGGAGTTGAGGCGCAAACTTTGGCCAATGTCTATCTGGCCATTGACAACAATCACGAGATTATTCCGGCGCTAAATAAAGTTGACCTACCCTCGGCCGACGTAGCGCGCGTCAAACAACAAATTGAAGATGTTATCGGGCTGGATACATCGGACGCAGTTGAAACATCCGGCAAGACAGGCCTTGGTGTTGATAATCTTTTGGAAGCCATTGTGCAACGTCTGCCCGCCCCCCAAGGAGATGAAAACGCCCCCTTAAAAGCTTTGTTGATTGACAGTTGGTATGATAGCTATCTAGGCGTCATTATTTTGGTTCGGATTCACGACGGCATCCTGCATCGCAAAACACAAATCCGCATGATGTCCAACGGCGCAACCTATTTAGTCGATAGAGTCGGCGTATTCTCTCCAAAAATGACCGATGTCGAGGCGCTTTACCCCGGAGAGGTCGGCTTTTTGACCGCCAGCATCAAAAGCGTAGGCGATTGCCGCGTGGGCGATACAATCACCGATAACAAATCCCCGTGCGCCGCACCGCTCAAGGGATTCAAACCATCTATCCCTGTTGTATTTTGTTCAATCTTTCCGGTCGATTCCAGCCAATATGAGGCACTCAAAGATGCTTTGGCAAAACTCAAGCTCAATGATGCCAGTGTCGATTATCAAAACGAAAATTCGGCAGCTTTAGGACTTGGATTCCGTTGCGGATTCCTTGGGCTTTTGCACATGGAAATCATTCAAGAACGTTTGAGCCGTGAATTTGATTTGGACCTCATTACAACAGCGCCGTCTGTTGCCTACAAAATCCATATGACAAACAGCGATGTCATCACTCTGCACAATCCGGCCGATATGCCCGAGCCGACAAAAATTGCCTCTATTGAAGAACCTATGGTCAAAGCAACGATTCTGGTTCCGGATACTTATTTGGGCGCAGTGCTGAAATTATGCACCGAACGCCGTGGAACCCAGCACGAGCTGACTTATGTCGGATCGCGGGCAATGGTTGTCTATTCGATTCCCTTAAACGAAATTGTGTTTGATTTTTATGATCGCCTGAAATCCATTACATCTGGCTATGCCAGCTTTGACTATGAACTCACAGGCTATCAAACCTCCGAATTAGTCAAGGTTCAAATTTTGATTAATGAAGAACCTGTTGATGCATTGGCCTTTTTATGCCACAAATCCGAAGCTGAAGGCAGAGGCCGCCAAATTTGCGAGCGACTCAAAGACCTAATTCCAAGGCATTTGTTCAAAATTCCGATTCAAGCCTGCATCGGCGGCCGCGTTGTCGCACGAGAAACAATCTCGGCTTTGCGTAAGGACGTAACGGCAAAATGTTACGGCGGCGACGTTACCCGCAAGCGTAAATTGCTGGATAAACAGAAAAAAGGCAAACAGCGGATGCGTCAGTTCGGCAAGGTAGAAGTGCCGCAATCAGCGTTTATTGAAGCCCTGCGTATCGGCGACGAATAACCTTTGACCTATTAACCTCAATAGAGCGTTTAAACCAACGTTTAAACGCTCTATTGTTTTAAGTATATCAGCCGAAAGTTAAAAAGGATTCGCAGATTGTCCACCTAATGACTCTTGATTTTATAGCAATATTATTCTTGAAGCAGCAAATAATTATGACAGAGCATTTTTTAAACTCGTTTCCAGGTCGTTCCCGCCGCACTATCTTCCAAAACAATCCCTTGAGATTTGAGTTCATTACGAATTTGATCGGCCAAAGAATAGTTTTTGTTTTTCTTGGCAGCGGCACGCTCGGCTATCTTAGCCTCAATAGCCGCAACTTCATTATCATCTTCGCCGCCTTTAAACCAAACTTCAGGATTCTGATACAATAAGCCCAAAAGCTCGGCAGATTTTAACAAAACGCCTTTTAAACGCGCCTGTTCTTCCGGCATATCAGCTTTATTAAGCGCATTAACAACCTCATGCAGCGCACTCAACGCCAAAGGCGTATTCAAATCGTCTTCCAAAGCTTCCACAAGTTTGGCATCAGCCTCGGTTTCCGCCGGAACAATATCTTTGACACGCAGCAACGCATTATAAAATTTATCCAAATTCTGCTTAGCCTGCTCCAATCCCTCAAAAGTAAAGTTAAACGGCTGATGATAATGTGTCGTCAAAAACAACAGGCGCAAAGCTTCCGCCGGATGCTGACTCAAAATCTGGTCAATAGTATAAAAATTGCCCAAAGATTTGGACATCTTAACCCCGTCCACCATCAGCATTCCCGCATGCATCCAATAGCGGGCAAAACAATCGTTCGGGTGTGCTCCCAAAGATTGGGCGCACTCATTTTCATGGTGTGGAAAGATTAAATCCGATCCGCCGCCATGAATATCAAACGAATTGCCCAAGAGTTTTGAGCTCATCGCCGAACATTCCAAATGCCACCCCGGACGGCCGTATCCCCAAGGGCTGTTCCACCCCGGCTGATCTGCTTCAGACGGCTTCCAAAGCACAAAATCCGCCGGATTCTTTTTATAATCCGCCACCTCAATCCGCGCACCGGCAAGCATTTCTTTCATGGAACGTCCCGACAAAAAGCCATAATTTTTCATCGAATCCACATCAAACAACACATGCCCCGCCGCCTCATAAGCATGTCCGTTTTGGAGCAGAAGCTTAACAAGCTCTATCATCTCGCCGATATAGTCCGTCGCCCGAGGACGATACGTCGGCGCAAGCACATTAAGCTTGCCCATATCCTCGACATACCACTGATAGGTCTGTTCGGTAATTTCACGAATGGGCTTGCCTGTTTCTTTATGTTTGTTCAAAATCTTATCATCAACATCAGTAATGTTCGACGCATAACGCACACAATCCCTGCCGTATTTGTGGCGCAAAACCCTAAACAACACATCAAAAACCACAGCCGTTTTAGCATTACCCAAATGAGCTCTGTCATACACCGTCGGCCCACAGACATACACCCTGACATCATGAGCATCAATCGGGATAAATTCTTCTTTGCGGCGTTTAAGTGTATTAAACAGATACATTTTCTTTTTCCTTTTTTATAAATTAAGCTTTGTGCCCTTTAAGACGTTGATAGACCCTCTCGCGCCCGATAAGCGGGAGCAAAAGTTTAAGCTCCGGCCCGTTGTCCTGTGCCGTCAAGGCTTTACGTATCGGGTGGAAAAGCTCCTTTCCTTTTTTATCCGTCTTTTGCTTAACGGCATTCATCCATTGGGTATATGTTTCTTCCGTCCATGGCTCAGGCGGCAGCTCATCAGCCGCCATCGCAGTCAAAGCAGCATCTTCCATAACCGGTTCAAGCTGATGATAACAAATATCTTCCCAAAGTTTAACCTCTGAGACGGTTGCCAAATTGCCGCGAACGGCATTCCAAAAAGCCTCATCAGCCTCGATTCTATTCTTAACCAAGGCATAAGGCATCTGATGTACAAATTTATGATTAAAAAGTTTCAGTTCCTCTTCATCAAACTTTGGCTGAGAGCGCCCGAGTTTTGACAAATCAAGCGTCGCCGCCAAACTGTCCAAATCATAAAAAGGCTCTATAGCCTCAGAAGTGCCAAGCTTGGCCAAAAACGAACAAATCGCCATATTTTCGACTCCTTCGGCGCGCAATTCCCGCACACCCAAAGACCCAAGTCTTTTAGAAAGCTTACCTTCCTTACCCGTCAACAACGGCAAGTGCGCAAATACCGGACATTTGCCGCCCAAAGCCTCAAACATCTGAATCTGAGAAGCCGTGTTTGTCACATGGTCTTCCCCGCGGATAATATGTGTAATCCCAAAATCAGAATCATCAATAACCGACGGCAGATGATACAAAAAACTTCCGTCTTCGCGGATAATCACAGGGTCAGCCAAATTGGCCGCATCATAGCGGATTTTGCCTCTGACCATATCATCCCATTCAATAATTCCCGATTCCAACTTAAAGCGATAATGCGGACGGCGGCCTTCAGCCTCATAGCGGGCAACATCTTCTTTGGTCAGCTTAAGCGCGCCTCTATCATAAATCGGCGGACGCCCTTGCGCCAAGAGCTTTTTACGCATCACTTCAAGTTCTTCAGCTGTTTCATAACAAGCATAAATTCGTCCCTCGGCCTTAAGTTTGGAAACAACTTCCTGATAACGAGGCAGCCGCGCGGACTGTCTGGCCTCTTCATCCCAATGAAACCCAAGCCAATTCAAAATATCGCGAATAGCCGCCTCATATTCCGGTTTGGAGCGCACGACATCCGTATCATCAATTCTAAGCATAAACCGCCCGCCGAGCTTTTTGGCCAACAGCCAATTAAACACAGCCGTGCGTGTATTTCCGATATGCATAAACCCCGTCGGACTCGGAGCAAATCTGACTTTAATCTGAGTCATAAAATAAAAGCCTTTTATCTAAAAAATTCAAAACCTGATTACAGAGATTAATTGTTTTCTTCCACGAGTTCAAGGGATTTTTGCTGTTCAGAAACATTTTTATCCAAACTATGTTCAAAAGAAGAGGCCAAATCTTCTAAATCTTCCAAAAACCAATCAATTTCCCCGTCTTCCTGAGCCATCATCTCATAAAATTTGCTTCGATACGCCAACAACAGACTGCTCTCAGCCACTTTAACATCTACAGCCTTAATCTGTCCGCCTTGTGTTTCATGCAGTCTGAAAACCAATGCCACATCTTGAGGATTCTCTCTCATAGAAACGTGAACGACGGCCGAAACCGTCATAAAAGCGCCGTCCGGTTCGGCTCCTTTGATTTCGTAACTCACTTTTTGCACATAATCCAAGGGTAATGTTTTATAATAAGCCAACCCGTAACGAACAAAGAGCTCCTGATAGCGTTTTTTTTGCACCGGCGTCATCTGCCGCCAATATTTACCGACAACAAAACGACTGATATAATCCGTATCAACATAAGCCAAAAACAATTCATCAAGCTTTTGGTAGCGTTTATTCAAATCCGGCTCTTGAAATGCCGTCAACAATTCCGCCCCTTTTGTTGAGGCAAACTCAAGCGCCTGTGCCTTATCAAAGCCGGCTCGGCAAACACTCCCGCACGTTAAGAGCAGGCAAACAATGATAACTTGCAAAAAAAAGTTACTTTTCATAAATTTTGACCTATAATGCCGTTGGTATCAAAAATAATATACACAAAAATGGTTAATAAAATGAATCTAAAAACCTTTTTCTTAAGCTTTAGTCTGCTGGTATACATCTTTCCGGCATCGGCTGTTCAGCCGCAAGCCCCATTGACCAAGCATCGTTCTTATGTTGCCTGCGGCATTGAGGCCAACCACAAATTACTGGCTTATCAGGAAAACGGCGAATGGAAAGGGTTTGATGCAGATATTTGCCGTGCCGTCGGCGCTGCTGTTTTTGGAGATGTTCATAACATCAAGCTTGTCTCCATTGTCAAAAAGAATATCGGAAAAGCTCTCCAATCCGGACAAATCGACTTGATGCTCGGACACACCTCGTTGTCTTCTGCCGAAGAAATTGAATTCGGAGCAACACCTGTTGAAACGCTCTATCTTGATAAACAAGTGTTTGCCGCCCGAACAGGCGATTCGGATGCCGTCTCCATGAGAGATTTTGAAGGCAAAAAAATCTGCGTGCTGCGTAACTCCGATTCTGCTGTCCGATTGGCTGAATACACTCAAAAATATGCGCTGAACTTCTCACTGTTTGAGCTGCCGTCCAATCGTGCCGTCAAAGAAGCTTTTTATCTGAAAAGATGCGATCTCGTTACCGGCGATTTTGTCTTTTTGAAAACAATGATTTCAAACCAAACCTCTCAGACCCCGATTGAAATTTTGCCTGAAGACATCGGATATATCCCCGTCAAAGTTTATGTCGCCGATTCCAATCTGCGTTTACAAAAAGCCCTGCGTTGGATATTCAACGCTCTCAAACAGGCTGCTTTTTACGATATGACAGCTCAAAATATCAACGCTTTTGTTTCGTCAAAAAGCCTGTCCGTCCAAAACATTCTCGGAACATCCTCGCCCAAAGCATGGCTCAATCTTGGATTGTCACCCAATGGTATCAAAGATTTTATTGCCGCCTACGGAAACTATAATCAGCTCTTGGAGAAACATTTCGGAAAAGAATCTCTGCTGCCTTTGGATGTCAAATACAACACTTTATTTGAAAACGGCGGCTTTTTAATTCCGCAGCCCTTTATCTAAAAACGCCTTTCAATAAACCTGCGCGCAACCTCAACCCCTTCGGGCATAATTTTATGCATGCCGCCCTCAACGCTGAAGGTTTCAACCTGACACTTCAAATGCTCCAAATTTTCCCGAGTAAAATCTAGCGCCTCAAACCGCACCTTATCATCAGCCGTGCCATGAATAAGCAAAAAATCAGGCCGGCTCTGAACATGCTTTTCAACATAACCGCCTGCAGCCAATATACCGCTGAAACTGACAGCTCCGCCCATGCGGTAAGGACACATCAAAGCACTGTAAACCGCGCACATGGCACCTTGCGAAAAACCGCACAAAAATAAATCTTCATAAGACAGGTCATATTCATTCAGCAGCCCGTCAACATATTGCAAAATATAAAAATTAGCCTCTTCAAGCCCCAAAGTCATCTGATTATAGAAAGCGACAAATTCTTCTTTTGAGGCTGTTGTGCGGCGTTTATCCTGCGGATCAAAACGATGCATCGAAAACCATTGGCGTTTACTCGGGTCAATTTCATTCATAAAGGGAGCTTGCGGGATATGAAGCGCCACATCTCGCATACTTTGAAACGTAAGTGTTTTGCGGTCAATATGCGCCGCATCATCCTGATACCCATGTAAAAAGACAATTAATTTTTTCGGAATCCCCGTCACATGAACGATTTCTTCATCAATCATCAATCTTCTCCCTTGAAGAACAAATACTCCAAAGGTCTAAAGAAATCGTAAAGACAAAATTTAATCTTTCAGAATCATATAAGTAATAGCGTCATCATCAGCCTTGAGCACACGCAGTCCAACCCCGTTAACCATAATCAGCCCGGGTTTGTTTGGAAAGCTCAAACGCTCAAATTCGCCGCTGGTATTTCCACCATCATAGCTCATATAATTAAACCAAATGCGATCCAATTTTGTGCCGTCATACTTTAATTCATACCCGTTCTGCACATTGCTGATTTCATCACGCATCCGAGCAATAGTCTGCATTTTCAAATCCGACGGATATACAAAAATTTCCTCATAAACCATCTGTAAAATGCCGTCATCTATCCGACCGGCTTTATTATAAAAATTGCCTTCTTCATCAAACAAAAAGACAAAATCATCAAGTCCACTGTCCAAAAGTGCATATCTGACACCATCTACTGTCACATGTCCGACAACAGCATATTCCATCTTATTATCAAGTTTAACCGGATAAGAATGGCTGGTCAAAACACCTTTCTTGTTCGGTTTATAAACAAATGTCCGATAGGTTGTCTTATCAAAAATTTTATCGGCCAAAAGCGCCTCGCCCTTCTTAACAGTCAAGGCTTTGTTTTTAACATAGTTCAACTCTCTCTGCGTCTGTTTACTAACAAACGTGCTCTCATCTTCGGTATAATCAACGGAATACCCCGTGATTGAATTAAAAATTTTCTTCCTCAACGGAAATAAGTCATAGTCTCCGGCACGGACGCATCCGGCCAAGACAGAGCACAAAATCAAGCAGGCAAGTTGTTTTTTCATCATCTATTTTCTTCTCAAAAAACAAACAAATATAAAGTTATTTTTAATTATTATATCATAAACTCAATTTAGTAAATAATTTTATAACAACCGAGGATAAATATGACATCCGTCTGCTGGCAAATTACTTTTTCTCCCGTCGAAGAAGTAAGCGAAGATTTTACAACATTTTTAGACGATTTTTTTGAAGTGTCGGCTCAAAATTACCAAGACAACGGCCAAGATGAATATGTCGGTTACACCAGCGGCGTTTTTGACGAGAAAAAGATGCTTCAGGCTGCCGAAGAACGGCATCTGTCGCTTCCGCCTTACAAAGCTGTCGAGCTCAAAAGCGAAAATTGGCTCAAAGACTATGTCATCAAATTTGCTCCTTTTGAAATCGCTGATTTTTGCATATACGGCATTCACGAGCCTCAAGCCCCAAAGACAAAAAAAATTCCGCTTCAAATTTATGCCGCGACGGCCTTTGGCTCCAACCATCAAACAACCCGCGCCTGCATTACAGCCTTGAGCGAATTACATACCCAAGGATTCTCCCCGCAAAAAATCTTGGACATCGGCACCGGTTCCGGCATCTTATCCTTATGCGCTGCCTCTCTTTGGCCGCAAGCCAAACTGATTGCCTCAGACATTGATGACGAGGCCGTTATTGTAACCGAAAGCAACACCCGAACCAATCACCTTGATGCTCAAATCACAACCTTTGTCAGCGACGGTTATCAAAACCCGCGCATCAAAAACCTTGCCCCCTATGACCTCATCTTGAGCAACATTCTGGCCAATCCGCTGATTGCCTTTGCCAAAGATTTAGCGCAAAACCTCAAGAGAGGCGGCTATTGCGTTTTATCGGGCTTTGTCGACAATCAGGTTGATGAGGTCGTCCAGGCTCACACGGAACAAGGGCTTGAATTAGTAAAACTCTATTCTTTTGACAACTGGCGCGCCGCGCTTATGAAAAAGGCTTAAAAAAATGATGACACTTTCCGAACTTCAACAAAAACTTATTCAAAAAGAATTTGACGCCTATATCGTCACCCGAAACAATGTGTTTTTGGGACAAGATGTTCTACCCGAGGAAAACAAAATCCTGCACCTGACCGGTTTTACGGGCTCTGCCGGACATCTGATTGTCTTTCAAAAAAAGGCTGTTCTGCTTGTTGACGGGCGATATGACATTCAGGCGCGCCAACAAACCGATTCTTCTCAGATAGAAGTCGTTTGCACGCGTGACTCCATCGGCACATGGATTCAAAACAACGTCAAAGAATCCTGCAAATTTATTTATTCGCCGTGGTGTCATTCCATCTCCGAAGTCGACTATTGGAAACGCGTCTTAGACGACCATTTGTTTATTGAAGACAAAGGAGATTTTTTTGATGCGGGAGTTGCCCAAACAAAAGCGGAAGTCTTTGAACTGGAAGAAAAATTTGCAGGAATTTCCTCAGACGAAAAAATATCATACCTGACCCGCTTTTGTCAGGAGCGCCAGCTGGACGCCTTTTTACTGTGTGAGTGCGATAGCGTATCGTGGCTGATGAATCTAAGGTCAAACCTGCTGCCCGATACACCGATTTTCAGAGGATTTGCGCTTGTGTCTGCCACAGGCGAGGTCAGCCTGTTCCAAACCGACTTTTCCAAACTCAGCGAGGAACTGGAAACTTATCGTGACAAAACAATCGGCCTTTCTTACAACCGCACACCAAAAAAATTTCAAGCCCTAATAAAAGAAAAACACATCTGGATTCGCAACATCAATAACCCTGTTGCCGATTGGAAAGCCGCCAAAAATCCAATAGAAATTGCCGGTTTCAAAGCCTGCCACAAACGCGATGCCGTTGCCGTCTGCCGCTTTCTGAAGTGGCTTGAAGAAATCAATTACAAAACAGACGAGCTCGGCGTTGTCGCCAAACTGCATGACTTTCGAAGTCAGGGCGAAAACTTTTATGGCAACAGTTTTGAAACCATTGCCGGCAGCGGCGCCAACGGCGCAATCATTCACTATCAGCCAAGCGCCGAAACAAACCTGCCGTTGAAAGAGGGCTCTTTGCTTTTATTGGACAGCGGCGCACAGTATTTTGACGGCACAACCGACATCACGCGCACCATTGCCGTCGGAACACCCTCTCCCGAGATGGTCGACAGCTACACACAAGTCCTCAAAGCCCACCTTGCTGTTGCTTTGGCGCTTTTGCCGCCAAACACACCGGGGCTTGTTCCTGATACCTTAGCGCGCGCTGCTCTCTGGCGCTATGGCAAAGACTATACCCACGGCACAGGACACGGCGTCGGACATTTCCTGAATGTCCATGAAGGCCCGCAGTCCCTATCCCTCAAAAGCCTCGCCCCGCTCAAAAAAGATATGGTAACCTCTATCGAACCCGGCTTTTACAAAGAAGGTGTTTATGGCATCCGAATTGAAAATCTGGCTTTAACTGTTGAAACATCAACAAAATTTATGAGCCCGATGCTCAAATTTGAACCTTTGACATTGGTGCCTTTTGACCGCAAGCTTATCAATAAATCCTTATTGACAGCTGAGGAAATCGACTGGATTAACGCCTACCACAAAAAAGTTGAAACCGAAATTTTGCCGTTGCTTGAAGCCCCAAGTGCCGAATGGCTCAAAAAAGCCTGCGCCGAAATTTAAACAACCGCCCCTTTGAAAGCTGCATTCAAAAGCTTATATGTTGTTTCGACACCCGTTAACAAAAAGGAGAAACAAATGAAATACTTAGCTTTTGTCTTGGGGCTTGCGGCTGTTTGCGCGGTTGCCGTTGCTCAAGAAACAAACGTCTTGCAAACCGAAGTCGAGGAAGAATATTTTCAAGAACAAAACCAAAATCCAGACAAAGATGTCATCTATATTTTCTTCAACAATCAGCCCTGCCCGACCTGTCCGCAGGCCATTGAGATGATAGAAGATGTCTACAACCAAAACTTTTTGAATAATTATAGCCTGTATCTGATTAACTATGCCGAAGACAACAACGCCGGATACGTTCAGACCTATGCTTTGAGCAATCCCTTAGAAGTTGTGATGGTTGATATGAACAACGGCGAAGTTCAAGGCTATCAAAAAATTGAAGGGCTTCAGGATATGACACCCAACCCGCAGGCTTTTAACGAATATTTTGTTACACAGGTCAACGGCTATCTCGGAAACGAGTAATTTAAAACAAAAAAACGGGGAACCGATACCAAAAAAGTATCCGTTCCCCGTAAAAGAGTCTTTTTTTAAAAGGCAAAGCAAATGCCGGCCGTCGCGGCAAGATCAAACTGTTCTCCCTGTGAAGCCTCACCGGAGTAGTTATTTGATCCGCCAAAATCAGCACCAAAGCAGTCGTGATAACCGCCCTCGGCCGCCAGCCTCAAGGTCACACGGCCCACATGGAAGTGAACACCTGCGTAACCCTTTGTGACAAACGCCGGAGACATCCACAGAGCTTTCATTTTGAATGTCTCGCCATCTGTTTCGCCTTGCGCCGCCTTGACATACTCTCCAACCCCGACTTTAACGCCGAACTCGAAGAGCACCGGAGAATCTGCCCCTTTCGGAGAGATCTGGATACCGGCCTTGGCGTAAACAGAATTGGCGGATTTCTCAGCCAACACCTGCTCAGACCCAAAGCCCAGAACTTGCCCAAGCGTGTAATTCCAACGCTTGTAATGGTAAAGTTCTGCACCGGCAACCCAGCCTTCATTCCCCTTAAAGGAATAACCGCCATAGGTTGCCATGTTCCAGCAACTATCCCCTGAAAGCCTTGCATCTCTGTTCAAATTGAACGAGAGAGCAGCTCCGGCGAGCCACTTTGTGGTAAACCACTCTGTAGGCTCTGATGTCCAGCCCTCAGCCACATTCAAAGAGTAATCACTCTCTGAATTGATGTAGTAACCATACCGACCAAAAGCAGTTAAAGAAACTACCGGACTGAGTCGAACCGCCAGAGAAGCTTGTCCTTGGACAGTTGGTCTCCAGATATTTAAGAACCCCTCATGGGTGCTGACACCATTGGTGGAGCACGTCAAGAAGGGCATCTGGCCTGCACCGGCAAGTGCGTCTATGCCGAAGCTCACCGCATTCCCGACACGAATGCCAAGAACACCGCAAGCATCGACAAGCATGCCATAATCATCAGAATAATCCAATGAAATGGTAGCTCCCCAACGCCATGCAAACGCATTCGTTGGGGTATAGACTCTCGTAGCCTGAAGATCGCCCCCGTAAGAAACGATCCCGCCCCAGTCAGTGTAATGTCCGCCGAGCATAACCTCTGTGTGGACACTTGTAACCGAGGTAAAGCGGAGGTCACGAGAATATTTCTCGCCGTAGACTGTCTGCCGCTGTGCAAATGCACTTACTGCAACAGACAAAAGAATCGCTATAACTGAAATGATTCTCTTCATATCATGAATATTTTTGGGGACTCCGATCAATCGAAATTTCAAGAATGCAGCAAAAAGACGGGCGCGCCTCAAATGCTATCGCATCCAAGGGGGATTATAGCAAATCCTATAAGTTTACATCTGGCTGCTCTCGCTCCAGAACCCTTGCTTTAAGCTTTATTCCTGAAATTTCTTTGTTGACCAAAGCTGCCCCAAAAAAACAATGGGGCAATTAATTCTGAGTTCCGGAGATGAAGAACGTCTGGCCGTCAACAGTGATAGAACCGTTAGACCATGTTCCACGAACCG
>ERZ1034763.715-NODE-715-length-13519-cov-4.669563_pt1 | contig 13519 bp, 12 predicted proteins | sample MGYA00520701_ERZ1034763 | MGnify/ENA primary metagenome ERZ1034763 (study PRJEB33766, sample SAMN09781707) | gut metagenome | biome: gut microbiome | host: Homo sapiens | place: Madagascar | study: EMG produced TPA metagenomics assembly of the PRJNA485056 data set...
AAGGAGCCTCAGACAGATGTGATTTATTCGGATGAAGATAAAGTGGATATGAGTGGAAAGAAATTTTTTGAGCCACATTTTAAATCCGATTATAATATTGATTTGTTGTGTACCATGAATTATATCTGTCATCTCTTTGTTGTTCGCAAAGATGTGATGGAGCGGGCGGGGCTATTTGAAAGCTGTTATGATGGTGCACAGGATCATGATTTTATTTTACGCTGCACCGAGAAGGCAGAGCATATCGTGCATATTCCAAAGATACTATATCATTGGCGGTGTCATGCACAGTCAACCTCAGAGAATCCGGAAAGTAAGTTATATGCCTTTGAGAATGGGTGCAAAGCGGTAAAAGCACATTATGACAGAATCGGAATTCCGGCAGAAGTGGAGCAGGGACCATTCTATGGAATGTACCGTACCCATTATCTCTGGAAGGAGCAGCCGTTAGTATCTATTTTGATTCCAAATAAGGATCATGCTGCGGATTTAAAAAAATGTATAGATTCCATTGAAGAGAAATCCACATCCCGGAATTTTGAATTTATCATTGTAGAGAATAACAGTACAGAAGAAGAGACCTTTGCTTATTATAAAGAAATTGAGAAAAGGGATAATGTCAGAGTTTTATATTATAAGGGAGAGTTTAATTATTCAAGAATCAATAATTTTGGCGCAAAAGAGGCAAATGGGGAATATGTCCTGCTTCTGAATAATGATACAGAAATGATTGAACCGGACAGTATCAAAGAAATGCTGGATGTATGCATGCGTCCGGATGTGGGAATTGTGGGGGCAAAGTTAATATTTGAAGATAATACCATCCAGCATGCCGGAGTTATCATTGGATTTGGCGGCGTTGCAGGACATGCCTTTATCGGGCAGGACAGAGATGATAATGGATATTTTTCAAGAATTATAAGTGTTCAGGATTTGTCAGCAGTAACGGCAGCCTGCCTGATGGTAAGACGAAGCGTATTTGATGAAGTAGAGGGCTTAAATGAAGAATTCAGGGTAGCCTTTAATGATATTGATTTTTGCCTGAAGGTAAGAAAAGCGGGCTATCTTGTAGTATATAATCCATATGCACAGTTTTATCATTATGAATCAAAGTCCAGAGGGCAGGAGGATTCCGCTGATAAGGTGGCGAGATTCCAGCAGGAGATAGGTTTATTTGGAGAACGATGGGGAGAACTTTTAGAACATGGAGATCCGTACTATAATCCAAATTTAACACTGGATAAAGCAGACTTTTCATTAAAGGAATAATAAAATGATAAAATAAAAGATAGTAGATACAATGAAACATAATGGAGGTTTGGAAATGATTAATTTCAACGAACCACCTTATATGGAAAAAAGCATGGACTATATCCGTAAGGCGGTAGAAAATAAGAAAATATGTGGGGATGGGGAATATACCAAGAAGTGCAATACCTGGTTAGAAGAACATACAGGAACAAAAAAGGCATTGCTGACAACATCCTGTACCCATGCAACAGAGCTTGCGGCAATTCTGTCAGAAATCAAGCCGGGAGACGAAGTAATTATGCCGGCTTATACCTTTGTATCAACAGCAGATGCTTTTGTGTTGAGAGGGGCAAAGGTGGTATTTGTAGATATCCGGCCGGATACCATGAATATTGATGAAAAACTGATTGAACATGCAATTACGGATAAGACAAGAGCAATTGTTCCGGTACATTATGCCGGGGTATCCTGCGAAATGGATACTATTCTTGCAATTGCAAAGAAATATAATCTTCTGGTGATTGAAGATGCGGCACATGGTGTTGCCATGGCTTCCTATAAAGGAAAGGCACTTGGTACCATGGGGGACTATGGATGTTATAGTTTTCATGAAACAAAAAATTATAGTATGGGAGAAGGTGGGGCAATTTTAATCCGGGATGGAAATAATATAGAGAATGCAGAAATTGTCCGGGAAAAGGGAACAAATCGAAGTAAATTCTTCCGTGGGCAGATAGATAAATATACCTGGGTGGAAGCAGGTTCTTCTTATCTGCCAAGTGAATTGAATGCAGCATATCTTTATGCACAGCTTGAGGTGGCAGATAAGATTAATGAAAAACGTCTGTCTATCTGGAACCGCTATTGGGATGGATTGGAAAAATTATCTGATGAGGGTAAAATTGTCCGCCCAACAATACCGGTGGGCTGCGTACATAATGCACATATGTTTTATCTGAAAGCAAGGGATTTAGAGGAAAGAACAGCTTTAATCAATTATCTGCGGGAACAGGATATACAGGCAGTATTTCATTATATTCCATTGCATACATCGCCAGCAGGACAACGCTATGGCGTGTTTGCAGGTAAGGACCGTTACACGACAGCAGAGAGTGAGCGGCTGGTCAGACTTCCTTTATATTATAATCTGTCATTGGAACAGACGGATTATATTATTGATAAAGTAAATGTATTTTATAAAGAAAGATAGGAAAGAGGAATAGAATTCTGGCTATTATCAGTAAAGAATAGGTGGGGTGCCGGGAGGATGGCAATATGAAGAAAATTGTAATTATAGGAGCGAATTCTTTTCAGAATCCGCTCATTTTAAAGGCAAAAGAGATGGGATATGAGACACATGTATTTGCATGGAAGGATGGCTCTATCGGAGAGAGGACAGCAGATTATTTTTATCCTATCAGCATTGTGGAAAAGGAAGCAATCTTAGAAGAATGCCGGAAGATTCAGCCGGATGCAGTTGCAACAATAGCATCTGACCTTGCCAATATTACCGTGCAGTATCTGGCAGAGCAGCTTGGATTGCCACATAATTCTGACAATTGTATCTATATATCTACCAATAAATTTGCCATGCGGGAAGCTTTCGCAAAACATGGTGTGCCGACACCGGGCTTTGTCAGTGTATGTGAAGGAGACGATTATGCGGCGGCTGTAGCATCTATGCGGTTTCCAATGATTGTAAAACCGACCGACCGTTCCGGAAGCCGCGGTATTATGAGAGTGGAGAGTCTTGAGGAGATTGCTCCGGCAGTAGAAGAGGCAGTGCGTAATTCCTTTGAAAAGAAGGCAATTATTGAGGAGTATATCGAAGGCAATGAATATAGCTGTGAATGTATTTCTTATCAGGGCAGACATCATGTACTGGCAGTGACAAAGAAATATACCACAGGATATCCTCATTTTATTGAGACCGGACATATGGAGCCACCGGAGCTTTCTGAAATCGAAATGAACCGGGTGAAGGAATTTATTCCGAAAGCACTGACAGCCCTTGAGATTGAGAATGGTGCCTCCCATTCGGAATTTAAACTGGATGCGGATGGTAATGTAAGAATCATTGAAATCGGTTCCCGTATGGGTGGCGACTGTATTGGCTCTCATCTGGTATATTTATCTTCCGGATATGACTTTGTCCGTATGGTAATTGAGACTGCTTTGGGAGAAGAACCGGATCTGACACCGGCACATGAGCCGATGTGTGCGGGAATCCGCTTTGTATTTACGAAGAAGGATCTGGATGTTTTGGAAGAGATTAAGAGCAAAAGTCCGGAACTGCTTCAGATGGTCAGTGAAATGGAGCCGGTAGGAGAACATCAGGTAGTAGACAGTGGAAGCCGTTTTGGTTATTACATTCTTGCTGGAAAGAATCAGGCAGAGATTAAGGATTGGTTGGAACGATGAGTAAAGTAGAAGGAAAGAAAAAGTGGATACTGCTGATTTTATTGCAGCTGGTAATCATGATATACACATTATCCGGTGTGGCAGCGAAGTTTGCAGCAGGATATGAGTTTTTATCCATGGGATTTATCCTGTGTTACGGAGTGGAAATCTGCATCCTTGGATTGTATGCCATTTTCTGGCAGCAGATTATCAAAAGGGTTGACTTGTCGGTAGCATATGCAAACCGGAGCATTGCGATTCTATGGTCTATGATCTGGGCGGCACTGATTTTTGGAGAACATATTTCGGTACAGAATATTATTGGTGTCCTTCTGGTAATTGCCGGCACCATGATTGTGAATAAGGAGGGATAGAAGGATGATATACTGGCTTTTTCTTGTAGCGTCTGTTATTGTTGCCTCTTTTTCTCAGGTCTTATTAAAGAAAAGTGCGGCAAAGAAATATGATAATGTGATTAAGGAATATCTGAATCCTTATGTAATTATCGGATATATGATGATGGTTGGAACAACGGTACTGACGATTTTAGCTTATCGTGGCATTGAGTATAAGAATGGTCCGGTCATTGAATCCCTGGGCTATATCTTAATTATGATTTTAAGCTTTTTCTTTTTTAAAGAGCCGATTACAAAACGTAAAGTGTTTGGAAATGCACTGATTCTGCTTGGAATTCTGGTGTTTTACCTATAGGAGGAGATGAAAATGGATATATCAGTTGTAGTTCCGGTATATGGATGCCGGGCTGCAGAATTCATGGAAAGTGTTAGAAGAAATCTGCAAAGAAGCTGGCGGTTATTACGAAAAGCTACATTGATTGTATTGGATGAATATGATACTATGCATGAGACAGAGACGGTGAATGGTGATTATGGATTCGGTGCAGTGAAATTTGCTGCCGGAAACCGTGATATTAAGACAGTATATCATATCCCATATATGAAACAGGTCGCAGTTGTGAGTATATTTGGCATACTGCTTCTATCAGGATATAGTCTGTTTTTATATAAATGGAACAATAAGAAAAAATAGGGGTAAAAAAATGAAGGAAAAGTTAAAGAACATACCACGAAAATATATTGTGGCTGGAGTAGTCCTTATTATTATGTTGTTACTGCTGGTAAAATACCGGAGCATATTTTATAACTCCAATCAGGATGACTATAATGACATGAGTGGAGAAGAAGAACATATTGCAGCAGAAGATACCGTGGTATCCCAGTATTTTACAATTTCCGGCAATATGCAGAATGTGGCATTGCTTATGACGAATGATTCCGGAGAAGATGTTACCATACATGCGGTGTTAAGGGATGCAGATACGAATGAAGTATTAAATGATATCATGTGCAATGTGCCAAAGTCTACAGGAACAGAAGAAGTAATAAATCTGGAACTCGCTGTGGCTGGAGTGGATGGAACGAAAAATGTCTGTCTGACCATGGAAGAAGTGACGAAGGCGTCTGAAGTATATTATTGTACTTTATCTGGAGATTATGCGCAGACATTGCTTGTAAATGGTGAGACTACTCCACAAAGACTTCGTATGTCGGTAGTCTATGGCAGCGGACTTAATAAAACATTTTTTCTTTTGTTTGCGTTTGCCATGTCGGTAGTGATTGGTATCTTTGTTATACCGGAGAAATGGGCAAAACCAGAGAATATGGTGCTGGTTCTGGCAGCTGTAATGGGAATCAGCATGGCAGTAATTAATCCGGCGTTTCAGGAGTGTGACGGTCCGTCACATTTTTATCGGAGTATGGATGTGTCCTATGGAAATTTATTGGGCTCTTTCGGTAACTTTACCCATGAAGCGGGTGAAATTTATGTACCGGAGAATGTACAGGAAATTGCCTACCGGCAGGTATCACCAGGCAGTGGCGGTGGAAATGCTTACCTGGAATACTTAAAAACACATAAATTTTCAAAGAATAAGGTAAAGATGACCTATTATGAAAGCGTGACTTCGGTAGTATACTGGCCACAGGGACTGGGTATTTTTATTGGAAGAACATTGAATTTCAGTATGTATGGTGTTATTTTAATGGGGCGGATATGTAATCTGCTGGCTTATATGGGACTGGCATATGCGACGGTACGGCTTATTCCATTTTACAAGAATCTTATGGCAATGCTGGCAGTGATGCCTTTAAGTATTTATCAGGCGTCTTCGCTTTCGCAGGATGCAGTATTAAATGGTGTGGGCTTCTTATTTGTAGCACTGTGCTGTTACTATGCTTTTGATGAAAAAGTGAAGTTGAACTGGAAAAAGACACTGGTACTTGGACTTTTGTTATTGACTATGTTCTTAAGTAAATATGTCTATGCATGTCTTGGACTTTTAGTATTTATGATACCGAAAGATAAGTTTAACAGCAGAAAAGATTACTGGAAATCCTTTGTAATCGCCTTGCTTCCAATAGTCATCTTAGGCGGTTATGTTATGCTGAGGGTATCCGCTGGAATCAGTGGATTGCAGGCAGGTGCCGGGGGCAGTGCAGACACCATGACGCAGATACAGTATCTGAAAATTCATCCGACTATGACGCTAAAAGTGATTTTATCCACAGTTTTAACAAATTTGAATACATATCTGATACACTTGAATATTCTAGGCAGCTTGAATTATCCATTGACACTATTTCTTGTAATAGGACCATGTTTCATTCTTGGCGTTGGACTGTTAGATAGTCAGAAAGTAAGCGGACGGATTAAGATGAGACACCGGATTATTATGCTGCTTGCATTTGCAATTACTTTTGCAGCAATTATGATGGGACTTTATATCGGGGATGGCATTGCTAATCCGGTTGGTGGAACGATAATTAATGGCATTCAGGGAAGATATTTTATTCTGATGCTGATACTGCCGTTTCTGGCGCTGGGAAGTGACCGGGTGAAACAGGACATCAGACATTTTACGGTAAAATGTTCCGGATTCATGGGCATCATGCTTTTATATGCAGTATTTATGCTGGTGAACACCTGTTACTAAAGGAAGTTAGAATAAAGAAAAGCTAGAATAAAGAAAAGTTGTAACAAAGAAAAACAAAGGAAGACTTAAGGAAAAGGGAGAAAACATACGATGGGATGGAACCTTGGAACTACAATTTTTTATGGAATAGCAGTGCTGGTACTTTTAAGTGGAGCATTCTTTTGCTATAAGTCAGAACGGAAGCAGGCAGGAATGACATGGATTGCATTGCTGCTGATTCTGGTGAACTGCTATCACACTTTCTGGGCAGCAATACTGAATGTGATTCATATTCCGGTTAATATTATTTCAATGGGAATCATTGATTTGCTTACCGGCGGATTACTCTGGTTCTTTATCGTAAAGAAAAAGAAATGGCAGAGGTATGAGTTTGCCATAGCAGATGCAGCATTTCTTGTAACCGCAGTGGCAATTATTGCAGTATTTGCAAAGGTAAGATATGGCGGAATGGCTTTCAATATCAATTTCCTGACCATTGACCCGGCAAATCATTTCCGGGCAGCGATGGATTTAGTAGAGACCGGAACCGTAACCAGTATGTTTTATGAGACGGTGTTAAACGGACTGCTTTTTGAATTCTTAGCTCCATTTGCACCGGTGGATTATTTCTATCGATTCTTCGTCTTAAGTGAACTGATTCAGCTACTGATGTCGGCATTTATCTTCTATGGAATTGCAAGAAGACTGAGTAAAGACCGGTTTGGAAGAATTGCAGCATATTTTCTTTCATTTATCTATATGATTGGATATCCGATGTGCTCCATGCTCTACGGCTTTGTTTACCTTGGCATGGGTGTAACGGTTATCGGAATGATTATCATTTTAACAGATGTTTACTTAAAGGATGATATGCCAAAATGGCAGAATATTGTATGCCTGATGTTAGGCTGTCTTGCCATTTTTGAATGTTACGTCATGTTTATGCCGGTTACCTTCTTTACTTTGATTACCTGCATTTTTGTAAAACAGTTTAAAGCAAAGAAACTGGTATCCAAAGATACCGTGGCAATCTGTCTGACGGTATTCCTGTTCCCATGCATCGTAGGCTTTTATTATACATATGCAGGTATCTTTACCAATGGCGTAACCGTATCTTCCGCACTGGTAAATGAGGGAGCCTGCTACCGGGATTTGTTTTCAAACTTTGTGCTGTTTATTCCATTGATGCTCTTTGGATTCTATGGAATGTGCAGGAAGAAGGAGAATAATCTGGTATTGTTTTTAGCACCGTATACGCTTCTGTTTGCTTTATATCTTTTCCTGAAGACAGTAAATGGACAGGCATCTACCTATTATTTTTACAAGATTCATTTCCTGTTGTGGCTGATTGCGTTGGTATTGGTCTATTATGCAGTTGTCTATGCAGAAAAGCAGACAAAGGTACTGATAACCGGAAGCTTTGTGATGTGGGCATTTTTAACAGGAATGTACCTTGGCAAGATAGAGGAGAAAATTGCAGTCCATAATGATTTGATGATTTCTACTTATAAGGCAGAGGATTTTAATGATATTCTGCGTTATAATTATGTATCATTTGGCATGCCGGGTTATTCTAAGGAAAAGGAAGAACTTTATCACTGGGTATATAATGAATTAATCAGCAAGGGTGAGGAAATTGTTCCGATGGCAGGATACTGGGAAGATGATTTATGGTATCAGGCAATTTCAGACCAGCGGTATTATGGCTGGGGACAAAGTGACCCGGATCATACGGATTATTTCAATCACCTGAATGCATCCGGTGCCAACTATATTCTGGTATTAAAAGACAGCCAGATTTATGCGGATGAACAGGCTTATTTTGATTCATTAGAGAGAATATATGATACCGGGATAGGTTTTGTGGCAAGAAAGGAATTGTATGAGTAAAAAAGTAAATGTATTATTGTCTGCTTATAACGGAGAAAAGTATATTAAGGCGCAGATTGACAGTATTTTAAATCAGTCCTATCCCAATGTGGAACTTTATGTCCGGGATGACGGCTCTAAAGATGGAACCCTTGCAATTGTAAGGGAATATGAAGAAAAAGGACTGCTTCATTTGGAAGCAGGAGAGAATGTGGGCTTCGTAAAAAGCTTTGAATGGCTCATTGCAAATGGCGGCGAAGCAGATTATTATGCTTTCAGTGACCAGGATGATGTCTGGTTTGAAGACAAGATTAAGATGGCAGTGGAAAAATTAGAACATGCAAGGGAAGATGTGCCGGTATTGTATTTTTCCAATTATGATTTCTATGACGGAGATTTAAATTTCATGGCTCACCGTGACGGCAGGACGCCGAATATTTCCTTTGTGAATTCGCTGGTGGACTGTGTGTCTCTTGGCTTTAACAGTGTATTTAACCGCAAAGCAAAGGACATGGTAACAGAGCAGATGCCGGAGAAATCTACCGGACATGACTGGTGGATGTATATGGTCTGTGCTGGAATGGGCGAAGTAATCTATGATGAGCGTCCGACGGTAAAATACCGCAGACACAATAATAATGTCAGTGATGGTGGGGACAGCTTTATTAAGTTCCAGATTTGGCGTTTTAAACGTTTTTTCCTGAATCATTATTTCCATCACATTCATGAGCAGATTAAGGAATATGGCAAGCTTTATAAGGACAGGCTGACACCGGAGAATCAGAAGATCTTAGACCTTTTTACCAAAGACGGCTTTCATCCGGTAATTGCACTGCGCAAGGTTTTTTATCCGAAGAAGTTAAGACAGAAAGCCGTAGACGAGATATTTGTACGTCTGGTATTCCTTATCGGAAGGCTGTAAGTTGCAAATTTTAAGAAAACATAGTAAACTGTATAAGTTAACAAGAAGGAGCAACGATGAAATTTACTGTTTTAATCGTAACCTATCATCCGGACTGGAAGAAATTATTAGTTACACTGGATTCTGTCATGGCACAGACCTTTAAGGATTATGAAATCGTAGTCTCAGATGATGGTTCAGAAGAAAACTGTTTTGATAAGATAGAAACATATTTTAAGGCACATCAGTTTGCAAATTATACCCTTGTTCCCCATGAAAAGAATCAGGGAACAGTAAAGAACCTCATAGATGGTCTTGCAAAAGCAAAGGGTAAATATGTCCGGGATTTTGGACCGGGGGATGCATTTTATAATGAACATACCCTGCAGCAGGTGTATGACTTTATGGAAGAGAACCGGTATGAGTCCTGTTTTGGGCTGATGCGGGGCTATTGCCGCCGGGAAGATGGCGGTGTAGACTATGTGGAATTTCCACATCCCTTTGATTTATCTCCATATAAGAACTGGAATGAGGATAAGATTGTAAAGAATCTGGTGCTGTATCGGGACAATGCTTCCGGTGCATGTACCTGTTATACCGTAGACTATTATATGACTTATCTTAAGAAGATAGAGGGAACGGTCATTTATGCAGAAGATATTTTTCAGATGATGGCAGGCTTAGATGGCAGACCGATGCATTTCTTCCCGGATTATCTGGTATGGTATGAGGCCGATACCGGAGTATCCACCAGAAAGAAAAGCAGCTTCTCAGAACTTCTTGCACAGGATGTAGACCGGTTCTATGCCATGATTCAGGAGCAGTACAGCGATAATCCATATGTGAAGAAGCAGAAAAAGGTATTGGGATTATATAAAATCAGAAACCTTTACCTTCGTACTTTTTTACGGCTGTTTCGCAATCCGGATGCCATCCGTTATCTTGTAAGCCATATGCTGCAGGTACGAAAAGGCGCATACCGGCCGGCGCATCAACAGAAGGGATTTTTAGATTATCCGGAATTTGGCAAAGAAACAGAGTAAGAAAAATAAAACAGGAATTGAAACAAGAACTAAAATAGAAATTAACATAGAAAAGAAACGAGAAAAGCGAAGCACAGGAATGTGGAAGAAGGAGAATGTCCATGGAAGTGATTAAGTACAGATTTCAGCAGCATGGGGATGAACGCGGTCAGCTGGTAGCATTGGAAGAGATGCGTGATATTCCATTTGAAATTAAGCGTGTTTACTATATGTATGATACCGTAGATGGTGTACGAAGAGGCTATCATGCACACCGGTGTCTGGAGCAGATTCTGATTCCGATTCATGGAACCTGTAAGATTCATCTGGATAACGGCAGTGAGACGGCAGAGGTCTTATTGGACAAGCCATATGAAGGCTTATATATTGCAAATAATATGTGGCGGGAAATGTATGATTTCTCCGAGGATGCGGTGCTGATGGTACTGGCATCAGAATATTATGATGAAAATGATTATATCAGGGATTACGATAAATTTCTTGCATTTGTAAAAGAGGAAAATAAGGATAAGTAAAGGAGAATTGCCATGAAAATACCATTTGTGTCATTTGAGAAAATGCATGATGAAATCAAGGACGAACTTACCGGAAAATTTCAGCAGGTTTTAGCAAAAAACTGGTTTATCCAGGGAGAAGAATTAGCAAAGTTTGAAGAAGAGTATGCCGCATATTGTGGTGTGAAATACTGTGTCGGTGTAGGCAACGGACTGGATGCACTGTTTCTTCCGTTGAAAGCATATGGAATCGGAGCAGGCGATGAAGTCATTGTTCCGTCCAATACCTTTATTGCAACAGCACTGGCAGTTTCATATACAGGTGCAACTCCGGTATTTGTAGAGCCAACTTTAGAGTCCTTCGACATTGACCCGGCAAGAATCGAAGAGAAGATTACCGATAAGACCAAAGCAATTATGGCAGTCCATCTTTATGGACAGCCGGCACCAATGGATGAAATCATGGAGATTGCAAAACGTCACAATCTGAAAGTGATCGAAGATTCTGCACAGGCACATGGCGCACTCTATAAGGGAAAACATGTGGGAAGTCTTGGAGACGGAGCCGGATTCAGCTTTTATCCGGGCAAGAACTTAGGCGCATTAGGAGATGCCGGAGCTTTTGTAACCAATGATAAAGAGCTGGCAGATAAAGTACGTGCCCTTGGCAACTACGGTTCTGATTATAAATATCATCATATCTATCAGGGAAATAACTCCAGACTGGATGAGATGCAGGCAGCTTTCTTAAGAATAAAATTAAAGAACTTAGACCGCTGGAATGCAAACCGTATTGAGACAGCAGAGAAATATCTTGCCGGAATTAAGAATCCGGAAGTCGCTCTGCCAACTATAATGCCGGATACGAAGCATGTATTCCACATCTTTGCAATCCGCTGTGCACGCAGGGATGAATTAGAGAAGTTCTTAAATGAAAAGGGAATTGGAACCAATAAGCATTATCCGATTCCAATGCATCTGCAGGGTGCATATGAAAGCCTTGGCATCAAGAAGGGAGAGCTTCCATTGGCAGAAGAAATTTCTGCAACAGAGCTTAGCATTCCGATGTATTATGGAATGTCAGAAGAAGAAACCGGATATGTCATTGATGCAATCAATGCATTCAAATAGAAGAGGAGAGACTATGTTTCGATTTGAAAAATATGAGGACAGTTTAGAGGAACAGTGGGATAAATTTATCACAGAAAAATCCATAAACGGAACCTTTTTACAGAGCCGCCGGTTCTTCAATTATCATCCGGCAGGCAGATTTAAAGATGTATCTTTGGTAGTATATAATGAGAAAAATAATATTGCAGCACTGATTCCGGCATGTGAATTGGAGCAGGATGGGAAAAAGGTATTTTTCTCCCATAAAGGAACCACCTTTGGCGGTATCATTATTGATAAGAAGCATCACAATGCCAAACATGTAGTGGTATTAGTAGAAGAATTAAAGGATTATCTTAAGGAGCAGGGCTATAACGAGGCTTATCTTAAGATGACTTCCGATATTTTCTCAGAAGTAGAAAGCGATTTATTCCAGTATGCATTCCAGCATGCAGGCTATACCGAGCATAAGGAACTGAGCACTTATGTAAACTATGCTACCTATAAAGAGGCAATTCTATCTAACTTTGCACAGGGAAAACGTACCAATGTACACAACTGTGAGAAGGAAGGTCTGGAATGCAGACCGCTGACGACAGATGATGAGATTAAAGAATTCTATGATATTCTCTGTGAGAACCTTTCCAAGTATGATACCAAACCGGTACATACTTTAGCAGAGCTTTTAGATTTCAAGAATGACCGTTTTCCGAAGGAATGTGGCTTCTTTGGCATTTTCAAAGAGGATGAAATGTTAGCTGGCTCCATGATGTTTTATTTCGATAAAGTAGGCTGTGCCCATACACAGTATCTTGCTGCAAGACAGGCGTTTAATAAATTAAGCCCGATGACCTTTATGTATTATTCCATGATTGTGGAAATGAAGAATCGTGGCTATAAACGGATTTCCTGGGGAACAGCAACCGAAGATTTGGGTAATTATCTGAATATGGGACTGATTACCAGTAAAGAAGACTTCGGAAGTTCCTATTGTAATAACCTGACCTACTCAATTACATTGTAGGCACTGGAGGATAGTATGAAAGTAAGCGTCCTTGTGACTTTTTATAATCAGGAAGATTATGTGGATGAGGCATTGCAGAGTGTTTTTGACCAGAAATGTGATTTTGATTTTGAGGTGCTGATTGGTGACGATGGTTCTACCGATGGCACCATGGCAAAATTACAGAAATGGAAGCAGAAATATCCGGACAGAATGGAAATTTATGTGATGGACCGGGAACCTGGTGTGAAATACAACAGCAGCCAGCGGGCATCAAGAAACCGTCTGAATCTTTTGCAGTATGTAAAGGGAGAGTATTTTGCTTATCTCGATGGGGATGATTTCTATATCGATGACCATAAACTGCAGAAGCAGGTAGAGATTATGGATCAGCCGGAAAATGCAAAATATGCAGTCTGTGCCCACAATGTCTATGCCTATGATGAAAAGACAAAA
>ERZ1034763.716-NODE-716-length-13502-cov-4.532163_pt1 | contig 13502 bp, 14 predicted proteins | sample MGYA00520701_ERZ1034763 | MGnify/ENA primary metagenome ERZ1034763 (study PRJEB33766, sample SAMN09781707) | gut metagenome | biome: gut microbiome | host: Homo sapiens | place: Madagascar | study: EMG produced TPA metagenomics assembly of the PRJNA485056 data set...
TTATTCCTCTGAAGAATAGCCCCTGAAAAATTCTGAAAGTCCGTCCAATGTCTTCATAAGAACCGGAATCTCTTTTTCGTCCAGTCTGTTCAGCACAGCATTTGTCATCTCCCTGTGAAACTCCTCGTGATGATAGTAAGCCTTCTCCCCTTTTTCTGTCAGCCAGATATATACCACTCTTCGATCTTCTTCACCGCGGGCACGCATTACATACTTCTTGTTTACCAGCCCATTCACCGCTGTGGTCAGAGAACCTGCCGTAATCTTCATCTTCTTTGCCACTACAGACATTGTTGTCTTTCCTGAAACACCGATTGCTTCTATTATATGCATATCGTTGTTTGTGATGTCTTTAAACTCCTCTGTAATGATTGCCTTTTTCTCCAGCTCCCAGATTTCATTAAATAAATGTACCAGAATGTCATTGATGGTATTATATGCATCCATCTTTTTTCCTCCTCGTCTTCTACTGTTCTCTGATCTCTTCAAACAGCTCTTCTCTATTCAATCTTCCGGGATCACTTTCATTCTGGTCTGCTATCTTAATTCAGACAATGCCATGTTTTCTATCTCTTACATTCGACGAAATCTGTCGTATCTTCTATCTGTCAGTTGTTTTTCTGAAAGGCTTCCATATTGTTCAAGGAAATGTTCCATCTTCTCTTCCAGTTCACAAAGCACAGGAACCATCGTATCTTCCCGGTACACTTCAGGCTCGCAAATTATTTCTTCGATCACCTTAAGTTCCTTAAGATCTGCTGCTGTCAGACGCATCACCCCTGCCGCCTCTGACGCTCTCTTGCTGTCTTTCCACAAAATGCTTGCAAACCCTTCTGGTGAAAGTACTGAATACACTGCATTCTCCATCATCCACACTTCATCTGCAACTGCAAGTGCAAGCGCACCGCCGCTTCCACCTTCTCCGATTACAATTGAAAGAACCGGCACTTTCAAAGCTGACATCTCATACAGATTCCGGGCAATTGCCTCACCCTGTCCACGCTCTTCTGCCTCCATTCCGCAGAAAGCCCCCGGAGTATCTACAAAACAGATGACCGGACGCTGGAACTTCTCTGCCTGTTTCATCAGACGCAATGCTTTTCTGTAACCTTCCGGAGACGGCATTGCAAAATTCCGTTCCAGATTTTCTTTCGTTGTCTTTCCTTTGCACTGGGCGATCACAGTAACTGCTTTTCCATGAAAATACGCAATTCCGCCTACTACTGCCGGATCATCCTTATAATATCTGTCTCCATGTAATTCTACAAAATCTGTAAACAATCTGTCAATATAATCCTTACCGACCGGGCGTTCTTTTTCCCTGGATTTCAGAACACGCTCCCAGGCTGACACATTTTCTTTTCCTGCAGATATGTTTTTTCTGTTCTCTTTTTTCTTTTCCGGACATTCTTCTTTCTTTTCATCTGTAACCGTATGCATTTTCAGAATCTGCCCCAGTACTTCCTTCATCTCATCCCTGGTTACGATTCGATCAACAAATCCATGCTCAAGAAGAAATTCTGCTCTCTGAAATCCTTCCGGCAATTTCTGTCCGATCGTCTGCTCGATCACACGCGGACCGGCGAATCCGATCAAAGCTCCCGGTTCTGCAAGAATGATATCTCCAAGCATAGCAAAACTTGCTGTGACACCTCCCGTAGTTGGATCAGTCAATACCGGAATATAAAGAAAGCCTGCATCACTGTGGCGTTTCAGTGCCGCTGAAGTCTTTGCCATCTGCATCAGGGAAATGATTCCCTCCTGCATACGTGCGCCTCCGGAACAGGTAAATAGAACAACAGGAAGCCTCTCCTCTGTTGCACGCTCGACTGCACGGGTAATCTTTTCTCCTACCGCATGTCCCATACTGGCCATCATAAATCTTCCGTCACAGACCCCGATCACAACCGGATGTCCACAGATTGTTGCTTTTCCTGTAACAACCGCTTCATCAAGCCCTGTCTTTACTCTTAAAGCTTCGACTTTTTCTGTATATCCCCGGAAATCCAACGGATTCTCCGGTCTTTCCCCTTCATCGATCTTTGCATCCCATTCTTCAAAAGAGCCTGCGTCTGTCACAAGCTCAATTCTCTTATATGCCGGAATACGAAAGTATCCATGACATTTAGGACAAATATATTTTCCGTTGATTACTTCATCTGTTAAGATTGCTGCACCGCATTTATTACATTTTTTCAAGATTCCTTCCGGTGCTTCCGGCTTTCTTCTGTTTCGTGAATGAATCGAAGTGATCTTCTCTCCGGTCTTTTTAAACATATTATGCAGTCTCATTCATCATTCCTCCGATAAACTCCACATCAATATCTCCAGATATGAATTTTTTATGATTCAAAATCTCATACTGATAATCAATATTTGTATCCACACCTTCAATAATAACTTCGCCGAGTGCGCTTCTCATTTTACGGATAGCCTCTTCTCTGTCGTCAGCATGTACGATCAGTTTCGCAAGCATGGAATCATAATAAGGCGGAACTTCATATCCTGTGTAAATCGCACTGTCTACACGTACGCCTTCACCACCCGGGAAATGTACATCTGTGATTTTTCCAGGAGACGGGCGGAAATTCTTTTTCGGGTTCTCTGCATTGATCCTGCATTCGATCGCGTGACCTGTAATCTTGATGTCTTTCTGCTGAAGTTTTAGTCTCTGTCCGTCTGCAATCTTAATCTGCTCTTTGATCAGATCGATTCCTGTCACCCACTCTGTTACCGGATGTTCTACCTGGATTCTTGTATTCATTTCCATAAAGTAAAAGGCTCCACTCTTTTCTAAGAGAAATTCAATCGTTCCGGCATTCGTATAATGAGCTGCCTTCGCCGCTTTCACAGCCGCTTCTCCCATCTTCTGTCTCAATTCCGGTGTCAGTGCTTCTGACGGAGATTCCTCGATCATCTTCTGATGATTTCTCTGAATGGAACAGTCTCTTTCTCCAAGATGGACCACATTTCCATACTTATCTGCAAGAATCTGAAATTCTATATGACGCGGATGTTCTACAAAATGTTCCAGATACATTGTTCCGTCTCCGAATGCCATCTGCGCTTCTTTCTGTGCTGTCTGGAAACTTGTCTGGAACTCGTCCGGTGTCTGTGCGACACGCATTCCTTTTCCCCCACCGCCAAGTGCTGCCTTAACGATGATTGGATAACCAATCTCACCAGCGATCTTCTCGCCTTCTTCTACGGTATAGACAGGCTCCTTGCTTCCCGGAATAACCGGAACACCTGCTTCCACCATCGTATTTCTTGCAACGGATTTATTTCCAAGAGCACTGATCACCTTTGAATCCGGTCCGATATATGTGATCTTGCACTGTTCACACAGTTCTGCAAATTTGCTGTTTTCAGAAAGGAATCCGAATCCCGGATGGATTGCATCTGCGCCGGACACAAGTGTTGCACTGATGATATTCTGCATATTCAGATAACTTTCTGCGGATGGAGCAGGACCTATACAGACTGCTTCATCTGCGAGCTGGGTATGCAGCGCATCTTTATCTGCCTCAGAGTAAACAGCAACCGTACGGATTCCCATTTCTCTGCAGGCGCGGATCACCCGGACTGCAATCTCCCCTCTGTTCGCAATTAAAATCTTCTCTATCATTTCTTCTGCTCCTGATTTTTTTATTCTCCAACCATAAATGTAAGTTCTGCCGTAACAACGACCTTTCCGTTAACTGTTGCCACAGCTTCTCCTACGCCTACCGGTCCTTTTCTTTTAATAATCTTTGTCTCTAATTTCAACTGATCTCCCGGAAATACCATTCCTTTGAAGCGACATTTTTGTACGCCACCGAAGAATGCAATCTTTCCCTGATTCTCCGGTACACTTAAGATTGCCACAGCTCCTGTCTGAGCGAGTGCCTCAAGAATCAGAACTCCCGGCATTACTGCTTTCTGTGGGAAATGTCCACGAAAGAAATCCTCATGATAAGAAACACCTTTGTATCCAATTGCATATTCTCCCGGAACATAATCTTCAATCTTATCAATCAAAAGAAATGGATGTCTGTGCGGAATGATTTCCTGAATCTGTTCTACATTTAAACTATTCATATCTGAATTCCTTTCTTAAACAATTCTAAAAATCGGCTGGCCGTATTCTACCGGTTCTCCGTTCTCTACAAGAACTTCTGCAACTGTACCGGCACATTCACTCTCAATCTCATTCATAAGTTTCATCGCTTCTATGATTCCGACAACCTGTCCGGCTTCGACCTTGTCACCAACCTTAACAAAACTCGGTGCATCCTCTGCCGGTGCTGCGTAGAAAGTTCCAACCAGAGGTGAAACGATCAGTTCACCTTCTGTTTCTTTTATCACTTCCTGATGCTCTTCCTGTGTGTGATCCGCTTCATTTCCTGGATTTTGCAGAATTTCTGCTGTCTGAAGACCTGCTGTGACAGTTCCTGTCACCGGAACTACTCCCGGACTCTGTATAATCTCCACCTTCTGCTGTTCTTTCTTCAGATTCAGCTTGGTTCCATTTTCTTCATATTTAAAATCTGTAAGCTCAGAAGCAGAGACTGCTTCGATCAGCTTCAATATTTCTTCCATCTTCATCTTCGCTTCTCCTTACTCTTCGAAACGTTTTACAAGAAGAGACACATTGTGCCCACCAAACCCAAGAGAATTAGAAATTACACAGTTCACTTCTTTCTCTACTGGTGCGCCTACTGCATAATTCAATCCACATTCCGGATCTACATTCTTTGTACCAACTGTCTGATGAATGAAATTATCCAGAATACTCTTTACGCAGACAACAAATTCTACTGCTCCTGCTGCTCCAAGAAGATGACCGATCATAGATTTGGTTGAATTGACAACTACATTTTTGGCTGCATCTCCTAATGCATAACAGATCGCACGCGTCTCAAAGAGGTCATTGTGATGTGTACTTGTTCCATGGGCATTGATATAATCCACTTCTTCCGGTGCCACACCAGCCTCGTTCATTGCAAGTTTCATCGCCATTCCGGCTCCTTCTCCATTTTCTGCCGGAGATGTAATATGATAAGCGTCTCCTGTAGAGCCGTATCCAGCGAGTTCTGCGTAAATCTTCGCGCCTCTCGCTTTCGCGTGTTCAAGTTCTTCCAGAACTACGATTCCGGCTCCTTCTCCGAGGACAAATCCATCCCTGTCCTGATCAAACGGACGGGAAGCTGTCATTGGATCTTCATTTGTAGACAGTGCTGTCAACGCAGTAAATCCTGCAATTCCGGTCGGACAGATACAGCTCTCTGTCCCCCCTGCAACACAGACATCCAAGTCACCATACTGAATCGCACGGAGTGCATCTCCGATACTGTTAGATCCTGATGCACATGCTGTCACGACATCTGTACATTTTCCTTTCAGTCCAAGCTGGATGGATACATTTCCTGCTGCCATATTGGAGATCATCAACGGAACCATCAATGGATTTACACGCGCCGGTCCTTTTGTCTGGATCTTGTCGTAATTCTGCTCTACACAGCTGAGACTTCCGATACCTGAACCGATGATCGTTCCCACACGGTAAGGATCTTCCTGCTCCATATCAAGTCCCGCATCCGCAAATGCTTCCTTTGCTGCTGCAACCGCATACTGGGAGAACAATTCCATTCTCTTTGCTGCCTTGAAATCCATTCGTTCTTTTCCAACGAAATCTTTCACTTCTGCTGCCAGCTTAACCTTATAATCTGTTGTATCGAATTTTGTGATCGGACCAATTCCAACTTTACCTGTTTTGATTCCGTTCCAGAATTCTTCTACTGTATTTCCAATCGGTGTCACCACACCCATTCCGGTTACAACAACTCGTCTCTTCATTTTCCTACTCCTTCTATTCTTACATCGCCATTCCGCCGTCGACATGCAGCGTCTGGCCTGTGATATAACGTGCTTCATCAGAAGCAAGAAATGCCGCCGCATTCGCAATATCTTCTGTCTCTCCAAACTTTCCAAGAGGGATCTGGGCTGTTGCTCCTTCTTTCACCTTCTCTGAAAGTACTTCTGTCATCTCTGTGTTAATAAATCCCGGAGCGATCGCATTTACGGTAATTCCTCTGGAAGCCAGTTCTCTTGCCGCACTCTTTGTGAGTCCGATCACCCCAGCCTTTGATGCGGAATAATTAGCCTGTCCTGCATTTCCAAGAACTCCTGATACAGAAGACAGGTTAATAATTCTTCCGGATCTCTGACGCAGCATCTGTCTTGAGACTGCACGGATACAATGGAAAGTCCCTTTCAGATTTGTGTCAATCACAGCATCAAAATCCTCTTCTGCCATCTTCATAAGCAGTCCGTCTCTTGTAATTCCCGCATTGTTCACAAGGATATCTATTCTTCCGAATTCTTTCATGATTGTCTGAAACATCTCATCACAAGATGCTGCATCTGCCACATCACACTGCATGATCTGTGCTGCTCCGCCTGCAGATTCAATCTCTGTTTTCACTTCCTGCGCGCGCTCTTTCGATCCATTATAATTGATCACTACTGCTGCGCCCTCCTGTGCCAGACGCAGCGCAATCGCTCTTCCGATTCCTCTGGAAGCACCTGTCACTACCGCAACTTTCCCTGTCAGTCTGTCTAACATAATTCATTTACCACCTTATCTACATCTTCCCAGGTTCCGACGTTATACACTTTCACCTCACGGTTTATCTTTCTCAAGAAACCAGCCAGTGTTCTTCCAGGCCCGATCTCAACAAATGTATCTACACCGTCCGCGATCAGAAGTTCCATACTCTGCTGCCAGCGTACGGAAGATGCTACCTGACGTGCGAGCAGTTCTTTTGTCTTTGTAATATCAGTTACATATTCTGCTGTCACATTCGTCACATATGGGATCTGCAGATCAGAAAAATCTACCTGTTCCAGTTCTTTTCCAAGCTCTTCTCCGGCCTGCTCCAGGAGGGAAGAATGGAACGGTCCACTGACATTAAGCGAAAGGACTCTCTTTGCTCCGGCTTCCTTCAGTGCATCTGCTGCCTGTTCCACATCTTCCTTCCATCCTGTAATCACAATCTGTCCCGGACAATTGTAGTTGGCGATCATTACACCACTTCGATCTGCCAGCACTTCCTCAATCTTTCCGGCATCCAGTCCAAGAACCGCTGCCATGGCTCCCTGACCACCCGGTACTGCATTCTGCATCAGAATACCGCGTTTTCTTACTGTTGTGATTGCATTTTCTGTGCTCATTCCTCCTGCTGAAGCAATCGCACAATATTCACCCAGGCTTAAGCCTGCTGTGACATCCGGGGCGAGTCCCCGTTCTCTTAATACCTTCTCCATTGCCATACAGACAGTCACAAGTGCTGCCTGTGTATATTCTGTCTGATCCAGAAGATCATTTTCCTCAAAGCAGAGTGCTTTCATATCCAGTCCAAGCAGTTCACTTGCACGGTCGATCACCTCTGCTGCCGTCTTACTGTTTTCATAGAAATCTTTTCCCATTCCGGCTTTCTGTGCTCCCTGTCCTGGGAAAATAAATGCGATCTTACTCATAGAATCCTTTTCCTCCGATCAGTTCATCTGTCTGTGAGACCAGCTTCTGGATCACTTCCTGACAGGTAAGCTTCTCCTTGATCATACCTGCGATCTGCCCTGCCATCACGCTTCCGCTCTGAACATCTCCATCAACAACAGCTCTCCTGAGTCCTCCTAGTGTCAGATGTTCAAGTTCTTCGAATGTTGCTCCTGCCTGTTCTTTCTCAAGATACTCTTTCGTCATTTTATTACGAAGAGCACGAACCGGATGACCTGTAGATCTTCCTGTCACACGAGAATCAATATCCCTTGCTTTCAAAATGCATTCTTTATAATTCTCATGCACCTGTGCTTCTTCTGTCACAACAAAACGTGTTCCGATCTGAACCCCCTCTGCTCCGAGCATAAATGCCGCTGCAATTCCTCTTCCATCTGCAATTCCTCCGGCTGCGATCACCGGGATTTCAACTGCATCTACAACCTGCGGAACGAGAACCATCGTTGTATTCTCACCGATGTGTCCGCCTGCTTCTGTTCCTTCTGCCACCAAAGCATCTGCTCCACAACGCTGCATTCTCTTCGCCATCGCTACAGAAGCAACTACAGGGATCACTTTGATTCCGGCTTCCTTCCACATCTTTATATATTTTTCCGGAGATCCTGCACCTGTCGTGACAACTGCGACACCTTCTTCGACAGCCACCTTTGCAACTTCATCTGCATAAGGACTGATCATCATAATATTGATTCCAAACGGCTTATCCGTCAGTTTCTTTGCCTCACGGATCTGTTCTCTGACCCACTCAGCCGGTGCACTTGCTGTTCCGATCAGTCCAAGTCCACCGGCATTTGAAACTGCTGCCGCCAGATGATATTCTGCAACCCATGCCATACCGCCCTGAATGATCGGGTACTCAATTCCAAGTAATTCTGTTATTCTCGTTCTCATAAGAACTCCCTTCTTGATCACTTCTCTATCAACGGTTCTCTCGGATCGGCTGCCGAAAAGGAACCGAAATGCTTCGTTTTCTACTTGTTCTATACTTCTACTTGTGTGATTCGATATATTTTACAACGTCACCCACTGTTGTGATCTGCTCCAGATCTTCAGATGGGATCTCTACTTCAAAAGCTTCCTCAAATGCCATTACCATCTCAAAAAGATCCAGGGAATCTGCTCCAAGATCCTCTTTGAAAGATGTTGTCTCACTTAATGTGCTTTCCTCTACGTTTAATGACTCTGCTACGATTTCTTTTACTTTTTCTAACATGATTTTGTTTTCCTTTCTTGAATTTACCATTCCATCAGGCATCCTGCCCATGTAAGTCCTGCCCCGAATCCGGCAAGTATAATTTTCTGACCTCTTTTCAGCTTTCCATCCCGATTCATTTCATTTAAAAGGATTGGAACTGACGCCGCCGACGTATTCGCATATTCACCAAGATTCATTGGGAACTTCTCAATTTCTACGCCAACCCTCTTTGCAGCCGCTTCAATGATTCTTCTGTTTGCCTGATGCAAAACAAAGTAATCCACATCTTCTCTTGAAACATCTGCTTTTTTCAACATTTCTTCGATGATTTCCGGTACTTTTCTCACAGCGAACTTAAAAACTGCCTGTCCATCCATCCTGATTACCGGCGTTTCTTCTGTTCCATATTGTAAGGTCAATGCCTCTCCCTTGTCTCCTGCCGAATGTGCCATGGCCGTGTAGACTGCTTCTGCACTTTCACTTTCTTCTCCCCGGAGAACTACTGCACCTGCACCGTCTCCGAATAAAATGCAAGTTCCTCGGTCTTTCCAGTCTACAATTCTGCTCATCTTCTCTGCACCGATCACCAGTGCAGTCTTAACAAGACCCGAACGGATATATGACTGCGCCGTATTCAATGCGAGAATAAATCCCGAACAGGCTGCATTCAGATCGTATCCCCATGCATGAACTGCACCGATTGCTTTCTGCACTTCACAGGAAGTATTCGGAAATACTGTTTCTGAAGAAGACGTCGCTACAAGGATCAGGTCAATCTCTTCTGCTTTCAGCCCGCTGTCTGCAAGAGCTTCTTCTGCTGCTTTTGCAGCCATAAAAGATACCGTCTCCTGTTTTGCGAGATGTCGGCTTTGAATTCCTGTGCGTTCCCGGATCCATTCATCACTTGTGTCGACCAGAGAGGACAATTCCACGTTGTCCATTCGATGGGACGGTATGTACGATCCTGTCCCGCATATTCTTCCTATCATATCTCTTCTCCAACTCTGTCAAAATAATTGTCACTCTTCACAGTATGATTCTTTCCATATCTGAACCATAATTGTTTTGACTTTTAAATACTTTGACTCTCAAAGTATATCATAAATAAAATAGATGTCAAGATAATTTTTAGACAGTTTTTCTCTTTTTGTCTATTAGTTACTGTTCGCACATCGTGTGAACAGCAATGCATATTTTATTTGAATCTGTCTTTTCTACGCAGTATAATAAAATAAACGTAACTGTTCAGAACCAACCTCCAAAATGCTATGCATTTCGTCGGTGTGGCGTATCCGCCAAATAAAATTTCAAAAACAGTCTTAAAAATGCAAGCATTTTACACCTGTTTTATGAAATTTTGCTTGGCTCTGAACAGTTACAAATAAGCATCTATAGAAAGGGGATTTGTCATGAAATACAAGAATATTGTTTTTGATTTTGGAAATGTCATCGGACGTTTTGATGGAAAAGCGATCCTCTCAGAATTCTGCCCATATGAAGAAGAACTGGATTATTTATCCGAAATCGTTTATAAACGCTGGGCAGAACTTGACGCCGGCACACTTGATTATGATAGTTACATAAATGAAGTCATCGATCAGGTTCCGGAACATTTGAAGGACTGCATCCGCCGGTTTGCAAAAGAATGGCCACGCTGCACTACTTTACTTCCGGATACCATTACATTTATCCATGAATTAAAAGAGCGCAATATACCAATCTATCTGCTGTCTAATGCTCCAACCTATTTTGCAGAATACTATGAAGGAAGTGAACTTCTTTCTCAGTTTGACGGAATCTTATTTTCCGGACCGATCAGACTTGCAAAGCCGTCTCCTGAAATCTACAGTCATTTTCTCAGGAAATTCGATTTAAAGGCAGAAGAATGTTTCTTTATTGATGATCTTGAGCCAAACATCAATGCAGCAAAAGAAGCCGGAATGGGTGGACTTGTATTTACTGGCGATATCAATAAAGTAAAAAAAGCAATTGGTTTCTGATCCAATTGCTTTTTCTATTCGCTCCTGCTTCAATCCTTTATCGATTGAACGCTTTGAATTCTCTCTGTGCTTCACGCTTCTGATCTTTCTTTGCGATCGTCTCACGCTTGTCATATAATTTCTTACCTTTGGCAAGTCCGATCTCAATCTTTACAAGACTTCCGCTGAAATAAACCTGCAGAGGAACAACTGTAATTCCCTGTTCTTTCATCTTACCAAATATTTTCAGTATCTCCTTCTTATGAAGAAGCAGCTTTCTCACACGAAGCGGATCTTTGTTAAAGATATTCCCCTTCTCATAAGGACTGATATGCATACCATAGATATACATCTCCCCGTCTTCCACACGGATAAATGCTTCTTTGATACTACACTTTCCCATACGAAGAGACTTTACTTCTGTGCCATGCAGCACAAGTCCTGCTTCGTATTTCTCAAGAATAAAATAATCATGATATGCTTTTTTATTATTCGCAATAAGTTTTTTCTCTGTCTTTGCCATCTGATTCCAACCTCTAACTCATCTATTTTAACCGCACTCCTGCAAGTATTATGCCAGCTCGAAATTAATTGTCCGGAGCAGCTTGTCTGCATCACTTACGCGGACACGCACCTTTTCACCAAGTTTATATGTCTTTCCTGTATGCTCTCCGACCATTTCATACGTCTGCTCTATAAAATTATAATGATCGTCCCGCAGATCCACAACATGAACAAGACCTTCTACTGTATTCGGAAGTTCTACATAGATTCCCCATTTTGTAACACCGGAAATGACACCTTCGTACTCTTCTCCAATATGCATGCGCATATACTCTGCTTTTTTCATCTTCACAACTTCACGTTCTGTCTCTTCTGCCAGTCGTTCTCTGTCACTACACTGCTTCGCTACTTCCGGAAGGATCTTGTCATAATGTTCTATACGATTCTCATTCAATCGTCCGCGCAGGTTCTCCTTAATGATTCTGTGAATCTGGAGATCCGGATAACGGCGGATCGGAGAAGTGAAATGTGTATAATACTTCGCTGCCAATCCAAAGTGTCCTGTATTCTCTGTTGTGTATTTTGCCTGGCACATGGAGCGTAATGTAAGTCTGCTGATCAGAGCTTCTTCCGGGGTTCCTTCCACCTGACTGAGAAGTTTCTGAATCTCCTTTGGCTTTACTTCATCATGCACATGAATATGATAACCGAAATTATTGATAAATGTACTCAGTTTCTTTATCTTCTCTTCGTCTGGAACTTCATGCGTTCTGTAGAGAAATGGAACCTCTCTCCAAAAATATTCTTCTGCCACTGTCTCATTGGCTAGAAGCATAAAATCTTCGATGATCTTCGTTGCACTGTTTCTCTCATAAGGTTTGATATTAATTGGTTTCCCCTTCTCATCCAATTCAATCTTTGTCTCCGGAAAATCAAAATCAATCGAACCTCTCTTGCCACGTCGTTCTCTGAGAATCGTTGAAAGTTCCTGCATCTTCTGAATCATCGGAACAAAATCCTTATCTTCTTCCAGTGCTTCCGGTTCTTCTGCCAGCACCTTAGATACACCTGTATAACTCATACGCTTGTCTACCCGGATCACAGTCTCCGCGATCTGATGATCGATCACCTCGCCCTTTGGAGACACTGTCATAATACAGGATAATGCCAGACGGTCTTCCCCTGCATTCAGAGAACAGATGCCATTCGACAACACATGCGGCAGCATCGGTATGACACGGTCAGCAAGATAAACACTCGTCCCACGCTTCAGTGCTTCTCGATCCAGAGCACTTTTCTCCTGTACATAATTGGTAACATCCGCAATATGAACTCCCAGCTGATAATTCTCATCCTTCATTGTCAGAGAAACCGCATCATCCAGATCCTTCGCATCTTCACCGTCGATCGTAACCATCTGCCAGTCACGTAAATCCAATCTTCCGGCACAATCTGCTTCTGATACATCTTTTCCAACACGAACCGCCTGATTCAATACCTTCTCCGGAAATTCTGTAGGAAGATCATAATCCTTTACAATAGATAAAATATCCGCTCCCGGATCATTCACATGACCAATGATCTCAACAATCTTTCCTTCCGGCTTAGCATGTTCCTGTCCATAAGATGTCAGTTCTACCACAACCTTATGACCGTCCATGGCACCCATCTCTTTTCCGGCCGGAATATAAATATCCTTCAGATATCTCTGATTATCCGGACGTACAAATCCAAAACTCTTACTCTTCTCATACAATCCGACAATCTTCTTCACCTGATGCGACACGATTCTTACGATTTTTCCTTCTTTTCTCTTACCGCCCGGCGCACCTGTGATAATACATTCCACTTCATCTCCCTGGAATGCACCGTTCACATTCTCTCCAGGAATAAAGATATCCTCATCTTCACCCTCTACCATAACAAATCCAAATCCACGGATATTCGCCTGGAAGGTTCCTGTGATACGCTTCGTCTGCCCTTTACTGTATTTCCCTCTTTTAGAAAGTGTAATCTTTCCTTCTTCAACGAGCGCATCCAACACTTCCTGAAGCTCTCTTCTCTGTTCTTTCGATACCTGAAGAACCGTCGCAATCTCTTTGACTTTCATTGGGATATAAAAATCATCACAAATAAAGTCATAAATCACTTTTTTTCTCTTTTCAAATGTCTGATCCATTCCGTTTCCTTTCATCGTTACTGTTCACACGATGTAACCTTTCATCTCTACTTAAAGTAAAAAAGACATTCTATAGTCTTATTA
>ERZ1034763.717-NODE-717-length-13481-cov-3.890958_pt1 | contig 13481 bp, 9 predicted proteins | sample MGYA00520701_ERZ1034763 | MGnify/ENA primary metagenome ERZ1034763 (study PRJEB33766, sample SAMN09781707) | gut metagenome | biome: gut microbiome | host: Homo sapiens | place: Madagascar | study: EMG produced TPA metagenomics assembly of the PRJNA485056 data set...
ATTCAGGGGTATAAACCGTATCGGCCTCAATTTTCGGCTCGGGCAAAGGTGCTTGCGGCGAATAAAGAACATCGGCCAAAACGAAGGGGGCGCTGTCTGTTGCCTCGGCAAAGGCTGAATCGACGGAATCTGTTGAAATTTCAAGAGGAAAATCAAAAGAATCCGAGACATCGGCTAAAATAACCTCAGGGGTATCTTCAGCTTCCGGTAAAGCAATCTTAGGAATATCGGGCAAATCAGATAAAGCAATCTTTTTTACCGGAAGGGGCGCCACGCGGGTGCTCTTCAAAAATAAAGAAATGTTTTTAGTGCTGATAACAGGGAGGGGTGAAGAGGTTTTTTGAGTGTGCCAAAAGCATCTGTTCGCTGTCAAAATTGCAAACAGCGATACCGAAAAACTATAAACAAATGCTTTTAAGCCTGTTTTCAGCATATATAAAACCCCTCTAAAAACTAGATAAATCAAAATGCGACTCTTGGCAAGAGTCGCTAAAAAATATGCACAAATCTGTGGACTTTTTTTGAAAAATATTCCGGAAAGTGAGTCTGAAAGGGCTTTTGCAAAAAATAAAAGAGAAACATAAAAAATCAAAAAACTGTAACACTTTTTAAGTAATTTATGTGATATGATAGAAATATAACAATAGGGCAACTGCGTAAAAAGAGATGAGAGGCGCAATGTTTGGACTTTTAAAAACACGGTTCTTCATAACAGGAATAGCCTTGGGCTTATGCCTTTGCGCTTCATACGCAGGCGCGCAGGTCTTGAGCCAGAGCGCCGCCGATTTTGCCCGTGAACACGGTGGCGGAGAATATACCGATGTGTTGTCTGGAGAATCAAATAAGTTTATTATTTGCGGCAAAATGGAAACGCGTTGTAACAAAGAGACCCAATACTGCCTTAAGGGAACATATACAGAAAACCACACAGGAAGTTGGCAAACGGGAAATTATGGAACAGAAATAAAGCTGTATCAATTAGGAAAATGTATCTCGAAAGCAGAATATGATGAGGAAAATCCGTATAAACATTTTAAAGGAACAAAGTGCACAAAAAAAGGAAAGGCTATGGCCAATCGCAGTCAATGTTCCATCAGCAAGCAGGATGTATCATGGCTTGATGAAGGAACGATGTTTCATAACGGACGGATAATAGCCAAATTTGACGATCATACCTTTACGGATCCGGCGACGAACAAAAAATATCGGTTGGCAGTCAGCGGAACGCCTACGATAGAATACGCTGAAAAGACCATGAACGGCTGTGAGGTTCTGCCTGTTAAGATTTATAATATGCAGGGGTGTTTTTTCTGTCCGCTGGCTTCATTAATTTTTGGAACGGCAAATGAAGTAACCTCAAAGTCTTTCAAATTTTTCGCATCATCATTCAGGGTCGTTCTGTTGACGGCTTTTGCGATATGGGTTGCTTTGCTGGCTCTAAAGCAGCTGTTTGCAATGACCAAACAAGACGCGCCCAAGTTTTTGGCGGCCATCCTCAAGCAAGGGTTTAAGGTGGCCATAGCGTTCTTTTTGCTAACCTATTCGACCAATTTGTTTTCAGGGTTTGTTATTCCGGTTCTTAAAGGAGGGCTGACCATGGGAACGCATATTCAGTCTATTGATCTGCCCGAGCCTGATTATGATAAATATCATTACAGCAATCCGACCATTTCAAACACTTATTATAACTATCATAAAGGCGGCGAAAAATCCCTTTATGAACGCATAGAGCTCTTTTTGGCATCTGTCCAAAGCCAATTATCCTATCTTCAGGCCATAGGCACGACAATCTTTTGTGTCGGGTCGCACAAAATGTGGGAACTGGATGTTAGGTTGCAAGGCTTCAAAGACGGCGTAAGGATGATGTTTTTAGGTGCGCTGCTGACGGTTTTTGCCTTTTTGTTGACATTTTCTTTTGCCTTTTATTTCTTGGATGCTTTGCTCCAATTGGCCATTTTGGGGGCGATGATGCCGTTTATGATTGCCGGTTGGCCGCTCAAAGCAACTGCGCAATATGCGACAACAGGGTTCAAGATGCTGCTGAACACGTTTTTTGTGATGTTCTTTACCGGATTTGTAATCAGTGTTAATATAGAAATGATTAATCAGGCCTTAAGTTTGTCAAACACTCAAATCGGCGAAAAAATAAACAGCTCGGCGGTCGTCGGAAACAGTGCTTATGAAGAAGAAATCAAAAATATGCAGAGTTATGACGGAACAAAAAGCGGGTTTGATTTGATTGTTGATGCTTTGAATAATCAGGAAGTTGATAAGCTGGTTAATGCAACAAACATCGGCGGCACAGGGTTTTTGCTGCTGTCCTTTGCCTGCATTTTCGGTTTCAAATTTATTGCACAGGCAAGCCCTCTGGCCAATAAGCTGGCATCGGGCGGATTCGGCAAGGGCGGTATCTCGGCAAAAATCGGAACAATGGCAGCCTCAACGGTCAAGGGCGTCGCCAACAAAGTTGCCGAGCCGACCGGAAAAGCTATTGCTGCCGAATATCACAGAGCCGGCGGTGTAACCGGAATTGTCGGAAAAGCCGGATCTGCGGCTGGAGATTTGGCAAAAGGCGCCGGACAAGCTGTCCAGTCGGCCGGCGAAAAAATGTCTTCTGTCGGCAAAAAGATGGTTGCCGGCGGCGGAGTTATCGGAAAAATTGCCGGTGCGTGGCTTGTGGCGGCGGGAGCAACGACAAAAGTTGCCGGAAAGGCAGCCAAAGCAGCCGGAACAGTTACAAAAGCCGTCGGCAAAGGAACGGAAACTGTCGCTAAAAAAGCGCACCAAGCCGTGCAGCAAAATAAGAAAAAATAAGATTATCTGTGGGATAAAGGATGTTTTGTCCGGACTTCATCTAAGAGGTTTTTCGGAAGAATATGTGTATAAATTTCGGTTGTCGCGATGCTTTCGTGCCCGAGGAGAGTTTGCACCGACCGCAAATCTGCATCACGATTCAAAAGATGGGTTGCAAAGGAGTGTCTTAAAACGTGCGGCGAAACTTTTTCTTCGGAAAGTCCCGCAAGTAACGCAAGTTTTTTTAAGTCTTTGAAAAAAGCATCTCGGGTTAAATGCCCGCATTTGGCGTTGAGAGAGGGAAACAAAAAACGATTCTTTTGTTTTTTGAGCATTATTCCCCTCAACTGAATCCATTCCGAAACAGCATCGGCGGCTTCATTAGCTATCGGGAGCATCCGTTCTTTTGCTCCTTTTCCTTTGACAAGAATTTGTTTTTTTTCAAAATTAATACACCCGAGCGGCAGTCCGCACAATTCCGACACGCGTAGCCCGCAGGCATACATAAGCTGGAGCATAACGGCGGTGCGGCAATGCCGAAAATCTTTTTTTAAAAAAGCCGCCGAGATAAGAGCGTTAACTTCTTCCCGGGTCAAAAATTTGGGCAAAGGGCGTTTTTTCTTGGGCGCTGAAATATTAATCATCGGATTTTGAGTAATTTGTTTTTCTGAAAGCAAAAACTTAAAAAAAACGTTCAGAGTTGAGATTTTGCGCAAAACAGTCGTCTCGGCATAGCCCCTGGCCGATAGACCGCGAATATATTCCCGCACGTCATCTTCCGTAGCGCCTGAAATCTCATCGCCGTAAAAAGCCTGAAATTGAGCCAAATCACGTTGATAAGATATCAAAGTGTTTTCGGCGGCACCTTTTTCAGCGGCCATCATGTCCAAAAAATTACTGACAAAAGCAGACATATTTTTTTATTTAACGACTTCTTCAATATGTTCCTGATGCAGCGGAAATTCGTGCGAAACGACAAATCCGACTGCGGCCAGCAAAATAACGACAATGAGGTAATACATAAAGTTAGATTTTTTTTGACGCAGTTTTTTGTCCTTTTTATAAAAAATATATTGCGAAAAAGTGATGTTGTTTATATATTTATCACAATAAGTTTGAAAGATAAATTAAAAATGAACATACAAACAGATAAAATCATTTTATTGGTCGGATTGATGGGCAGCGGCAAGACATCTGTCGGGCGCAGGTTGGCTCAAAGGCTCAATTTGCCGTTTGTCGACGGCGACCAAGAGGTTGAAAAAGCGGCCGGCTTAAGTCTTGTAGATGTGCTCAAGTGTTTCGGTCCCGAAGAATACCGCGCCGGCGAGGCTCGGGTTATGAAAAGGCTGTTGCAGGGCGCGCCTTGTGTTTTGGCCTCGGGCGGCGGCTCGTTTGTCTGCGATCAAACCCGAAAATTAGCCCGTGAAAGAGCTGTGACAATTTGGCTTAAGGCAGATGTTGACGTGCTATGCACCCGCACTGCCGGACGCCAGCGCAGACCTTTTTTGCAGGGAGATGATGCCGAACTGCGTGAAAAGATAGAAAATTACGTCAGCGAGGAATATCCTTATTATTCCGAGGCTGATATTGTGGTTGAAACCAAAGAAGAGCGCGTCTCTGACACGGTCAACAGAGTGCTGATGTCTCTGGAAAGCTTTTTGAAACAAATTTAGGCCTGTTTCAGCTTGTCCGCAAGCAAAAGCGCCGCGCCGATCATTCCGGCATTATTTTCAAAAACAGCCTCTTTAAGAACAAATGGCTGCGTTAAAATAGCGCCGTTAACTTCTTTGTTAACTTTGTCATACTCGACAAATTTGGCCATAGAGCCGGAAAGAACAATCATCTCGGGGTCAAAGACGTTACCGAGCATAATCAGCCCCTTGACCAGATATTCCTGCCATTTTTCAAAAGCGGCAATAGCCTGATGGTTATTTTCTTTGATTCCTCTGATAACGTCATAGCTGGTTGCCTCAGGGGCGATATATTCGCGGGCATTGGCATTGAGCCCCGTGCCCGAGGCAAAAGATTCAAAGCAATCATACAATCCGCAGCCGTTGCATTGGCGTTTGTGTCCGGAATCAATCGGAAAATGCATTTCTCCGGCCGCGCCGGATTTGCCTTTGAGGAGTTTGCCTTCAACAATAATTCCGGCGCCGACGCCGGTGCCGAGTGTCAAAATAATGGCATTTTGGCAGCCTTTGGCCGCGCCGATGGAAAACTCTGCCCATGCGGCGGAATTGGCGTCGTTTTCAAGCAAGACGGGTTTTGACGTCAGGGATATAAAGTCTGTTTTGTTGTAGTCTTTGGGAAGATTGCCCACATGCGAGGTAATTTTTGTGCCATTGCGGTCAATGGTGCCGGCAGTGGCAATGGCAACACCGTCAATTTGGTCTTCAAGCCCTTTGACGGTGGTTTTGAGGAGCTCATAAATGCCGTTGGCTGTTTTTGGGGTTGAAACCTTAATAACCTCGTTCAAAAACGTGCCTTTCCCGTTGATAATTGCATAGGCGATTTTTGTTCCGCCGATATCAAAAGCCAAAATCTTTTTCATAAGTCGTTCTCCTCAAATATGATTCTTTATATATAATATAGTGTGAATATTAAAAATTGGTATTTTTTATTGTATAAAAATTTTATTCGCATATACTTAACCCGAATAAACGGGAGATAAAAGATGAAAACCGGATTGATTGTTGCTATGCAAAACGAGTTTGAGCTGGTTGCAGCAAAGCTTGTCGATATACAAACAAAACATATCGGGCACTTAGAGTTTGTTGAGGGTGTATGGAATAAGACACCTGTTGTTCTGGTCAAAAGCGGTATCGGAAAGGTTGCCGCGGCGGTGGCGGCAGTCGAGCTGATAAAAAACTTTGCTCCGATGCAGATTATCAATACGGGAATAGCCGGCGGGCTGGATAAAGGCGTAAGCGTGATGGATGTTGTTGCAGGAGCCGAAACGGCGTATCATGATGTCTGGTGCGGCGAGGGAAACGCTCTTGGGCAGGTTCAGGGAATGCCGGCAAGTTATTTAGGCGACAACGCGCTGCTCCAAAAAGTGTCAAAAATCCACTCGGATGTAGAGGTGCATCAAGGATTGATTGTTTCGGGCGACCGGTTTATTGAAAAATTGCAAGAGCTCAAAGATATAAAAGCGCAATTTCCAAAGGCTTTGGCCGTGGATATGGAAGGCGCGGCCGTTGCACAGGTTTGCTTGTTGTATAAGGTGCCGTTTTTAGCGTTGCGCATTATCAGTGATACCCCTGGAATAGAGAACCACAATAAGCAGTATCAGGATTTTTGGCGCAGCGCGCCCGAAAAATCAATTGAGGTTTTAGAGGCTCTGCTCGGATAAATTTTTCTTCAGACAGTCATATTTTGTTCCAAACAGGCGTTTAGAAATGCTTAAGGTCTGTGAATTTTTTGTTACACGGAAAAATATTGTTGAAAAACAATGTAGTATGCGAATTTTGTGCCGTCCGTTTTTACTGGAAAAATTTTGCAAAATCGGGTATCCTAAAAGAGTAAAGTAAGTTAAGTTTTGCAAAATTTAAAAAGGAGAAAAACGATGAACTTTATTAAAAATAATATTTGGACATTTTGCCTGACGGCAGTGTTCTGCATTTTGGCCTTTGCCGGCGATGCTTCGGCTCAGGCTGTAACAGATGGTTCTATTATGGGACTTGCACAGGACAAAGCTTTGAATACTTTCCAAGCTGTTAAGACCATCATCTTTGTTGTCGGTGGTTTCGGTTTGGTCGGTATTGCGTTTGCCGCTATTTTCGGTAAGGTTAACTGGAAGTGGTTTGCCGGATTGGCTGTCGGCTTGGCTATTTTGGCCGCGGCCGGATCTATCGTTAACTACGCAACCGGCGATAGCAACGCTACATCTGGTATGGCTGATACATTCAAAGACTCTAGTAGTTATACAATGTAAATTGGCTAAAGAGAGCTCAAAGCCTCGGACGAAGTATCGTCCGAGGTTCGGCTCACAAAAATAAGATCGGTTTTATTTAAAAGTCTTGAGGGGCTTTCAAACAAAATCGAAAAGACAAAGCTCAAGGGGAGGGCGCCATGATAAACATCAAAAATATAGTCAAAGTTCTGATGCCGGCTTTGTTTATCTGCCTCTGGAGCGGAATAGCCTTAGCCGCAGAAGGAGATACCGGAGGAGCGGCCGATTTTTGCACGGAAGAGTTAGGTATTTTCTCTGAGCTTGTCGCAACAGGCCAGCGGATTTTTAATCAGTTGAGAGATTTAATTTATGTCGTCGCCGGATTCGGCATTATTGCAGTGGCTGTCGGCGGATTTTTCGGCAACCTCAACTGGAAATGGCTGGGCGCGATAGTGATTTCGTTGGTTGTTATTGGAACGGCCGGCGAGTTGATTGTGCTGATGACCGGCTGTGAGAAATTCTCAGCAAAATTAGTCACAAATACCCTTAATGGCGACAGGTATAACGGCGACAGATCAGCACATGTTGAAGAGCGAATTGACGCCGGAAAGATCTATTGGTCCGAAGAGTGGAATTATGGATCAGGTGTTGGTGACAATGTAATGAACCGCGCAAGTAAAGACATAGAAGCAGAAATAGATGCCTCAATGGCGAAGACGGATGCGAAACTGGAAAATATAGACTGACAACAGTATAGAAATGTCACTGAATAGAATCTTTTTTGAATAAATAAAGGAGGAAGCCATGTTAAATATATTAAAAATAAACAAGGTAATTCTGATTGCAGGATTGGCTGCGGCTTTCTCTTTGTTTGCCGGAGGGCAGGCTTTTGCTGACTTTGAAGATACAATTGATCCAAGCAGCATCACCGCTGATGGTCCTAAAAAAAGTAAGGCGCAGGAAAAAGCTGATAAAAAGAGAGCTGATGCGGACTCCGCCTCTGCCGCGGCACAAACAGCCATAAAAGAGGAATGGACAAAAGCGCGTGATGAGCGAGATTCTGCTCAAAAAAATTATAATGCTAAGCAAGAAGCTTACAACAAATGCTTAGCCGTCGGCGGCGATTGTGCTGCACAGCGTCAGGCGGCCGAAGATGCAAAGAAAACATATAGCGAGAAGCTCACAGCCTACAATAAAGCTCAAAAAGAAACTTCAAAATTAGCTAATGAAGCAACAAAAGCCGAAAACCAAGCGGCTTTGGCCGAGCAGCGAGCAAAAGAAAAAGCCCTTACGGCGGCTGAAAAAGAGGCGAGAAAGAAAGAAAAAGAGTTAAAGAAAGCACAGAAAGCTCTTGCAAAATGTCAAAAAAACGGCGGCGACTGTTCGACAGAAACGGAAGCTGTCAGTAGTGCTCAGACAGCCGTTGACAACGCCAAATACAAAGTTGAAAGTGCTCAACGTGCGCTGGATGGAACATCTTCATCAGGCGGCGGTAGCGGAAGCGCCGGTTCAAAAGAAGAGTTTTTGAAAAACAATTTAAATTTGAACGATGCTGATAAAAAGGCTTTGGATGGCGGCTTTGATAATCTGGATAGAAAGACTCAGGCGAGAATAGCTTCTCAAATGAACAATTATAAAACAAAAAAAGAGAAAGAATTAGCAGCGGCTCAGGCCGATTGCACGCGATACAGCGGGATGCGCTCACAAGATGCACAGGCCAAAGCCCGCGAAGCTTGCGCGAAAACCGTTGAACTTGAAAAAGAACTTGAAGAATATAAAAACATTTCCGAGCAATTAAATATAAAGCCTCTTGAACTGAGCGATGGGGTTAAAAATGCGCATAAAGTTCTCAAATATTCGACATCGGTTTCAAATAAAAAGAATTTCCAAGGGGTAGCAAGCTTTGAGGCTGCTAAAACTGTCATGGGCACAGGGCTTATTACTCCGGGGATGAGCGAAAAAAATTATGAGGCAGACAAAGATGTTTTGACCAGCGTGACACGTCGTGCAGCTCGAGCTATTTTGGAGCTGAAACAAATTGTTTATGTGTTTGCCGGTTTTGGGTTAATCGGATTCGCTTGGGCGGCCATCTTCAATAAAATCAGCTGGAAATGGTTTGGAAATATTGCCATGGGATTGTTCCTGGTGGCCAATATGGGGCGGTTGATAGAATATTTTGCCAAAGGTGAAACCGGTGAATATTATGCGGCTGCATGGAATGACAACGCTGTCGCCGGAAATAACGGTAAATATGGTATCGGCGATGTGTTTAATGATGCCTTTGTGGTTTATGGAGACGATCCAGTCGGCAAATGGGCTCCCGGCGTTAGGTTGTTTAAGCGTGACTTAAGCTCTAAAGATGGCATATCAGATAATCCTGAAGAATTCAGCGCCTCAGCGGCGGGATTCTGCAAAGGAACATCCGGTTCCGGCTGGGCAAATTTTACAAGTTGTATTGATGATATCATTTCGACAGCGAAAAAAGTTTCAAATACGGTCACGACAGTTAAAACAACGGTGAAGGATGTAAACAAACGAATTGATGAAATTGAAAACAGAGCAAAAGTGATTGCTGACGCGGCAAAAGATATGAAAGGCGCCAACATTGGAGAAATCATTAATAATACAAGAAAAATCTTAAATGAAAGCTCCGGCATTATTTCAACGACAACGGGCGCGGCTAATACAATCGGATCAGGTATCGGAAATATTGCAAACAATGTTCAAGATATGGGCAAATCCGTTGCTCAGCAACAAGAGCTGCAAAAACGTCGAAACAGAGGAGAATCAACAAATAAAATCAATGCGGCGCTTAGCGGGCAGGAATGGGATTCAAGCACAAAAGGCGTTGAAAACGTTGACGGCAAATATGCCGGAAAGAAGACAACCGCCAAAACAATCGGCGATGCGCTGAATAACCTGAACAAAAAATCGCAAGACTTGAATAAATCTGCTCAAAAAGGTCTGGGAACAGCCGCAAAAATTAATACAGATGTTAACAACTTTTTGGGTAAAGGTAAGAACAAAGGTTCATCGGGATCCGGCAAGTCGTCAGGAAGCAGTGGTTCAAATAATAACGGAGGTTCAAGCACCAATGGTGGCGGATCATCCGGCAGCGGCGGGACAAATACAGGAAACGGAACAGGTTCAAACTCCGGAACTCCGAATAATAACGGTAATACAGGCGATGGAGTGAATAAAGACAACACGGATGTGTCAGAGGCCAATCTGGGCGATAGCAAGTCTGATGCGCCAAGCACGCTTAACACTCCTAATACACCCAATGAGCCGAATACGCCCAACACGCCTAATGAGCCAAAGTTGGATGACAATAGAGTCGATTTGGGAGATTCTGATGGAAGAGGAGAAAACCCCAATCTGCCCACACCGGATAAGGAAGATAAGCCGGAAATCAGTGTCGATCCGCTGCCGAATGATGATACGGCGCCTGCGGATGGCGATGGCGGAGCACCTGAAGATAGCGGAGAGTCCAATGGTTCGGAAGGCGGCGAAGGGACGCCTCAAGATCCCGCGCCTGAAGAACCTGCGCCGAACGATGGAGAAACACCTTCAGAACCGGATGATGATTCCGCACCGGACGATTCGGAACCTGCAGTTGATGGAGCCCCCGAAACCGGCGGAGTTTCAGAATCCGATGTAGAAGAAGTGGACATAGAAGAAGGTTCTAAGGAAGCTTCGGAAGATGAGCCTGATGAAGAAGATGTCTCGGAAGCGGCTATCATGAGTTTGGCGTCAGAGGCCGAAGATCTTGAAGGCGAAGCTCAGAAAAAAGCCGATGCAGCCGAAGAAGCTTGTGCAAGCAATCCAAGCAGCCAGTTGTGCATAGCGGCTCAAACAGCGGCAACTATGGCTAAAGAAATAGCCGAGACCAAAAAAGATGAGCTGAATAAGCTTGAACAAAAGCTTATCAAGCCACAGGCCGGACAGATTGTTTTGCCTGACAACCAATATGAAGGCGACGCAACGCCCGAAGCCAAACTTCAAGCATCAAAAGCAGTCTATACCGAAAGTCAGGAAAAGCTGGAAACAGCCGCCAAAACTTTGAAAACAAAAGAAAATCTGGAAAAGGCTCTTTTGACGGAATATCAACAGGCAGCTCAAAAGGCAGCAGAGACCGGAGCAGAGGCGGATAAGCGGATGGCTGACAGACTCAAAAAGAATTATGATTTGGCCATTATCGAAAAGAATTCCGCAGCAACGGGGCTTGCCGCAGCCAAAGAAGATCTTCAAAAGAGTGAGGCAAATTACCTGAGCCGGCAGAAAGAAGAGCGCGAAATGCCGATTGTTATTCAATAACGCCTGATATTAACAGATTATTCATAAAAACGGAGGTATACTTTATTATAAAGGATGCCTCCGTTTTTTTGAGCTCCAAAACAAGGAGAGGATAATTTAACTTGTCGGGTTGCAAAAAAAAACGGATGCCGTATCATAAAAAAGAATAAGACCGAAAGAGGAACTGATGCGCGAAATCATCTTGAAAGCCGTTGCCAATCCTCCCCGAATTTTATGGGGGCCGTTTTTGCCCGTCATGGTTAATCTGGGCATACAGTTTCCGTTGATGTTTATGTTCTTGGGAACATGGGATATCAACCCGATTTGGTTTATGGCCTCAATTGTCCTTGGGCATATTTTTTGTATTGCGCTCGGGGCAAAAGAGCCGCACGCTTCCACAATGATACAGGCTTTCGGTCAGGTCGCTCAAAAAACAAACAATCTTTATAAAGTAAAGGGGAACAAATTTGCACCCTGAATATGATTTTTTCTCGATCTTCGTTGAAGGTCTGTCAAATTTTGAAATTATTGTTGCCGCAATCGGATTCGTTTCGGCGGCGGCTTTTGCCGGATTCTGGGCGACCAAATTCGGACACATGGTTTTACCTCATCCCAGAGAATCCCGTGTGGCAGATTTTATGCCGTTTGAAAAGTTGCTGTCCGACGGTATGACAATCCGTTGCTATAATGGATCGTTGGCACGCATCTTTCGAGTAACCGGCGCGGATTTGGCTTTTGCAACCGAAGAAAAGGTTGCATCTATGTTTGAGGCGCGCAAGTCTTGGATTGACGGAATGTCCGATTTGCAGGTTGTCTGTCGGGTTATTACCGTAAGGGAAAGAGTTCCGTTGGAAGAAAATGTCGGCGATTTTAATAACCCTTTGCTTGAAAAAATCTCGGATATTTGGCAAGAAAACATCAATCGTATTTTTTTCAATACGCACTATATTGTTTTATCTGTTGCAGACAGAGATAATAATCTGAAAGATTTGAACTATGCTTCTCAATCTCTGACAGCGACAATGAACGATTACGGCGTTCGTCCGCTGATTGAAGAAGAAGGCAGCGCGCCGGAAGACAGCCCGTTTTCTGTCTATTCTAAAATTTGCTCGCCTGTTTCCCGTCCAATGCCAAAAGTCCACGGAGCTACGGGGGCTCAGTTGAATGAGCTTTTGACGGCAGATCATATCCATTTTACGGGCGAAGAAGGGTTGATTAAATTTTTCTCCGGCGACAAAGAAATGTATGAAATCGTTATGGGAATACGTTCTTCCGGAGATTATATGGACGAAGCGATGGTTGAATCTTTGCTGTCGTTAGATTGTGAGCTGGTTTTGCTGCATAATATTCAGCCGATTTTCAAACCTAAGGCGCGCGCATTGCTGATGCAGCAACAGCGTATGGCGACAATGACAAGCTTTTCAAGCGATGTCGTCGACCAATACGGGGCTGTTTTGGCGTCAATTGAAGACAGCGATACAGGGCACCAGTCATTAACGCAGTATGCGATGGCGATTTTGTTGCGCGGACAGACAAAAGAAGAAATCGATTTTGCCGAGGGCGAGGTTCAACGTATTTGCCGTTTGTTCAGTGTGACGCCGGTTCGCGAGGGCTGGGTTGCTCAGGCAACATTTTTCAACCAGTTCCCAACATATGAGACTTTGCCGCGGACATATATGTATTTGTCACGAGTTGTTGCAACGGCTGTTTCTTTTGACAAACCCTCGGAAGGTTTTTCAAAATCAGACTGGGGGCCGGGGGCAATTTCTGTTTTCAGAACGACTTCCGGTTCGGCTTATCGATTCCAATTCCATGTCTCTTCCGAGGATTCGGCCGTGGCGCACTGTTGTATCATTGGTCCGACAGGTCAAGGTAAAACAACATTATTGACGTTTTTGGCCGGACAGGCTATGAGGCACGGCGATTTGAAAGTGTTCTTTTTTGACCGCCATCGTGGTGCCGAAATTTTCACAAGAGCTATCAAAGGCGCATATGTCGGGTTTGAGGGCGATGAAAAGAATGTGTCGTTAAACCCCTTTGCTTGTGCCGATACACCGAATAACAGAGCCTTTCTGCGGCGCTGGATGCGCGCGATTACATTGGTTGACGATGCTGTTTCCGAAAAAGAAATTGCCCGCGCTGTCACAACGGCTTTTGAGTATTTGCGGCCTGAAGAACGGATGATGACTAACCTGTATAAAAGCTGTTTTTCGCCGACAGGAAATATGCGCCGCGAGCTCTACAAGTGGGTTAATCCCGATCAATACGGGGCAATTTTTAATGCCGAAAACGATAGTTTGGATTTAAAAAGCCGCCGCTTTATGGCGTTTGACTTTACACATATTTTTGAAGATGAGCTTTTAGCACCGGCCGTCATCAGCTATATCATGCACCGAATCCAATCCGAAACCGGCGAAACAGGTGTGCCGTCGCTGATTATGATTGATGAAACGGCGCCGATGCTCAAACATCCAATGTTTAGAGATTATTTCATTATCGG
>ERZ1034763.722-NODE-722-length-13334-cov-4.345734_pt1 | contig 13334 bp, 17 predicted proteins | sample MGYA00520701_ERZ1034763 | MGnify/ENA primary metagenome ERZ1034763 (study PRJEB33766, sample SAMN09781707) | gut metagenome | biome: gut microbiome | host: Homo sapiens | place: Madagascar | study: EMG produced TPA metagenomics assembly of the PRJNA485056 data set...
AATTTTAACGGACGGAGAAGAATTATGGCAAAAAATAAATGGTTTGGCACGGACGGCGTGCGCGGTGTGGCCAATGTTTTTCCGATGACGGCGGAGTTTGCCCTCAAATTGGGAATGGCCGTGGCGGAATTGGTTTGCACCAAACATCATAAGGCTGTGATTGCCAAGGATACGCGCGTTTCTTGTGATATGCTTGAAGCGGCGCTGACGGCTGGATTGACAGCTAAAGGCGTTGATGTTGAGCTTTGGGGTGTTTTGCCGACACCGGCCGTGACGACATTTGTCGGGCAATCCGGCGCCGATATGGCTTTTATGATTACCGCCTCGCACAACCCGTATCAGGATAACGGAATCAAATTGATTGCGGCTGACGGCGATAAATTTTCTGATGAGGTGACGGCTCAGCTGGAGGCTTTGATTGAGCAAAATCATTTTGAGTGTGACAAAGACAAGCTCGGCGTTGTGGGGCGGAACTTGTCAGTCGAGGCGCAATATAAAGCGCGGGCGGCGCAGATTTCCGTTGATTTGTCGGGTAAGAAAATCGTGGCGGACTGCGCCAACGGCTGTTTCTCGGAGATTTTGCCTGATGTGCTGCGTCGGCATGGGGCGGAAGTCGTTTCTTTGGGGACAGCGCCGAACGGCCGCAATATCAATGAGGGGTGCGGGTCGCAGCATCCGGAGCAGATGTGCGACACTGTTAAGAAAATCGGCGCGGATTTGGGAATTGCCGTTGACGGCGACGGCGACAGAATCAAAATTTGCGATAATACAGGTCGGTTAGTTAAAAGTGAACAGGTAATGGCTTTTTTGGCTGAAAACATGCAGCAAACAGGCGAAAATAAAAATCGTCCATTTGCATCGACCAAGCTTTCCAATACGGCTTTGGAGCGCTACATCACGCAAAAACTCGGGCTGAAATACCTGTCGACAGGCGTTGGAGAACGCGCTGTGATTAAGGCTCTTAAGGAAAACGGCGGCGTTATCGGCGGGGAAGAGTCCGGCCATATTGTTTTGCTTGACTATTCTAAATCGGGCGATGCCATGATGGTCTCTTTGGCTGTTTTGAGGGCTTTGGCCGCGGATGGACGCAAAACCGCTGAGATTTTTCCGCTGTTTGCTGATGACGCGCTTTATTTTGAGAACTTTAAGGCGCAGTCGACGACGCAGGTTAAAAAAATTGCCGCTCATCCTGAGTTGCAGGCGCTTGTTGACGAGATGAGCCGCAAAATTGGTGCGGCGGGGCGTGTTGTGATTCATCCGTCGGGAACAGAGCCCAAAATCAGAATTTGGGTCTGCGGTAAAGATGAAAGACTTGTCAAAGAAATCGGGCAGACTTTATGGGCAAAGATTGAAAGTTTGGCTAAGTGTGCATAAATAATGGATTAACACTTTGTTTACCATTGCAGGCTAAACTTATTCTTATAATCTTTTGAATAATTGCCGGAGGTTTTTCGATGAGACAAGGTATTGAAAAAGCTTTTTTGGACTGGAGTAGGGATAAAAATCCGAAAATTCAGGCGCGCGGGATTGCCGCTATTTTGGCGCAGCGTGCCAAAGTAGCCGATAATGCCAAAGCTTTGGGCTCAACGCGCTGTGTGTGGCCGGATAGTTTTGGTCAGACCGATTCCAGATATTTGAGCCGCCGCGTTTTTATGAGATAAAAGTTTATGATTAAAGGCTTAATTGCATTGTTTACGTCGGGTATTATTTTTAGTCCGATGGTTTTGCTTGGGGTCATTGCGGGGGCTTGCGCGATTTTGATGTTGTCTCCGGAGGCTTTGCGCGGGTTGTTTTCAGATTATCATTTTTATGCCTTGGCGGCTTTTCTTTCCGCTGTTTGGACGTTCGGCTTTTCAAAGATTTATCAGGAAGGCGGCGTTGATGTTGATTGGCAAGCTACCAGCTGGCGGGCTGTTTGGAACTTTGTCCGCTTTTTGATATCGTTTGTTTTAGCGATGTGCTTTGTTGTGCTGATTAGCTTGTTTTAGATGCTTTTATCGACCTGTGTGCCTTTTTCAGCAGAGGGCTGAACCATACGAGTCGAATCCATCAGAGTTTCGACAATCTGACGATCCGCTTCGGCGGATTGCTTAATCAGGCTCAATTGAAGCTGCTGAATAGCTAATGCATAAGAACCGATTGCGCCAAGTTCGCTCATGCCTTTTCTCCTTGTTCAATACAAATTTTATTTTACCGCCAAAATGGTTAAAAGAATCTTAACAACTTGTTTTTGAAAAAAGACGGATTATATCCATCGGCAGAGGAGAATGGGTATGAAAAGAGTTATTATCTTTGCGGCTTTTTTGATGTGTTTTTTCGTTGTTTTTGCCAGAGCTGAAGAGACGCCGACGGTTGTTTTTGGCGAGGCGGCAACTCCGCAAGGAGGGGAGACGGCCGTTCTTGTTGAGCAGCCCGAAAACGCCCCTAATCCGTTGGGTAATCCGCTGCCGATGCCGGATAATACGGCTGAAGAATCGTCAGTTCCTGTTCATGAAGAACAAGCTGCAGAAGTCAAGGAAGCTAGTCCTGAAGGCGCTGTCGTTTCGGAGAATAATCCCGTGAAAGCCGCGCAAGAGCTCGGAAATGATTTTCAAAATACGTTAACAGAGGCTAACGGGCGGATTTATGATATTCAGAGCTATCCGGAGGCCGATGTCGGCGTGATGAGCAATCCGAGCCAGCCTGAAACTATTTATTCGCCAAATGTGAACGATTAATTACATTCCAGCTGCTGGCGCGTCAAGGTTTGGCACTGCCATTTGTCTTCCATCAGATTAGATGGTTCAAGATTCAAATCGGCGTTGTCTGCTTTTGTGAGATATTTATCATCGCATGACATATCCGAATTGTCCGCCAGAGGATATTCTGTTTTTTCATAAGTGCTTTGAATCTTTGTGTATTTCTGAATATGGAGGCTTCCGGCGCCTGCCGAGACGATTTTGATATAAGGCGTGTCCATTAAGGAACGTTGTTTGACAATGACTTCATTTGCGGCGGCGGTAATTCCTCCTGAAATTTTTGTCTGGCTGCTGCATCCGAAAATGATTTTTTTATCTTCTTCGGCTGCGGTTGGTTCCGGGGTATATTTCAAGCCGCCTTTAATCAAAATTTCAACATAAGCTTTTGTTTGGAGCGAGCCGATAAGGTCGCCTTTGACGCCCAGAGAAGAATCTTTATCCATTTTGACGTTTCCGGTAATGCTGCCTGTTGTGATAAATTTGGCTGATTCTTTAACATCTATATCGGTGCATATATTTGCGACATTCATCAGGCTGACAGTGCCGGCGGTTGTCAGTTTGTCACCGCGCAAGGCGCAATCCGGTGCATTGCCCGTCATTTTGATGCGGACATTTTCTAATGTGCCGTTGATGGAAAGAGTTTCCGGTGTTTCAAAGTTAAGTGTAAAATTGACGTTGCTGATGTTTTTATCAAACAGATTTTTGTAAACGACGGCCGAGGCTGCGTTGATATTCAGGGTTACTTCGGGGCGTTTGTTTGAAATGCATGTGGTTGAAATTTGCCCGAACAGCGAACGGATGCTTGCTTTATCGGCTGCAATTTCAGGATCTGTGGTGTCGTCGGCAATGATAATGGACTCGGGGAATAATTCCATTGCCAGTTTGTTACAGTTGACGGTGCATTTTTTGAGGTTTTCGGCCTCCGGACAGATTTCAAAATCTTCACTCTTTTGGCAGGTTGTGTATAGATAGCCTTTTTCTTTGCAGAACATTTCGGGTGTTTTGCAGGTGGCATAAAGGGTTGTTTTACCTTTGCGGCAAGAGGGAGTGTGTGCCGAAATCGGACCAAATTGGCAAGGAATGAATCCCTCGCATGATGCTTCAATGATGTTTGTTTTGACAATGCCATCGCAGGTTGTGCAGGTTTCGCCCTCGGCTACATAGCCTGCGGGGATTTTATCTAATTCGTGGCTGAAATCCGGGCAGGAATCGCAGCATTTTCCGAAATCTGCGTTGTAGGGGCAGCGTTTATCCGTCAGCTGGCATGTATCTTTTGAAACAAATCCGGATTCTTTGCAGGCTTTTTCGATGTTTTCCTGACAGCTGCGATACATCGGGTATTTATTATCGCACATTTTGACGGGATAGGTTGGCAGTTTGCAGTCTTTATCAAGAAACGTATAGTTGTTGTTGCGGCACCATTGTTCTTGGGAACAGCTGCGGTAATAGGAATCGTGATAGGGGCATCTGTCGGCCGGTGCGGTTTGGTTGGTGCAGTTGGCGTAAGTTATTTTGTAGCCTTCTTCAATACACTTTTTTTCGGAGCGGCTGAGGGTATGATCCGTATAAGAATTATTGGCATATTCCGGAATGACGGCCGCGGTTGCCGGAACTGCAAACAACAAAAGACCAAATAACAATGATTTTGACACGATATGCCTCTCTTTTTTATAAAAAGCGCTGATGCACTATATTTTGGTTTTAGTATAGGATATCAGACCTTAAGATAGGGTTAAAAATTTTTTTGACAAAATAGTGGTTTTTTGACTAGATTTAAATCAAATTTTGTGGTATATTGTGCTTCTCAAAGGGAAAATATCCCCTTTATTGTTTTAATAGACAGGCAGAAAAACATGAACAAAAAAGTAACCGTACATAATCCGTATGTTACCGGCGAATATGTTGTTTACCCAGCTCATGGCGTGGGTAAAGTGTCAGATGTGACCAAGCAAAATATTGCCGGAACCGAACTGGAACTGATTGTTGTCAATTTTGATAAAGACAAAATGACTTTGCGTATCCCTATGGCTAAGGCGCAGACAACGGGATTACGCCCGATTTCCGATGCCAATACGTTTTCTGATGCGTTGGCCACTCTTAAAGGAAAAGCTAAGGTTAAAAAAATAATGTGGTCGCGCCGTGCTCAGGAATATGAGAACAAAATCAATTCGGGAAACCCTGTCGCGATTGCCGAGGTTATCCGTGATTTGCACCGCAATGAAAATCTGGCTGAACAATCTTATAGTGAACGTCAGATTTATGAGCAGGCTTTGGATCGGTTGTCTAATGAATATGCTGTTTTTGAGAATATTTCAGCGGCCGATGCCACGCAAAAAATCTTGGATATTTTATCCAAATAAACGAAAATGAATTTAAATTTAACGCCCTGTTGTTTGTAATAGGGCGTTTTTTTGTATCTTATTGAAAATTGCTTGCAAGAGGGATTAAATTTTTGTATAATCAAAGCATCTTAGGAAATTATTTTAATTATTAGTATAAAAAGAGGCAATCGGATATGTTAAAGGACATCGCCTCTTAAAATAAGCCGAGTATATTATGGGAAGATTTTTAGAGTGGATCGCCGCAAGAAGAGCGGAGAGAAAAACTGAGGAGTTCAGAGTGGCTCTTGAACAGAAAAATTTGAAAAAAATTTTCAAGTTTCTTGAGGCCGGTTTTGATCCCAATCATGTTTATCAGGTTGAACAGCTTCGAACCACCAGAGATGATGTTACTTACTCTGTCTGGATAGATAAAACTCCTTTGGACATGGTCTGGGATGATGAAGTGAGCCGCCTTCTATGTGCGTATGGCGCAATGAGGAGTTATGATTTCTTTCGCACACCTAAGGGAGAAGAATATCTTCGTCTACGCAAAGAAGAACGCCAGAGGAGAGAAGCTGAAAGTCGTGCTCGTTCTGAGGCTGAATACAGAGCCCGAGAGGAGGCAAAGAAAAAAGAAGTTGACAAACTGTTGGCTAAAAGAAAGAGACATTAGCTGTTTGTCGAGAGAGATAAAAAGGTTTCTGATGAGAATCAGAGACCTTTTTTTGTGCGGTCGAGGGAGATTTTAAATTGTTGGGCATAAGTCTGGGGATAAATCAGGCGGGGGCTTGCTTTATCAAAGCTCTTCTTTAGGATAAGGGTTAACAAAAAGTTAAGAATCCTTAGGGGTGAGGGTTGATTAATGAGTGTTGCTGATGATTTGGTTTCTCTGCAGACGGACGGGATTACGGTTTCGGCTGGTCCGGTTGTGATGGATGAAAACCGCTATATGTTCGGTTATTACCTGTGTATTGAGAACAATACGGCCAAGAAAATCCGCCTTGTCGGAAAGGATTGGAATATTACTGATGAGGCCGGTCGGCGGTATACGGATTCTTCGGCCGGTTTTAAGGGCGAGCTGCCCGAGCTTGAGCCGGGGGAATATTTTGAATATACCGCTTATGCGCCGCTTAAGGCTAAGAATGCCGTTTTTTACGGATCGTGCAAGGTGCAGGAAGGCGGCATTAGTAAGAATATCAAAGTTCCGACATTTAGTTTGTCGGCGTCTCAAAAGTCTTTTGGACGGGTGTTGAATTAGAAAAAAGAAAAGCCTCAAGATTTTGTCTTGAGGCTTTTTTGTGATTTTAGAAAAGTTAGTAATAGGTCGGTTCCAACGGCTGGTTGAGCACAAACGCATTCAGATATTGATAAATATTTGCGGTCATACGGTCATTGAAATCATCAAACAACTTTTGAACCATTCCGTTCCAGTAATTTTCTTTGGCGGCAATGTCTGTATCGGCCGGAATTGTCAAACTGCGCCAGGCTTCAACTTCGGTAGAGGCTTGCGCCAGGCTGTTTGGGTCAGAGATTTTGACCGAAACGACCAAGCGGGCGGAATATTTGACTTTGTCGCGTTCAAACATCTGGGCACCTTCTTCCAATTCTTCGGTAACAGAGGCGTCTTTGATGATGACTTCCGCAATTTTCGGAGACGAAAAGTCTGCCGCTTTTAATCTGTCCTGCGCCCAAAGCTGAGCTGATTTTTCAATAGAAACAGGGAAAAGATGCTCAACATGCGGGCGGGTAAAAGTCGGCGTAAATTCAGAGACAACATCAATTTTGCAGACTTTCAGCTCAATGGGTTTTTCGGAGGTGTAGCGCGGTTCGCTGTATTTTGGAAGATCTTCCTCGGGCGTGCCGTAAAGTGTTCCGCAAGCGCTCAGAGCCAAAACGGCGCCGATAATTGATAAAAGTTTTTTTGTGTTTGCCATGGTCGTTTGTCCATACAGTTAAACAAATGTTCTGAAATCTATTCAGACTTTAGTTTACTATAAAAGCTAATTCATTAAAATCTGGTTAACCTATTGTTTTATCAGTTCGGCCGGCGAAAAGACATATTCTTCGGAACAAAAATGACAAGTCGCTGTTATTTTTCCGTTTTCGACCATATCATCAATGTCTTTTTTGGAGAAAGTGCTTAAGGTGTTGAGCAGTTTTTCGCGGCTGCAGCGGCACCCGAATTTGTATTCTTTGGTTTGGGTTACTTTGAGGTCGCTGGAGTGGAACAGGCGGTGCAAAATCTCTTCGGAAGACAAATCGGCGTCAAAGACCTCGTCTTCGGAGAGGCTTTCCATAAAGACATTGGCTTCATTCCAGCTTTCGGCGGCTGTTTCTTCATCGACTTCCGTTCCGCCTTTGAGCGGCATTTTCTGAAGCATAATTCCGGCGGCAGCCCAAGAGCTGCTTTCGCCCTGAGGCGCTTTGAGGAAGAGCTTGAGGTTGGTGTCGATTTGTTCGGATTGCTTGAAATAACGCAACGCGCATTCAGCCAAAGTTTTGCCCTGAATATCGACAATTCCTTGATACAAATCCGTCCCTTTGCCCTGATCAACCGTAAAGGCCAGATAGCCCCCGCCCATCAGGTGCGGCGCCGGTTCAATCTCGCCCGATGTTTTGCGCAGACGCTGGTTTTCGTTGAGGTGTTCTTCGTCAAAACGGGCACAGGCGCGAATTTTGCCGTCGGAAGTGACGTCAACAACAATCATCGGAACAGGGCCGTTTGTTTTGGTTTGGAGTGTGAAAAGACCGTCATATTTGAGCGTGCTGGAGAGCATGGCGCCCAGAACGGTGCTTTCGGCGACGACCGCGGAAACAGGGCGCGGATAGGCGTGTTTTTCAAGAATGGTGTTAATCACGTCGTGCAGGCGGATTAAACGCCCCTGATAAGCGCCGTTTGTAATGAAAAAAGATACACAATTGTCAAAATTTTTGTTGGTCATCGTCTAAAATCCTTAGTATAATATCGTCAATTTCTTATTGCTATAATCTAAAAAGAGAGAAATTTCAAGAGATGTTCGAAAATAAAACCGCCAGCGGACGCAAGCCGCCCAGAAAAATCACGCCGCAGAGGCTCAAAAATATCGCGCTTTTTTATCTGAAACGCTTTGAGACGTCCGAGGCTAATCTTCGCACTGTGCTCAAACGCCGGATTGATGATTATGCCTATCATGACAAAGATTTTGACAGGGCGGCGGCTTATGGCTGGGCGGAGGAGCTGTTGGCTGATTTTGTTCGGCTGAGGTATGTGGACGATGCACGGTTTGCGGAAATGCGAATCCGCGACTATTTGGCGGCGGGCAAGTCGCCGCGCTATATTTTAGGCAAGATGAAAGAAAAGGGCGTTGATGAGCAAATTGTGTCGCGTTTGTTGAACGAACAGGAGTATGATCCCTTTGAGTCGGCGCTCAAGTTGGCCAAAAAGAAAAAAATAGGCCCGTATTCGGCCACGCCGGAACTGCGGAGGGAGCGCCGATCAAAGGATTTGGCGGTTTTGGTCAGAGCCGGATTTGATTATGATGTGGCAATCAGGGTTTTGGAAACGGAGGAGGACTAATGTCTTATGTGTCGAGCACTTTGCAAAAAGGGGAAAAAGTGTTGCTTCAGGCTAAACTTCATTGGATTGTGTATGTTTGGCCTTGTCTATTGCTGATATTTGGGGCTTGGAGCTGGCTTCTTTATCTGAGCTTACCCGATGATTCGGATTTGTGGGCGGTGGCCTTATTTTTTATTTGCTGGAGCGTGTATGAATTTTTGCGCCGTTGGTGCATAGAAATGGCTGTGACGGATAAGAGGGTTGTTCTGCGTAAGGGAATTATCAGTATTGACAGCGATGAGATTAAGAATCTCAAAGTTGAGGGGATTGAGGTCGAGCAATCTGTGATGGGGCGTATTTTGAATTACGGTGATGTCGCTTTTTCGGGTGTCGGGGTAGCTAAATTGCGGTTTTCGGACGTGGCTCGTCCGCGCGATGTCAAGCGCCACGCGGAAGAAATTACAGGCGAATAGGTTTTAAGGCTCCTTAATCTTTATATATTGAAATGAATAGAGCGTTTAAACGTTGGTTTAAACGCTCTATTTTTTGATAGGGATGTTTTAATTTAGGTTAGTTCATTTTATGCTGGACGGCCTCTTTGAGAGAGCAGGACGGCGCAAAGGCTAAGGTAATTGCCGAGAGGGCGACCAAAACATAAACAATGCGGCTTAAAAGGCTCATGGGGCCAAACAAAAAGGCGACCAAATCAAAGTCAAACAAGCCGACAAGTCCCCAGTTCAGTCCGCCGATAATCGTTAGGACAAGGGCGGTTGTGCGTAAGGTGCTGTTCATGGTTAAATCTCCTGTTTATTTTTGTTACCTTTTATGATATATCAATGAAAGTTTCTTTTTCAACGAATGCGGTTTTATAAAAATGTATAGTGATAAGTTTCAGGCTTTTATTGATTGTTGGCGGCAGGATTTCGGGATTGAAAAATCCATTGATGATAAGCTTTGTGCCGATGCGGCGGGCAATCCGCTGCCGTGGTATACTTATCCGGCAATTGAATATTTGAGCCAATTTGATTATCGGGAGAAAAAAGTTTTTGAATACGGGTGCGGTTTTTCGTCGGCTTTTTGGGCAGTGCGCGCGGCGAAAGTGACCTCGGTTGAGGACAATCCCGAATGGTTTGCCCGCTGGCAAAAAGAGTTTGGCGCCTTGGGGCTGGATATGCGCCTGAGGGCGGAAGACACCTCTTATGAGAACACAATTTTTGAAGATAAGCTGAAATATGATGTTATTATCATTGACGGCAAGCGCCGCGCGCCCTGTGCCGAGGCGGCTGTTCGGGCTTTGGCAGACGGCGGAATGGTTGTTCTTGACGACAGCGACCGGATAAACGCGTCCGAAGAATATGTCGAGGCGGTGCGGACTCTTTGCGCAAAAGGGTTGCTTCAGGTCGATTTTTACGGCTTTTGCCCGATGAACGTCTATTCCAAAACAACGTCTCTTTTTTTGAGCCGTCATTTCGATTTCAAAATTTTGGGCAAAGTTCAGCCCGCGAACGGTTGGGGCAATTTGTGGTCAAAATCGCGCAAAGAACGCAAGGCCTATTACAAAAAAACAACCCTCTGAGCAGGCTTCCGTTTAAAAATCCTCATTGAGAGGCTATATTTTTTGTAACGGAGACAGAGCATGCTTTGGATTATCAATGGGCTGATTTATGGCTTTTTTATGGCGCTTTATACGCTGGTGAATCAGCGGCACAAATTTAATGGGTATGTGCTGGGGGTTTGGCGCGGGTTTGGCATTGCGCTGTTGTTTTTCGGATTTTTGTTTTTTGTGCCGCTTCAAAAAAACTGGTATAATTGGGCGCTTCTTATTTTGCAGGGGGTGCTTATCGGAATTTATGATTCTCACTTGTTTTTTGCATCGGCTAAATTCGGCGCTGGAACAACCTCGCGGTTGATGGTTTTGAGCGTATTGGTTACAACGGTGATGTGGTGGATATTGACGCCCCGCCTTTTTTGGAGGCTGTTTGATAACGGGAGTGTCTTTATTACACTGCTTTTGGCCTTGTTCGGGTTTTGCGTGTGTTATTGGTATATGATGAAAAACAAAGTTACCAAAAGGGCGTTTTGGTATATGCTTCCGGCTGTTTTGGCGCTTGCGGGGATGAGTGTCGCCACTAAGGAAATCGCGATGATGGGGCAGAGTGTTTGGACGAACATTTTGTATTATCTGGTTGTGGCGACCTTTGTGTCGGGACTTTATAACTTTGTGCTTTTGTGCCGAAAGGAGCATTTTGATGTCGGGCTGGCGGTTCGGTTGGTCTTTGCGCGGGAAGTTATTCATACCGGTATTTATGTTGTCGGGTTTTCGGCGGCGCTGATTGCCGCCAAGACAATGGCTATGCGTTTGGCGCCCAATCCGGGGTATGTGGTGACGCTTTTGCTGACAGCGCCATTGTTTGTGTTTATGCTGACCCGCACGAGGCAATCCGGCAATCTGTCGGCCAAGGCGGGGTTTGCGATGCTGTTCTTTTTGGTGTTGATTATGATATTGGTTAACGGCAATTTTGATGTGACGGATTAGGCCACAAGGCGGGGCAAAATATAGTCCAAAAGTAAAAATCCTTTTGCCGAGGCTTTGAGTGTGTCGTTTGTTTCTTCAATCAGATTTTCGGACAGCGCTTCTTTTTTGAAGCTGGTGTCTAAAAAGGTTTCCAGCGGCTGTCCGATAATCTCGGCAAAGCGGTCTTTGTTGAGGCCTTTCGTTAGGCGCAGTCCCATCAGAATCAATTCTTCGGCGCGTTCCTCCGGCGATAGTTCTTCCAGATGAACGAGGTCGGTTTGGGCAAAAAATCGATTATCTTTTTTGAAACGTCCGTGCGCAGTTTGTCCGATACCGATATAATCCCGTCCCGTCCAATAGACCAGATTATGCTTTGAGGCGAATCCGTTTTGGGCATAGTTGGAAACTTCGTATTTGAGATAGCCTTTCGGGGCTAAAAACTTTTCTGTTTCAGCATAAAGCTCTGTGGCTTTTTCTTCATCTAAAGGCTTAATGTTTTTACGGAAAAACAAGGTGTTTTCTTCGATTGTGAGCTGATAAAGCGAGATATGTTTTAGCCCGAAAGCGCACAGTGTGTCAAGCTGTTTTTGCCAGCCGGCCAAGGTTTGATTGGGCAGCGCATAGATTAAATCGACCGAGTGGTTGTCAAAGTTTTTCAACACGGAGTCAATGGCGCTAAGCGCTTCACGGGCGGTATGCGTGCGTCCCAGAAATTTGAGCCCTTGGTCATCTAAGGACTGAACGCCCAAAGACAGTCTGTTGATGCCGCTTTGGCGCAAATCGGCGAAGAGCGTTGGCGTTTGGGTGTTTGGGTTTGCCTCAAGCGTGATTTCAATATGCTCGTCTGTCGGCCACAGGGCGGTAATTTTATTAAGTATTCGCTCAATGTTTTGCGGCTGTATCAGCGAAGGGGTTCCGCCGCCGAAAAAAACAGAGATAATTTTTCGTTCGGGTAGGAGTTCTTTGTATTTTTCAAGCTGGTTCAGATAGCCGTCGATGATTTTGTTCTGGTCGACATTTTTTTGAACACGGCTGAAAAAGTCGCAATAGGGGCACTTGCTGCGGCAGAACGGCCAATGTAGATAGATGCTGAGATCAGAGGCTGAATCCGTCATTACAGGATAAACTTCGACAAATCGGTGTGGACGGTGTATTTGCTCAGTTTTTCCTCAACGAAATCCGTTGTAATCGTCAACTCTTGTCCGCTCTTGTCTGCCGCCGTGAAGCTGATGTCCTCAAGCAAAATTTCTAAGACCGTGTGCAGGCGGCGCGCGCCGATGTTTTCGACATTTTCATTGATGGCAACGGCAATGTCGGCAATCTTGTCAATGGCGGCGGGTTCAAATTTCAGTTTGAAATTTTCGGTGCCGAGCAGGGCAATATATTGCTCAATCAGGTTGGCCTCGGGTTCAGTCAAAATGCGCACAAAGTCGTTGTGCGTCAGGGCATGAAGCTCAACCCTTATCGGCAGACGCCCCTGAAGTTCGGGCAGCATATCCGACGGTTTGGCCAGATGAAAAGCACCTGAGCAAATAAATAAGATGTGGTCAGTTTTAATCATGCCGTATTTTGTGGAAACGGTTGTGCCCTCAATCAGCGGAAGTAAATCCCTCTGAACACCCTCGCGGGAGACATCGCCGCGGGTTCCTTCGGTCTTGCCGGTAATCTTGTCAATCTCGTCAATAAAGACAATGCCGTCATTTTCGACCGCACGGACAGCCTCGGAGATAATGGCGTCGTCGTCCAGCAGTTTGTCGCATTCTTCATCAACCAGAGCTTTAAAGGCTTCGGCAACTTTGAGTTTGCGCGTTTTGTATTTTTGCGGCGCGCCGCCCATCAAATCGCCAAGGCTTATCATGCCCATGGAGGCGCCGGGCATGCCGGGGATATCGATTGTCGGCATGGAAGAAGAGGCGCTTTCGAGCAAGGAAATTTCAACTTCGCGCCCGTCGATTTGGTGCTGGCGGAACAGTTGTAAAAATTTGGCTTTTGTTTCTTCGCCGGCCGTTTCGCCGACCAAGGCCTCAATCAAACGTTCTTCGGCGGCTTCTTCGGCCTTGGCGCAGACGCTTTTGCGCATCTGCTTGCGAGTTTGGCCGATGGCAATCTCAACCAAATCGCGGATAATGCTTTCGACATCACGGCCGACATAGCCGATTTCGGTAAATTTTGTCGCCTCGACTTTAATAAAAGGGGCTTTGGCCAGTTTTGCCAAACGGCGGGAA
>ERZ1034763.725-NODE-725-length-13301-cov-4.284463_pt1 | contig 13301 bp, 8 predicted proteins | sample MGYA00520701_ERZ1034763 | MGnify/ENA primary metagenome ERZ1034763 (study PRJEB33766, sample SAMN09781707) | gut metagenome | biome: gut microbiome | host: Homo sapiens | place: Madagascar | study: EMG produced TPA metagenomics assembly of the PRJNA485056 data set...
TGGATGTCCTTTTTTGCTTTACAGGAAAGCAATTTCCTGTAAAGTAAAAAACGCTCCGCGAGGATGCGCACTGAATCAAAAATCCAGATTAATCCTAACACAGGATCCAGGTGCTTTCATTATTTATTATAGCAAATACAGGAAGCTATATGTTATAATAAATAATGACTATATTTCGTCTCATGTAAATGAGGACAAAAAAACAGGAGGTGTTTCAAATGAAAACGATACATAAAAAACATGGTATCGGACGGCTTGTAAGCTTTGTGCTTGCATTTAGTATGATATTTGCAATGGTACCGGCTACCGTATTTGCAGATGATACGACCCAGACTATATATATCGGGGGAAATGAATTAACGGTTAAGACAAATGAAGCATCGTATTGGAAGTATAATGAGGGGACCGGCGAAATTAAAGCATGTTCCGAGGCAGAGGCAAACGTGGTGATAAATGCAGAGGAGAAATATGACCCTGCATCGGCAATCGTTGTGAACCTGCGAAATGTAAAGATTTACAGCAATAGTGGAGGTAAATCGGAAGATTGTTTTAATTCAGGTATTTACTGTCCGGTAAACTTCTTGGAGCTGCGGATTAACGGAGACTGTAGCATTACCGGTGCCAGATATGGAGTATATGTAAACCAGATTCGTATTACACCGTTAGACACAGATGCTAAGCTTACCATTACAGGGGACAACAATCGTGCTTCCATAGGGACTTATTTTACGGAGGCATGTGCCTTGTATTCGTCAGGATTAATTTGGTTTAATCCGGGTTGTAAGCATACGGATTTTTCTGTGATCTTGCGAAGTAGCACGAAAACTCTGAAGCAAGGAAAAGGAAAATTTTTTTATAACGGTTCAACGGCATCTATTCTTACCAGTCCTAATATGCTCGGCGGTAATGCGACAGAATATTTTCCGGATGAAAACGGCGACTTTAATCTTGGAGATACAAGTCAGGTAATGTATATGGAATATAAGGTTGGCTCGCAGGTGTTTGACCGTGCGGAGATTACCGGAGCAACGTTACAGTTTAATGACGGAGATGCTCCGGCATTTACGGCACAGGTTGCTGCCGGAGAAAAGGGCAAATATCTTATCGACTCTGAGCAATGGTGTGAATTGGATGAAAACGGGAATAAGGTGAAGTGGTGTTCTTCAAATAAAAATGATAATCCGCAGGATGAAAGTCAGTTGTTAAAAACCTTTGAAGCAGGAAAGACCTATTATTATTCTGTAAGAATTATACTTTCTATGATGACAGTTGACAGCTTTACAGAAAAGATGCCAGTAATTATTAACGGAGAATCCTTTCCGGTCATCAATACTCAACCAATATCAGGCGATTATATGACTGTTTATGCTACAAATATTAAGAGCATGACGGTACCGGACAGACAAGTGCCGGAAGACATTAAGACGATTGACGTTACGAATGCGACACTTACCTATCATGCAGGAGATGCACCAAAGGCAACCGCAGCCTTAAGTGGTGAAAATGCCACCAAGTACAAGATTGTATATGAATACTGGGAGGAAATGGAAAAACAGAGTGACGGCACTGTGGTACCGGTAAAATTCTGGTATTCGGATGCAACAAAAAACGCAAAACTGGCAGACGACCAAAAGATAACCGCCTTTGAAGAAGGCAAAAACTATACGTACTGCATTAATCTGGAGGCGGTCGATGGAAACCTCTTTGCAGATGTAGATACGGGACTGACTATGACCTTAAATGGGGAAACAGTTGATGCATCCAAAATAACAGTCGATGAAGGATGTGATTTCGTATATGCTATGGAACTTAAGACCATGCAGCCGACAGTAGCACAAAGTACCTATAATTTCCTGGAGGGAGAAAATGTTTCATGGACGCAGGGCGGATACGGTACATTAAGATTCCGTGTAAACGGAGAAATCAGCAAGTTTACAGGAGTAAAGGTTGACGGTACTCTGGTTTCGGCTGATAATTACACAACACAGTCCGGTTCCACAATCATCACATTAAAGAGCGGTTACTTAAAAGACTTATCAGTCGGTACACATAAGATAACCGTCATTTATACAGACGGCGAATGCAGTGCGGATTTTGAGATTAAACGGGCAACAGGCGGTACGACCACAGAGACAACTACGAAAGACAGAGAGAATACCACAGAAGCAACTACGGAAGGCGGAAAGAGTAGCTCAGAAGCAACCACGGCTACAGCTACAACGGAAAGTAAGGCTGCTACAAACGCACCAAAGACAGGGGATGACAGAAATCCATTGGTTTGGATCGTATTGCTGGCAGCTGCCTGTGGCGGAATGACAGTTGTTGTAAGGTATAAATCAAAATATCCAGAAAAAAAGATGTGATCGTATTTCCAACAGGAAGGCTCTCAATCATGTGAGCCTTTCCTGTTGCTTCATCCTCTTCTTTCGATTCTTCAACTCTCTTCGCAAAGCTTTTCATATTCTAACTGCCAAGCTTCTGGTTTCTCCATTCATTGGCAGACATTCCTTCCTGCTTCTTAAATACACGGGAAAAATGTGCCAGATCCAGGAATCCTACAGCATCGGAAATATCCCCGATTCGAAGGGACGGATCCTCTAACAGCTTCTTGGCATGTTCAATTCGACAATGATTTAAAATATCAGAAAAACTCTGACCGGTATGGCGGTTTAATAATTTACTCAAATGCCACTGGCTGACATAAGTTTTCTCTGCCACCTCACACAAGGTCAGTTTCTGATTATAGTTGGCTTCTATGTATTTTAGTGCATTCTTTACAATAAAACTGCTGGATGCACTTTCATGTGGCTGGGCTGCTGCATCCTCCTGTGCCCCGGTACCATCACCGGCTGTCACCTCAGATGTTCCATCCTCTTCTTTGGCTTCTGCACTCTCCTCACCGGTAATGGATTTCTTTTTCAAATTCTCACACATGGCAGAAATTGCTTCTTCTAATTCGTCCATATTTGATGGTTTCAAAAGGAAACGGGTTACACCCAGGCGGATTGCCTTCTGGGCATATTCAAAATCACGGAATCCCGTTAAAATACAGACTTCCGTGTCCGGATATTCAGACTTAATGGCTGCAATCAGCGTCAGCCCGTCCATCTCCGGCATGCAGATATCCATAAATAAGATATTCGGTTTATACTGCTCAATCCGTTCTTTTCCCTCAAGTCCGTCATTGGCAGCTGCTACTACTTCACAATTCCATTTCTCCCACGGAATGCTTCTTGATAATCCTTCTACAATAATTGGTTCATCATCTACCAGCATTACTTTATACATTTATGCATCCTCCCTACACATAATTGTAAACAAGCTTTACAAATCCCCCATATATAATCTGTAAAACCTGCCTCTGACATTTTCTTACAGATTTCTGGTAACACAAATCGGCGACACAATTTATGCATCGCCGACTGAATTTTGATGTATATATTTTAACCTTTTACTGCACCTGCTGTCAATCCTTTGATAATATTCTTCTGTAAGAAAATGTATACAATTACTACAGGAACTACAATGATTGTTACGGATGCTGCCATCAAACCATAATCGGTTCCATAAAGAGAACTGATTTCCTCTAACAGGGTAGATACCGGGAACTTTGTCTTATCGGAAATCATAACCTTCTGCACAAACAGGTCATTGTATGACCACATGAAACTGAAGATTGCTACTGTTGAAAGGGACGGTTTACAAAGCGGTACGATAATCTTGCGGAATACCTGGAATACATTTGCGCCTTCCATATATGCTGCCTCTTCCATTTCAATTGGAATACTGTCCATGAAACCTTTCATAACGATGGTTGCAAAGCTTAAGTTTCCTGCTATCTGAGGAAGAATTACTGCAAGATTATTATTTAAAAGTTTCCAGGAAACCATCATTCTAAATACCGGGATAATCGTAGAAAATACCGGGAACATCAGGCTGGCAACTACCAGACTCTGAATGATTTTGTTTCCTTTAAAATGATAACGGCTCAGTCCGAATGACATCAATGCGGAAAATAACATAACACCAATGGTAACGGAACCGGAAATGATGAAACTGTTTTTGTATGCAGAAAGAACCTTCATCCTGGTAAATGCATTTTCATAGTTCATCATTGTAAATACCTTTGGTAAGGCAAATGAGGAATTTAATACCTCAGATGATTCCTTAAAGGAATTTAAGATTACCCATACGAATGGGAATATTGTTGTAATTGCCCAGAGGACTAAGAAAACGTAGATTGCTGCGGTTCCAACTTTAAATTTCTTTTTTCTTTTTACCGGCTGCTCCATATATGCGATGCTCATCATGCTTTAGCCCCCCTCTCATCTCTGTCCTTTGTAATAAATGCGATTACCTGCGATACTACAACTCCAAGTACTACAATTACGATAGAGAGTGTTGCACCATAATCCCAGTCATGCATAACGAAGGTCTTCTGGTACATGTATGTTCCAAGGAAATGTGTGGTTCCCTGTGGTGCTCCATTTGGTACGATAACCCATGGAAGGTCGAATACTTTCAATGCACCGGTTACTGCTAAGGTTACGCAGGTTACGAATACCGGTTTCATCATTGGTAAAGTAATGTAAAATACCTGTTTAAACTTGCTGCATCCATCAATTGATGCTGCTTCGTATATATCATCAGAAATATCACTAAGTCCCGTAAGAAGAATTACAAAATAGAATCCGATGTAACTCCAGATGGTCGGAATACAAATCATGATAAATGCAAGTCCCGGTTTCAGCCAGTTGACCGGATCTTTTCCAAACTGTGCTAAAATCTGATTCAGCATACCGCCATTATAATTATAGAACAACTTAAACAGCAAACCGATTGCGGTTGCGGATATTACTACCGGGAAGAAGTATACGGTACGAAATACCTGCTGGAATTTTTTAATCTGAGATACCATAACTGCCAGTATAAATGCGATTCCAACCTCGAATATTACGGTCAGTGCCATCATCTTCACGGAATTGATAATTGAAGTTCTTACATCCGGGTCTGTAAATAATTTCTTGTAATTGTCTAATCCAATAAATTTGAAATCTGGTGCTCCTGGCATATGCACAATAGAAGTCATATTGTATAAGCTATTCTTAATATTTTCAATAAACGGTATGTAAAGAAAGATTAGCATAAATAACAAACCTGGTACTAGGAACACCCACAATGGCCATTTTTTCTTATATAACATCTTTCTTCCACCTTTCTTTTTCCTGCCAATTACGCAGTTTTCCTTGATTTTTGGGTGCAAAAAACAGAGGGAGCAATGAAGGCCATAACCCCCTCTGTGTTTAGTTGCTTAATTACTTCACCTTTATGTATGATTACTGTTTCTGTGTATATACTTCTAATGCCTCGTTGATTACGTCTTCTGCGGATACTGCTCCGGTAGAAATCTTAACTACATTAGAGGTAAGTACTGCATATGGCTCCTGACCAAGACGGGAATCGGTTGGTGTGGAAATGCTTGATGCTGCATTTGTGTATTCCATAGCAGATTTCTGTAATGCATTTAAGTCTGAAGGTGCTGTTACTTCTGCTGCCGGGTTAGCAATTGCTCCGGTAGACTCCCAGTATTTCTGGATGCTGTCTTTGTTTGTATGAGCTTCTACGAATTTCACTGCTGCTTCTCTCTTGTCTGGGTCATCCCAAGCTTTCTTTGTGATATAGAATCCACTGGAGATACCACCGATCATGGAACCTGCATCCGCTTTCTGTCCTTCTACTCCTGGGAATGCTACAACTACAGTGTTATCTGTATCAGTAATCTGACCTGAGAACCAGGAACCGTCTAACTGCATAGCTGCCTGTTTGTTTAAGAATAACTGTCCTGTATAATCATTATCTACAGTATCTGTATCCTCTGGGAATGCGCCTAAGTCTCTTAATGTTTTGAAGGTTTCAAGACCTTTTACCCATCCTTCCGGAGCTGTCTCTGGAATCTGTGTGTACTCATCCGGACCTGCTGCATAAAGCATTAAGAACTCAATCCAGTAATGAGGTACGTTATTTAAAGAACAAGCAATTGGAATAATTCCATTTTCTTTAAATGTGTTGATTGCTGTTACCATGGAATCCCAGTCTGTTGGAAGTTCCAGATCGTACTGGTCAAATAAATCTTTGTTGCAGAATAAGCCTTCCCAGTAACCTGTGGTAGGTACTGCACGCTGAACTCCGTCAGGGTTAGCTGTGATTGCTAATGCATCTGCTTTGATATCCTGTGCATATTCCGGATATTCTTTCTGAATCTCTTCGATTGTTACAAATTTGTTTGCTGCAAGTACATCATTTGCAGTTGCATCTGTAAAGAACTGGATGACATCTGGTTCATTTCCTACTGCGAAATCTGCTGCTACAGAAGCTTTCCACTCTTCATCGGATGACTGGGAATCATCTTCGATTGTTACCCAATCATTGTCTTTCATGAACTGCTCGTTGATGCCCTGATATACTTCAGCCTGTGGATCTGTTCCCCCAAACATAGACACAGTCTTAAGAGTTACATCATTGTGAGAACCATCATCTGTTGTTCCATTATTCTCTGTTGTTTTTGCCCCACCATCTGTCTTGTCTTCTTTTGCTCCACATCCTGCTAATAAGGATGTGGCCATTGCTGTGATTAACAATGCTGATAAAACTTTTTTCTTCATTTACATATCCTCCTTATAATTGGTTAGCAGTAAACTTATCATTTACTATACTTGTATTATAAAGGCAGATTACACAAAAAGCATTAGACGTGATTGACATTATTTGTCTATTCTTGCCCTTTGTCATTTATTGTTCTTTGCAATCTAATTAATTCCTGTTCCATTTTTCCCTTTTCATTGTCGGAATCGCCCAATTCCTCCTGATGATATGGAATCCGTATTGTGGAAACGGTCCAGTCATCCTCGCCCCGCTCTATGGTAAGTCCATAATCCATGCCATATACCAGTTGGATTCTCTTGTTCACATTGCGGATTCCAATGGAAGTGTGACGTCCTTTATATTTCGGCAGCTTGTCATCTTCTCCCTTTAAAATTGCCTGAATCCGCTCTTCCTCTTCATCCGTAAGCGGCTTTCCGGAATTGTAGACTTTAAAATATACGGTGTCTTCATCATGATAAATCTTAAGGCGGATGCTGCCGCTCTTCGAAGTCTCTACGCCATGCACAATGGCATTTTCTGCAATTGGCTGTAAAATAAGCGGCGGCACCATAATATACAAAAGGCTGTCGTCTATCTCTTTTTCAATCTGCAGACGTTTGCCGAACCGCATGGACATAATGTAAAAATATGCATCCGTACACTGCAGCTCCTCTGCCAGATGAATTTCCTTAATTCCAGCCCGGTTCATACGATAATCCAATACCGTTCCCAGCGCTTCTATCATTTTAGAAACAACCATATCACCCGACATTCTCGCCTGCCAGTTCATCATCTCCAATGTATTATTTAAGAAATGTGGATTAATCTGCGCCTGCAATGCCTGCAGCTGTGCATTCTTTCTAGCCAGCTTTTCTTCATACACATTTTCAAACAAATACTGCATCTGGGATGACATGCTGTTAAAGCTGTCTCTTAAATAATCAAATTCCTGATTCGGCATTGGCGGTCCCTCCTCCTGTGCACCGATATTACCTGCTTCCATTCTTCCGTTTGCCTGAATCAGCTGAGCTATCGGTGTCTGAATCTGTTTATGCATAAAGTAAAATACATAAGCAATCACAGGAACGAACAGGACGAACATACAGAATGTGATAAAATAAATCTCATAAAGACTCGAATAAATCTCTGTCCTTTTTGCCCAGTAAATTACTCCGATTTTATAATTATCACACCTCATTCTTTCTATATAAATATTGTAATTATCCTTTTCTTTCTGCTCCAGTTTATCCCTGCTGGAAAAATCAAAATCCGAAAGAATTCCTTTTACCAGTTCTTCCTGAGCCTCACTTCTTGTGTCCTCCCCAAAATCAACAACATTGATGTTATCATCAATGCATACCACAAGATTATCTCCCCAGTTATCCGGAATTTCTTCAAAAACAATATTCCGGTTCAGTTCCAGTACCAGTGTTCCATAACGTTCGTAATTGGTTGTGGTATAAAGATTCCGGATTACAAAAATCCTTCCATCCACTACCTTGATGCACGGATAATTGGAATCTGTATCCATTACACTTTTTACTGCATACTGCACATTATTCATGTAGGAAATATAAGAATAACCAACCCTGGAAGAATAAATCCCCGGATCATCTTCCCCATAGATGTAAAATGCATACATTGGAAAACGCCGGTCTAAGTAAAATTTGCCTTTCAAGGTTCCATTTACTTCCTGCAGATAGGTATTTCTCTCCTTATCACCCTTCTTATAATCGTACCATAACCTCTCCCAGCTCTTCTCATAGGATGGCGTCTGGCTCATGGAAATGGCATCATCTATCCGAAGGGATGCATAGGATGCCACATTCTCTATCTGGTCTGCCACCAGCTTCTCTGTTTTCTTTGTAATTCCATTCCGGTAGGAAACCGTTGCAAAGATGCAAAATACACTTACCGGCACCAGCCAGCATAACATGATAAAGAATCCGATGCGCTTCTTCAGTGATTTTGGTTCTGTTTTTTTCTTCATAGTCTAACCCCTCGTATCTTTTCTTTCCGTTTCTGTTGCTGCAAAATACATGTGCCTGATAGCGGGACTTTTTCTGCCAGAGCCAGTGCCTTTTCCCGGATAACAAAATGCTGTAGTTCTAACCAATGCATTTTTCTTTTGTAAGTTAGCCAGTCTTTCCAATGTTTGACATGATATTCCTCCTGTCCGCCGGAATGCGGATGCGTGAAGCAGGGCTGTTAGGGGCACTTGGAATTTTGTCTGCCAACCGGCAACACTGGCACAGGGATGTGCCAGTGAGGCGCATCTGAACATGGATGTGAATTTGCGCCGGTTGCCAGACAAACCATTTATCTTGTCAAAATTCTTAGTGCCCCTTATAGCCTCTGTGCTGCATCCGTATCCGGTGGACAGGAGAGATATCTTTGTCAAAGCAAGTGGAAAGACAGACTACAATCAGAAAAATGCATTGCTAAGAACTACTACGCATTCCGTTATCCACTGGGAAAAAGGCACTGCCTCTGTCAGGAAATTTTCCCGCTATCCCTCCTCATATATTTTGCAGCCCCACACTATCGTATAGATAAATTTTACTCTATTTCTGAATATGAAACAACCCTGGTGTGGGAATCACCAGGGCTGTTTCGATGCGGATACAGAGGGAAGATGTTGTCTGAACAGACAAACCGCATCCGCTTTTGCAGGAGTGGGCGGATCCCACTTCCGTACATGTTCAATTTATTTTAAAGATAGGAATGTCTCATAAATACCGCATACTTTCCTGGCATCTTCTGCATCTGGCATTTCACAGAAAATACGAAGTAACGGTTCTGTTCCGGAGAATCGGGCAATAACCCAGCCTCCATTCTTAAAGTAAACTTTGCTGCCATCCAGATAGGAAATATGGTCGATTTCATCCGGTAAATCCGGCAACTGTTTTTCTTCCATTAATACCTGAAAGATTTCAGCTTTCTTTTCTTCGGAGAACTTGTAATCTCTTTCCTCCATATGGATATATCCACATTCTTTGTGAATATCTTCCATAATCTCGGACATTTTCTTGCCGGTAACTGCCAGCATTTCAATTAATAATGCCGCTGCATAAATGCCGTCTTTACCATGAATATGTCCATGGACGGTAAGCCCGCCGGATGATTCTCCTCCGATAATTGCTCCTGTCTCCTGCATCTTTGCAGATACATATTTGAATCCAACCGGAACCTCATAGCAGTTTTCGCCAAAACGCTCTGCTACTTTATCTAACATATGGGTGGTTGCAATATTTCTTACAACCGGACCATGCCAGCCTTTGAATTTAACGAGATAATAATAAAGTAATACCAGAATATCGTTTGGATGCAGGAAATTTCCTTTATCATCGATGACACCGATACGGTCTGCATCTCCGTCGGTTGCAATTCCGATATCACATTTTTTCTCTAATACGCTGTTCTGCAGAGAATGTAAGGTTGCTGCAGATGGTGCAGGAAGTTTTCCTCCAAACAACGTATCATGACGGTCATGAATGGTAATTACCTCACAACGGGTTGTCATTAAAATTGTCTTTAAAGAGGTCTCGCTTACGCCATACATCGGGTCTAATGCGACTTTCAATCCGGTATTACGGATTGCATCCACATCTACAGATGCAAGAATATTATCAAGATATTCATTCAACGGATAAATCTCGTTGATATAACCTTCTTTGACACCGGTCTCATAATCCATGGAGGCAACATCGGCCGGAGTAATATCCGCAATATAATCCTCGATATCCCTGGTCTGGATTTCGTCTGCATCCCTTCCGCCTGCGGTAAATACTTTGATTCCATTGTAAATAGCAGGGTTATGGCTTGCTGTTATCATCATTCCATAAGGAAATTCATGCTTCATCACATAGAACATTACAAGTGGTGTTGGTGATGATTTATTAATCAGATATGTTTTCATATGTGCTGCTGCAAATACCTCTGCAGACCACTGCATCGCTTCCTTGGATAAGAATCTTCTGTCATATCCCATTACAATGCCCGGCTCCGTATTGCCTTCATTTTTCATCTTATTTACCATTGCCTGTGCTAAGAGTCTGATATTTTCCTTGGTAAAATCATCTCCTATGATTGCACGCCATCCACCGGTTCCAAATTTAATCATATCTTTCACCTCTCTCTTAATTTCCCATCACAACTTTGACCTGATGGGTAGTACCTTTTTCTCCCATGCCGATATGGTCTGTCTTAACGCCATCCACATACAGCTCTTTTACGCCCTTCATAACGCCATCCGGATTCTCCACTTCAATCTCATAAGTTACGCCACGCCACTCACGGCTTACGTGGAAATGCTCCCACTCTCCCGGAATACATGGGTCAACCTTCAGTTCGTCAAAGTCCGGACGGATTCCAAGCATATATCTGGTTGCTGAGAAGTAAGCCCATCCGCCACTTCCTGTCATGAACGGATGTCTTGCCCGTCCAAATGCAGTATGGTCACGTCCTACTACAAACTGGCAGTAAGAATAAGGCTCTGCTTCACGGATTTCAATCTTATCATTCTGATAGTAAGGGCAAAGTGCATTATAGAATTTCATTGCCCGGTCACCTCTGCCCAGCACGCATTCTGCAGCCCATGCCCATGGGTTTGGATGAGAGAAAATTGCTCCGTTCTCTTTTAATCCAGGATAAACTCTGGTTACAAATCCGATGTCATCATCCGGCTCGGTATAGGACGGTGCATTTAAAAGGATTCCATACTGTGTATAGAGATATTTGTCTACACTATCCATTGCTTTCTTTCCTTTTTCTGCATCAGCTGCACCGGAAAGTACTGCCCATGCATTGGATTCAAGATGAACTTTTCCTTCTTTATCCTGCATGGTTCCAATTTTCTTTCCATTCTTCGTTACGCCACGGATAAACCATTCTTCATCCCAGAGCTTCTCATCGCATACTTTCTTGACTTTCTGCTGCATTGCGATATATTTTGCCACATCCTCTTCTCTTCCAAGATATCTTGCAGCCTGTAAGAAATTATCCAAAGCCCAGTAATGTAAGAAGGTTACCAGTGCACTTTCTCCTCCGCCTAAGTTCAGGCAGTCATTCCAGTCTGCACGAAGTCCTTTACAGATTCCGCTTTCTCCAACCTGTTCTGCCGAGAAATCAAGGATTCGTTTCATATGATCATATACCGTACCGCTTCCGCCATCGGCATAAGTGATCACTTCATCAAAGAAGTCATATTCTCCTGTTTCTTTTACATATTCAATAATAGAAGGAACCAGCCATAATGCATCATCAGAACATGCGTCTTCAATGCCATGAATTCTGTCCTCTGCCTTAAATTCCGGAATTACAGTCGGTGATTTAAATGGTTTCTCCTTCTTCTGTGGTTCAAACCATTCCGGCTGGAACAGATGCAGTCCATAACCCGCATTAGTTAATCCTCTTAACAATTCCACAATGCGCTGACGACATTTATCCGGATTGGAATGCGGAATTGTCATGGCATCCTGTGCAGTATCACGATATCCCAGTCCTGTTCTTCCACCTACTTCGATAAAGGAAGCAAATCTTGAGAACATGATATTTACTTCTGCCTGATAAAGGTTCCATGTATTGATGAGTGTATTCATTCCATCATTTGGTGTCTCAATCTGAAGCTTTTTAAATTTATTATCCCAATATGCTTTCAAATCCGTGTAAACCTTGTCTACATTTTTCATATCGGAATATTTCTCACGCATTGCCTTTCCTGCTGCACGGCTGCCTTCCCCAAGCATAAATACAAGGCGGACTTTCTCACCCGGCTTCAAGGTAACATTCTTCTGCAGGGAACCACAATGGTTATTGCCCAGTTCAGAAGAACCGCTGCATGCACCTCTTTCTACTGCAATCGGATTATCCTCCGTACGATAATTTCCGATAAAGGTATCACGCAGACAGTCATATCAATCCGGTGTGAAATTTGATGTAAAATACTGATAACCAAATTCTTCATAGAAGAGGTCGTATTCGATTACATTGTCTTTATAAGAAGAACCTGCACAGTAAAGGCTCATCTGGAAATTCTGATTGTCGATCATAATATGATGAAAAGAAAATTCACAATATGAAAATACTTTTAATTTTCTCTCACGGTCTGACTTATTCTCCAAAGTCACATCCCACAATTCCACATCATCATTTAATGGAACAACTAATGTCTGCTCTGCTGCAATTCCTTTGTAATCGCAGCTGTATTTGGAATAGCTCATTCCATGACGGCAGGTATATTCTGCTTCGTCAAGGGATTTTCCTACCGGCTGCCAGGAAATGCTCCAGTAGTCTCCGTCTTCATCATCCCGAAGATATACATAATGTCCCGGGCGGTCCATCGGAACCGCATTGGCACGAAATCTTGTTACCCGGTGATACTCCGGTGTCTTATAAAACATATAGCCCCCCGCTGTATGATTTACGACCACACAGGTATCTTTGACACCAAGGTAGTTTGTCCATGATGCCGGTAAATCTACCCGGTCAATTACATATTCTCTTTTCTCATTGTCAAAATGTCCGTATTGCATACTTTTTCCCCCTGTTTCAAGTATATGTATCCTTTTTTCATACTCTCATTATATCTACTGGAGATGCAAAGCGGAATTGCCGGTTGTGGCATAATTTGGATAATATTGTGGTGCTGTCGTATTAAC
>ERZ1034763.727-NODE-727-length-13294-cov-5.892968_pt1 | contig 13294 bp, 15 predicted proteins | sample MGYA00520701_ERZ1034763 | MGnify/ENA primary metagenome ERZ1034763 (study PRJEB33766, sample SAMN09781707) | gut metagenome | biome: gut microbiome | host: Homo sapiens | place: Madagascar | study: EMG produced TPA metagenomics assembly of the PRJNA485056 data set...
TTCTTTCTTGCTGTTTTTCTTTTTACTGCCCGAAGAACCGCTTCCATTTGTTTCTGCATATTTCGGTATTCCATATCCAGTAATTGTCGCATCATTCAAAGAATACGATCGTCTTGCAACTTTATTAGAGGTATTTCCCTCTATTGTATGCAGCTGCCCTCCACTGACACTTTCAACGATTCCAGCATGATTTCTATTGGTTTTAAAATAAACAATATCGCATCTTTTTGGTGTATACTTGCCTTTGTACTTAAACTGTCCCTTTTTCTGAAACCATTGCATTCCATAAGTTGTTGATGCTGTTTTAGGGACAATGGACGTTGATACTCCCGCCTCATGCGCACACCATGAAACAAACGAATGGCACCATGCGGCACCATTCGCTCCTGTATATTCTCCATATTTGGTTTTATTGCTTCCCTGTTCCTTATATCCAATTTCCCCGATAGCTACATCAACAATATCTTTCATCAGCTACCACCTCCCGGAAGCTTTAAAACTGTACCAACATAAATATAGGTTCCATTGGATGATGATTTGCGTCCATGCTTACGAGCTGCATCCTCAATCGTTTTCTGGTTCAATTGATATATTTTCTTCCACGCAGATGCATTATTGAGTTGTTTTTTGGCAATTTTCATCAAGGTATCGCCCGATTTTACTTTGTATGTACTTGCAACTTCTTTTGTTTGTTTCCGATTTTTTTTGACTGTTGCAACAGCTTTTTTCTTTCCGGATTTTGCTTTCTTTTTCTTAATTACAAGCTTTTTGGCTCCCCATGTTTTCCATTCTTTCATAGGAAGCTTAATACATACATCCTTACCATATTTATCTGCATTCTCTTTGATTTCATATGATCCAATGGTAACATACATGTTTGTATTCCAAAGAAGTTCCTGCGAATTTGTTTCATACCGAAGCACTTTAAATTTAATAGGCTTTCGCTTATTCTTCCACTTCTCGAACTTCTCCAGATAGTATGCTGGACGAATCTTTGCATCACTCTGCACAAACGGATAACGTTGCGTTGGAAGCAACAACTCCGAAATTGTAATATCCGACAATCCTGGTGATTTTAGAATATTTACTTCACCTTCATTGATCATAGATACTGTTTTATCTTTGTCATTAATTTTAATGGTAAGATCTCCCGGCGTAACCGGAAGGAGAATCCCACCAAGCCAAAACTGATACATATTAGTGTTCTCCTTCCGCTGCCGCGTTCATCTCTTCCTCAATCTTTGATCTGAGATGTTCAGCAACTCCATCCAGATCCATATTGCTGTTGATTTTGTTTTGGTTAATCATGGAAACCTTAATTTCTGCCGTAGTGAACTTATTCACATACTCGCGATCCGCAATGTCTCGCAAATATTTAAGGTCCTCACTTGTCGCTGATAATGAATTTGCTGACTTTGCTGTATTTTTCGCTGTATCAGCCGTGTTCGATGCTATTTGGCTATTAGCCAATTCGCTTGCATAATTGTTGGTATAATCATTCGTATTTGGAATCGATGTCGACTTAGCAGAAAAAGTATTCTTAACTTTATCTGTCACACCATCTCCCCATGCTGCCCCACTCGCATATGCATCCGAATATGAATCATACTGGAACGTTCCCATGCCATCATTAAAAGCATCTGAAACACTTGTATATTCATCTTTATTATTTGCTGCTTCTGCAGATTTTGCCGCATAATCATCAGCTGCGTTTACAATACCGCTATAATCAAACTCCACAAATGGAAGTTTATTTAAAGCTTCACAAATACCAGCCACTACCGATAACACTGTTGACAGCAAATTGTACCACCAAGATTGCACATTACTGATTGTGTTATTAAATGCAACTCCAATATTATTTGCACATGCTCCAAGTGCATCCCAAATTCCCAGCGCTATATTTGCAACTGCCAAACCTAAGTTTTTGAAAAAAGTAATAACTACCATGACACCGCCACATATTGCACCAAATGTGCTCTGTGCAACGTGTCCTGCGCCTGAGAAATGGTTTGCAAGGGCAATTACTGCTACAACAGCAGCCATTATTGCTACAACAATCCATGTAATAGGGCATGCAAGTAATGCTGCATTAAATCCATGCTGGGCAACTGTTGCAGAAAAAGTTGCTCCCTCTTCCATCATAATTGCTGCCGAATGCACCGCTGCCACCCCTGAACTTACTGCTGAAATAGCATTATATAAGCCAAGTGCAATATTATATGCGATTAGAGCTGCAGCTGCAAACTCAACTATAGGTCCTATCGTTCCCCAATTGTCACTCACAAAACCAGCAACATTACCAATTCCCTCAAATATATCAAGGGTTACACCTGCCACTACTGCAAGATCGTTTACGGCATTTGTTGCAAATATTTGAAATCCATCCGTATTCGCCAGATCATTCAATCTTTGCAAAACAGGTTGAAATGCCATCGTGGCATCATTCTGAAACTTCGTCCACATCTGTCCCCAAGTCATAGGCATTGATTCAAAATTCGCATTGATATCATCTGCCGCCGCAAACACAGCTGCTTTAACGACATCCGCCGAAAGCTCACCGTCTGCTGCCATTGTACGGATCTTACCAATTGGCACGTCAAGATAGTCTGCAATATTCTGAATCAGGTTCGGTGCCTGTTCGAAAATGCTGTTTAACTCATCACCGCGGAGTACACCGGAACCAAGAGCCTGTGATAACTGCAACTCTGCATTTGCCGCTTCCTGTGTACTCGCTCCTGCAATCGTCATCTGTTTCTGAATCAAATTTGCAAATTGGACAACTTCTGCGCTCGAACTAAATGCATCTTTTGCATTGTTACCGAATCGAGCTACTACACTGGCCATATCACTCAACGATCCCCTTGCGTCATTTGCCGCAACATATACCATATTGAACAAATCTTGTGTGCTCTGTAATCCATCATTCATCATGTTCAAACGGGATGTTGTCTGTACAATCTCATCTGATGCACCAAGGACATTCTTTGCTGTCTGTATCGTTGCGTATGCGCCGATAAATCCTCTGATAGAATCCGCAAGTCTATTTGAATCATTGATGCCATTATGTAAAGATTGATTAAACTGTTCCTGTTCTTTGGTGTTATTCTGAATAGGCTCATATGTCTGCTGTATTACCTGATTCAGATTCTGTGCAGCCATTGTTGCCTGATTTAATTCGCTTCTTGCCGCTTCGAGTGAGGATGTATCCACGTTGCTGTTCATTGCCTGGTCCATGCTATCAAAAGCTGACACTGCAATATTTACAGAATTGATGATGCTCATCAAAGGTGCTGTGAAATTGTCTGCTAACTGGATTCCAGTTGTAATTGATGCCATATCATCACCTTCCTTTTGCTTCTAGTTCTGCTTTTTTCATGGCTTTCTTATCCGCTTCAATCTTGATATCAATTGCAGCTATAATAAAAGCCTTCTCTTCCTCTTCTAAAGCACACCATTTGGAAGGGAGAATGTGAAGCTTATGCAGCGCATAATACGCATAATTGGCTTCAACATCCCCTTCCTCAATTAGTTTTTTGCCTCGGCCTTTTTATCATCTAAGGTACTGAATCCCTGATAGTTCTGCACCCATGCGGATAAGTCCTGATATTCTCCTGGCTCATCAATCATTGCATATAACAAATCTCCCGGTGTTTTCACTCCATAGGAATCCTGAAGCTCTGCATTATACAAATCTGGCTCGACCACACTTGCCACAATCAGTTCATTCAGATATCCCGCTGTATCTAATTTAGGCCGAAACATATTAGGTTTTCCATTGATCTGTACATCCTTGGTATGCTTTTCTCTAATAGCTTCATTCTCCTTTGTAGATACGGGACGAAATACAAAATTGAGTGGATTACCTTTTTCATCAACAAAAGCCTTTGATGGTGCATATGTTCCATTCTCTCTCTTAATTTTGTTTTTTGCTAAAAATCTACTTAAATTTGACATACTACTGTCCTCCTATTTTCATTACAAATCCCCTCATGCTACGCACAAGGGGATATATTGTTTACGCTACAAGACCCATAAGTTCCTGGAACTCTTTTGGCATATCAAAATCATCGAATGTAAAATCGACATCCTCATCAAGATAAGAATCTGATGAAGCATCAAACTTCGCAAGAACACCGCCATCGATGTTACACTGCAAGAGCGTGATTGTCTGTGATCCTGCTGCACTTGATGGATCGTCATTTGTAATCTGAATTTCAAAATATACATCTTCGCCAGTATTTTTGAAATCAAGCATCATTTTGCGGAAAATACTTGTGTTGTAATGCATGGTACAGGAACCACTTCCTTCCCAAGATACAGACTTATTTCCCTTGCCGGTTTTTCCAAGCGATGGAATCTTAACCTTGTTCTTTTTGAACTTTGCTTCCAACTTAATGGCCGTCATAAGATTATATCTACGATCGCCAATTGTTACATAACATTCGGCAAGCGCCGCCGAAAGTGCATCTTTCGAAAACATTACATTTGGCATCTCTTACACCTCCCTCTATTTGATCACCGTTGTCATGTACATAATGCTCATGGTATTTACAACCTGAACCTCATTTTCAACAACAACCGATTTCTTTGTCTCGCCTTTTTCAACCGTCACATCCTCACGCTTGAAATTCTCCAATGCCCGCATTTTCTGCATCTGCTCACGAATGCTGCATAAGTCACTCTTGAGGCTTGAACGCCCCGGCTCATCATTCGGGAATTTGCCACGATATCGTATCTTAAATATCAAAGCATCCTGATTTGCGAGTTCATCTACGATACGAATGGTCTGGTTATCGCAAAAATCCCCATTACACTCTTCTGTAAGAGTAATGTGAGTATTAATATCACTAAGGATCTCAATCTCATCATTATTTCTATCCAGAACAAGCTGTCCCTTCTTGATGTAGTCCTCAAGATCATTGTCAATAGACTCAATGTTGAACTCGCCATCATATACTTTACCTTCACAGGATTTATTAATGGCTGTGGCACACTCGACACCAGTAACCCAATATACCGCAGATGCTTCAGACCATCCCTCATCTAATGTTTTGTTTGGAACTGAGATAACCCCCATGTAATCAGCATCTGACTTATAAAGTACAAGCTGAAACTTCTTTCCAACCTCATCTCGCATACGCTTAACATAGGCAATGTACAGCTTTTTCGTCGGCTCATCCGTAATTGCAACACCCATTGTATTGAATCCATAAGGCTCTGCTTTTGCCTGATATTTCGCATGCGCGTCACCATCTACAACACCATTTGTTCCACCCGTGAGTTCTGCTGCCGCAACAGCTTTCAGTTCTGCAGAAGATTTGAACTCAACGAAATCATTGGATTTCAGTTCTTCTGCATTTTTGACTGTCTGTGTCTCAATCTTAGCAGTTCCAAGATATGTAGTAACATTCCACGCCTGCAGATCATCCACATCCTTTGTAATGCCAATCTTGATATCGTTTCCTCGTGTGCCACTGTACTTGGCAGTTGCATATTCATTGGAAGCCTTTGTACCACCGCCATTAAGACGATACGCATACAGTACCAACGTTCCACCCGCAAACAGATCTCTAAGGCCTTTCATGTTCTCGTCTGTATAATCATATCCAAAGATTTTTCTTGCATACTTCTGCATATCTCTGGTTGTCACCTTGAAGATTTCTCCCTCTGGTCCCCAGTTCAATTCAAGCGGAACTGTTGCAATACCACGATCTGACAATGCTGCAGAAGCAAGTCCAGCACTAACCACATTGATATATGCACCTGGAACGATTTTGTTCTGTACCGTCCATGTACCTCCACCTAATGACATTATTTCACCTTCTTTCTTAAATAACCGTCGATAATAGCATCTGCTTCGGCGATTGTATACTCTTTGTTCTCCTCAAGCAGTGCCGCCAACAGATCACGTTTCTTCTTAAAACGTTTGGATTCTGCCAGCTGCTGCTTTGTAAATTTATCTGCTGTTTCAGCAGTCTTTGTATCTGCCATATAGCACCTATCCTTTCAAATGCAATACTGTTGTCATGGTTTCCATTAGAGGTTTCTGATCCTCTACCTTGCGTACAAAGAAGTTGTAAGTAACAAAAAAGTTCAACACATTATCTACAATTTCCCAATGCATATCCTTGCCACGGATCAAAGCATCTGACTCGTATGGAGTAATACTATCGAGAGCATATAATGCCAACCGTTCTGCGACATCGTTACATTCAGCCCTGCCATTCTTTGGAAAATACTGAATGCTCATTGGTACATCCACTTCTCTGCGCACTGAAAGTCTACGCTCGATATTCGGATCGAGCATCATAATAAAAAAGCAAGGCTCTTTCAAGTCCTGCTTTAATTCATCGGTATAAATTTCATAACCATCGCCAAACTCTTGGTCAATAGAAATAGCAATGCCGGCCGTCACATTATTTAGCATCAAATGCACCTCCAAAAAATGTTGCAAGTTTCTTCTCTAAAAGCTGTGGGGCGATTTTTTTTATCTCGTTTTCAGAAATTGTCATCATAAATTTTCCCGGTACCCATCTCTTATGATTTGATGTTCTATGCCCATATTCTACATAAGACGCATATTCAACCGGATTCGTAATTTCAATCGTATATACACCACTACTTTTGGTAACATGAAGATTATTAAGCGCCTGTTGCACATTGTCGTTTCCAGAAGTCAATCCTCTGCGTAGCGTGCCTCCAACTTTTCCAGAACTCGCCGGATATACGCCGACGGGAGTTCGCTGGATTACAGAACGCAACAGCCTTACCGCAAGCTCTTTTGCACAATCTTCGCAAAATTTGCTTCTAGCATCTTCACTGCCCACCATCTTATTAAGATTCTCCTGAAGTTTCTTAAGTTCTGAAAAATCTGCGTTTCCCATCTTTGCCATTATGCATACCTCTCTGATAACTTCACTACAATCTCTTGGTGTGTCGGATATACCGCGGGTACTCCACTTGCTTCATAATCACGCGTTACGCTTGACTGCATCACTGTAATCTTTGATCCAGGCATAATCATGACATCCGGGGATAAAAACAGCTTTGTGACCTGTGCGGTCTTTGCCGCCGATTCCGTCTGATCCACCGCACTGACGCTGGAATATGACAGTCGGCACGGTTCATCTTCCAGTACCGCAACCTCTTTTTCCGTGGTAATCTTTGTTTTGGGATCTTTTACTTTCTGATGCTCCATAACGGTACATCTGCCATCGTATGTGGCTTCCTGTGCTTTCCTTGCAAGTGCCTGCGCCTGTTTGATTGCATCCCCGATCATTTCCATGCCACCTTTCTATACCGATTCAATGAAGATTTATAATTTTTCAGCACTGTGTCCTTGAAATTATCATCCACATACTGTCGAAATGATGTGGAAGTGTCTCCCTCTGTTATAGAAGACACAGAACCAACGGCTCCTGCCTCACTGCCAATATTCTCATTTCGATATAAATCCATTGCCATGCGATAACCGGTGTTTACAAGGCCTTCCGGCACAGAGTCAACATGGCAATAGTTTTTAATGGTTTCTTCCACATCTGCAATGACAAATTCAAGGATCACATCCTTGGAATCATCTTCCATTCCAAGAAGTGCCTTTAACTTTGCCAGCTCCATAAGCTACCCGATCTTATGCTTGATAGCCACGATTCTAAGCTGCTTTGGCTCGTATACCGGCTTCCAGTTTTCTGCCATCGCAAGCTCAGTTCTGAGTGGGGTCTCTACATGATCACGCTTTGCTCCTGTGTACGCAATTCCTCTTGGGTGAAGAATAAACGCCTGACGATTGATCAGATAATCAACACCACCACCAGTCTGCTTATCACGATCGGTTTCTGTAGCTACATGACCTTCAGGAGATCCATTTCCATATGCGACTGCACCATTACCGAAAAGGTATGTGGTATATACGTCAGTCTTTACGTCAACCGGACAGCCATCATCGACCGTCACACGTCTTCCCTGGTATGTTTCAAATTCCACATCTGTAGAATCCCGCTCGGTCACAATCAGATTCTGCTTTTTCAGATAAGACTTTGTAGCCGAATGCATTGCAACGCCACTAAGCTGCGCCTGTGCATCACCGAGAAGCTGGCAAGCATCAATAAATGCAGATGCACTAATCTTCTTTGCATCCTCAGTTTTTCCTGTTGTGAGATCAAGGATATGATCTTTCATTCTTGTTTCTGCTGCTGGCGATCCCTCTGGTCCTGCCGTAGTTGTTCCAAATACACCAGTCAGAATTGCAATCAATTCTTTCTGTATATCACGGGCCCAGTAGTTTGCAACCAAATCTCCAATTGCTTTCATTGGATCAGCTCCTGCCAGCGCAGCTGAAAGGTTGGTGGCTCCCCACATGTTCTGACGTAAAATTGTAGTTGATACATCTTTGTTCGATCCGATCATCTTTGCAGTCATTTTCACATCTTCAAGAATGGCCTCGGATTCTCCCTGTAAGTCCTCAAAGAATGGCATATTATGCGTTCTTGCTGCTTCTGATGCTAATTTGTCAAAATCAGGACTATGTGTCACAATTCCGCTCTGAAAAAGTGCGGACAACTCCATTGTTCTGTTGATCACGTATGGGTTAAATAACTCCGGTACGATCACGTCTGCAATTTTTGTAATTGCCATAAATAGTTACCTCCTTAAATTGATTAGATTATTACCCCTGCGGCGGCTGCCATTGCTTTCGCCTGCTCTGGGTTGGATTTTAAAAGTTCACCCTGTTTTGTCAGATTGAATGTCTCTTTTGCAAATGGATTTGTAGCTCCGGCTCCACCAGTACCGCCCTGCGGATGATATGGTGGCTTCTGCTGCTCCTGTTTAAACAGATGTGCCATAGTCTTGTCTTCCTTATAAGGTTTTACAGCATCCTCTACACCAACCGGCTTACCTTCCTTGTCAAATGTGAACTTGTCAAGCCCACCAGCTTTGTAGATCAGATAATCCGGATCAAGCACGCCCTGTTTTGCAAGGGAATCTTTCAGCGCGTAGGTCTTTGTGATCTGCTCATTGGCTGTCTGCTGCTTTTTGAGTTCCCCCTGCAAATTGGTAATGGTTGTCTGCAGTGTCTCATTATCTGCATTGTTCTTTTTTAATTCTCCAATCGTAGTATTGAGTGTTTTGATCTGACCGGAAAGATTCTCTTTTTCGGCTATAGCCGTGTCATACTTGCCTTTGTCAACATACTGGCCAGACCCAAGATCTGCAAGCTTTACCTGCTTATCCTTATTCTCCGGCTTCCCGTTATGAGCATTGACTGCATCTGCCACCTGCTTATAGAGATCTTCTCCTAAAATGTCTTTTAAAAATTCCATATAGTTTCCTTTCCTGCACCGTTTTTAAGCGTGGTGTCTCCCACAGCAGTATGCAGTTTTGATGCCATGCATAAGGGCAAATTGCCGCAGTTTAAACGTCATAAGGTTTCGGACAATATAAAAACAGGACCCCCGGAGGAACTTACTTAGCGTCACCTCTGCGCTGTTCGGCTCATAGATTTCCGGTTGCCCTGTTATTACCTATTAGTACAATTTTGTTTTTACTGATATAATTTTAAATATGAATCGCTATATAAAAAAAGCACCCCTTAGGATGCTTTTACAATTTTCATTGCTTCATCTTCACTTAATTCGCGAAAACATTCATATTCTGGTTCACCAGGTAAGAAATATCCAAGGGATAATCCCCTTCTCTTCCATTGGGAACCTACAAAAGAATAGAACTTTGTTCCCTCCTGTTTTACAACATCTCCATTGTTCTTTTCGTCTGTCAACAGCAAATATCTTACATTATTTTCCATATGACTTCACTCTTTCTATCTCACTTGGCTTCGATAATTTATTTGACAATTCAAACATTTCATCAGATAGCTTAATATATTCATCGGAAAATTGATCTTCTATCATGCGCTGCTTTTCATATAATGCATGCATTTTTTCCTTGACCTGAAAGCTCTCTTTTGTATGATACTGAATTTCAAATTTCTGCCCGTTTGGAGCAGTGACTATTGTGTTAATCCCTTTGTAGGGATTTAATGGATCTTCCCAGCTATTCTTTATTGCAACTGTATTATACCCTAATTTAGAAAGTTCATCAATGGCATCTTCCATTCCTTTAACCAAAGAGCCCGCATCATTTGTTCCTAATGTATATCGTACAATATCTTTTACCTCATATTTATTTCCATCCGGATTATATTCTGCGCGAATTTTTCTAAGGTATGATTCTTTTCCTTTTACTCTGTTTTTCAAACCATATGTTTCTAATCCACAGTTCCCAGCAACCGCTTTCACGCTACTGGTGATCAGAGGCTCACTTTCCGTTGCTTTATCATAATACTTCATTCCTTTGTACTGGGATTTGAGTATTCCATACTCTTTGGCATTCCCATACTTAATATTCTGGAACTCATCGAAAGTGTTCGGCACATATGATTTTTCCAAACAGTCTTTATACTTTTTATACTGCTTCTTATCCCTGTCGGAATTTTTTGCCTTTGTATAAGATAACATTTCTTCCGGAGACGATTTTACATACTTCTCAAACCATTCTTCATATGTGATGTTGCCTGGTACATAATATGTTTTTCCATTTCCACCTCTCGCTGCACGTTCTCCCGGCACTCCAAAATCATCTTCGAAATATGGGCGAGTACATCCTCGACAGTTAGGATGAAATGGTGGTGCTGTTACGCCTACTTCAAACTGGTCCATTGGAAAATGCTGTCCGTCCATAGAGCCACATCTGCTACAAGTCTTAAAATCAAGCGTCTCCACTACTTCAAATTCTTTTACTCCAAGATCTGTAAAGCAATTCTTTTGTGCCTCACTTGAAAAAGCTGCCTGTTCTGTCATTACAAGTCTTCCAGCATTTTGTTTTGACACATTCATTTTGCGACTAATTTCATTAATCGTCTTTTGTGGATCCGCACCGGTAATTATATTCTGGACAAGAGTGGTATTCAGCTCATTAATCAGTTTTTGCTTATTTGTCCATATTCTGTCAGAAAATGTTCTTCCATCAGCAGACCAAGGCTTATTAATTACTTTTGAAATCAAATTATCAGCTGGAGCAGCCAAACTCCAAGCCACCTCAATCCCCTTCATGATTTCATACGCTGTATAAAGATATCCATTCTTATATGTATTCCGTATAGTAGCATCGACACCATCCAATTGATTTCCAAACATTACTTCTAAAGATTGTTGTATCTGCAGCTTAAGTGCCTCTAAGCGACCAATATGTGCCTTTGTTGAAGCATTTTCCAGTTCTCTCATCCACTGTTCATCAATGGCATTTTCTCTTGCGTGCTTTATGTACTCATTAACATCCCACTTCAGTTCTTCAAGCTCACCTGAGTTCAGAAGTCTGTGAGCTTCCACAAGAGATATTTCATTGTTGTCTGCAAAACGCTGATACCATGCATTTATTTTCGCTTCTATCTGACGTTGCGCCGAAAGATATTGTTTTTCAATGTCTGCGTAGCACTGCAAGCCTTGCTGATGCTGTGATTCCTCTATCTGTTTGAAACGCTTTTTCCAATATGCACCATTTTTCATTCATCCTGCCCCGTATTATCTTCATGGTTGTCCTGATTGTCATCCGTATTATTTTGATTCGTAAATGCTCCAGAATACAGATCAGCTTTTTCCTGCGCTTCTTTTTCTTCTTTTTCAATCTGCTTCAATTCTTCATCTGCATCCTCCACAAGTGGATGATTCTTAAGGATCGTTTTTTTACTGACAATACCAACTGAATCCTTGCAGATTTGTGCCTGTTCCGTATCATTTTTGATACAGGTACGGGTCCATGTCTGGATAATCGTGCCGCACTGAATGCCAAGTTCTTTGCAGATTGCCCGCACCAACCGTGCAAATCCAAGTTTGAACTCTGTTTCCATCAATCCGGTTTTCATTTCCAAGAGCGAATACATGAACTTCAACGCCTCACCCGACTGATTACCGAAATTCTCCGGTTGCGGGTCGAAGCCTTGACCCTGTTCGAAGATTGCCTTTCTGGTTGCTTCCAGGACACTGTTCCGGGCTTCGATTGGGATTTCAATGTTAAGTGTTGACACTGATCCATCTTCGTCACTTTCAATTTTTATCGCCTTATACTTTTTTAAATCTGAAAGGAACTCATTTAGATCCTGTCCACCATATCCAGATAACACAAAGATCAACTCCTGTATGTCATCTAGATCATTAATAAAACCGCTGTAGACCTTGTCGTATACGTCTATCAGCGGCTTAATGTTACGCAAATCATCTGTATGTATATTGTTGTTGTAAAACGGTATAAACGGCACTTCTCCGAAGTCATGCCGGTAATCCGCTATCATATCACCACTCTCCGGATCTGTGAACATGTCATAGTAAGTAAGCAGTTCCAGTTCATCACCTGTTCTTCGCCGGAATGCCTGGCACTCCGCATCTGTCCAGTATTCATACACAGTGTAATTATCGCCGGTATCATCATCTATATCCGGATACACTCGCAGGGCTCCGATCAGCCTACGTTTCAGGCTCCGGTCAAACACCGGGATAATCTGTTCGCTTGGAACCACCGCCCACTCAAAACCATTATTGCCAGTCCAGTAGTGTACCCAGCCGATGGAAGTATTGGCAGCATTTACGCACAATTCCATGCAGTTCTTTGCATACTCATCACCCAAGGTTTCCGTGATACGCTTATTGCTCGATGTACTACCTATATCAAACAATGGCGGTGCGGTAAATGCATAGGACGCTTTCTGGTTCACAATCAGACCGTGGAAATTGCGAGGAATCCGATTGTCCGCATTGCGCAGCGGATGGTCAGACTCCTCTTTTTCTTTCTGCTTGTCTCGAAACAGAATATCCGTCTCATTACGGTAATACCGTTCTGCTATATCCGCCCGTGTCACAAATGCTGTGTGGCCCGGTTCATATTTTTTTATCAATTGTTTCATTGTATCAATATCCATTGTTACCTCACTTCAAAATGCCGATGCTTCCAGGCTTGCGAATAATTGTATAGCAGAAGTATCTCAGTGCATCCATTGCATGATCGTGTTGTTTTACCGGTTTATCCTCTCCGTGCTCCGATGCTTTCTGATCCCATATGTACGATCCAAATTCTTTGATTGTATTCGGGCACTGGTCACTGATCGCAATTTTTCCCTGATTCAGCAGGGATGCCACAAAACGGATACCATCCAGTACATCATTTTTCGCTTTCTTGATCGCATAACCGCGCTTTTTCAATTCTGCTATAAACGATGCTGCAGACGGATCAATGATGATCTTTA
>ERZ1034763.728-NODE-728-length-13281-cov-5.408740_pt1 | contig 13281 bp, 15 predicted proteins | sample MGYA00520701_ERZ1034763 | MGnify/ENA primary metagenome ERZ1034763 (study PRJEB33766, sample SAMN09781707) | gut metagenome | biome: gut microbiome | host: Homo sapiens | place: Madagascar | study: EMG produced TPA metagenomics assembly of the PRJNA485056 data set...
GGAAAAGCTAGTTCTGTCCAATGGCGCTGAGTATCTTCTGTGCACTGATGGCGTAAATCAGTACAACGACGTTGCAACTTTCAAGGTTCGTCCTATGGAAGGTGTCACCAAGACTGCTGAAGAGGTCCTGGCAGACTTTACTGGTAATGATACTATTACTGCTAAGATTGATGACACTGCTGTCCAGATTATCACTGGTAAGACTGTTGTTCGCAATGTTCAGCTAGTTCCTAACTTTGTTATCGAGACCAAGTATGTCTGCCCTGAGTGTGGTGCAGATGTCGAGAACACTGCAACTACCTGTACTGCTTGCAATGCAACCTTTGATGGTCCTACTATGAAGGAAGTCACTGCTACCATCTTCGTTGTCAATGTCGGTGCTCCTGATGTTAACGAGCGTCTGACTGCTCTGGAATCTAGCGTTGATACTATCGGCAGCACTCTGCTCGACATGCAGATGGCTGGTGGCGGTGATGATACCGATGCTCAAGCTGTTCAGTAATTCAAAATAATAATAATACAAATCAGGAGGATTTATATTATGTATAATTCTGTCGTGCGTATGTGGAAGAAGCATATGATTGATGAAAAGGGTGTCGATAAGGCTGTCAAGCTTAACTGGATTACTGCTGCTCAGGGTGAGAAGATTAAGAAGATGCCTCGCTAAAACTTCTTAATCTAAAGATTATCTAGTATAAAAAATAATGGGTAAGGGATTCACTCCCTTACCCATTTATATTGTGTTTAAGAAATCGTAGCCCTTACAACAATCTCATTCTTACCAGTAACCTTAATTCCCTTACTTACAGAACTCATCATCTGCATCTCAGAAATCGGAAGACTATAATTGGCTCCTGTAGTAACGATATTCAAAACATTATTATCAGAAACTCCAAAGATAGTCTTAATACGGTCACCTCTAGCAAGATCAATAACTTTACTACCAGCTTTATTTCTTTGACTTCTTTCAAATCCGCTAGCAAAGAATTTATTAACCTTACCAGATTCAGTAATGACAAGAATATACTTAGAAGGATTTTTCTTATCTGTATAGATAATACTCATTCCTTCCATGGGTCCATGTTGTCCTCCCATTCCCAAAGTTCCGATAGTGTTGCGTTTAAGAAGAGTAATATCAGTAGAAGCAATTCTTAGAGCTTTCGTGTCACTATATAGAACCAGATCCATATTATCAGATACAAGCTGTGTATCTACGATATCATCATCCTGAGTAATCTTAGAATAGATGATACCAGAAGGAGGTACATTAAGGAAATCCTGAATATCAAGTTTCTTAATGGTATTATTCTTAGATAGAATTGCAATATATACTTTCTGCTTTAGAGCTGCAAGTTTAATAACTATAGGCTCATAAAGTACAGAGATAATATCAGCAGTCAATCCCTTAATAATACCCTTGACATCAATACCAGGATCATTCTTTGCCATGATGGGAATCTTGTGAATCGGAAGTTTAAATACTCTTCCCTTATTATCAAAGAGAAGAATATTCTCCAAGTTACTTACGGTCATAATAAACTTAGGTCTATCTCCCTTAATTACATTCACATTTTCATTTTCACCAATCTTACGGACATAGTTGTTTTCAGTGATAACAAACTTAAATGTTCCTTCAGGGATATTTCCAAGATTACTAACCTTAATAACTTTACACAATCTATGAGTAGCATATTTATTTCTAATAGCAATCAATTCATCCTTAACATCTTGAAGAATAAGATTGTTATTAGCAATTCTACCTTCTAGCCATGTCTCTTCTTCACTTAACTTCTTAAAGTCTGCCTTATATCTATCAAGATAAGATTTAGACAACTGCTTAAGCTGAGCATTGATGATATAAGATGCCTGAATATCAGTCAGCTTATATTTACTAATCAAAAGTTCAATTAATTCGTTATCAGAATTAGCTTTTCCTTTCTTAATAAGATTAATGATCTTATCAATGTCAGGAGATCCCACAATCTTGATGAATGCATCTAGCTTATGCAATCTGGTAGAGATTACATAGTGTCTTGCAGAATACTCTTTAATCTTATTATCAGTAGTAAATCTAATAAACAGATTCAAATATTCTTTATAAGATAGACGAACCAATTCAGTGCCATAGACTGCTTCAAAGTTAACTCTAAAAGATTGCTCACAAGGAGTATACTTGTATAGAGCTTCTTTAACGAAGTTTACATCGGTACCCTTTTTCAATTTGATGACAATTCTTACACCATAATCATTCTTAGATTCATCGTTGACATCAAGAATCTGAGGAAATTTACCTGCTGCAATTCCTTCATCAATCTTATTTACGACATTATTAGTGCCATACATCGGAAGAGAGGTAATCGTAATATAAGGATAATCATTCTTATCATGAGAAACGCTCATAGTTGCTCTAGCACGATAAGAACCATATCCTTTATTACAGATATTTTTCCAATCAGTATCAATGATTTCACAAGGCAAACAATGATCAGGAATCAGAATTACATCTGCTTTAGGATTATCAATCAGTCTTAGTGTAGCATCAATAACCTCTCCCATATTATGAGAAGGGAGATCTGCTTTGATACCAGTACCAATACCACCAAGAATACCATTAATGAGAAGCAGAGGAACTTTCACTGGAAGATACTGAGGCTCATAGTTCTTGTTATCATAAGTGGGATTCCAATCAACAACCTCATTGCTATTGAACAATGCTCCACAAACGCATTCAAGGCCAAAAGGACTAAGACAACACTCAGTATATCTTTGTGCAGACGCTACTTCACCAGAGACTGTACCAAATGATCCTTGTCCGATCATCATAGGTTGTTTAATTTCAAACCAGTTTACCATAGTCTTGAACGTAGGATATGTTCCACTATGAGGATGATATTTCTTCATAACGGTACCTTCTACTGCAGCAGACTTAACCTGATGAGCAGGATCAATAGCTTTCTCATCATTCATAAGAGTATAAAGAATACGTCTTGCAACAGGTTTCAATCCATCTCGTACATCAGGTAATGCACGAACCAAGTTAGTTGCAATAGTATATAGAGCCAGATCTTCGATATACTGCTTATGAGCTGTATTTTGACGAATTACTTCGGCCATTATTTATTTGCACCCGACTTTCATTTATTATATTCTGCGAATTCTCCAGAGGAATAATCAATAATCTTGTTTTCTCCAGTATTATTTTTAATCCAATTCTCTGCAGTATCGTTATGGAAGAGATAAATGCAATCATTTCCATAAGAATGCTCCATACAACGATTAAACGAAATTCGATCAAACATAGAAGCAGAAAGAAGATTCTTCTGATTAGAGATAAATTCTTTACCTTCTGCAATAGATCCGCTAGCAGGCATAGGACAAATAGTACCTGCCTGAGCAAATAGCAAAGTATTGATATTAGAATAATCATTGATTAGACAGTCAAGGACATCCTGAACTGTACAATCTGCATTAGGATGAATATGCATAATCCATTGAATATTATCATTAAACTCAGGAAGATTATCATAGATATCTTGCACACAAGGTCTCATATACATATCTTCTCTAGTATAAGTAGCAATGCTTACTCTACCATTTTCATTCTCAACCCATTTTGCTTCCATAATTAATTTTCTCCTTTCTTTCTAACGAATTTAGAATTCATTATTTGCATGAATTCATTAGCTTGATTTTCAATAACTAAACTTGTACCGTCTACAGTTTGATCTTTATCACTTATGATAACTGTACCTTCTTCATTATGACTATTAAGCATGTTACTATACATTTCTGAGTAGTCATAAGAATTATCAATTTCAAATTTTGTTACAAAAGTTCCATTCATCTTAATCTCACCAAAAAGAGGTTTATTCTTAAGATAAATAGATTTGAATTGAAACGCATAGGTGTCATTATCATCTTTAGAAAGAGAATCAATAATTCTTTTAGAATCATTAATATCATCTATCTTCTCAACCTCAATAGAATAAGAATCTTTAAGCAAAGCGTTAAATTGAGATTTAAGAAAAGATACTACCGTACCATATTTAGCTCGTAAGCTAAAAGATAATCCTGTATCACCAAATACATCTTCTGTCATGATTGTTGTAGGAGTTTTACTTAAAGAATAATTCATATATTCTATGAGCATATACCATCTTCTCCTTAAATAAAAATAAGGAGAGACTAGTTATTTGGTGCTACTAGTCTCTCCTTTGCTTTTACAAACCGATCAGCGCACTACGATCAACAACACCAGTTTCTTGAAGAATGAGTTTCTTATTAGAATCATACTGTCGAATGATCTTAGTGGTTTCATTAATATCATCGACAGTATATTGAATCAAAGTACGAGTATTAGGACTCATAGTAGATTCAGCCAACTGGTCAGCATTCATCTCGCCCAAACCTTTAAATCGGTTCACACTACCAATAGTATTCATTGCAGTAGATACCAAATCATAAAGTCCAACTTTCTGACCATTGACAATAAATCTCATATGATCTTCACTCATTGCTTTTCGAATAGGTCTAATCAAAGGATCACAATCTTCAATAAATCTCTGATTATAGAAGATAGTTTCAATTCTTCCATTAATCAAACCTTTGATTCTAATAGTATCGCCCATCTTAGTGATATTGTCATTCTCCATAAATCTGAATTCAGAAGTAATTCTCTTACGCAGAGTTTCAAACTTCTCCTTCTTAATATAGGAAGAGATAACAATTTCCAATAGAATAGGATTAACCTTATATCTTTCAGCAATCGTAGAGAAGTCATAAATATAATCAGAATTCTCAATCAGAATTCTAGTAAAGGTAGCAGAATCAATCGGTTTACCCTTAAGATCTGTAACAGAATTCTTCTTATAATATTCCTTCTGCATATATCTTACAAAGTCAACACGCTCTGCAAAATACTTCATACGATTCTTTCCCATAGGAATACCATAAAGCGGAGGAACTGCTTTATAGACCCTACCAGATTCAACTAAGCCGGGGAACATCTTTAGGCACACAAGCAGAAGAAGGTCTGCAATATGCGCTCCATCATTATCCGCTATGAGTACCCATATTTTCATATGGGATTAGACTATATTTTACTATGCTTAGATACTATACTTCTCTAAACATAGAATGCTCTTTCCAGATACGTACTAATAGTATCCATACTTTCCTTCACGGAAATAGTCGTTACAGGCTTCAGCAATTATAAATCCAAGTTTTCTTTTTCTTTACATAGATAGGTAAATGCTTGTATGAAGATCCTGTTAAAATTGCTTTAAATGTATTAAATTTGCAAGACAATTTTTCAGAATTATAAATATCTTCAGCTGTCTCATTTACATATCGATTTCTAAATCTCATTATATCTTCATCACTAAAATCTGTTCTTTCTTTATCTTGAGAATTAATAAGTCCTCTATAATATTCTTTATTGGCTTCTGTGTATACGTCCATATGAATATTCTGCCAAACTTTTCCTTCCCATATTGCAAAGAATGTCGTTAAAGATACAATTCCGATATAATGAGATTTATATACAAAATTTGGATCTATATGAGAGTTATAGGCTTCTCTTATATTATAAACATCATTAGATGACAGTTTCTTATTAGGATTACTGTCACCATTATTATGCTGACCTCCGTCGATAATATTATATCCACAAATATTAGATCGAAATTGATTAATATAAAATTCTTCTTTCCAATCTAAATCTTTTGGATCACATAATTCAATTATTTGAAATGCAAAACATTGTATTCCTAATTGGTTTATTGCATTATCAATTGGAGATGGATTAGAAGCTGTTCTATGATAGAAATGCTCATTAATCCTTTTCATAATATCTTTAGATTGACCTATATAACTTTGACCAGTTGTAAGATTGTAAATGCGATAAATTCCAACCATAATAAACCTCCTGGAATTATAATCGATTTACAATTGCTGATTCCCACGGTATTACCAAGCTATCCATCTGTTCTAATGGACCTTAGGCTTTCTTAGAGAGCTGCTTCGTCTATGGATATATAAGTGTATATCTTCTCTCGACTTCATACACTAGTCTTATTCAGCTCTTACCGTTAGCTAATGAATTTAATCATTAACCCGCATAGTGAGTGCGAAAAGCATTTTTGGACGCGGTTAGTTCATCCGTCATAAAAATAACTTTCGATACCTTAAGTTTGGAGATATCGAAGTGCTTACCATACCCGGCTCCCAGAATTTGAGTGATTGCCATAACCTCATTATTTGCGGCAATCTTTTGAGGACTTGCTTGAAAGACATTTAGAATCTTACCTCGAATCGGAAAAATACCCTGTGTTTCAACATTTCTTGCGGACCTTGCAGAACCTAATGCAGAATCACCCTCTACAATAAAGAGCTCAATCTTGCTAGGATCTTTAGTAGAAGGCTTTACATATTTAGCAGGCAATCCAGTAGTAGCACTAGTAGCATACTTAGCGGTCACTTTAACCTTTTCACTATCTGCTTTAATTCTTACAAGTGCCAAATCCTTCAGGAACTTACAAACTTTCAGCAAATCTTGAGGTTTTGCTTTAGCCCATGCATCTAGACCATTAATAATAGTCTCTTTTGCAAAAGGCTTAAAATCCTGATTGCTCAATACTTCTTTTGCCTGTCCAGTAAACTGAGGTTCCAGATGCCATGCAGAAATCATCACCTTAAGACCCATCTTGACATCGTTAGGAACAATCTTAATCTTATTCTTCTCTCTATCTGTCAGATAAATCTTATTAATATAATTTCCAAACCATGTGCAAATACCATCCAAAGTACCAGTAACATGAGTATTCAATGCGCTACTGCTCGTAGGACACATATTAGCATATGCAGTGACATCTTCACCACCAAGATCCTGTTGATCAAAGGTAAATGCACACTCTAGTTTCATATGACCATTATCATTTTTAATGATAATAGGAGATACTAGCATACTAGCACATTTACCAAGAATATTGGTAGCAATACCATCTTCATTGACCATCTTCTCATGATAAGTCTTACCACGCTTATTAATAGAAGTATAGTCAATAGTAGCTCCAATAGGCAATAGAGACAAAGTATCTCTTACCAAAGTATATACCATTCCAGGTTCCAGTGGTGTCTCACCCATAATACTATGGTCAGGAGTAAATTCTGTTCTAGTACCTTGAAGTTTCTCAGGATTCTTAATAATCTCTTCTTTCTTCAAGACACCTTTCTTAAACAGAACATGCTTACAAGTACCATCATAGCGATAAGATTTGACATCAAAATACTCAGATACAGCATTAGTAGCTTTAGCGCCAATACCATTAATACCGGCAGAGTAATCTCCAAGTTTTTTCTCATTGAAGTTCTTGCTGGTGTGACCATCAGAAAATGCTTGCACAATTTTTTCATAAGGGATTCCAAGACCATTGTCACTAACTATAAACTTATAGTCTCTTTCATCAAAGAGAACAGAAATATAGTTACAAGGAGATTTATCATAAAGCATCTGATCAACAGAGTTCTGAAAAATCTCTCTAAACATTGTTAAAAGGCCTACAGCATTTAAACAGCCCAGGTACATTCCAGGGACCTTACGGACAGCATTGATTGTACCTTCAATATGAGTAATATCGTTTTTATAGTTATCGATATTCTTCATTTGCTCAGCAGTAAGTTTTGCCATTAATCAATTAACCCCTTTCGTTTCTTTTGCAATAACTTCCAACATCTTTTGATATTCTTTAGAAGTTAATATCAGTATAGGAATATGATTTGGAATATAAACAGATTTTTCCATAAAATACATCCTCACTTTCTTTCTCTCATAATTATGTGTACTTGTTCATTGAAAATTTAATTTTGCTTTATATGAAAATAATCTTTCCTTGGATATCCAATTTCGGATTATTGTTGAGTTCTACATAAGATCATTTACCAAATTTTATATTTTGGTAAATAATTGTTCTATATTCTATTTGTATTAAAAATAATAAATAAAGGAGTGGAGGACATGAATCCTCCACTCCAATATTTATTATGACGACACGATTGTTGCTATATGAACTTACTTAGAAATTACTTCTGGAAAGTTTCGGGAACCTTTACAGCTTCAGTAACTGCAGGCTGAGCAGCAGGTGCCTGAGGAGCTGCTGCAGGAGCAGGCTGCTGAGGCATATTAGTATTGATCGGCTGTGCAGGACCCTGAGGGTTGAATGCATAACCGGTCTGTGCGGGCTGATAACCAGTCTGAGCAACAGGCTGCTGGACAGGAGCTGCAGGCTGCATGGGCTGAGCATACATCGGGTTATAACCAGGCTGCTGAGGCATATTAGTGTTCATGACAGGCTGCTGGACAGGAGCGCCATAAGCATAAGGCTGCTGGGGATAACCGCCCATCGGCATACCACCCATCATACCAGGCTGAGCATACATCGGGCTGTTGATCAGATTTGCATACATTGCAAAAGTATTCATACCATTCTGAGCCTGCATCGGATTAATGTTATTATGCTTTGCATAATCCTTAATAGCCAGATCATACAGACCAGGGAACTTCTCCAGGAACGGAATAATCTGGAAATAGGTCAGAGCAGCATCAGGGCTCAGAGACAGATAGCTAGTCTTGCAGGTGTTCATATAATCCAGAACCAGCTGAACTGCAGTCTTGACATCTTCAGTAGTACCAGTATGAACATTGAAAGTAGTACCACAGATAGAGCAGGTATAACTGCCATCAGGATTCTCAACCAGAGCAGAGGTACGATCAGAGTTATAATGATTGCACTGACCACGCAGCAGCTCTTCATCAGAAACACTCAGAGAAAACTGAGTATTATCCTTCTTCAGACGAGCGACCTTATCAGGACTCAGCCAGTTAGTGTTACCACCGGTCTGCTGTGCAGCGGGCTGAGGATAGCCAGCACCCATGGGCATTGCATAACCATTCGGATACATGTTGTTCATCATTGTTGTTTACTCCTTTGTCTTTTTAATTTGCGCAAATTAAAAGTGTGGAAGATCGGACATGAACTTAAGCAAGTGAGATATTGCTTTTGTTCATTATTATAATATATGCTCAATTTTCATTTTAGCAAACGAAAATTAGGCACAATCATAATCAGTATTTTTATGTTGCAGGAGGTGTAAATCTATACTTACTCTTTAGGAGTAAGAACCTTATCTACAACATTTTGAGGAATGCCTCCAATTTCAGTAGAGAGAACGGTTCCTCTAAAATTACCATACATAGTGCCAGGTGCAGTAGCTTCAGTATTCAGGAATCCAGTTGCAGAGGATGCATTATAAATCGTATCGGTTTTAATTTCTTTAAGAATGTCTGCCATATTCTTAGAAGTACCGATAGGCTCAAGATCACCAATTTGTTTCTGTACATCACCAGGATCAGAATTAATGAAAGATCTAATATATGCAATATCACCAAAGCTTAGCATAGTAACCTTAAAAGGACACTGAGGCTGATTAGTATTAGCAATATTAAAAGATCCATCAGGAGTATTCTTTTTAACCTCGACAACAGAATCGCCCTTCAGAAAGAGCCAATGGCCATCAATATTTCCACGAAGGACTGCAGCAGAATCGCCAGTATCAATTTCAATGGGACGATCCTTATATTTATCAAACAGATAAAGCACTTCTTCTTTATTCATATAAATTATCTCCTTTATTTATTATTTTTAGCAAGTTTTCTATAAGCATTAAGCTCGCTGTTAAGACTAATAAGAACCATTGCATTCTTAGTATTCTTAACAGTCATAAACTTGTTATACAGAATCGTATAAATACCAATATCCCGATCAGCCATACTCATTGATCTCACAATATTTCTAATCATATTATCATTGGTATTCAGAATACCAAATCTTTCAGGATCTGTTTGCATATACTGAATACGATTGACATAATCAGAATAGAAATAATTCTGAGTATAAAGATTAGCAGTATTAAGATTAACCTTATTAGCACAATAATCAAGAATCGTATCAATGATGATAGGTTCAATGATATATTTACCATGCTTAGAGAAATCTACTCTGCCAGCAATGATATCATCGATAATTTTATCTACATTCTTACCAACTTCATCTACTGAAATCTTTCCAATAGTAATGAAATCCTCGCCTCGCTGATCAATCATTCTAGTAAACCAGTTAGACATTTTTCTACCATTGCAAATACTGTCAGGAATTGGATTATTAATAAGTGAACCTGCAACGGGCACCTGAGGAATTTGATTATAGACAATAACATCATGAGGATCATTTACAGGAGAGATCTCAAACTGTTGTCTTACATAATCTTCCATAGGAACATTTGACACAAGACTAGAAAAATCAATAGAAGCTTCAGTAATAGGTTTCTCTTCGATAATTGCAGATTTGAAATTAGGAGCTACAGATTTCTTTTCCTGAGTAGTATAAGTGGGAAGATTAAAACTCTCAGGAATACTTACTTTAGATTCATTGTCATTGATTACAGGTAACGATCCATTCACTAGAGCTTGATATACATTATAATTTGGTGCAAAATAAGACATAATATTTACTCCTTTCATGCCTTTCTATTATTATAATATCTCCTCAAGAATAGTTTTATCTCCTACTTGTTCAGAAGGATTAAAATCATTAATATCAAATCCATCCATATCATCGATTACCTTCATATTATCAAGCATAACCTTCATAAATCTAAATACTGTAATAGGTTTAGAATTAGGAACAGCATTAGGCTTGATAGGATTTGTAGTATCTGTATCACATACGATGATAAAAGATAGATTAGGATCGATTATTTCGTCCTTGATCAATCCCTTAAGATAATTATAAGTGTTCTGTCTACCCTTACTAACAGACCAATCTCTAGAATTATATTTTGAATCATATGTTGTAAGGAGAAGAATATATATCTTTTCGTCAGGATCGTCATCAAAGGTAACAGCAGGAATTGCCATTGCTAGAGTAGCACCGTTTTCTTCTTCTACTTGCTGAATGATTCTCATTAAATCTTCATCTGAATCCATATTATACAAATTCAACATCCTCCTTTTTGTATTCAGATTTAAAAGTATCATCATCCAAAGTAATGAATCCATTTTGAAGAATAGATTTAATTACTAAGGTATTTAAAGTATCTGCTTTCTTATTCTTAGGAGCATCAATAGCAAATTCAACTCCAAGCATAGTAAGTTTATCGAGTAACTTATATCCTCTAATATCACTATACTTTACATTGATTCTACGATTCCCAAGAATAAAAGTAACAAACTTTTTATCAGAGTTCTTATTACTATAAGCATGCATGAAAACATTCATGATATTATAGCTTAGAACATAAGATCTGACTCCTGATTTATACATCAGAGTCATCCATAATACACCAGTATTGTCTCTATTAAGATTACCTACAAGTTCCGGGTGTAAAATATTTGTACTAGCCATTGTAGAAGGAATAGGAGTTACTCCTCCAGGATTAAATACATACATATCAGGATACTGTTGATACATATTTTATTCTCCTTTTATATACTCCAGAATTTAGGTTTATGCATAACATATACCATCTGTTGTTTAAATCTTGTAATAGCTGTATAATTCGCTGCTTTTACCAATTGAGGATTCATTGCTTCTTCAATATAAGTGCCGCAAAGATACTCAGATCCTTGCGCCAAATGTACTGTAGAAGCATATGCATATTCGAATTGTTCACCCTGAAAGTATGGATTCCTAGAATAGAATTCTCTATCTTTGTAAACCATATTTAAATACTTTATATTGATTTCTAGATTACTAAATTTTTCATTAGTAAGATCTGGTAAGAAATCTAATTTTAAAGTATCTTTATCTACTCTACTTACATCTGGAGGAGAAATCACTGTTCCTACTAATCCATTTACTAATGGGATATTTCCAACAGATTTATCCCAGTTATTGTGTCTACAAATTATGCGCTCACCATAATCTGGATAATTAGAAAATTTGTGAAGAATCTCATGTCTTACTCTATTATTTAGATAATCTCTAGTAGCATTTTTTGCACAAATTACTATATGAGATCTAGATAATATTTCATTATTCAATTCGTCATCAAAGATAACGAATACAGAATTTCCATAAACTCCTGGACAAATTGGTTCTCCATTTCTTGCTCTATTGGCAAGATAAACAATAGGAGAATTTTCTGATTGCCTCATTAGTTCAGTGAGCCTACAAATGATTCCATCCATTAAGAATGCAGGTTTGCCACCTATTGGAGGCAACTGTCCAGGATCTCCAGCAGCTAGTACTTTGATTCCCGTATCGTCTAATACTTTTCTAATAAATTCAGGTGCCATCCATGCTTCATCTAGAACAATCAATTTAATCTTTGTTCCACTAAAACTTTTTGGAATATAACTCCATGTAGTTTTAGGAGTATTAAATTGCTTATCTATAATTATATGGCCCAGATTATCTTTCATCGGCACTTTTACAGGATTAAATAATCCAGCATGACAAGTACAAGCATTAACAAATCCTTTTGTTCGCATAATTGTACATGCTTGTCCAGTATAAGCTATGGGTAATACTTCTTCTGGTTTAAGTTTTAATCTTCTAATAATCTCAGAAATAACTACACTTTTACCAGTTCCCGCATATCCCACAATAGAAAAGTATTGTTGCGATGAATAATGAAACCAATATACTGCTCTATTAGCAGCCTCTTCTTGCTCTTTATTTAAAACTATCATTTATTTTCCTCTTCATCTTGATCTACATCATAGATCTTTAGATCGATATCATCAAATGTTCCATCAATACTAAAGATAGCTTCCAAATAGCAAAGGATCTTATTAAGGAACCAATTTCCAACCCATTTAGTGCCATCTTCATACTTAATATTCAAACGATACAATCTATCTTCTTCATTTTTATCAAAGAAATATGCTAATACTTCAGGAATGTTTTGCATCTCAGGAGAGCTATTGTCATCAAGAAACTTTCCAAAGAGTCTTTCAACAATCTTTGTGCACTTAGGGTCCAAAGGATCAAGCTTTACATCATAATCAGAGATATACAATGCTTTATCAGGATCATTATTTGCTTTTACAATTTTTCCTTCAAAGTAAATAGGACTCTTAGTCTCCTGATCTACAAGAGTATTAGTACTAGGCTGAAGCTCCATGCCAAGAGCAATAAGGAATTTACGAGTTACATTGACACTTTCATTTCGATCGAACATAATTAAAACCTCCAAAAAATATATAGACCAATACCTATTGAT
>ERZ1034763.733-NODE-733-length-13206-cov-3.827618_pt1 | contig 13206 bp, 10 predicted proteins | sample MGYA00520701_ERZ1034763 | MGnify/ENA primary metagenome ERZ1034763 (study PRJEB33766, sample SAMN09781707) | gut metagenome | biome: gut microbiome | host: Homo sapiens | place: Madagascar | study: EMG produced TPA metagenomics assembly of the PRJNA485056 data set...
AGTTTTCTTTGAGAAAAATTTCTTTAATCCCTGTTTTTGAAAGAGTTTCAAGCTTTTGTTGCCGTTCTGCCGGCGAGATTTTATGATTTTCAACCGCGGCGCGGCTTTCTTCTATAAAAATTTTGTAAGCGGCCGCAGCGTTTTTCTCCTCTTTCGGAAGCCCCGTCGGAAGCTCAAAATATATCTGTTCTGCTTTGATGCGGCACATATCGGCTTATCCTTTGATTTGTTCAAGCCATGGTTTAATGTCTTCGGCCGCACGCTTGCAATAGGCCTCTTTTCGGTCGGCGCCTTTCAGTTTACGGAATTTGCCGTTGACCGTTATCTCGCCCGAGATTGTCGGAAACAATCCGAAATTGACATTCATCGGATGATAATTCTCAATATTCGTCGTATCGCGCAGATGAGCATAAATTGCCCCAAAAGCCGTTGTCCGCGGCGGCAAAGCTGCTTTCCCGCCCGATACCTCACAAGCTTTGAAATACCCTGCCAAAAACCCGACGGCGGCACTTTCGACATAGCCCTCGCAGCCAGTAATCTGTCCGGCAAAACTGATGTGCGGTTTTGTCTTCAATCGCAGATAATCGTCCAGCAAAATCGGGCTTTTCAAAAAGGTATTTTTATGGATACCTCCCAATCGTGCAAAACGCGCGTTTTCCAAAGCAGGAATCATCCGAAACACATATTCTTGCGCGCCATATTTCATCTTGGTCTGAAAACCGACCATATTGCGCAGCGTGTCTTCCTTATTGTCCTGTCTTAACTGCACAACCGCATATGGCTTAACGGAAGGATTATGAGGATTTGTCAGTCCGACTGGCTTCATCGGCCCAAACATCAATGTGTCGCGGCCGCGCTCGGCCATTACCTCGACCGGCAGACACCCGTCAAAATAACAGGCTTTTTCAAAGTCGTGAAATTCGACCTTTTCGGCAGATAACAGCGCGTCGACAAAAGACTCATATTCCTCTTTTGTCAACGGGCAGTTGATATAGTCAAATTTGTCGCCTTTGTCATAACGCGACTGATACCAGGCCTTTGCCATATCAATGCTGTCTTTGTAAACGACAGGGGCTATCGCGTCAAAAAAATTGAGACTCTGCCCTTTTGTCTCGGCCAGAATCGCTTGAATCAGCGCCTCGGAAGTCAAAGGGCCGCTTGCAATAATTGTCGGCGTGTTTTCCGGCGGCAAAGAGACCGCCTCGCCTTCTTCAAAGCTTATCAGCTGATGATTTTTAAGTTTGGCATCAATATAAGCCGAAAACCCTTCTCTATCCACAGCCAACGCCCCGCCTGCGGGGACTTTTGTTGCATCGGCCGCCTCAAGAATCAACGATCCGGCCAAACGCATTTCCTGATGCAGTAACCCGACGGCGCTGTTTGTGGCATCGTCAGAGCGCAGCGAATTGGAGCAGACAAGCTCCGCCGCTTTGGACGTTTTGTGTGCCGGCGAAAACTTTTGCGGGCGCATTTCTCTGATAACGACGCGGACGCCGCGCTTTGCCAGCTGCCAAGCCGCCTCGGCGCCCGCCAAACCGGCGCCTATGATTTCTATTTTATTTGTTTGTGCCATTTTTTATAAATTATATTAAAATATTTCCGACTTATAACCGTTTTTATCTTAAAAGTAAACAAAAACTTCCGTTTAATAAGTTGCGTATAATATTTGCCATTCAAAATAAAAAGCTCTATACTGGTTCTGAAAAAACAGGAGAATGTTTCAAAATGAATAAACCCTTTTTGCATATAGCCTTGATTGTGGCGGTTTTGCTGTTTTGCGCGCCCGTTTCGGCAAGCGAAGATTCGGGAGATCCTTTTCCCGACGGGTTTAATTTTGACGATTTGTCCGAGGCCGATTTGCCCCCTGTCGCCGAGGAATCTCCTGTTGTTCCACCGGCAAAAGCCCCTCAGCCCGTTCCTCCTTCTGATGATTCGCCCAAACCCGCCATTGCGCCGCAAAAGGTTCCGACTGTTTTGCCTGAAACACGTTATCAACCTGCCAAAGGACAAGTTTCCGGCTCAAACCGAACCATTTTGTCCTCATCTTCTTCCTCTCAAAAAAACACTGCGGAATCCGACAAAACATTAACCGAAGCACTCAAAAAAGATTCTCAGACGGAAAAAAAGCCTCTGGAAGGCACTTGGATTGAAAAATTGACTTCCGTCTCGCCTTTGTCGCTGTTAACCGGCGATGATAATGATTCGGATAAAAAAGGCTCTTCGGCTAAAGAAACGCTCGAAAATCTGGTTAAAAACTCCCGAACCAAAAACGAAAACGGCAAATCAAACGCCTCTGTCTTTGATATTTCAGGCATTATGCTGCGAATGGGGCTGTCTCAGACCATGCGCACCCTTGAAAACAGGGGATTCAAAAAAGTAGCCGCGACTTTTGAAGTTCCTAATTTTATCAGATGGCGCAATGAAGAACGCTGTCGGGAAAAAGGTGTTATCGGGTATGAACGGACAGAAGCCTGCGTTATTGAACAAGCCAAAAAAGAAGGCCATCAGTATTTGCAATATCTCAAATATGTCAAATTTGAGTCAAAAGAAGAAATCGATATTTACTTTACCAGCAACTTTACCGAAAACAAAGTTTATAAAATCGTTTATATTTCGCGCATTGCCGCGATTACCGGAAACTCGCCAAAAGCCGTTTATCTCCACAACCTCAAGGTTTATGATTTTTGGAAAAAAATTAATCAAAAATACGGTCAACCCGATAATAAAACAGATGTTACCTGGGGATTGGGCGGCAACAAACCTTACCTGAAAGCGGCGACGGGGTATCTTTTGCTTGAAGACCCGATGTTCCGCGAAATGGACTACACCCGAATGTCTCGCGAAGACCAACGTTTCATTCACAGTGATTTTTACAACTTTTAACCAAGAGAGTAAAATGGAAGATTCTTTAATTACACAACTTGTTTGCACCAGATTGAGCCACGATATTATCGGAAATATCGGAGCTGTGGCTAATGCGGTTGAGCTTTTGGAAGAAGGAGATATGGATTTTATCGACGACATCAAATCCATCTTAAAAACAAGCTCGGTCAACCTGTCTTCCCGCCTCAAATTTTTCAGAATGGCCTTTGGTTTGGCTAATTCCAATTTGGACGATCTCAATCTGGTTAAGGAAACAGCTCAAAATTATCTTTCGACCCTCGGAAACAAAGATTTCCCGATAAAACTTGACTTTGCTGTTTCCAATCCGTCCAAACGCAAAACCGCGCTGTTGATGATTATGGTTTTGGCGGATATTTTACTGCGAGGCGGAACGCTTAAGGTTTATGAATCTCCACAGGGACTTATTGCTGAAACCTCAACGGCAAACCGCGTTTCGACAGATAAACTTGCCCGTATTCAAAACGTTATCCAGTCAGGAACTGTCGAGCCTGATGCCGGTCTGGCTCCGTTGATTGCGCTGATGGACGCACATAAACCCGCCCTGAATGTTGATGACGCCTTTATCAGACTGATGACGGAGTAAGCCCATGCCTCGCTGTCTTATCGCCGATGATTCCAAAACAATGCGTATGCTCCTGATTAAAATCATGGAGAATTTCGGCTATACGGTTGAGGAAGCCGAAGATGGCGAAGATCTTTTGGAACAATGCACCGCCGATATGCCGGATTTGATTATCAGCGACTGGAATCTCCCGCTGATTGACGGAATTGACGTTTTGTATAAAATCCGCTCAAACCAGAATATCCGCCAACCTGTTTTTCTGTTTTGCTCTTATATCAAAGACACGGAAATCATCAGACAAGCCCTCAAAGGCGGAGCCGACGACTTTATTATGCGGCCGTTTGATGAAGATATTATTGCGCAGAAACTCAGAATTATCAAATTTATGAAGGGAGTCAAATAAATGCGCCGTCATGATTTTGAATTTTTGCTTGATTTGCTGCGGGAAAACGCCGGCTGGGAATTTGACGAAACAAAATATTTCATCATTGATAAAAAAATCAGCAATTTTATTCGCGAAAAAGATTATGATTCTGTTGAAGATTTGATTCTGGAGCTAAAGACCGGAAACCGTCCTCTGATTTCGCAAGTGGTTGAGGCTATGGCTTTTTCAGACACATCTTTTTTCAGAAACATTGATGTTTTTTACAAATTTGAACATCATTTGCTCCCGCTTTTAAAAGAAAAATGCCGCGCCGCCAAACGGCTTAACATCTGGAGTTTAGGCTGTTCGACCGGACAAGAAACTTATTCCATTGCCATTACCTTTAAACGAAACAGCAAAATGTTTGCTGATTGGGAATTGAATATCCTCGGAGCAGATTTGTCTTCTTTGTCCATTAATAAAGCGCAACGCGGTGTTTTTAACAATTTTGAAATTCAAACGGGATTAAATGCTCAAACTATCGTTGATTATTTCTCTTATGACGACGACCATTGGTATATCAATGAAGAGCTCAAAAATATGATTGAATTCAGGCGTTATAATTTGTTGGAACAGGCTATTGTCAAATCTAAGTTTGAAGTTGTATTCTGCCGCAATGTTTTACGTTATTTCACACCGGAGCATCAAGATGAAATTTTGCGGCGAATCAGCGAAAAACAGCCTCAGGGCGGATACCTTTATCTTGGCAAAAACGAACATATTCCGGCTGTCGAAAAATATTATTATCGTCTTGATGAAGCCAGCGGTGCTTATGTAGCTATCGGCAACACCTCAAAACTGAATGTTTCTTCCGGAAACCTCGGCGTGGCCTCGGCCGATAAAGACGCCATGCCCTCTTTTGTGCGTCCAAACAGTTTGATTTAACAAAATTTTGTTGAATAACATATTATTATAAAAAAAATTTTCAAAGATTTTTCTCTTTGAAAATCGGATTTAAGCAAAAAAGGTTTGTCTTTTTGTTTATTCCGTGTTACACTATATTAAATGGTTTATTTAAACTGCCTAAAGGGTAGAATGTGCTCAAGAAGGATAAAACCCATGTTGAGAAAGCTTTTAACATCCATTGCCTGTATCGCCGCCTTTTTGGCAGCAACGTCGGCGTTTGCAACAACAACTTACGTTCACGAATATACAGGATCGGGGCGCGGCGGCCATAACAAAAAGCTTGTCTGCCAACCCGGCGAATACAGCTATAAGGCCGGCACAAACACTTCTTGTGTTTTGGCGCGTGATAAAATGGGTGATAAATGTTTTAAATGCAGCTGTGATAAAGAAAAATTTCCTTGGACAACTTCAAACTGCCCTTCTTCGCAAGGATTTAAAGTCGCCGGAACGGAATGTTCTTTGGGGAGTATTCATAGATGGTCATCTTGCGAATGTGATGCGGCAAAGCCGTCCTATTCTCCTGATGCTTACAACAACGACCTCTTTACCTATTTCAAAGGCGGGACTGATTATTCCGTCACGGCACATGGCGACGATACCAAAAATTCAACCACGGTTTGTTATGTTCCGTCGGGCTTCTCATGCAAAAGCGGAAACCCGAGTATTCCGGGCGGTTCTTCGGTCGTCGGCGGCTATTTCTATGATGATAACGGCTGCTTGAAATATGCTGTTCAGCCGTTGTTCAAAAATGCCGGAAATCCGCACAACTTTTATTGCGCCACAGGAGTATCCGTCGAACTGCCCTGCACGGAAAATCCGGAATCAAACTGCACTTCTTATCTGGAAGGCGATGCGTTGTATTGGCCGAAAAGATATTATTGGTATACGTCTTGTTCCGATGTCGAAACAAACTGTATGACCTCAGAACCCAGCGCCGGTATTTTGTATGACACAATCAACATCAACCGAAAAGATAATACCAGTATTACCTGCTACAGAATTACAGGATGCGCCACGGGTCTTGTCAACGGATATATCCGCACATCGTCCAACGCACAGCCTGACAGAACTTACTTCCAGTTTACGGCAACAACCGTCGGAACATATACATGCTATGATACAAAGGCTTGTCAGATTACCTATTCGCAGCTTGGTATTTCTTCCGCAAAAGATGAAGCGGCTATCTCAACAATTTTGAAACCTTATACCGAGAACGAAAAAATTAATTATAACATCAACACCCTTGTCGTCAATAATGCTTATATTGCCTGCTATAATCCTATCGGGTGCAAAGTTGAAAACGGCTATTACGACACCACCTGCAACACAGATAAAAAAGGGTGTTGGGACGGCAAATTGAAATGGTTTGTTCAACCTTAAAGATGTTTAAGGATTGCCTTATGAGCGGCTTATTTGCCGCTCTTTTTTTGCTCAAAAGCCAAGGCTTCTATTTTGGATAACACATTTTTCGCCGGAAGCGCAAAGCTTATCTTTGTTTTCCCAAATAAGCAGCAATTCTCCTTTTTATCATATAAACAAAAAGGCGTCGAAAACCATTTCAGATAAGATTGGCTGTCATCAATATGAAAATCTATTTGCGCACGACGGCAAAATTCGGCTTTTGCTTTGTTCCACAGACTTTCCGGCACAAACAAATTTCCGTTTTTATCCTGCCGGACATCTCCCAAAGCCTGATAATAATCCGAAACGGCAAAGACAAAATCATATTCTATGTTGTTTTTTCTTAAATATTCTTTCAATAACGAAATTGGACCGCCGCTGATAATGTAGATTGAATGGCCGTGCGCCCGCGCCAACGAACAAAAACCGGCAAAATATGCCGGCCTTTGATCAATGACTCCGTGATAGTCCAATCCGATTTTTAATCGGCGGTCACTCATTGGCGCCTCCAAAATTGTTTTGCCATAATTCTTTAACGGAATTCGGGCTCAAAGCCGATAGCGGGTTAATATCAATAACCGGCGCATCGACATTTCCGCTGATACGATAATTTACCGCAAAAATTGTTCCGTCCCGCCCGCTCAGTAAATTTCCGACAAACGGAATTTTGCCCAAAAACGTATTCAACCCATAGGCCGGTGCAATCATTCCCCTAAAATTGAACTCCTGATTATCGCCGTCATAACTGCCGCTTCCTGAAATTCCGATAACATTTCCAAAGCCTTTGGCATCTTTTAATATAAGCAAAGAATCTTCATATTCAAACGGCGCATCAAAATGCGTAAAGGCAATGCCATCGCCGGAGAGCATATCCACAATTCCCGTAAAAGAAGCCAAAGTCAGAAGTTTTGCAAAGACATTTGTCTTGACCATATTGAAATTACGCGCTTTTGCATGTCCTACAAATTTTTTATCTGCACCGCGTTTAGCGTTAATACTCAATGAACCTCCGCGCGCATAATCATATAAGCGTAAAAACCTCAGGGTCGAACCGGCATCGTTACTGTCTACCGAAAGCAGATATTCTTTATCAGGTCTCGGGATATAGTCCAATTTGAGGTATGATTTTTTGTTCGGATTTTTCTTATCTGGTTTGAAATTTCCAACCAAATGAATTTCATTTATTCCGACTTTGTTGACGACTTTTGCCGTTCCTGCCACGTTTCTGATGGACACTTTATCATTTGTCCAAAGCTTGTCAACCGCAATATTTATATCTGTATTTGGCACATTATCCCAGTCGTCGTCTTTATCTTTTTTATTTTTCTTACGGCTTTTTTCTTTTGAAGCAGTTGTTTGTTTATTTTCATCTTTATCAAAAAAGTCTGACAAATCATATGACGCCCCCGAAACGGTTACTTTGATTTTTTCTTTCGGGGTATAAGACAAATCTATTTTGGCTTTAGCTGAGGTTTTCGGCCCTTTGATATCTTTGATGTCAATCAATGACACGCGGCCTTGCTTATCAAACCCGACAGATCCGTTGAGTTTAAATTCGGGTTTTGACAAATTAAACGTTGAAATATCTTTTACTTTATCGTTTTCAAGATTTATCTGCGCCGTAATTTCGCCATTGACGCCGGCTTTTTTCTCAAACCCCAAAAAGCCGTAATTGATAACTGTTTCCCTCAAATTTCCATGCGCATCGACAATCGTCTTTCCGCTCGGATAGACCGTCACAATGGCTTTTGTCGGGATTGTGCCGACAATATAAGGCGCTTCCAAAGCTGAAATTTTAAGACCGATCTTTTCTTTGAATTTTTCATCAAAATTAAACCCGAGCTGATAGCGCCTTTGGTAATCTTTTGCTTCAAAATTCTCATTCCAAACCAGACTAATCGGCAATTCTTCGACATTGGCCACGCCCGAAATTTCCATTGCCGTATTATCAAGTTTAAGCGTCAGAGCCTTTGCTTCCAATGTTTTATCTTTTATCACATTTTTGATGCTGACATCGCGCAAATCGGCATTGACCCAAACTTTAACATCTTCGGGATTCAAATCTTTCCGCAATTCAAACTCCAGCTTGAGTTCGCCCTGCGCGCTGCCTTTGATGTCTTCAGGATTAATTCCGAGCTCGCTCGGATAATTCAGCGGCTCATGATCAATCAATTTGAGAATATCCGTTATTGAGCCTAAAATTCCCAAGTCAAGTTTTAAGAAATTATCCTCTTTGTCCAAATCATACAAATCGACAAAGCCCGAATTGACCATCACATCATCTGATTTTGCTTTATCAAACTCAATTTTGATATTGTGGTCGCTGAAAAAGGCCTTGCCGTAAATATCGCTGACCTTGGGCATTTCGTCCAAATAGGTAATGGAACTTCCGGCAATATCGGCCACTCCGGAAAGTTTTTTGAACACAATATTTTTTGCTCTATCCGAATAGCCAAAATCAAATTCAAACACACCGTTTTTGATAGAGCCGCCCGACATATTCTCTTTGCACCAGCTCCAAGCGTCATCTCCGAAATATTTCGGCCAAAACCGACTGAGTTTGTCCGTTTCGAGTTCTTTGACTTTTGCCGTCAGGCGAATTTCAAGGTCTTTTTTGAGGCCGTTTTGCAGGTATTCTTTCAGTCCGTTCACTTCCAACCCCAAATCAGCCTGCTGATTATCCAGATTGAGTCCGGCATCCGTTATTTTTATTTTTTCCAAATTGCCGCTGATTTCGCCTTTGAGCACAAGTCCCGACACTTCATAGTCATAGTTTTCATCTTCGGAAAATTTTATTTTTCCTTTTTCGCCGTCCAGCTCAAATTTAATCTTGTCAATAATTTTTCCGCTGTCAGCCAGCAAATCGTCTTTATCAAGGCTCAGCTCTTTCAAATTAAGAACCGTTGACAACTTTCCATGCAACGGGATGCGGATGTTATAAAAATCTTTTGAGGTTTCGCCAGCGGCCAAAATTTGAAGCAAATTTGCAGGAATCAAATCCTCAAAATAAAATTTAAGTTCAACCTTCTGATCCCTGTAAATATAATCCGCCGCCAGCCCCAGAGAAGACACGCTGTTATCAAAAGGCATCTGCGCATTAATTTCCGTGCTCAAATGCCCAAATCCTCTGTCAAACGTATAATTGACATCGCTAAAGTGCCATTTTTTGCCCAAATCGACTTCCAACAATTCAACATTAGCCTGCGAAATATTTATGGAATTGATATAACTCTCGGGATAGACGTTATCTTCCGAATTGAAATGCTCCCAAAAATCTTCCGCCTGCTCTATATAATAAGCCAATTTCTTTTTGTTTATTTCTTCAGAAGATTTTTCTTCCTTAACGCCGTAACGGCTGAAAACATAAATTTCCGGCCTGTCCACGTCAATTGAACTCGGCGCAATAATTCCCCTCAACAATGCTTTGATGCTGAATGATAACGCTAACCTCGGCGCTGTAATCGTTAAGGCGTTTTCTTTTTTATAAACGACATTTGTTGCAATAATCCGCAACGGACGCACCGAACGCACCAGCTCCAAATTGACCTCATCTAATGTTACCTGATAATCCGTGTCATCGTGATTGAGCGCGCGGATAATATAAGGCTTGAGGAACGGCAGTCCGATAGACCCGCGATACAACTGCCAGATAAACAACAGCAGCCCTGCCAGAAAAACAACCCCTATGAACTGGCCTATTTTGTGCAGAGTATAATTTCGGCTACTGAGCTTTTTCATTATCTTTAATCCATGCTAAAATTGCCGTCCAATTTCCGTATCGATACAGATCGGAATGATCAGCTCCCGTGTAAATCATCACTTTTTTCGGCTCTTTGGCAGCCTCAAATAGTGCCAGAGCGCGTTCATGCGGGACTGTTTTGTCTTTGCTGCCGCCCATAATCAGCACCCGAGTGTTTACTTTGTTGATGTTTGATATATTGTCGAATTTGTCTTTTACAATCCATTCAAAAGGAACTACCGGCCAAATTCTTTGCCGGACGACATTTAAAATACTATCAAACGGCACCTCCAAAATCAATCCCGCAAAAGGCTCCCTCGAGCCGTATTCGGCAGCTGTCGCTGTGGCGGTGTAGCTTCCCATAGACATTCCGTAAAGAATCATATCAGACGGACGATAGCCCAAAGAGAGCAGATATTTGACAGCGGCCAAAGCATCTTGCGCCAGATTTTTCTCGGATAATTTTCCTTTAATTCCACCAAAACCGCGGTATTCGCCGATAAACACCCCATAGCCTTCATCGGCAAAAGGCTGTAATTTCTGATAAAAAGCGCCGATATTATAAGAATTGCCATGGAAATAAACGACTATTTTTTTGCCCTCTTGCGGCGGAATAAACCAGCCGTAAAGCTCTGTGCCGTCTGCCGCCCGATAGACAACTTCTTCAGCATCAAATCCTTTGGACTTTGCATCTTCCAAAGACGGCTTTTCTGTCGTCGGGTTATAGAAAAAATACTGCGGCGCAACATAAACTGCCGTGCAAAAAGCAATCCATGCCGTTACCACTGTTCCAATCGCGCAGACCGCAACTTTTTTAAGCATCAGCGCCTCCCAATTTGTCGGCCAAAGCCGCTGATAAGAACAAATCTATATCCCCGTCCAATACAGCTTTTGTATCTGATGTTTCTACATTTGTGCGTAAATCTTTGACCATTTTGTAGGGTTGAAGCACATAGGAACGAATTTGGTATCCCCAGCCGTTATCTCCTTGATTATCGCGTTGTTCGGCCGCTTTGTCCTCGCGCTTTTTGAGCTCGGCTTCATACAAGCGCGCTTTGAGCATATTCCAGGCCGCTTCTCTGTTCTGAAACTGCGAACGTTGGTTTTGGCATTGGACGACAATTCCCGTCGGCAAGTGGGTAATGCGCACCGCCGAATCCGTTTTGTTAATATGCTGTCCGCCGGCGCCGGAAGCCCGATAGGTGTCTACTCTGCAATCAGCCTCATTAATTTTGATTTCAATTGTGTCATCAATCACAGGATATACCCCGACCGACGCAAAACTCGTATGGCGCCGCGCATTACTGTCAAACGGCGAAATCCGCACCAGACGATGGACGCCCGTTTCCGACTTGAGCCACCCATAGGCATTATGTCCGCAGATTTTTAAAGTGGCAGATTTGATTCCGGCAACATCGCCTTCGGTTTCTTCAATATATTCAACCTTATAATGATGCGCTTCCGCCCAGCGGGCATACATTCTCAACAGCATTTCAGCCCAATCCTGCGCCTCTGTGCCACCGGAACCGGAATGGACTTCAAGATAGGCATCATTTTTATCGACCTCGCCTGAGAGCAGCGCCTCAAGCTCGGCATGACGAACATTTTCTTTTAATAAAGTAAACTGTGCGACAATCTCATCTAATTCTTTGTCATCAGAATCTGAAAGCTCGGCCAATTCAACCAAATCAGCGCAAGTTTGGCTCATTTCTTTGAAGTTTGACAAATCGGCTTCCAGCGTGTTCTTTTCGGTCATCAGCTTTTGGGCTTTTTCGGGATTTTCCCACAAAGACGCATCTGCCGTCAGGCTCTGGAGCTCGTCCAAACGGATTAAAGCGTTGTCATAGTCAAAGAGACCTCCTCAGCAGTTCCAGCGACTGCTCAACGGATTGGCTCATTTCATAAATATCGGCACGCATTGTTGTTTTCTCCTAATATTCGGATCCAAGCTGGATTTCATCTTCGCTGTCGTTTTCATACGTAATCTCGGTGGCTTCTTTTTCAGTCCCATCTTCAACCGTTATTCCCGCTTCCGCTCCAATCACTTTTTGATTGGCTTTTCGGGCGGAGGCTTCGGGCTTCATTGCTTCCCAGATAACGCTTGTATCGCCGGGCATGGCCGGTTTTCCGGTGTCGTGATTGACACGCACCAGTTTGATTCCGCTCGGGATACGGAACGGCACATCCGCTTGGCCGGCCAAAGCGCCCTGCATAAAATCATAAAAAATCGGCAAAGCCGCGGCAGCGCCCGTTTCATACCGTCCTAAGGTGCGCGGTTCATCAAAACCGACATAGACCGCTACAACCAAATCCGGAGAAAATCCGACAAACCACGCATCCTGATTTCGGTTTGTCGTTCCGGTTTTTCCGGCCAGATGCTTGCCGAGCGCTCTCAATCTTGCGCCGGTTCCCTGCTGAACAACGCCTTCTAAGATGCTGACCATCTGATAGGCACTCAATGGATCCAAGATTTGTTCGCGGTTATCGGCCAACTTGGGCACAGGCTGATTTTCCCATGCGTGAACTTCACACCCCTCGCATTCCCTGTCATCATGACGATAGATTGTCAACCCGTTTCGGTCCTGAATACGCTCAACTAAATAAGGCTCCACCTTTTTGCCGCCGTTTACAAACATACTGTAAGCCGAGGCCATATTAATTAATTTTGTTTCGCCGGCACCCAGCGACATAGACAACAGATGCGGCAAATTCGGATTGACGCCCGTTTTTTTTGCATAATCCGCCACTTTGTCCATTCCGACATCCTGCGCTAAACGAACGGTCATTAGGTTGCGTGACTTTTCAATTCCCTGACGGAGCGTCATTAATCCGTAAAACTTTTTGGAATAGTTCACAGGTTTCCACAGAGGCTGTCCGAATCCCTGATCCAACACAAACGGTGCGTCCAAAATTAAATCCGTCGGCTCATAACCGTTCTCAAGCGCGGCCAGATAAACAATCGGCTTAAAGGCCGAACCAGTTTGGCGGCGCGCCTGTGTGGCACGGTTGTATTGTGATTTTTGGAACGAATAGCCGCCGACCATAGCCAAAATTTTGCCCGTATGCGGATCCAGCGCAATCAACGCACCTTCCACATCAGGCACTTGTCTCAAATAAAAGCTGTTTTCGGCCATTTTGCGAGACGCCGCGTCCTTAGCCGCAACAGGCTCTACCAACACAACATCGCCGCGCGCCAAAACATCGGACACTTTTTGAGGCTGTCCGCCGACAAGCTGATTTTTGAGATTTTTTCGAGCCCAAGAAAGCACG
>ERZ1034763.736-NODE-736-length-13142-cov-4.696340_pt1 | contig 13142 bp, 8 predicted proteins | sample MGYA00520701_ERZ1034763 | MGnify/ENA primary metagenome ERZ1034763 (study PRJEB33766, sample SAMN09781707) | gut metagenome | biome: gut microbiome | host: Homo sapiens | place: Madagascar | study: EMG produced TPA metagenomics assembly of the PRJNA485056 data set...
GACTTGGAACTTATGCTAATTTAGACGGAAGTATCCGTACTTCTTATAAAATCACACCAAAGAACATGAGCACGCTGACCGTAACTGCAAGCAACTGCGGTTATACCGGAGAAGCAGTGGAGCCGGGTATCAGTGTATCTGATGGAAACCGTGTACTGGTTGCAGGCGTGGATTATGAAGTCGAAGGATATTATGACGATGAATTATGTAAACAGGTTTCAGAACATAAGAATTCCGGTAAAGTATATGTCAGAATCAAAGCGGTAGATGGTAAGAATTATACCGGAACCGCAACAACCACATTCTTTATTGGAGCAAATATTGCGACCGTTGTGCCGGCATTTAATATTTCCGGTGGAACCTATAACCGCAATTCCCATAAGGATGAAATGATTCAGGCAATTGAGACAAAAATGATGGATGCAATTCCGGATCCGTCATCCTATAGCATTTCCTTCTATAGTGATGCAGCACATCAGAATGTTGTAAGTTCTGAGACAAATGAGGCATTTATCAATGCGGGAACGATTTACTTCGCAGTATCCGGCAAGGGTCAGTATTATGGAGATATTTCCGGATATGCAGTCATTGCAAAGAAAGATATATCTGAACTGAATGCAAGAGTAAATGGAACTTATACATATAATGGAATTGAGCAGAAGGTTGTAATTTCTACTACCGCAGACGGAGATGGCGTTGTATTACAGTACCCTACCACCAACGGCTATATTCTGACCGATAAGGAATACAGTATTGAAAGCAGTGAAAATGCAATCAATGCGGGAATTGCAACTCTGACCTTAAAGGCGGCAGAAAACAGCAACTATACAGGAACAACAACCGTAAGCTATACCATTAATCAGAAGGATATCAACGAATTAAGCAAACTCCGGGTAGATGTAAATAGTCCGGTTTATGCCAATAAAGTACTGACTCCTTCCGTAAAAGTAAGCTATGGAGATTCTTCCAGCTTATTGTCAACGAATAAGGATTATCAGTTTGAAGTATATTCGGATGAGAATTATCAGAATGTAGCAACAGCTGCAGAAAAAACCAATGCCGGCACGACTTATGTAAGAATCCAGGGTATTGGAAACTACTGTGGTGTATTGGAAAGCGCAAATTATACTGCAGATAAGATTGCAGGTTCGAACCAGTTTATTATTCAGCGGAAGAGTATTGATGGTGTAGGCGTATCTTTGCAGGGAATGAGTTACATTTTTAAAAAGAATATTCCGGATTTCACAGTAACACAGAGTTTTCCGAATGAGTCCGGAATTGGAGAATATTCATATACACTGCAGCCTGGCGTGGATTATACTTATACTCCGACCCAGGTAGATAAATTTAAAGTTGGACAGCAGGATATTACCATTGAAGGAACCGGTAACTTTAAGGGAACTAAGAATAGTTACTTCTACTATGATGGAGATATGAATAATTCTGCTGACCAGATTGAAGTGAAGTTAAGCTATGATACCATTGAGTATGATAAGGCGCAGGCAGCATCTGGCGGAATGAAACCTACCGTCACCGTGTATGTAAAAGGCAGCGATACCCAGGAACGTCTGATAGAGGGAACACATTACAGCGTGTCTTATAGAAATAATACTGTTCCAGGGCAGGCCAGTGTGCTCATTACCGGAATTGAGAAGAATCACTGGGTAGGCAGCTATGTTGCGAATTTTGCAATTACCGGTAAAATTGAAGATGCTGAGATTACGATTCCGGCACAGAAATATACCGGAAGCGAATACAATACAACCACACAGCCAATTGAAAATATGACTGTAGTATGTGATGGCAAGACTTTGGCACTTGGAACAGACTACAACATTAAGAGCATTGTAAATGGTAAATCTGTTTCACTGACTGACCCGACCGTAACGATTGAGGGAACCGGAACTTATTTCAGTGGTGAAAAATCAGCGAAGTTTGCGATTAAATACGACCTGGGCAGTGATGATTTAAGTATTGACTTAGGTGGAGATGTATTCTCCTATACCGGACAGGAAATCAGACCGGTTCCGGTTGTGAAATATGCATTAACCGGTTCTACCTTTGATACCTTGGAAGAAGGAAAAGATTATACGGTAACTTATCGTAAGAATACTGCAGTTGCAGCAGCAAATGGCGAGAACGGACCATGTGTAGTCATTCAGGCAACCGCAAACGGTAAACTGATGGGAACCACCAAGGCGAAAGCATTTACCATTGATTCCATTCATATGGAAGATTATGAGATTACCGGAATTGCGGACAGCTATGTTTATACCGGTAAGCTGATTAAGCCGGATTCTCTGGTCATTAAGAAGATTGGCGGTTCAGAAGTAATTGACCCGGCAAACTATAGTGTGTATTACCAGACGGATGCAGATAATCCATCCAGCGCACCGGCAGGCGCAACCGAGACCATTACCGTAATCGGTAAGGGCAATTACAAGGGAACACTGACTAAGACCTTTACTATTACAAAACGTGATTTGTCTACGGTAAGCAAGACAATTGCTGACGTAACCTACAATGGTGAGGTACAGGAGCCTGAAATTAAATTAACATTTAATGATGAAAATAACAAAGAACAGACCCTTACGTTAGACACAGATTATGTAGTGGATGAGTATCGCAATAATATCAATGCAGCGAACGCCGGCGGGGCAAATGCGCCATATGCAGCAATCCACGGTGTGGCAAGCTGTACCGGAACTGCAACGGTAGAATTTAACATTTTAAAGAAAAATGTTGAAGATTTAGTATACTCTAAAATAGAAGATCCACAGTATGTACCATTAAAAACCAAGTATGAACCGGAATTAAATGTTTACATGACATCCACCAGTGCAGAACCGCTGGTTCGCAATGTGGATTATGTGGCAGCTTACTTTAACAATGAAGCTGTAAAAGATGCAAATGGAACTTCCGGACCGTTTGTACAGATTACTCCGAAGGATACCACCAACTATACCGGAAGCAAGACAATTCCGTTCTCTATTCTGGCAAGGGATCTTTCTTCTGAGAATATCAGTGCGGCGTTATCCGATGCTTCTGATACAGGATTTGACCCGGCAAACCGGAACTATCCTTATATTCAGGGTACTACTTATACACCAAATATCAGCCTGAAAGATAATTCGGAAAATGGAATTGTGGCACTGGTAAATGGAACAGACTTTACTTATGAATATTCTACCAATAACAGCCAGGTGGGAACTGCGTGGATTAAAGTAACCGGACAGGGTAACTACAGTGGAACACGAATTGAGAAGTTTACCATCGGTACCTTGCTTTCCAATGATACTTTAACGGTAACCGGAATTTCCGATACTGTATATAATGGTCTTGATACCAAGCCGAAGAACATTCAGGTGAAGTTCAATAAGACCGGAAGTTATCTGACAGAAAACGAAGATTACATCGTAAAATACTATATTGATAAAGATTGTACGACGGAAGCAAGTGCCATTGACCTGATTCATGCTGGAACAGTATATGTTGGAATCGTTGGTACGGAAAATGACCAGACCGGATATGTAGGAACAGCAGTATATCCATATCAGATTGCAAGAAAGTCACTTACTTCTGCAGATATTGAGATTACCGGAACCGATAACGTAGATTATACCGGAAGCGAGATTAAACCGGTACTTACTTTAAAAGATACTTCTACCGGATTAACCATTGATTCTTCCCAGTATGAAGTAACTTATGAGAACAACACTGCAATCGGAACTGCAAGTGCAACGGTAACTGCAACCGAAAGCGGTAACTACAAAGACAGCATTACGGTATACTATAAGATTACCAAACATGATATTGGAAATGCTGTGGCAGAAGCAATCCCAGATCAGAAGTATACCGGCAATTACATCCGCCCGGCACTGACGATTTATGACAACGGAAAGCTTCTGGTAGAAGGGAAGGATTATCAGGTTGTAAATGGCAACAACTTAAGGGCAGGAGAGTCATGGGTAGTAATTAAAGGACTTGGCAACTATGATGAGACCAAGCGTGTTTACTTCAATATTGTGGCAAGCCTTGAGGATGCAATTATTGACAGTGTTCCGGAACAGCTTTATACCGGAAGCCCGATATGTCCGTCTATCCATGTGGCATGTGGTGGCAATACCTTAACGCTGAATGAAGATTATGAAACAACGTATGCAAATAATGAGCTGGCAGGCGATGCATCCATTACTGTGCGTCCGCTGACCCAGTATTATACCGGAACAATTGTTAAGAAATTCAAAATCAGCAACAGCTTATCCAAAGCAACAGTTACCGGAATCCCTGCTTCAGAGCAGTATACCGGACAGACTTATAAGCCGGTTCCGGTCGTTAAGATGGGAAGCAAGGTATTAACAGAAGATGTTGATTATACGGTAAGCTACAGTAACAATAGAAATGTGGGAACTGCCAGGGTAATCATTTCCGGTATTGGTGTATACTCCGGAGAAAAAGTTGTTACCTTTGTAATTAAAGAAAAGAGCATTGAAAATTGTACGGTTCTGGCAGTTGCATCACAGACTTATAATGGAAGACTGCTGACTCCGCCGGTTGTTGTCAAAGATGGGACAACAATGTTGAAAGAAAATGTAGACTACAAGCTTTCTTATCGTGACAATTATTCTGTAGGAACAGCTTATGTAACCATTACAGGAATTGGAGACTATAAGGGCAGCGTGACAAAGTCCTTTGCTATCACAGAACCAGTGCTGACTTCTGACGTAATCGTTCAGAGCAGGAATGCAGCAGCAGGAACCTTTGATATTGTTGTGGATGGAGTCCCAAGTTATGTGACTTCTGTTAGTGTTCCGGTCTGGACAAAGGCTGATCAGAGCGATATTGTATGGTATAACGCATCCAGAGTAGATGCAGATACCTTTATCGTGCATGCCAATATTGCAAATCATAAGAATAATGTGGGTGTATATAATATCCATGTATATGTAAGTGGTGGCGGATATAAAATGCGGTGTGCATATGCAACGACTACCGTATTTGGTGCAGGCTATGAAAGGGTCTTTGACTTAAATTATTACATAAAGAATAACCCTGATGTAGCAAAAGCATTTGGCGGCAATACAGAAGCAATTTTTGCACATTTTGTAAATAATGGTGAGGCAGAAGGCCGTCAGGCAATTGCAAACTTCAATGTTGCATCTTATCGTGCCCGGTATGCGGATTTAAGAAGTGCATTTGGAAATAATCTGAAAGCATATTATACGCATTATATTGAATATGGATATGCAGAGGGACGAGTAGCAACCGGAAGTACAGAGTTGCAGAATGCAACTACGGTTTACAACGGAATAGACTATAGGCTGGTGTATGATTACAATTATTATACAAAGAATTATCCGGATGTTAAATCAGCATTTAATGGAGATGAAAATGCAACCTTACGTCACTTTGTAGAATACGGTATGAATGAAGGCCGTCAGGGAAAAGAATCCTTTAATGTAGCAGCTTATCGTGCTAATTATGCAGACTTAAGAAGTGCATTTGGAAGAAATCTGAAAGCATATTATATGCATTATATTGGATATGGATATCGTGAGGGTCGAAAAGCAACCGGAAATGGTGAATTGAAAAATCCAACTACTGTATACAAGGGAGTTGATTATAGTCTGGTATATGATTACAACTATTATATTAATACATATCCAGATATTAAAGCAGCATTTAATAATGATGATGCGGCAGCACTGAGGCATTTTGTGGAGTATGGTATGAGTGAGGGCCGTCAGGCAAAAGGCTCTTTTAACGTGGCTGTCTACAGAAATGCTAATCAGGATCTCAGGGCAGCTTTTGGAAATTCATTAAAATCATATTACATGCATTATATAAATTATGGTTATCGTGAAGGAAGAAAGACAAATTGATGCTGTAGGGATTAGATTTATTATTTTTAGAATGGAGGGAGATTCTGCATTTGTGGAATCTCCCTATTGTATTATGAAAAATACAATAAATACGCATAAAACCAGGGCCTAACAATTGTAATCCCAAAATAAATCTCTTATACTAGAAACGTAAAATAAGCGTTAAAATTGTATTGATTCAGAAAAACAAGAGGAACGAAGAAATGGCAGCAGATACCAGAGTGGCTGTAATCGGCATTGTAATAGAAAAGGACGAATCCGTCGGAGCATTAAATGAGATTTTACATGAATATGCAGCTTATATTATCGGAAGAATGGGAATTCCATACCGGGAGAGAGGCATAAATATCGTCAGTATAGCAATCGATGCACCGCAGGATACCATCAGTGCACTGACCGGTAAAATCGGAAAATTACCGGGAATCAGTGTAAAAACAGCATATTCCAGTGTGGTGACAAAGCATGAAGAATAGAGGAAAAGAATTATTTGATAAGCTGTATCAGGATACACAGCTTACAGAGACAGAATATAAAGAATTATTAGAACTGCATACCGATAAAGAAATTGCAGAGTATGGCTTTGAACTGGCGAGAAAAAGACAGAAAGAGACCTTTGGAAATGAAGTCTATACCAGAGGACTGATTGAAATATCCAATTACTGTAAGAATGACTGCATCTATTGCGGCATCCGAAGAAGCAATCAGAATGCAGAACGTTACCGCCTGAGTGAAGAAGAAATCCTATCCTGCTGTGAAAGCGGTTATGCATTAGGCTTTCGTACCTTTGTCCTGCAAGGGGGCGAAGACGGCTATTATACAGATGATTTACTGGAAGATTTGCTTCATAAAATAAAGGCTGCTTACCCGGACTGTGCCATTACATTGTCCTTAGGAGAGCGGAGCCGGGAAAGCTATGAAAGACTTTACACGGCAGGAGCAGACCGCTATTTATTGCGTCATGAGACCGCGAATGAAGCCCATTATGGGAAGCTTCATCCGGCAGAAATGTCTCTTAAAAACCGCAAGCAGTGCCTGTATACCTTAAAGGAAATCGGTTATCAGGTGGGGTGTGGCATTATGGTAGGTTCTCCCTATCAGACCATAGATAATCTGGTGGAAGACCTTGCCTTTATGAAAGCATTCAATCCGCATATGGTAGGAATCGGCCCGTTTATTCCACAAAAGGATACACCGTTTGGAGAGATGAAACAGGGAAGCCTTGAGATGACACTGTTTTTACTGGCAATTATCCGACTGATGCTGCCGAAGGTATTGCTTCCGGCAACTACAGCATTGGGAACCATCCATTCAAGGGGCAGGGAGCTTGGCATTTTAGCAGGAGGAAATGTGGTAATGCCGAATCTGTCGCCGGTAAAGGTGCGGAAGAAGTATGCCCTTTACGATAATAAAATCTGTACCGGGGAAGAGGCAGCGGAATGCCGAGGATGTCTTGGCAACCGTATGGAATCCATTGGATATAAACTGGTGGTCTCAAGAGGAGATTCACCATTTATATAAATAAAGGAAATACAAAACGTATTTCTTAAATCACAATATAATAACCAACGGGAAAGAGCTTCTGACCCGGAAGAAAGGAAACATTATGTATAACAAAGCATCATTAAAGGCAGAAGAATTTATCTGCCACGAAGAGATTGAAGAGACTCTGGCATATGCCGAGGCAAATAAGGACAATCTTGCCCTTATTGACGAAATCATTGCAAAGGCAAAATTACGGAAAGGGCTTACTCACAGAGAAGCATCAGTATTGCTGGCCTGCGAGAACGAAGAGAAAATCCAGGAAGTATATGACCTTGCAGAACAGATTAAGAAAGATTTCTATGGAAATCGTATCGTAATGTTTGCACCATTGTATCTGTCCAATTACTGTATCAATGGCTGTGTGTATTGCCCATACCATGGAAAAAATAAGCATATTGCCCGTAAGAAGCTGACACAGGATGAAGTGCGTCAGGAAGTAACGGCATTACAGGATATGGGACACAAGCGTCTGGCAATTGAAGCAGGCGAAGACCCGGTGAATAACCCAATCGAGTATATTTTAGAGTGTATTAAGACCATTTACAGCATTAAACACAAAAATGGCGCAATTCGTCGTGTTAATGTAAACATTGCAGCAACAACCGTAGAAAATTACCGGAAATTAAAAGAAGCCGGAATCGGAACTTACATCCTTTTCCAGGAAACTTATCATAAAGAAAGCTATGAAAAATTACATCCAACCGGACCAAAGCATGATTATGCATATCATACCGAAGCCATGGACCGTGCCATGGAAGGCGGCATCGATGATGTTGGCTTAGGTGTACTTTTTGGACTGGAACTTTACAAATATGAATTTGCAGGACTTCTGATGCATGCAGAACATTTGGAGGCAGTGCATGGAGTAGGACCACATACCATCAGCGTGCCACGAATCAAACGTGCCGATGACATAGATCCGGATGTATTCGATAACGGCATCAGTGATGATATTTTTGCAAAAATCTGTGCATGTATCCGTGTGGCAGTTCCGTATACCGGAATGATTATTTCTACCAGAGAGAGCCAGGCGGTACGTGAGAAAGTTATCCGCCTTGGTGTATCCCAGATTAGTGGTGGTTCCAAGACTTCTGTAGGTGGCTATGATCATCCGGAACCGGAAGACGAGCGTTCTGAGCAGTTTGATGTCAGCGATACCAGAACTTTGGATGAGGTAGTACACTGGCTGATGGATATGGGTTATATTCCAAGCTTCTGTACCGCATGCTATCGGGAGGGAAGAACGGGAGACCGTTTCATGAGTCTGTGCAAGAACCAGCAGATTTTAAACTGTTGTCATCCGAATGCACTGATGACATTGAAGGAATATTTGATTGATTATGCTTCTGAAGATACCAGAAAAATCGGAGAAGCGTTGATTGCTAAGGAGATAGAAAAAGTACCAAATGAAAAAACAAGAGAAATTGCGAAACGTCATCTGAAAGAAATTGAGGAAGGACAGCGCGATTTCAGATTCTAGGAGGTCTTTAGCGATGTCATTGAATGAAACACCAAGTGCAAACCGGATACATATCGGTTTTTATGGCAAAAGAAACAGCGGAAAATCTTCTCTGATTAATGCATTTACCGGACAGCAGGTAGCAATTGTATCGGATGTAGCGGGAACCACAACGGATCCCGTCTATAAGCCGATGGAGGTGCATGGTATCGGTCCATGTGTATTTATTGACACGGCAGGAGTGGATGATGTAGGCGAACTGGGGAAAATGCGTGTAGAGAAGACGGAAAAAGCTGCAGAGAAAACGGATATTGCGGTGCTGTTGTTTTCCGGGGAGGAATATCAGGCAGAGTTAGAATGGTTCCACTATTTTAAAGAAAAGCATACACCGACCTTATGTGTACTGAGTAAAGCGGATACACTGGCAGATTCAGATTCCATAGCCGCACAGCTTAAGAAAGAGATAAAACAGGAAATTCTTGTTATCAGCTCAAAAAACAGACAAGATGTAGAAAAATTTAAAGAAGAATTAATAAGACTTGTACCGGATGATTATGGCGAAGAGACCATAACCGGGGCACTGGTAGAAGAAGGAGATTTGGTTCTTCTTGTTATGCCACAGGATATTCAGGCACCAAAGGGCAGACTGATTCTGCCACAGGTACAGACCATCCGTGATTTGCTGGATCATAAATGTCTGGTAATGAGCTGCACAACGGATAAGTTAGAGGATACGCTGGCAGCGCTGGCACGACCGCCGAAGCTTATTATTACCGACTCCCAGGTATTCCGTACAGTATATGATAAGAAGCCACAGGAAAGTCTTCTGACCTCATTTTCCGTATTGTTTGCAGAGTACAAGGGAGATTTCGCTTACTACAAAGAGAGCGCAGCAGCCATTAGCAGTCTTACGGAAGAATCAAAGGTACTGATTGCAGAATGCTGCACCCATGCACCACTGAAAGAGGATATCGGCAGGGAGAAAATTCCGAATATGCTGAGAAAACGTATCGGAGCAGGACTGACAGTGGATATCGTCAGCGGAACAGATTTTCCAAAAGACTTATCTAATTATGATTTAATAATTCAGTGCGGAGCCTGTATGTTTAATAAAAAATATGTCATGACGAGAATTGAACGTGCAAAAGAACAGAAAGTTCCAATGAGCAACTATGGTGTTGCCATTGCATATCTGTCTGGAATTCTTGATAAAATCAGCTATTAGAAATGAAAAAAGAAAGGAAGCGTAACTATGTCAATCGAACGTGCGCGAGCATATTTAAAAGAATTTGGAATGGAGGAGCGGATTATGGAGCTGGGAGAATCCAGTGCGACAGTGGAACTGGCAGCAGAAGCACTTCATTGTGAACCGGAGCGTATTGCAAAGACGCTTTCTTTTCTGGTGGGAGAACAGCCGATTCTGATTGTAGCTGCAGGAGATGCCAGAATCGACAACCACAAATATAAGACAACCTTCGGAACCAAAGCAAAAATGATTCCGGCAGCGGCAGTGGAAGACTATATCGGACACGCCGTTGGCGGAGTCTGCCCTTTTGGAATCAAAGAGGGTATAAAAGTATATCTCGATGAAAGTCTGAAAAAATTTGAAACAGTATTTCCGGCGTGTGGCAGTGGAAACAGTGCCATTGAGCTGACGATTCCGGAACTGGAGCAGTGCTCCGGCTATTTGGAATGGGTAAATGTCTGCAAGGAGGAGTAATAGCTATGACACAATTATTGCTGGCAATTATTTATCTTGCGTTTATCAGCCTTGGGCTGCCGGATTCCCTTCTGGGGTCCGCATGGCCAACCATGTATATACAATTTGGTGTGCCTATTTCTTATGCCGGAATTATTTCTATGATTATCGCCGGCGGCACAATCATATCCAGTCTGCAGAGTGACCGGCTTACGAAATGGCTGGGAACCGGGAAGGTGACGGCAATCAGTGTTGCTACAACGGCGGTAGCGTTACTTGGATTCTCTTTCACGCATTCCTTCTGGGCATTATGCCTGTGGGCAATTCCCTATGGACTTGGAGCAGGAAGCGTGGATGCGTCTTTAAATAATTATGTTGCACTGCATTATAAGAGCCGTCATATGAGCTGGCTGCATTGTATGTGGGGCGTGGGTGCTACGGCAGGTCCTTATATTATGGGGATAGCATTATTTGCAGGACATGGCTGGAACATGGGATATCGATATATTGGTGTCATACAGATGATATTAACTGCTGTTTTAATATTTAGCCTTCCTTTGTGGAAAGGAAGGACAGAAGCAGCTACGATAGAAGAAGTGCAGACAGATTCTGTAGAAAAATTACAGACAGACCCGGCAGAAAACGCAAAGAAGGTTTTATCGGTTCGTGAAATACTAAAGATTACCGGAGCTAAGGAAGTAATGATCTGTTTCTTCTGTTACTGTGCATTGGAACAGACTACCGGATTATGGGCAAGCAGTTATCTGAACTTACATAAAGGGATACCGGCAGAGACCGCTGCAGCATTTGCAAGCTTATTTTTTATTGGAATTACGGTAGGACGGGCTATAAGCGGCTTTGTTACGATGAAGTTAAATGATATACAGATGATACGATTGGGGCAGGGTATTATCGTAGCTGGAATCGTAGCAATGATATTGCCGGGAAACAATATATTGACAATGGCAGGATTGATTCTTATCGGATTAGGATGTGCACCGATTTATCCGTGTGTCATTCATTCTACACCGGCTCATTTTGGGGCAGACAAATCCCAGGCAATTATAGGTGTGCAGATGGCATTTGCCTATATTGGAACCATGCTTATGCCACCATTGTTTGGCTTGATTGCCCGTGGAATTTCGGTGGCACTGCTGCCATTCTATTTATTTGTAATACTGGTTGTAATGATCATCATGCATGAACTTTTAACAAAGAAGACGGCATAAGCGTCGGAAAAGTACAGCAGAGGAATGGGAGCGTGTTATGTTTCAGTTACTTGAACTAATCGAAAATGAAGAGGACAGGGAATTTTGCAGAAAGTTGAGTGAGCAGTTTGACTCAGCAATGTACCATGTGGCATATGGAATTTTAAAGAATTCTGCAGATGCGGAAGATGCTGTGCAGGAAAGCTATATTGCGATTATAAATAATTTAGATAAAATTTCTCGTGAAAACTGTCATAAAGCGTGGAACTATATTGTTACTATAGTTAGGAGCAGAGCAATTAATGTATATCGTAGGCGGAACCGCGAAAGCAAAATGGACGAGGATACGATTGAAAATCTGCTGCAGGAGTCACAGGGAGACGGAGAAATCTTTGAACTTCCGGATGGCAGCAGCATGTCAGAGCTTATCGGCAGAATGAAATATCCATATAAGGACGTATTATATTTACGATATTATAATGAATTGAGCTATGAAGAAATTGCAACTGCTCTTGACACAACAGTTGACAATGCAAGACACATTTCCAGCAGGGCAAGGAAGAAACTGCAGGAAAAGTTAGAGAAGGGGAATTCATTATGACAGAACAGGAGCTGAAGGATGCCATCACATCGGCGTGTGAGGCAGATTATAAGCACGCAATGGCTGCACCAAAGCATCGCTTTTCAAGGACATTTCGAAAGAAAATAAAAGTGCTGCTGCAACCGGGCATGGGAAAACATACGATACCGGCACTTTATCCGGTGCATGGCAGACGGCGCGTCATTGTGGTTGTGGCAGTGCTGGTATTGCTTCTTGGAACAACTGTAGCGGGCAGAAGCTTTTTCCAGAGTCTGCTCGGGAAATATATTCTGACCGGCTATACCGACCATGTGCAACTGAATCTGGGCGAACCGGAGAATCTGGAAATGGTGGCAATAGAGGACAACGAGAAGAACACAATGGAGATTGGTGCTGAACCGGATTCAGAGGAAGATTTTGAATTTGTCTGCAAGAAACCGCAGTGGGTGCCGGAAGGGTATAGTCTGGAAAGGGAGGAGTATTACGAAGATATAGGGGAATATACACAAGGTTACATGGGAAATAGTGGAAAATCTATGTGGTATTATCAAATGAGTAATGATATAACTGGAAATATAGGAATTAGCTCTAACGGGAATGAACAGCAGGAAGTTATGATTGAGAATGTCAAAGGATATTTTATTCCCGATGATACACAGGATAAAGAAAGAGGAAATCTTGTTTGGGAAGATGGAACGTATCTTTATATGATTGCAGGAGATTTGACAAAAGAAGAATTAATCAGGATGGCAGAAACAATAAAATAGTAAGT
>ERZ1034763.738-NODE-738-length-13108-cov-54.178120_pt1 | contig 13108 bp, 9 predicted proteins | sample MGYA00520701_ERZ1034763 | MGnify/ENA primary metagenome ERZ1034763 (study PRJEB33766, sample SAMN09781707) | gut metagenome | biome: gut microbiome | host: Homo sapiens | place: Madagascar | study: EMG produced TPA metagenomics assembly of the PRJNA485056 data set...
GAGGTCGCGGGTTCGATCCCCGTCCGTTCCGCCACTTATCTTTAAAGACCCGAACTTGTATTCGGGTTTTTTCGTTTTTGTATCATACAATTTATTTAACTGAATTTTATCTTCTAAATCTCATAACTTTTTTCAAATATTGTCTGTTCGTTAGATATTTAGATCTAGTTCTTAGCGTATACTAAGCATAAATTGTGATAGGAGCTGATCTTGATTAGATTTTTAAACTTTGTATCTATTATTGTAGCTTTCGTCATTTTAGCTTTTGGTGTCTTTAACTATGTTAATCGTGACCATACAACGATCTATGTTGGAGTAGATGGTTATAGTGCACCGTTTTCAATGACAAGCGATATTGGCGAGCTAAAAGGCTTTGGAGTAGACTTAATGCGAGCTGTTGCTAATGCATTAGATGTTAACGTTGAGTTTAGAATGATTCCTTTCTATGTCCTTCAGGACTCTTTACGCCGTGGCACTGTTGATGCTGTAGTAGCTCCATTTGATTCTAATTTAAAAGAGAATCAACTAAATTCAAATTTTACTGTACCTTATTTTAAAAATAACTTAGTTTTTGCTGTTAAAGATAATCTCGCTTCTAAGTATAAAGATATATCTTCAATGTCAGGTGTTAAGTTTTGTGTAACAGATAAGCCTGATGTTTTAAAGTATTTACGCTCTAAATACAAAAACTCTGTAATTATGATTTTTGCTAGTTCCGAGGATGCTTTTTCTGGTCTTTACAAGGAGCAGTGTGCAACATTCATAGACAGTAAATCTAGTATGTATTACTACATTAGTAAACATCGTTTGAGAAAACTTACTGTTAAAGATATCCCTTTTACTGGTGAAGTTACCTACAAGATCGCTGTAGGGGATAATAAAGCAGAGCTATTAAATAGAATCAATAAAGGTCTTGATTACTTAATGAGCACTAGAGAAATTGATAATATCAGTAAAAAGTGGTTCTCAATTCCTTCAGAGCTTTAGCTGATTACTTTTTCGTAGAGACTTTTAGAAACAAAAAAGCGAACTCGTTTTAAGTTCGCTTTTTAACAATGTGTTTATCAATTTTTAGTTTATTCTGATTCTTTTAGTGAATCTAAAATATTGTTTCCAAACCAGTCCATACTGATCTTTTCAAACACACCATTTTCTTCAACTTCTTTTAATCCTTTGTTAATTTGATTTAGAAGTTCTTTATTACCTTTTTGTACAGCAATACCATAATACTCTTTATCGATATGTTTCTTAATTTCGATTGAGGTAAATTTACCAGAGTTATCTTTAGTTAAGAAAAAGTCATTTACAGGCTTGTCATGAATTGCAGCAAGGCAACTGCCGTTACCTAACTCAATATAGGTCTCAGGAGGAGTATTAAAGATCTTATCTTTAGACTTTTGAAGAAATTTCTGGGTGAAGTTAGTACCGGTTGCTGCTAACTGAGTGCAGATTGGGTGACCGTCTAACTTCTCATAGGTATCATATTTTTGAGCATTCTTCTTTTCAATGACATAGCTCATACCGCATAAGTAGTATGGATCTGAAAAGTCTACCTTTTTTGCTCTTTCTTCAGAAATGGTGAAACCTGAGATGATGAGATCAATGTTGCCTGTCATCAATGAAGGAATTAAACCATCAAAAGGCATTACATTGATTTTTACGTTATATCCAAGATCTTTACCAATAGCCTTGATTAAATCGATATCAAAGCCTGTGATATTACCTTGATCATCAATATAGGTAAAAGGAGCGAAAGCACCTTCGCAACCTACATTTAAAGTTTTTCCTTGAGCATTGGTGTTTGCCTCACCAGCATAAGCAGATGACAGTGAGCTTACGATAGCTAAAGAACATATTGCTAAGGATCGAACTGATTTTTTTAAAGCTTGGAACATAGTAACTCCTCCTAATAGATATTGTATAAAAAAGACCATTAACTTTGTAGATAAAAAAGGGAATATTTACTCTAAAAGGCAGGATTTTCTAATATTGCTCTTAAATTTAACTTTGTTGCACTTATTTATTCTTAAGCTTGGAAAAAATTTAACACCTCAATGAAATTTTACGGCAAACAAATCGAACCGAGCAACATCACATAATTTTTTGGTTCAATAGAAGCCAAACAATTTAATATAAACTTGTAGCTTAACGTTACAGGATAACTACAGTATATGATTAACAAACAATTTTTGAGATAACGATCGGCCCCATTTTGTGGCCGTAGTCTTTATTCAATAAAGAGAGGCTTTAGAGTAGAGTTTCTAATTCTGTAGATCATTATGGTGCATAAAAGAATTTGTAATCATATAAAGCCATTGCCTGACGGCACTTACAGCCTTGCATAAGTGTTTTTATATTGCCTACAAATAGCAAATTTCATATAATGTACGCATTTTTAAGACAAGTAATCAATGTTGATTTTCCTTTCTTCTGAAAGGGAAAAGATTTTGTGTGCAATAAATATGATGAAAATACTCATGAATTTTCATCATAGGGATTTTACACAGAAAGCTATTGATGCCCTAAATAAAAGAGGCTTTTTTATGTCAATGCGTTCAATTTACTGTGGTAATGTAAATTTAACCAATAAAGACAGCGAGGTTACTTTATGCGGTTGGGTTAACCGCAGACGTGATCTTGGTGGTCTGATTTTTATCGATTTAAGAGATAGAACCGGTATCGTTCAAGTTGTTTTTGAGCCTGATAATGAGTCTGTTCATTCTCTAGCATCTACTTTAAGAAATGAGTTCTGCATCTGTGTAAAGGGCACTGTAAAAGCCCGTCCTGATGACCAGATCAACAAGAAGATGGCTACAGGTGAAATTGAAGTTTATGCAACAGAGCTAAAGATCTTCAACAAAGCTGGTGTGCTACCATTAGATTTCAATCAGGATAACTCAGAAGAGCTGCGTTTAAGATACAGATATCTTGATTTACGTCGCCCAGAGATGGTTGAAAAACTTGTAACCAGAGCAAAGATCACTCACTTTGTAAGACATTTCTTAGATGAGAATGGTTTCTTAGATATCGAAACCCCAATGTTAACTAAAGCTACCCCTGAAGGTGCTCGTGATTACTTGGTTCCATCTCGTATTCATCATGGTAAGTTCTACGCTTTGCCTCAGTCACCACAGTTGTTCAAACAGCTGTTAATGATTGCAGGTTACGATCGTTACTATCAGATCGTAAAGTGCTTCCGTGATGAGGATTTAAGAGCTGACAGACAGCCAGAATTTACTCAGATCGATGTTGAGACTTCATTTATGACTTCTCAGGACGTTCGTGACATCATGGAAGAAATGATGCGTGAACTGTTCAAGAGCATTAAGAACGTCGATTTAGGCAAACTTCCTGTTATGAAATGGGAAGAGGCAATGGACAGATTCGGTTCAGACAAGCCTGATTTAAGAATTCCATTTGAATTAAAACTTGTTGATAATGCTGTTGTAAACTCAGAGTTTAAGGTTTTATCAGAACCTGCTAATGACAAAGACAGCAGAGTCATTGCTTTTGCTCTTCCAGGCGGTGCTGCTTTAACTCGTAAGAAGATTGATGAGTATACAGACTATGTTAAGAAGCTAGGCGCATCTGGTCTAATCTATATCAAAGTAAATGATCTAAATGCAGGTGCTGAAGGTCTTAAGTCTTCAATTGGCAAGCACGTATCAGAGCAGGAACTTTTAGATTTAGTAAAACTGTCTGAAGCAAAGTCTGGTGATATCGTCTTCATCTGCAGTGGTAAGAGAGTAAAGACCGCAACTGCAATCGGTTCACTGCGTATTAAGGCAGCCCGTGATATGAACTTAGTAGCTGATGGCTATAAAGCTCTATGGGTTGTCGACTTCCCAATGTTTGAAATGACAGAGGAAGCAGGTCTTACAGCAATGCACCACCCATTTACAGCACCAAAGGATGTAACTCCTGAGCAGTTAATCTCTGATCCTATGTCAGTTTACGCTGATGCTTATGATCTTGTAATCAACGGTTATGAGTCAGGTGGCGGTTCTGTACGTATTTATGATGATAACATGCAGAATGCAGTATTTACTGTTTTAGGCATTTCTAAAGAAGAGGCCCGTGAGAAGTTTGGTTTCTTACTGGATGCTCTATCATTCGGTGCTCCTCCACATGCGGGTCTTGCATTCGGTCTAGACCGTGTAACCATGCTGTTAACCGGTACTGATAACATCCGTGATGTTATTGCGTTCCCTAAGACAACAGCTGCTGCATGTCTAATGACAGATGCACCAAATGTTGCAAGTGAAGATGCTTTAAGAGATCTTGCAATTTCTGTAACAGATTTTGAAAAATAACGCAGTGCGTTCATTTAGGAGATAAAAATGTCAGGTCATTCAAAATGGGCTAATATCCGTTTCCGTAAAGCAGCCCAGGACGCAAAACGTGGTAAGGTTTTTACCAAATTAATTCGTGAAATTACAACAGCTGCTCGTATGGGTGGCGGTGATGAGTCAAGCAACCCACGTCTGCGTTCAGCAGTTGTTGCTGCTTTAGCTCAGAACATGACTCGTGATACCATCAAGCGCGCTGTTGAGCGTGGTGTTGGTGGCGGTGATGGTGCAGATTTAGAGAACATCACTTATGAAGGCTACGGTGTTGGTGGCGTTGCAGTTATGGTTGAGTGCATGACTGATAACCACAATCGTACCGCTTCAGACGTTCGTCACGCATTCACCAAGTTTGGTGGTAACTTAGGTACTACAGGTTCTGTAGGCTACTTATTCACCAAGAAAGGTGTAATCAGCTTTGCTCAGGATGAAGATGGCAAAATGCCAATCGATGAAGAGCAGGCAATGGAAATTGGTCTTGAGGCTGGTGCTGACGATATCGTAACCAATGATGATGGTTCAATCGATGTTTACACTGCTCCTGAGGCATTTGCTGATGTTGTAGAAGCATTCGAAGCTAAGGGGATCAAACCTACTAATGCTGAAGTTTCAATGGTTCCATCTACAGAAGCTGAACTTGATGCAGATAATGCTGCAAAGTGCATGCGCATGATCGACGCTTTAGAAGATCTTGATGATGTTCAGAACGTTTACCATAACGCATCATTCCCTGATGACGTTGAGTTAGACTAAAAAAGAGAAAAATTTTTTAATAATTTTTTTGCTTTTTTGGTATTCATAACCTATAAATATTTAGTTGAATGGGCAAGAGTCAATCTCTTACCCATTTACTTTTGTTACGACTGCAGCGTCTAGGAAAATTATAATAATGGATAACAATTCAGCAAGTACAGAATTTAAACAGTTAATTGCAAAAGGAAAAGATCAGGGCTATCTGACCATTGATGAAATCAATGATTTAATTCCACCTGATATTATCAGTGGCGATCAGCTGTCTGTTTTCATTCAGACATTCATTGATATGGGTATCAATGTTTGTGAAACACCCCCTGAGGCTGATGATATTCTTTTAAATGGCAACTCACAGACTGACTCAGAGGATGTTGAGATTGTTGCAAACCAGCTGGACAGTTCAGTTGATATCGGCAGAACTACAGATCCTGTTCGTATGTATATGCGCGAAATGGGTAACGTTTCTCTTTTAACCAGAAAAGATGAAATTGAAATTTCAAAGCGTATCGAAAAGGGCACTAATGAAGTTCAGCTGTGTCTAGTTGAATATCCACAGGCTATGGAAGAACTGTTCTCTCGTTATGAGCAGACTTTAGATCCAGATTCAGAGATTAAGCTTGGCGATATTATCAACGGTTTTGCTGATCCTAATTCACAGGAAAGTGAAGATGGCGAAGACATCGCTATCGATGAGAAAGCAGAAGCAGAACTTGATAAAGAGCTAGAAGCTTTAGATGAAGAAGATGAGTCTATGGAGCTTGACAAGAAGAGTGCTAAGAAGGGTAAGAAAGCTACTAAGGCATCAAAGAAAGACGAAGAAGCTGATGATGAACTTGATGATGCAGATGAAGGCTCTGATTCTCCAACTGATTCTGGCCCTGATCCCGAGGAGACCAGAAAGCGCTTTACAGAACTTCGAGTTCAGTTTGACAAGGTAACAGCTGCAAGACAGAAATCTACAACTGATAAGAAGTACAAGAAAGAACTTGAAAAATTAGTAGAGATTTTTGAGACCTTTAAGATTGTACCTTCACAGCTAGAAAGTCTATTACGTAAGATGCACGATATGATGGATCGTGTAAAGCGTCAGGATAGACGTGTTCGTGAGATCGCTGTTGGTCGTTGTGGCATGAAGATCGACGAATTAAAGAAGTATTACAACGAAACTGAAACAGTTTCTAATATGGACTGGTTCGAGAAGGCTGTTAAAGTTAAGAAGCCTTATGCTGCAAAACTAAAAGGGTACGAAGCAGAAATTCAGAAATGTGTTGAAGATCTAAAAGAAATAGAAGACGATTCAGGTATCAACATCGCTCGTTTACGAGATCTCTCACGTAGAATTATGATGGGCGATGCAATGGCAAAGAAAGCTAAGAAGGAGATGGTTGAAGCTAACCTTCGTCTTGTAATTTCTATTGCTAAAAAGTACACCAACCGTGGTCTTCAGTTCCTCGATCTAATTCAGGAAGGTAATATCGGTCTGATGAAGGCTGTAGATAAGTTTGAATACCGTCGTGGTTATAAGTTCTCTACTTATGCTACCTGGTGGATTAGACAGGCTATCACAAGATCTATTGCTGATCAGGCTCGTACTATTCGTATTCCTGTGCACATGATTGAGACTATCAATAAGCTCAACAGAATTTCTCGTCAGATGTTACAGGAGAAGGGCAGAGAGCCTACTCCTGAAGAGTTAGCTTCAAAGATGGGCTTACCTGAGGAGAAGATCCGCAAGGTAATGAAGATTGCAAAAGAGCCTATTTCACTTGAGACTCCAGTAGGTGATGATGACGATTCACATTTAGGAGATTTCATTGAGGATAGCTCAATTGTAGTACCAGCTGAAGCTGCTACATCTGAGAGCTTAAAGAATGCTATCAACGGTGTTCTAGATGAAATGCCTCCAAGGGAAGCTCAGGTTCTGCGTATGCGTTTTGGTATTGGTATGCCATCAGATCATACTCTAGAAGAGGTTGGTCGTCAGTTTGGTGTTACCCGTGAACGTATTCGTCAGATTGAAGCAAAAGCTTTACGTAAGCTTCGTCATCCATGTAGATCACAAGGTTTACGTGGTTTCTTGGATTAACTTTAAGTTATTTTAAGATCTGTGAGAAGGCGCCTTATGGCGCCTTTGTTGTCATCAGAAATAAAAAATGGATCATGTAATAAAACATGATCCATTATTAAAATCCTAACAAGGATCTGTTAATTAAAGCTCAGCACCTAATTCCTGACGAATGTAAGCTCCAGCGCCTAATAGGCCAGCATCACCGTTTGAAATTACATATACAGGGATCTGCTTTAAGGTATCCTTGAAACGACCTTTCTCTTCAAACTGCTTTCTAAAATCAGTGTTCTTGAAGTAATCGATAAAGCGTGGAACGATACCACCTGCGATATAAACGCCACCATTAGTTAACAGGTCGATAGCTAAGTTACCGCCAAATGAACCCATTAAAGAGCAGAATACATCAACTGTTTCCTTGCAATCTGGGCAAGGATCTTTAGCAAAAGCACCTGATGTTACATCACAAGGCTCAACGTCCTTAATCTCATGACCGTTTAACTGGGCAATTGCCTTATAAACGTTTACCAGACCCTGACCTGATAATAATCTTTCACCAGATACGTGGTCGAACTTTGTACGTAATACTCTTACGATTTCATCCTGTCTTGAATTGGTTGCAGCAATATCAACGTGACCACCTTCTGATGAAAGCGCGATCCACTTGCCGTTAACCTTGATTAAGTGACCTACACCTAAACCGGTACCGGCACCGTAAATTGCCTTTGGTGCATTAGGATCGATCTTATCACCACCAATCTTAGTCATTTTGTCTAAAGGAATAGCTGTAGTACTCATAGACATAGCTGTAAAGTCGTTGATGAACTCTAATTTCTCTAAACCAAGGTTCTTTTTCATCTGAGAGATTGAAAATTCCCATGGATTATTGGTCATCTTAACGTAATCGCCATCTAAAAGAGTAGCGATTGCAATACAAGCAGAGTCAAACTTTGCGCCAGTTTCTTCTCTGAATTTTACAATAACTTTTTCTAAAGACTCGTTTTCTACTGAAGAATAAACTTTTGTATTTGATAAACTGCCATCTGCTAAATTAACTAGTGACAGTCTTGCATTAGTGCCGCCCACATCGCCTACTAATGCTAATCCATGAAGCTGACTCATTATTGACCTCTGACAAAATTTTCTAAAAAACTGTGAATAATTATACTTAAAATCGTTATGTGAATTATCCACATAATTAAACTGTTTATTCTAATTTTTTAAACCAATTTCGTCAAAGATAATGTGTACAATTTGTGAACAGCACAATCCTTTTATTGTTACGATATTTTCTCTTCTTTATCAGAGTCGTCATTAGCGTTGGCAAACAACTTATTAGGCTCTTCTAACAGGCTTAAAGATGCAAGTAAAGATTTAGAAATAATGTCATGCACTACAGAGTAATTATTCTGAAAACTTAAACTTGTGCTTCTTTGCTTTTGCATTAACACTACTTTTTTGTTCTCGATAATGTCTGAGATGGTCTTTTGCTTCTTTTGTGGTCCTCTATAGTAATAGTTATCAGCAGTTGAGGGGTCTTCTTCGTACTCATAATCTACATTAAATTCGTTATCAAAATCACTGTCATCTTCTAGAGCTTTCCCAATTTCCTCATCAGGAAGCTCTTCGTTGGTAAAGTCGTTGTCAAAATCACTGTCATCTTCAGGAGCTTTCCCAATTTCCTCATCAGGAAGCTCTTCGTTGGTAAAGTCGTTGTCAAAATCACTGTCATCTTCAGGAGCTTTCCCAATTTCCTCATCAGGAAGCTCTTCGTTCGTAAAAGCGTTATCAAAATCATTGTCATCTTCAGGAGTTTTCCCAATCTCCTCATCAGGAAGCTCTTCGTTGGTAAATTTGTTATCAAAATCACTGTCATCTTCAGGAGCTTTCCCAATCTCCTCATCAGGAAGCTCTTCGTTCGTAAAAGCGTTATCAAAATCACTGTCAAAATACAAATCGCTTTCGTCAAACCTACCCATATCAGGATCTGGCTCTTCATCAGCGATGTAACCTAAGTCAAAGTTGTCATCAGTTTCAATTTTTCCCATTGGTGCTTCAATACTTATGGTATGAGTTGCTGTCTCAGACTTATTACCATCTTTTACAAAGTAGAAGGTCTGACCTCCAGTTTTTGAGGTGTATTCATGATTGTAGTTACCTTCTTTTTGCATTCCATTAGCGTATTTGTAATTGAGATCAACATAATCGTTGAGATTAAAGTACTTGTTGTTACCTACAAGTTCATCATAGTTGTAAACCTTGTCAAAAGTGTCGGTAACAAAGATCTTATCGTCATCTATAAAGTAGGGGATAAAGAAGCCACTGTTCTGATAGTAGCCATTAACTTTTATAAATTCTCCTGAATTATGCTGATACTCGTTATCAATGTATGCTGTAGCCTGACTGTAACCAATAGCGCTGATTAAACCTAAAGAGTAGTCATCTGAAAAATCAGTTTTTCCAAAATTAGCTCCAGTTAAATTAATTTCATCTTTTAACTCGCCTAATACACTTCCAAAGGTATAGTTGTCACGGGTAAATAAGTGCTTTTGTGTTTTAGTGCTAAAACCAGCCGTTACATTTTCAAAATTAGAAGATGCGCCATCATAGGTTGCAAGTCCTGCTAAACCTCCTGCGTAGATCTTTTTATTCCCAAGATTTGAAAACGTAAGACTAAGTCCATCTACCTCAACGTTTTTGATAGTTGAGGCTTTGATTACACCAGCAAGAGCTCCAATATAGGTTGAATCTTCAGGTGAGCTTACACTTATAGAAGGATTTTTAATTTTTAAGTTTTCAATAGTAGAGCCATTTAAAGTTGAGAACAGACCAATGTTTTGCTCAAGATTAGTGCCTTTACCTTCTAGACTATAAGTAATAGAGTTAAAGGCTCCTTCAATCTTTCCTGTAAAGTCATTAGTACCGGTAACAGCTGAATTTAATGATCCTAAATCAATGTCATTAGTAATAAAGTAACTGCCAGAAGGATCGGAGGCTATGTTCAGAAACTCCTCTTTTGTAGAAATAGCGGTTTTATCAGTATGATCAAAAAGACCATCCTCTTTTGTAAACCCCAACTCTTTTTCAAGATCGACCTTTTTACTCGAGCCAATATCAATTCTGTTAATTGAGCTGTGGATAGAGACCGTATCTTTAAGCGGCTTTACACTGTCTAAAACACCTGTACTTAGTTCAATTTTTGAAATATCACGTATGATGATCTGACTGCCGTCAATTACGGTGTTTTCAGCATGCAAAGTACCTATGAGTTTTACCTTTCCCATACCTTTTTTTGTAAATTCAAAATCACCGGTGTCAATAAAGTTATCAACATTCTCTTGAGAGAGTTTTGATGTCGATAAAATTGCATTATTAGCATTAAAGGATCCTGTAATTCCAACATTGATACCATTAGGATTGATTAGATAGATATTGTTGTTGCCTATAGAGCTTACATTGCCGTCGATAACTGAGATATTGCTGCTTTTTACAATATTAAGAAATGTGGCGTCAGTGCCTGTAAAGACTACACTATTGCCTTTAGCAACTGAAAAATCATTCCATGAAATGACATTTCTGTCTGTATTTGAACTAATGAACATTGAGTTAGGTCCTCTTGAGATTGAAACCTCTCCATGTATGATTTTTTCACCAGTAGGCAGAGTTGCAGCACTATGGGCACTTTTAATTGCCATAGCAAGTAATGAGAAGATAAATAATTTGCTTATAGTTACTTTCATAAATATCCTAAATTGCGTAGTTCTATTGCTTATGACCGTGTTTTATTAAATCTTGGCGTAGCCTGCTTTTAACAGGAACTTTGCTGAATCCTTTGCATATTCTTTGTTTTTACCAATAGCTTTGCTTACAGAGGCTGAAAGGTAAAAGCCACCATAACTTAGGTTGGAGCCAGAGCCTATGGCATAAAAGGATTCTTTTTTCTCAACTTCGACGTTTTTGGCATGGGCCTGCATGAAATTTACAAAGAAGTCCAGATAAGGCTTACTCATGAGTTTGGTCTGTAATTTAAGATCATGAAACAGACCAAGATCAGAGGAAGCTAAAGAGCCGTCATAAGCTGATACTCCGTATGCTCCTCCTGGTATGAACTTGTCTGAGGCATCTACTGCCTTTTGCGCGTACTGCACACTAAACGTGTTGATTAAGGAAGAGTTTTTATAGAAGTTCCAATCTAGCTTTGAATCAAAGTTAGAAAGCAAATAAGCGCGCTGTGACTTGTCGCCTGATAAATTGCTTTTATCCTGTACAAGACCGTAGTCAAGTTTTAAGGTATTTAAAAAGTTTAAGTCTTCTTTAAAGACAGATGCTTCAAAATCAAAATAGCCACCGAATTTGTTTCTCTTCAATTCGAGAGAATAGCTTTCAATTTTGTCGGTAAGAGCTTTGTAGTAGCCTCCACCTGTAAAGTTAACTCTACTGTCTAACGTTCTGTATAAAGGCTCTTTTATATAGAGATTACCTCCTAATGAATTGCCTTTTACCTCTAGAGAGTCATAGGTATCTCCAAGCTCATAGCTTCCATAATTAAACTGAAAGCCAAAGATAGTAGGATGTGAGGTGAAGGGAATGGAATACCCTAGGACTAGGTTGTTCTGTTTTTTATCAGTGGTGCCTAGAATAAGGTAGCCCTTATCGGCATGTTTTGATAAGTTCAGTGAGTTCAATGATAGTGTGTAACGGTTCTTACCGGTAGACTCATTACCGTAGTTGTCATAGCTTAGCTCATAACCAAAGCGGGAGCGACCTTTAAGATCGATAGTTAAAGACGCATGATCTGCTTTATTTTGAGAATTCTCAAAGTAGCCTGCAATATCAAAGATATTTAGATCTTTAATCTTAAGCAAGCTTGCGTTTAACTCATGAGAGTTGATCTCCTTACCTTGAAACTTACGTACATTCTCGGTGAGCATGTAAGCTGTTTTAGGAGTGAGTGAGGCGTAGTTTGAAATCTTTATGTCATCTAATTTTGCAGTCTTTACAATAACCTCTACAACACCGTTTTGACTTTGCTGCTCTGGGTAGAAAGCCTGAGCTGCAAGGTAACCATTCTTTCTGTAGTAATCAGAGATCTCATTTAAGATATTCTGTAAGAGGGCAATATCAATTTCTTTTCCAAGATATGGATTGAGTTTTTTATCCATAGCTTTTTTATCGATTCTTGCACCAGATTTAATGATGACATTGTTAAGTTCTAAAGCATTTACAGATGGAGATAATGCAATAGAGAGAAGAACAAAGAGTAAAGATAAAGTAAGTTTGTGTTTTAGCATACGACATCCAAATAATTTAAAGATGCCGTATTGTCAGGGGAGATTTTACAACTTATGCCTTTTTACTGGCATTTTATGCAAAAATTTGAAAATAATTTTTTAACTTTATGTTTCATAAAGATTTTTAATTGACAAAAAAAGACCTTTTACCAAGATAAAAAAGGCAAAAGCAAGTAAAAGATAGCGGAAGAGGTTGAATACAACCATCATATGCGTAAATGTTTGTGGAGCCGTATTAAGAGCGGTTACATACTCTCCAAAGATTAACTTTTGCTGAAGATAAAAAGCCCATGGCAGAGCGCAAAGACAGGCAAAGATACCTGTTTTAAAATAGGCTTTATCTCTGTTGTAGGTATAAGCACTAAATATAAGTGATACACTGCCTAAAAGTAACAGCACAGTTCTTACAAAAGTGTTTGGACACAGCGCATAGGAGTTTGTTGCAAATATAAACAGAAGGATCAGCAGAATGCTGAATTTTACTATCTTGCTGTAAGTATCCATCCATGAATGCCTCAATTTAGGTTAAATTTATTTGAAATTGTACCTAAAAATTCCTAGAATAACACACACTCGTGCTGTTTTAGCTCAGTAGGTAGAGCAACTGATTCGTAATCAGGAGGTCGCCAGTTCGATTCTGGCAAGCAGCACCA
>ERZ1034763.739-NODE-739-length-13093-cov-8.796901_pt1 | contig 13093 bp, 17 predicted proteins | sample MGYA00520701_ERZ1034763 | MGnify/ENA primary metagenome ERZ1034763 (study PRJEB33766, sample SAMN09781707) | gut metagenome | biome: gut microbiome | host: Homo sapiens | place: Madagascar | study: EMG produced TPA metagenomics assembly of the PRJNA485056 data set...
GAGAAATAGAGAATATTTGTACGGCATAGCTTATTGTCCTATTTGTGGAAGAAAAGTCACCTAATCCTGTGAAACATATGAATCACCTTGGAGGTTTTAATATATGAATAATAAAAAATGTGACTTATGTGAAAAACAAAAAATAACCTTTACATCACCAGGTTCAAACAATAAAGCAGAAATCTTTATGCAAGGTGCTAATTATTTAACATTCTATGGCGATGATAGTGCAGATTACATACTTGAATGTAATTATTGCCCTAAATGTGGCAAAAAATTAATTATATAATCTAACCTACACAAAAATTTCAGAATAAAAATGATATCGTATATAAGGTAAGAAAATTGATTGCATTAACCACAAACGAAAGGACTATTTTATGAAAAAATTATTTGCCGCGGTGTTATTGATTTCAATGATATTTACCGGATGCCAACAGAATAATTTCTCTGAGGCATTTGAGCCTGAAACGGCAGTATCAGAAACAACAACTGTTTCGGCAACAACAAAATTCGATGTTAAAAGTGTTCCTGTTTGTTCTGGAAGCGCTTCTGTAGAAATCAACCAGAATAAACCATATTTTAGCAGCAGGGATAAAACAAGAACAGATGCTTTTGAAAATTATAGTGAACTTGATTCAGTGAACTACTCGGTTATTCAATTGCCGAGTAGTTCACTGCATACAGATTATTTTTGTAATACAGAATATGAGGGTGGATTGCAGAAGTATCATTTACCGGATATAGACAAAATTATGAAAAAGTAGAGTTATTGTAGCAGTTGTGTTGTCTTTTTGCGGAAGTGATAATAATATTATTTATTCATTGTCCAAAATACGGAACAAAACTGATATACTAGGCAAACAAAAATACAGAATCGGAGGAAAAATAATATGTCAATAACAAAAGGATTATTAAAGAAGAAAAAATAATATTATTGATTAGAGAAGAGGTGGGAAAATGAGCGTAATTAGAAATGATCAAAAGAACATTTCCACAGAGGAATTGGAGAAATTACTTGTAACTCCTTTGTGTATTGTAGAAGATCGGTATGGCGGGTGTTATTCTGGAGCAGAATATTTAGCATTTAATATGCTTCCATTTTTTGTGGGACAGTTAGATATAGACGCGGGTGACATGAGTTGTCAGGAGTTTTGGGAACACGAAGCGGAAGATTATATTATAGGGAAAGGGGAAACTCCCTTGGAAGCATTACGGGATCTACAAATCAAGTTAAGAATGCAAAAGGAATAATAATATCATTGCCAAAAAAGGAAAGACGCAGTAATGTGCCTTTCTTTTTTAGTGCATGTCTATTTTTGAAACAAATGTTCGATAAAAACAGAAATTTATTGACACGGCTTATAACATAAACTATACTAAATATAGAACAAACGTTCTATATGGAGCAAAAATTATGGCTAAATGGATGTTATATAATAAGCGGGCTGATTTCGTCAGCATCGCACAGAAATTTCATATTGATCCGCTGATAGCAAAAGTGTTGCGGAATAAGGATTTGACCACGGATGAACAACTCAATCGTTACCTAAATGGCGGAATTAACGATCTATATGATCCGCACCTTATGAAAGATATGGACAAAGGCGTATCTGTCATCATCGAAAAAATAAATCATAAGAAGAAAATCCGCGTAGTTAATGACTATGACGTAGATGGAGTTGCATCTGGTCATATACTGTATTCTGCATTGAAGAGGTGCGGCACTGATGTGTCAATCCGTGTCCCGGATCGTATTAAGGATGGATATGGATTAAATAGAAATATCATTGAAGAGGCACATACAGATGGGATCGACACGATCATTACCTGCGATAACGGTATTGCAGCGCTTGAAGAAATCGCGTATGCCAAGGAGCTTGGCATGACGGTAGTTGTCACAGATCATCACAGTATTCCATTTGAGAAGGATGAAAACGGAAAAATCCGATATTTGAAGAGTGAAGCAGATGCAATCATAAACCCGCACCAAACCGACTGCGGATATCCGTATGATGGGCTATGCGGAGCAGCAGTCGCATGGAAATTCATATGTGTTTTATATGAAAAACTTGGTATTGCAAAAGACGAAGCATACGATATGATCGAATTCGTTGCATTTGCAACTGTAGCAGACGTCATGGAACTGACCGATGAGAACCGCATTCTTGTAAAACTCGGATTACAGAAGATCAACACTGGAAACATCGTAAATCTTGGGTTCAGAATGCTGATAGAAGAGAATTCACTGCAGCCAGACCAGATCAGTTCCTATCACTTCGGATTTGTTCTTGGACCATGCGTTAATGCGTCAGGCCGCCTCGAAACAGCAAAGATCGCGCTGAATCTTTTTCAGGAATCCGATGAGGACAGAGCGAGAGAACTTGCAAGGAAGCTGATCGAATTGAATGAGGAAAGAAAAGACCTCACATCAAAAGGCGTAGAAGTAGCAGAAGAGCAGATTGAGAAATTCCATATGGAAAATGATAAGGTTCTGGTCGTATATCTGCCGGATGTTCATGAAAGTCTAGCAGGGATTATTGCCGGACGAATCCGGGAGCATTATTATCGCCCGGTATTCGTATTGACGAATGGAGAAAAAGGTGTCAAGGGAAGCGGACGCTCCATTGAAGAATATTCCATGTTTGAAGAGATGAACAAGTGTAAGGAATTCCTTGATGGTTTTGGCGGACATCCGATGGCGGCAGGTCTTTCCTTGCAGATAGAAAACATCGAACCTTTCAGACGAGCATTAAACGAGATAACAATGCTGACGGAAACAGATCTCGTAGAAAAGATCCACATTGATGCAGCAATGCCGCTCTCGTATGTATCAATGCCTCTGATTATGGAATTAGACCACCTTGCCCCATTTGGGAAAGGTAATGAAAAGCCTAAATTTGCAGAAAAAGACGTTGAGTTTGCATCCGTTAAGGTGATCGGGAAAAACCATAATGTGCTTAAAATCCGGTTAAAAGAGAATAACAAATGGTACAGCGCCGTCAGCTTCGGCACTGTTGATCAGTTTGAGGCACTGTGTCTTCAGAAATATGGAGAAAATGCATTTCTTGATCTGGTTGAAGGCAAAGGACATTACAGCTTTTCGATTTTGTATGAACCGGAGATCGATTCGTACAACGGAAGAGATTCTATACAGTTTATAGTAAGAGATTTTTGTTAACAGCAGAAAGAAGGCGAAAAAATGAGTCCAAAATATGTTAGATAAGATCAAAAAAGGCGATATGCTTCTGTATAAGAAGAAATCCTGCGTGGTATTGTTCCGGTTTCGGAAAGAAATCATCCGGGACATATATAAGAGCGAGCATCCGGTCTTCCGGGTACAGTTCGCGGATGGACACAAAATGTGCGTATCAGAAAGGAGATATTTATGAGAAAACAGTTCATTAATTTTATCGAAAAATTAGATATACATGCAAGTTTCTTACAAATTGTCGAACACTTTATTACGGCTTGTGGAATCACACTCCTTTTATGTTTTTATAGTGAAAACATAGAAGAATATACCAGAGAAAACATTGCAATGGTCGTTTCCACAATATTCTTATTCGAATGTTTGTTGAGCGTGCTTTGCAAGATCGTTAAGTACATGAATACATTGTCATTTTCAAGTGCCGATAAATGGCAAGATTCAGCAATAACAGCTTTACAAGAAGAATGTACACCGAAGATTGATAAAAATAGGCAAATTATTGTGACACATGAAGCGGGACATGCAGTAATGGCATATCTAAATAATGCCGTAATGTTTGATATTGATCTTTCAAACAATTGCGTGAATACTGCATACAACCTTGCTGATGCTGAAGAAGTTAAGAAATATATTATGGTTATATATGCAGGTGCGGCATCTGAAGAATTAATATTCGGCCAATATTGTTCTGGATGTTTTGGATCCGAAACTGCAGATTTTGAAAGTGCAGTTAGGCATATTAAAGAATATATTGTCATGACTGATAATACCGTCAGTAAAACAATGTTAGAAGAAGAAATAGGCCAAAAAGTGATTACGTTATCCAACAGTATATACGCAGAAACATTAGAATCGTTAACGCTACATAAAAGTATGGTTCGTCACTTAGCTGACATTTTGCTAACTAAAAACTATTTAAAAACGGAAGAAGTTAAAGAAATACTGGAACATTTTACAATGCAAGAAAATCAGAATGAGAAACGTTAAGACATTACGAGGAAATTGCCGATTCCATGCGGTAAAATACTTTTGCGGCTAGCTTTGTAGCCGGAGTGTGAGGCAGCGATCCTGTGCAATCGCGTAAAGCACTCACAGAAAACTATGTGTAAAAGATGTAGTTGAGGCTTTGGAAGTCTATTAAATTGCAAGGATACAAAGCTATGTGAGCAATTTATTCGGATAGTAAACGCTTTGGAAGCCTATTAAATTACAGAGCTTTCGAATGATACAGTGCGAACAATCAATGATTTTGCGGGAACAAGAATCCAATTGAACGAGAAAGGAAGTGTGGTTAATATGGCATGGAGACATCAATTTGATTCTGGAATTGAAAAAGGTATCGAAAAAGGACGTCTTTCTGAAATCTTCGATTCGGTACAATCTGGAGACTATGGCGTGGATCGTGGTGCACAGAAGGCTAACATGAGCGTTCAGGAATTTGAGAAGGCAATGGAAGCTGCCGGTTTTAGAACCCCAACGCATGCTTAAAAAGAAAAGGTAGTCATTATTAAAGGATCATCTCAAACCGAGATGGTCCTTTTTCTATGCGAATTACTCCATATTGCCGTATTCTTTTGTATTATTTCCACCAAAGTCATTGCAACAAAAGTTCCACCAGAGTTAGCGCAATAGCTTTGTTGCGTTGACTTTGAAAATTACCAGAATTAAGAAGAAAAGAGAGAGTAATATTCCACTTGCAAGAACTTATGTTCTTGTGTATAATAATAATGTAATAATCAATGAGTCGTAAGAATGAATGAGTCGAAACGTTTTTGTTTCGACTTTTTTGTTTGCGGATAAAATCCGCTTTCAATTCATTCTGCGACTCCTTTTTATTTCCGGAAAAACCGGAGAAAGGTGGGATGAATATGAACGAAAAGAAAGAAGTTCTTGAAAAGGACATCAACACCATGGATCGGTGTATGAGAGAACTTTCAAGGGAAGATTTGAACGGAAAGTACCAGAAGGCTTTCCGCAAACTCCGAGCGAAAATTCGTGAGGAAGTCAATGAAACGGTTCTGATGTGGCTTACAGATCCAGTGGTTTTAAGTCGCGAACTAACACCGGAGGAGCAGGAGCAGCTTCAGAGCGTAGTTGACGGATACCGGAAGAGGATTCAGGAGCAGATCTATAAAAAGAGATCAGCGAATGGATTCTATGAAGTATTAAGTGATGCGCAGTCGGCAGTTTTTGAATACATCAAGGAGCATGGTGGCATTATAGACACGGACAAGATTCCGGCAAAAGAGGAGGAGAAAAAATGAACAGAAAAGAAATCGAAGCATATGTTTCTTCAAAAAACAGTACTATCCTCAATTTCCCAGATCGGGGACCGTGGGGAAACAATCGATACAGAGGAAACTGCAGCGGTTGGATAATTGCATATCTCATCTGGAGATATGGAGTGAAATCCCTTGCAGAATTATTTGCAGGGGGCGGAACAGGCTCAGATGTTTGCAAAGATATGGGCATTTCATATATTGGTGCAGACCTTAATCCGATTCCGGTAAGGAAGAACATTCTTACGGTAAATGCTGTTGAGGATGAGGTTCCGGATGAATTTCGTGATAAGGACATGATTTTTATGCATCCGCCATATGGAGCCGAAATAAATATTTCATATGTCGGAAGCATGTATGTGCTCAAACCCGGTACTCCGGGAACTATCAATTGAGGTTCCCGGTGAATGGGAGCCTCTGTTTATCCCTGAATGGGAAGAAGGAGGAAATATTATGTATTTAGTTAACACAGGAAGCATTCAAGCTTCAAAAAATGTCACCGAAGTTGCAAAGATTCTTGTCGAAGAAGGTATTTATTCTTCTTTAGACAGAGTTCCAATCTATGATAGCAAAGAGATCGGCATTGAAGAGGTGTATGGCGATATCGAGAGCAAACTCGATAGCATCGTAGCCAGATGCCGTGCCATTGGCATCAGTCTTAGCGGAAAAATTGATTATACAGGCGATGCTGAAGGCCGATATGTAATCGGAGAAAGCATAGAAGATTTATCGAAGGAAGAATGCGTTATCCGTGACACTCCAGTATTTGCTCTTTTAGATGAGCTTGAACGAAGAGGCGTTTATCTTAAGAACGAGACATCTACAAAGCCGGCATTGGTCGCATATGATATCAAGTGGGATACAGATGGTGATAAGGATGTTTTCGATGATCTTCCAAGAGAAATTGAAATCCCGGAAGAAATGGTGGATGATGAGGAAATCTCTGATTATGTATCAAATGAAACCGGATTCTGCCATGCAGGATTTAAACTTGGAATTCGTTTTCGTGGGCAGATTTGCCTGTTTCATTGTGAGAATATCAATGAAAAAGTTTTTCGATTTGAAATTTCGGACATTAACTGGTTAGAATCTGATTCCCTTAAATATAGTTTGATTGGTGAATATGATAGATTTTCAAATGGTTGGAGTTTGACTACTACAGATGGACATGATCCAGAGGTGTTTGGAATTACTAAAAGCGAACTTGAATGTATCAAGGAAATCTGTATGAGAAGAATTATGTCAGAGACCGGCTCAGATCCATATGAAATCTCTCAGATGCTGACAATTAGTTCTGTACATGTATCTCAGAGCACAAGAGAACTGCTTGATGAAGTCATCGATGACATATGTTGTGTCCCGATGCCACCTGTTTACGAAAAATCAGGTTACGGATGGTTTGTTGCATGTCTTCCTGATTACGACAATGAATCACTTGGAGTAACATTGGAGGATTACCCTACGGATCTTGCTGCAGCAATGAGATTAGCTAAGGAACATGGCTGTATCTGGTTATGCATCGACTGCGATGGTCCAGAAGTGGATGAATTAAAAAAGTAAAAATCCTAGTATTGATTTGGGAGATTTTGTCACTTGCTGTAATTGTGGCAGAATAATGCTTGTTAACGTCAGCACCAATGTTTGCCCTGAATGCAATGAAAAATTACTTATATGGGCGGATGAAAATTTATGAAACAAGAGTTTCAAGTCTTTTAGAATGGAGGAATAATATGAACGAGCTAATAGAAATCTATACAAAAAGTAAAACCTTTGACAACATTACTGAAATTATGGAGGAAGTCAACAGAATCAGAACTGAGATGACAGATTATACATTTGAAGAGATGGCAAGATATGTTTGTAAAGAGCCAAACGGAAAAAATATTCTTGTTGAACTTCAAGTATCTACAAAATGGTGCAGAGATAATGACATTGAAGATTTTATTGATTTGGTTGCTTATAATAATATGGTAAGAAAGATGAACAACAGATTATATAAAATCAATACATATGCTTCTGTACACATTGTTGAAATAGATGACAATTATGATGAAGAAGTACAGAAACTAAGAAAAGAAATTCAGCTTGACAGTCTTGGATACAAATTAAATTTACTTGTATATCTTGCCACATTAACGGTACAAGGCTATACGATTTTAAGCGTAACGGAATTTAACATTGATGGAAGTAAACCTAGAGTTGCTTATTCAAGTAGCAAGGATTTTAAAAAGATTGTTAAGTATTATTCTAGGAAGAAAGCATAAGAAACGATGATTTAGTCGTATTACCCGATGCACCGGGATTTATTATTAAGAGGTCCCGTGCATGGGATCTCTGCCTGTCCTGTTATGGAAAGAAAGAGAGGTAATATAATGAGGTTATTAGAAATGACATTTAAGTCTACCGCGTGTAGACATGATGAAAAACTTATTAAAGAGTGGGATAAGCTACATTGTGGATCATCCGTTAAAGAAGGTACGTTATACCGTGTACTTTTCACGGATCTTCCGGAATATCTCAAAGAGCAGTGGCTGAACCACGCTAGAGGTATTTGCGTTGAAAAACCTGGTATTGAGCTTGAAGCAATCTTGATTCCTGACGGAGGTGTATATGACTACGAATTCAAATATTATTTTGATGAGTATGTCACATTCGATGTCAAAGAGGAAGATGTGCATACCATGTGTGATATGTTCACCGCATTTTGCTTGGAACACGGAGATGAGTATCCAGACGCTTACAATGAATCAACAGGATTTGATATTGGAGATGGAGATTGGATGGAACTCCGTGACATCTATAGACCTCGTGTGGAAAAAGCAAAATTGCTTCCGGGATACACCTGGGTTCATTATAGCGATGGTTCCGGCAGTCTCAAGAGTCCGGACGGTTCCCGAGTTCTGGAATATGATTTGACCACTTGTGAATATAAAATGTTGATTGGACCACATTCTGGATGGGATCTAATTCCAAACGGCTATCTTCTTGAGAAATTTAAAGAGTTTGCCGAAGAAAAGTGTCGGAATATTCTTAAACTGATGTAAGTTTTTAAAATGGAGGTAGTTGATTTCATCACTGACGAAGGAGAAGAACAATGAGCAAAGCAATATCAAGAGCCGAAATTATGGCTCTCAAAGAAATGTTCCCGAAGGGGACAGAGGTGATCTGTGATTGCCTCGAAGATAAATACCATCCGGTTCCGGCCGGAACACATGGTATCGTACGATGTGTCGATGACATCGGTACAATTCATGTTTCGTGGGAAACTGGAAGTTCGCTTGGCGTTGTATACGGAGAGGATCAATGTCACAAAGCAAAATAAAAGGCGTACGCGCCAGAATGGAGGATGTGAAGAGGCTGAATAGTCATTCTTTATATTGCAAGAACGAGTGTTCGGGTGTATAATAAAGAAGTAAATATTTGAGTAGAGGGAAGTAAGAGTCGAGACAATTTTGTTTCGGCTCTTTTTTGTTACTCGGAGATATTCCGACAACAATTTTCTCATAAGCATATGCCTTAAGAGGCAGGAAGAGAGGTAATTGTATGAAAATCATGAAAAACGGGACTCTTGTTATGGGATCCATCGCAATTGGAGGATTTCCGGTCGGAAGTCCAATTGTGGAGCTGCTCACGGACGAGCGTATGTGGAAAGCGGAGTATTTGCTTGAACTGCTTTCTGTGCAGGACACCATCGAAAAGCACGAACTTCGATGGAAGCCGGTTGGTGAGGCGAATGGTAAAAGACGGTATTTATGTACCAATTTCTATCTGGATAATGTTACAAATTCATGTAATGTTAACGCCTTGATTGAAAAGGAATTCATCGTTGACAACGTAAGGTGCCGGTTTGATGTTCCGACAAAAAAAGAACTGAAAGGAACTCCTTACGAGAATGCCGCAGCAGGCGTTATTTGTAATCTCGATGAATTTGGGATTGTAAGTGAATGGAGCAAATTCATTCCGGTACTTGAGATTAACCTTCCGCGGATAATCCAGAAGGGTGTACTCACATTGGAGATCGGTGGAAAAGTAATGCCGGTATTATCTCCAACATCGCCTAACGAGTGGATCATATTTTGTGGTCATTCTGCCATTGATTTTAAAGACTATAAATTTGATCCAGATTATAAGATCCAGTGGCTGCCGGTTGATGATTGGTACATTGCAGATCGTACGTTATTATGCAGTACGGAAGAAAGGATTACTACTATGATGCAGGGATCCGTAACTATTGACGGAATCCAATATGAACTTCAGAAACCATCGGAAGAAATGTTCAAAAAAGCAGCAGCAACATGGGGCAAACACTTCTGCGATGGTAAAAATGAAGTGTATAAGTCATTTGCGGAAGCAATTCTTATTCCGGCATTAGTACCAAAGAAGAAATAATAAGATCTGGGCGGAAAGCCACCCGGGAGAAAGGAGAGTTCATGAAGAATTATTTTATTGGACAAGGAACACACATCGTAGCGCAATTTGCCACGATGGAAGAAATGCTCGATTTTCACTCCAAGATGTCTGATCTGGATCTCCACTTCTGCAAGCTGTATGACCGCAAGGAAAAGAAACTTGCAGATGGTAACGACATTATCTGGGAAAAAGGATGGAGAGCATGGACGTAACCGGGATTAGAATCCCAAAATTAAATTGAGAGAAAGGATAAGCCGGCACGTTAAGTGCCGGCGGGTAATAATATGAATATTATCAAGAGAAGCGGAGTTGAAGAACTGTTCGACTCCAGAAAAATTATGAACGCCATTGAGAAAGCCAATGGCACAGTAGCAGAGATCGATAGAGCTTCCGCTGCTGAAAGAGAACTTGTAGCCCGCAGAGTTGAGGAAATAGCTGAAACATGCGGCTATACCATGAATATCGAGGAGATTCAGGATCTTGTCGTTACAAATATCATGGATTTAAAACTCTACAAGCTGGCACAGAATTATGCTGTGTACCGTTATAAGAGAGAACTTGTCCGTAAGTCAAATACTACGGATGAGCAGATCTTAAGTCTGATCGAATGTAACAACGAGGAAGTGAAGCAGGAAAATTCCAACAAGAACCCGACCGTGAATAGCGTGCAGCGTGACTATATGGCCGGTGAGGTCAGCAAGGATCTGACACGAAGATTTTTACTTCCTCCAGATATTGTGCAGGCACATGAGGAAGGGCTTATCCACTTTCATGATGCTGATTACTTTGCACAGCATATGCACAACTGTTGTCTGGTCAATCTGGAAGATATGTTACAGAACGGAACAGTCATCAGTGAGACACAGATCGATCCACCGAAGAGCTTTTCGACTGCCTGCAATGTGGCAACACAGGCTATTGCACAGGTAGCAAGCTCACAGTATGGCGGACAGACAATTTCCCTATCGCACCTAGCACCGTTCGTTCAGGTCAGTCGGGAGAAGTTCCGCAAGCAGGTAATTGCAGAATATGATGCAAACGGTATCGATTATACCGATGAGCAGGTAGAAAGAGCTGTTGCAATGCGGGTAAAGGAAGAAATTAAAAAAGGAGTGCAGACGATCCAGTATCAGGTCATCACATTGATGACGACAAATGGGCAGGCTCCTTTTATTACCGTATTTATGTATCTTGATGAAGTGCCGGAAGGTCAGACAAGAGAGGACCTTGCAGCAATCATTGAAGAGATGCTGCATCAGCGAATCCGTGGAGTAAAAAATGAGAAGGGCGTGTATGTTACACCGGCTTTTCCAAAGCTTATTTATGTGCTTGAGGAGGATAATATCAACGAGGAGTCAAAGTATTTTTATTTGACTCGCCTTGCTGCTCAGTGTACTGCAAAGCGCATGGTTCCTGATTACATCTCTGAAAAGAAGATGAAGGAAATCAAAATCGATGCGAACGGTGACAGTTATTGTTACCCATCGATGGGATGCCGCAGCTTCCTGACACCATACATAGATCCAGAGACGAATAAGCCGAAGTATTATGGACGCTTCAATCAGGGCGTCGTAACACTTAACCTCGTAGATGTGGCTTGTTCTTCTGATGGGGATATGGACAAGTTCTGGAAGATACTTGATGAGCGTCTGCAGCTTTGCTATCGTGCTTTGATGTGCAGACATAAGAGACTCCTTGGAACACCGTCAGACGTTGCCCCGATTCTTTGGCAGAACGGAGCCTTGGCCCGTCTGAAGAAAGGCGAGCCGATTGACAAGCTTCTGTTCAATGGCTACTCAACAATCTCGCTCGGCTATGCAGGACTGTATGAGACATGTATGAGAATGCTTGGCGTTTCCCATACGGAAAAAGAGAAGGGCATGCCATTCGCGAAAGCAGTCATGCAGCACCTCAACGATGCCTGCAAGGAGTGGAAAGAGAAGGAAAACATCGATTTCAGCGTCTATGGAACACCACTAGAGTCCACTACCTACAAGTTCGCAAAATGCTTACAGAAGCGTTTCGGCAAGATCAAAGACGTGACCGATCACAACTATATCACAAACAGCTATCATGTTTGTGTAAGAGAAGAGATCAACGCCTTTGATAAGCTGAAATTCGAGTCTGAATTCCAGCCATTGTCGCCGGGCGGCGCGATCAGCTACGTGGAGGTTCCAAATATGCAGAACAACATCGAAGCTGTACTTTCCGTCATGAAATACATCTATGACAACATTATGTATGCAGAGCTTAATACAAAAAGCGACTACTGCATGGAATGTGGTTATGACGGCGAAATTAAGATCGTCAAAGAGGAAGGCAGCGGCAAGTTGGTATGGGAATGTCCGTGTTGCGGCAACCGTGACCAGAACAAGATGAGTGTGGCCCGTCGTACTTGCGGCTACATCGGAACGCAATTCTGGAATCAGGGAAGAACCGCTGAAATTGCTGATAGACGTCTACATCTGTAGGCAACTATAAGAATAGACACATAGAGGTAAAAACTATGAAAAACCCAAAAAAAAATTTCGACTTGCAAGAACACATGTTCTTGTATATAATGTAAATGTAATTAATAATGAGTCGAGGAATGAAGAGTCAAAGCATTTTGCTTTGGCTCTTTTTGTTTATGCAAAATGCGCATAATTCCTCGACACCACACGGCAAAATGCCAGAAAGAGAGGAATATTATGAAAAACAAAAAAGAACTTGAAATTAAATTCAAGTCGGGAGAAGAGATGCTACAAATGTTCAAAAAAGGCATCGATCTCTACAACCCGAGAACCGGAGTATATGTTTTCTTATACTCCAATAAAGGAGCCATTGCGTATTACAATGGTATCCAAAAGAAAGATGCACTCAGATATTAATAGGAGGTTTTTTATGTTTAAAACGAGACAAATTCCAGCAATTGATGCGCTGGATAGCTTAAAAGATGGCGATGTAGTATATCTTGGAACCAACGCTGCGGATATTTTGTATGACCAGAACATTCTCGGCAAATTAACAGGATATGATTGTAGTGATGGCACTGAGATCCATTTTAAATGGACAGACATTGAATATGTTGACAGAAATGGAGTTATGATCGCGGAAAATCCTGGACAACCTCCGGCATTGTTATCTATTCAAGATGCTATGCAAGCAATTATTGACAATTTGAAAGAAGATAACCGTTGGCCAGAAATCCTTG